>Ga0335082_10006259_pt1 | contig 12988 bp, 9 predicted proteins | sample Lox_Sample_41_FD_206718 | JGI IMG/M metagenome (GOLD analysis project Ga0335082, IMG submission 206718) | Soil microbial communities from Loxahatchee National Wildlife Refuge, Florida, United States - Lox_Sample_4.1 | ecosystem: Environmental > Terrestrial > Soil > Wetlands | place: USA: Florida... | reverse complement strand
GGCGCTTTGGACTTCGAGAAAGCGCCCCAGGGTCCGCGCAGGTCCCGCCGTCTCCGTTAATCGTCATGGCCGGGCTTGTTCCGGCCATGACGGTTTGTTGGAGACTTAGCGATCGGCTCGCTATCGACCGCTGAACTGCGGCGGGCGTTTCGCGATGAAGGCGGCGACGCCCTCGGCGAAATCCTCGGTGGCGGCGCAAGCGGCGAAGCTCTCGGCCTCCGCCTGGAGCTGGCTCTCGAGGGAGCTTCCGAGCGAGCGGGCGAGGAGACGCTTCGTTCCGGCATAGGCGTGCGCGGGGCCGGCGGCGAGGCGCTTCGCGAGCGCGGCGGTGCGCTCCGCGAGCTCGGCGCTCGGCACCACCCAATTGACGAGACCCCATTCGAGCGCAGTCTTGGCGTCGAAGCGCTCGCCCAGGAGCGCCACCTGCATCGCCCGCTTCATGCCGAGCGTCCGCGGCAGAAAGAAAGTGGAGCCGCCATCGGGGCTGGTGCCGAGATGGCAGTAGGCTAGCGTGTAGAAGCTGTCCTCGGCCGCGATCGCGAGATCGCAGGCCATGAGGAGGCTCATGCCGAAGCCCGCGACGGGCCCATGCACGCTCGCGATGAGCGGCGGCCGGAGCCTCTGCAGACGGACGATCAGCGGATGGACCTGGTGAATGAACGCCTCGAAGCGGCGCGTGCGCTCGCGCGGCGGGAGCGGCGTGATCTCCGTGAAATACTTGATGTCGCCGCCGGCCATGAAGCCGCCGCCCGCGCCGCGGAGCACAACCGCACGCACCGCGGAATCGCTCTCGATACGATCGACGGCCGCTTCGAGGCCCTCGCGCAGCGTCACGTCGATTGCGTTCAGCACCTTCGGGCGGTTGAGGGTCAGCGTGACGACGCCGCTCTCCTGCGCGTAGAGCACCGTGTCGGTCATGGATGTCTCCCGGTCAGAATGCCTCGGCTTCCAGCGCCATCAGCGTCTTGGCGCCGGCGCCGATCTGCGCCGCGAGCGCCGAGCTCTCCGGCAGCAGGCGCGTCATGAAGAAGCGCGCGGTCGCGAGCTTGCCGCCGTAGAATGCCGCGTCCTCGCCCGCCGACTTTCCGAGCGCGATTTCCGCCATGCGCGCCCACATGTAGGCATAGGCCACGAGGCCGAAGAGCCGGAGGAAGTCGCTGGCGCCCGCGGCAGCCTCCTCCGGATCGGCAAGGCCCTTCTGCGCGAGGAGCGCCGCGGATTGCTGCAGGCGGCCGAAAGCCTTGGCGAGCGGCAGCACGAACTCCGCGAGCTCCGGCTTCTCCAGCCGCTGGCGGATGTAGGCGTCGACGGGATGGAAGAAGGTCCGCAAGAGCCGGCCCATGTGCATCGGGAGCTTGCGGCCCACAAGGTCGAGCGCCTGGATGCCGTTGGTGCCCTCATAGATCAGGGTGATGCGGCCGTCGCGGACGAGCTGCTCCATCCCCCATTCCCGGATGTAGCCGTGGCCGCCCATCACCTGCATGCCGAGATTGCAGGTGACGAAGCCGTTCTCCGTGAACATCGCCTTGACGATCGGCGTCATCAGCGAGACCAAGTCGTCGGCCTCCTGTCGCACAGCGGGGTCCGGGTGCTTCGCGGCGCGGTCGAGCTCGATCGCGACCCACGCCGCGAGCGCACGCGCGCCCTCGTTCCAAGCGCGCATGGTCAGCAGCATGCGGCGCACGTCCGGGTGCACGATGATGGGATCGGCGGGCTTCTCCGGGAACTTGTCGCCCGCGACCGAGCGGCCCTGCAGGCGCTCCTGCGCGTAGGCCTTCGCGGTCTGATAGGCGGTCTCGCCGAGTCCCAGGCCCTGGAGCCCCACGCCGAGGCGAGCGCCGTTCATCATCGTGAACATCGCGCGCATGCCCTTATGCGCTTCGCCCACCAAGTAGCCCTCGGCGCCGTCGAAGTTCATGACGCAGGTCGAGGAGGCCTTGATCCCCATCTTGTGCTCGATCGAGCCGCAGCGGAGGCCGTTGCGCGCGCCGAGGCCTCCATCCTCTTTCGCGAGGAACTTCGGCACGACGAAGAGGCTGATGCCGCGCGTGCCCGGCGGCCCGCCGGGAATCTTCGCGAGCACGAGATGGACGATGTTCTCCGTGAGGTCGTGCTCGCCCGCGGAGATGAAGATCTTCGTGCCCGTGATCTTGTAGGCGCCGTTTCCCGCAGGCTCGGCCTTGGTGCGGATCTGGCCGAGATCGGTGCCGCAATGGGGCTCGGTGAGGCACATGGTGCCGCTCCAGGTGCCGTCCGCGAGCTTCGGCAGGAAGCGCTGCCTCAGCGTGTCGCTCGCATGCTCCTTGATCGCATTGTAGGCGCCGTAGGAGAGGCCGGGATACATGCCGAAGGCGAGGTTGCTCGCGCAGATCATCTCCTCCACGAAGAAATGGAGCGTGCGCGGCAACCCCTGCCCGCCATAGGCGGGATCGCAGCCGAGCGCTGTCCAACCGCCCTCGCGGAAGGTGCCGTAGGCCTCCTTGAAGCCCTTGGGCGTGCGCACCACGCCGTTCTCGAAGGTGCAGCCCTCCTCGTCGCCGCTGCGGTTGATCGGCAGCAGCACTTCCTCGCAGAGCTTGGCACCCTCCTCGAGCACGCTCGCCATCAGGTCCGGCGTCGCTTCCTCGTAGCCCGGGAGCTTCGCGAGCTCGCCGGCATCGAAGAGCTCGTTCAGCACGAAGCGATAGTCGCGCAGCGGGGCCTTGTATTGGGTCATGCTCGCCTCCTTCGTGCCTCAATTCCGCAGCGGCTTGCCGGTGTCGAGCATGTGCTCGATCCGCGCGAGGGTCCGCGGCTCCCGGATCAGCGCCTGGAATGCCTCGCGCTCCAGGCCCAGCAGCTTCTCCTCGGTGATCTCCTCGGTAATGTCGGTGTCGCCGCCGCTCAGCACGCGCGCGAGCTTTCCCGCGACGACCACGTCATAGTCCGTCGCCTTCCCCTGGAGATGCAGGTCGTGCAGCGCGAGCCCCAGCGCCGCGGCGCCCGTCGGGCCCGGCAGGTTGATGGGCTGCGGCTTCGGCGGCTGGTAATCCCTCGCGAGCGCCAGCGCCTTGGCCTTGGCGTCCGCGAGCAAGCGGTCGCGATTCATGGTGATGCCGTCGCCCTCACGGAGGATCAGCATTTCCCGCGCCTCGGCGGCGGATTTCGCGACCTTGGCGAGGCCGATGGTCTCGAAGGCCGTCGAGAGCGGCGGCATCGGTCCGCTCGCGCGTTTCTTGTTGAGGACGTGCCGTGTGATCATCTCCTTGGAGCCGCCCCAGCCTGGCACGAGGCCCACGCCGACCTCGACGAGGCCGGCATAGGTCTCGGCATGTGCCTGCACCGCGGCCGAATGCAGGAGTATCTCGCAGCCGCCGCCCAAGGCCATGCCCGAAGGGGCCGCTACCACCGGGAAAGGCGCGTATTTCATGTTCTTGAACACCATCTGCCCCTTCGCCTCGAGCTCCTCGATCAGCGGCCAGAGCGCAAGGTTGGCGGCGAAGAGCGCCAGACCCACATTGGCGCCCACGGAGAAATTGCTGCCCTCGTTGTAGATGACGAGCGCCTTGCCCGAGCGCTTCACCGTGTCGAGCGCCTTCGCTAAGAGGTCCAGAATGTCGCCGTCGAGGGCGTTCATCTTGCTCCGGAATTCCAGGCAGTAGACGCCGTCGCCGATGTCCCAGAGATTGGCGGAGCCGTTGCGCGCGACGGGCTTCGACTTCCGCTTGATGTCCTCGAGGAGCAGCACTCCCGGCCGCCGGACGACGGGCCGATACCGGCCGTCGACGCCGAGGAACTCGAGCGCGCCCTCGGTCACGCGATAGAAGGAGCGGCCCCTCGCCATTTCCAGGAGCGGCGGCACCGGGAGCTTCTGCTGCTGGAGTCCCGCGATGAAGGCATCGACGCCGATCCTGTCCAGGAGCTCGAAGGGACCCCATTTCCAGGCGTAGCCGAGCCGCATCGCCTCATCGACAGCGACGATATCGTCGGCAATCTCCGGCGCCAATGCCGCGGCATAGGTGAGGGTGAGCGCCGCCACGCGCCGCGCGTATTCGCCGCCGCGGTCGGGATGGGCGAGGAGCGCACGGAGGTCGCGCTTCCCGGCGCGGATGCTCTCGAGCTCCGGCCTCAGGGGCTTCCGGTATTCTCCGGTCTTGAGGTCGAGCGATTCCTTGCTGCGCCCCTCCGCCGATTTGACCATGCGGTAGAAGCCGCCCTTGCCTTTGCGGCCGGTATAGCCCTCGGCGATCATCTTGCGGATGAGCTCGGGGTCGCGGAGGTTGCGGATGTAGAGGTCGTCTGGCGGCAGCGTGCGCTTCATGCTCGCGGCGATGTGCGGCATGAGGTCGATGCCCACGAGGTCGAGGAGGCCGAAGACGCCGGTGCGCGGGAAGCCGAAGGGCCTTCCCATGACGGCGTCGGCCTCCTCGACGGTGAGGCCCAGGTCCATCGCGGCGCCGAGCGCGGACTGGATCCACATGCCCCCGATGCGGTTCGCGATGAAGCCCGGCGTGTCCTTGCAGTGGACGACGCCCTTGCCGAGAGCGACGTCGCAGAATTCCTCGACCGCCGCCACGGCGTCCGCCCGCGTCTTCGGCCCACGCACGATCTCCAGGAGCCGCATGTAGCGTGGCGGATTGAAGAAATGCGTGACGCAGAAGTCGCGCTGGAAGCGCTCAGGCATTCCCTCGATGAGATCGCCCAAGGGGATCGTCGAGGTGTTGGAGGAGACGATCGAGCCCTCCTTCCGGTGCTTCTCGACTTTCTCGTAGGTCGCGCGTTTCACCGCGACGTCCTCGAGCACGGCCTCGACGATCCAGTCGCAGTCCGCGAGCAACGGCAGGTGATCCTCGAGATTGCCGGGGGTCACGAGCCCGGCGTTCTTCGGGTGCATGAAAGCCGCGGGATCGGCCTTCTTGAGCCGGTCGAGCGCGGCCTCTGCGACCTGATTGCGGTTGTTGGCGTTCTTGGGGACGATGTCCAGGAGGACGACGCGCACGCCGGCATTGGCGATGTGCGCGGCGATGCCGCCGCCCATCACGCCCGAGCCCAGCACCGCCGCCTTGCGAATCTCGGTCATGGCAGCGCCTCCGCTCTCAGAGCCGCTCGAGGATGGTGGCGATACCCTGCCCGCCGCCGATGCATTGGGTCGCGAGCGCGTAGCGCTTGCCCTCGCGCCGCAGGAGCTGCGCGGCCTTGCCGGTGATGCGGGCGCCGGTCGCACCCAAGGGGTGTCCGATGGCGATGGCGCCGCCGTCGAGGTTCACCTTGGCCTCGTCGAGGCCGAGCTCGCGCATGCAGGCGATCGCCTGCGAGGCGAAGGCCTCGTTGAGCTCGATCACGTCGAGGTCCTTGGCCTGGATCCCAGCCCGCTTCAGCGCCTTCTTGCTGGCGTCGACGGGGCCGATCCCCATGATCTCCGGCGGACAGCCCGCGACCGCGATGGATTTGACGCGTGCCAGCGGCTCCAGCTTGTTGCGCTTGGCGTAGTCCTCCGTGCAGACCAGCACCGCGGAGGCGCCGTCGGTGAGCGGCGAGGAGCTTCCCGCAGTGACGGTCCCCTCCTTCTCGAAGGCCGGCTGCAGCCCCGCGAGGATCTCCGGCGTCGTGTCGGGCCTGATGCAGCCGTCCTTGTCGACGGCGCCGCTCTTCGACTTGATCGGAACGATCTCCTCCGCGAGCTTCCCCGCGGACTGCGCGGCGGCTGCCTTGCGATGGCTCCGCGCCGAGAAGGCATCCTGGTCGCCGCGCGTCACCTGGTATTTCCGCGCGACGTTCTCGGCCGTCTCGCCCATGGACATGTAGGCGGCGGGGAAGGTCGCGACGAGCTCGCGATTGGGCGAGGGATTGAAGCCGCCCATGGGTATCCGCGTCATCGATTCGATGCCGGCGCAGATAAAGGCGTCGCCGGCGTCGAGTTGGATCGCGCCCGCGGCCATGTGGACGGACTGCATCGAGGAGCCGCAGAAGCGATTGACCGTCGTGCCCGCGACCGTAATCGGGAGATGCGCGAGGAACGAGGCGAGCCGCGCAATGTTGAGCCCCTGCTCGCCCTCGGGCATGGCGCAGCCGACGATCACGTCCTCGAGCGTCGCGGGGTCGATCTTCGTGCGCACGACAAGGCCCGCGATCACCTGGGCGCACATGTCGTCGGGGCGCACACGGGTGAGCGCGCCCTTCTTGGCGAAATGAAACGGCGAGCGGGCATAGCCCGCGATGACCACGCTCTTCACGATGGGCCTCCTTGCTTGCGCTTGCGGGAGCCGCGCTCCCGCTCGCGGATCATTCCGACGACGGCGGTCTCGAGCTCGCGCAGCTCCGCGAGCGTCGCGGCGATCTCCGCGCGCTGGCGCTCGAGCTCCGCGATGCGCGCGCGGCCCTTCTCGAGGGTGACGCGGAGCTGCTCGAGGTGATCGGGGTCGACGTTATAGAGGTCGAGCATCTCCTTGATGTCCGCGAGGCTGAAGCCCAGGCGCTTCCCGCGCAGGATCAGCTTGAGCCGCGCGCGATCGCCATGGGTGTATACGCGGTTGCCGCCGATGCGCTGCGGCTTGAGCAAACCCCGATCCTCGTAGAAGCGGATCGCCCGCGGCGAGACCGCGAGCTCCGCCGCGAGATCGCCGATGGAATAAAGGCTCGGCCGCCTCTCGCCGCCCGCCGCGGCAACCGCAAGCGTTTCGACCATGGCTTCACGCAAACGTTAAGGAGCTGACGTCAACGTTAGGGCGCCACCCCTACTTCGTCAAGTCCCGGGCCTGACGCGCGCCGCCCGCGCCTGCTCCTCGTCCGCGAGAGCTTGCTTCGATGGCTTTCCGATCAAGGTCTTAGGAAGACTCTCGCGGAATTCCACCAGCTTCGGCATTTCCATCGGCGAGAGCTTGTCCCGGAGGAAGGCGATGAGCTCCTTCTCCTCCATGTGCTGGCCCGGATGCAGCGCGATGAAAGCCTTGATTGTCTGTCCGCGATAGGGGTCGGGCACGCCGATCACGATGCACTCCTTGACCTTCGGGTTCGTGTAGATCGCCTCCTCGATCACGCGGGGATAGACGTTGTAGCCGCCGGCCTTGATCAGGTCCTTGATGCGGTCGACCAGGAACAGATAGCCGTCTCGGTCGAGGAAGCCGACGTCGCCGCTGTGCATCCGTCCCTTGCGCAGGACCTGCGCGGTCGCCTCGGGGTTCCTCCAGTAGCCCAGCATCACCTGCGGCCCGCGCACGGCGACCTCGCCGCGCTCGCCGATCGGCAGCACTCGATCGGGATCGTCGAGGGAGACGATCTCGACGATCGTGCCGGGAAGCGGCATGCCGACCGAGCCCGGCTTGTTGACGCCGGTCAGGGGATTGCAAGCGACGACAGGCGAGGTCTCGCTCATGCCGTAGCCCTCGACGAGGGTGCAGCCCGTGAGCGCCTCGAACTGCGCCTTGAGCTCGACCGGAAGCGGGGCGCCGCCGGAGATGCAGGAGCGGATCGAGGTGAGGTCATAGCGCTTCAGGCGCTTCGCGCCGAGCATCGCCGTGAAGAGCGTGGGCACGCCTGCGAAGGTCGTGGGGCGCTTGCGATGGATGGTCCTCAGGAGGCGCGTCAGCTCGAAGCGCGGCAGCAGCACGATCTCCTCGCCGATGGAGATCGGAAGATTGAGGAGGACCGTCATCGCAAAGACGTGGAAGAAGGGCAAGACCGCCACGGTGCGCTCGGCTCCCGGCGTGAAATGCGGAAACCAAGCGCGGCATTGCAGCATGTTCGCTACGAGATTGGCGTGACTCAGCATGGCGCCCTTGGGGACGCCGGTGGTACCGCCCGTATATTGCAGAACCGCCACGTCGCGCTTGGGGTCGATGGGCCGCGCGGGCATGCCGCCGTCGTTCTTGACCAGCTCGTCGAACCAGAGGTGTCCCTTCCCCGGCGCGGGATGCGCGCTCTGGCGCCGGCGGAAGGCCCGGTAGAGCAGGCTCTTCGCGAAGGGCAGGATCTCCGCCATCGGGCAGGTGACGATGGTCTTGAGCGCCGTCCTGCCGCGCAGGCGCTCGAGCACGTCCCAGATCGGGCGGAGGTCGAGGGTGAGCACGACCTCCGCTCCGGAATTCTCGATGAGGTGATGCAGCTCGCGCTCGGCATAGAGTGGGTTGATGTTGACCACCGTGCCGCCCGCGCGCAGCACGGCGTAGAAGGCGATCACGTAATAGGGCGTGTTGGGCAGCATGAGTCCGACGCGCGCCCCCGGACCGATGCCGAGCGCGGCGAAGCCCTGCGCCGCTCGGCGCACGAGGTCGCCGAGCTCGGCGTAGCTGTAGCTCTTGCCGAAGAAGTCGAGACAGGGCCGGTCGGGGAACCGTGCGACGCTGTCGTCGAGATAGGCCACGAGCGAGCGCTCGGGGAATCCCATGTCCCAGGCAATCCCCGCGGGATAAGAGCCGAGCCAAGGCCGAGCTTGTGCGTCGATCGCCATGCCGCCGTCCTTCTACCCCAAACGGTAACGGCCCCGGAACCCCCGTGGCAACGGAGGGCCGGGGCCGCTGCTCCGAAATAGCGCGCCTTAGAAGCGGAAGCGTGTCTGCAGCGAGATCAGGTCGACGTGCGCGGAATAGGTCCCGCGGATCTGATCGACGAAGGGAGACCGGCTGAGCGGAAGGTAGCTTATGTTGCTGTTGACGCTCGAATTGAGACTGGGCGAGCTCGGGATGAAGATGTGCGCATAGCCGAAGTCGACGGAGAAGCCCTCGCTGAACTTGTAGCCGACGCCGAGGGCGAGCCAAAACCGGTCGGCATCGGGGAGTGCCACCGTGCGGAAGCCGTCCGTGACGGGGCTTTGGTCGTAGGCGAAGCCGCCGCGAAAGGTCCAGGTGTCCTCGAGGATGTAGGTGGCGCCGACGGAGACGAAGATCGTGTTCTGGAAGTGCTCGGGCACTGTGGTTATGACGCCGCCGCTGGTACGAACCACTGACAGGCTCTGGATCTGCGCCCAATTCGTCCACTGCACGTCCGCGGCGACCCGGAGACTGTCGTTGATCTTCTGCGTAATGCTGAAATCGAAGTTCCCGGGCAGATTGATGGAGGCCTGGCTCGACCCGCTCGCAAAGGCCGGATTCGCCGCCAGCGGCGGGAACACGTTCGTGAAGGTGGCATCGCCTTCCAGCTTGTGCATGACGCGAGAGCGATAGGCGAGACCGAGATTGGTGCCCTCCAGCGGCTTAAGGAGAACACCGAGGTTGTAGCCGAAGCCCCAATCGTCGCCCTTGAAGCGGAAGTTCGCGTCTCCCGTGGGGATGGTACCCGGCGGATGCCCCGTAATCGCATCCATGTCGATCGCACGCGTGAGCTCGGCGTTGAGGTAATTGGCGGAGAATCCGCCGCCGATCGAGAGCCAATCGTTCACGCGATAGGCGATGTTCGGGTTGAAATCGAAATTCTGGATCGAGGATTTGACGCCGAAATACCGCCCGACCCAATCGCCCTGATAGACGGTCTGGAGTCCGAACGGCACAGTCATGGCGAGACCGACCTTGAGGTCGGGCGTGAAGCTGTGGAGCACGTAGCCCGCGGGTACGAATCCGGCCTTGCCCGCATCGCCGCCGTTCCCGCCGGAGATCGGAAAGGATGCCACGTTCGTCGGCGGCGGAAACGGATTGGGGACGACCGAATTCGCGGTGCCCGAGAATTTCTCGGAGGGAAGGATCACGCTCGCGCTGACCTGGGCGCGGTCGCCTGTGAACTCCGTCATTCCCGCGGGGTTGTTGAAGATCGTCGAGAGGAAGGTCGCCGAGGAGGCGTTCCCCGCGAAGGCCGTACCGAGGGCCTCGGCACTGTTCTCGCGGAGCGCAAATCCCGAAGCATTCGCCTCCCTTGCTCCGGACAAGACGACGAGTGCCGCGGCCAGGGCGGCGGTAACTCCGATCCAACGTCTCATAGACAGTCCCCCAAATGGAAAAGGCGGATGGTGTCGCCTCCGACGGCCGGGCAGCGCGCGCATGCCGCAGCCTCTTTTATTGGCGTTCACTGTAGCTGGCGCCGCGGTGCGGTGGCAATGGCGTCCAAGCATTCCGCGCGTTAATCCGCGTTAATCAATGCGCCAGCAGAACGGGAATCGTCGCCTCCATGATGATGTGCCGCGTGGCGCCACCGAAGATCAGCTGACGCAGCCGGCTCTGCGTATAGGCGCCCTTGATGAGGAGATCGGCGCCGAAATTCTTGGCCTCCTCGAGGAAGGCCTGCCCTGGCGTGCGCCCGCGCGCCTGAACGTGACGCGCGCTGACTTGAATGCCGTGTAGGGCCAGCGAGCGCGCGAGCTCCTCGCCGGCGGGGCCGGGCGTCATGCCCTCCTCGACGGTGACCACCTCGACCTGACGCGCCTGCTTGAGGAAGGGCATCGCGAAGGCGACGGTGCGCGCGGTCTCGGTGCTGGCGTTCCAGGCGACCGAGACGCGCTCGCCCATGCCCGCGGGCGCCGTCGGCGGCGCCATCAGCACAGGCCGGCCGCTCTCGAAGAGCGCATCCTCGAGCGTCGCCTCCGCGAGCGAGGCGAGCTTCTCCGGCCGCTCCACCACGATGAGGTCGAAGATGCGCCCGAAGCTGCCGGCGATCGCGTTCTGCCGTCCGGTCTCCTCGCGCCACTCCGCGCTGAGCTCGCCGGGGCCGGCGGGCCCGACGGGAACCCCGTGCTCTCGCATGAAGGCCGAGAAGAGCGAGCGCGCGGCCTCGCGCCGCTCCTGACCCTCCCGCTCGAGCGTGCGGTCGACCTCGGAGGAGATCGAGAATCCCATCTCGCCGCCGAAGACCACGGCATACTCGGTTGTGAGCGTATTGAGGCCGACGATCCGGCCATTGAAGCGCTTCGCCACCAGGAGGGCCGTCTCCAAGAGCGCCCGCCCGGTCCCATCTCCCACCACCGCCAGGATCGATTTCATGCGTCGCTCCTTGCGTGAAGTCCCCGATATTTTTGCGGCAGTATACTCTTCATGCCGCCCCCGCCCAAGCAGTCCTCGCGAGGGCCCGTGCGGATTGACAGTCGGCGGCCCATCGCCGATAGCTCAGGGCGAATGCCGGCCCGCGAGTCGCCGCGGCGAGACCGGTGCTGAGGAGGAGGCTCGATGACGGAACCCGTCGGGTTGAGGCGCGGCCTCACCCACTACGGCGATCGCGATTTTGCCCTCTACCTGCGCCGCTCCTTCGCGCGCTCCATGGGCTATTCGACGGCGATGCTGGAGAAGCCCGTGATCGGCATCGCCAATACCGCGAGCGGCTTCAACAATTGCCACCGCCTGGTGCCGGAGCTGGTGCAGGCGGTGAAGCGCGGCGTGCTGGCGGCGGGCGCGCTGCCGCTGGAGTTTCCGACGATCTCGCTGGGCGAGCCCTTCCTCAACCCCACGAGCCTGATGTTCCGCAACCTCATGTCGATCGACACCGAGGAGATGATCCGCGCCCAGCCCATGGACGCGGTCGTGCTGGTGGGCGGCTGCGACAAGACCGTGCCGGCGCAGCTCATGGGCGCGCTCTCCGCGGACCTTCCCGCGATAGAGCTCGTGACGGGGCCGATGATGACCGGACGGATGCGCGGCGAGCGACTCGGCGCCTGCACCGATTGCCGGCGCTTCTGGGCGCGCTTCCGCGCGGGCGAGGTGAGCCGCGCGGAGATCGACACGATCGAGGGCGGGCTTGCCACTACCGCCGGAACCTGTGCCGTCATGGGCACCGCGAGCACCATGGCCTCGATCGCGGAGGCGCTCGGCATGATGCTGCCGGGAACGGCCGCCATCCCGGCGGTACACGCCGACCGGCTCCGCGCGGCGGAGGCGACGGGCGCGGCGGCCGTCGAGCTCGCGCGCAGCAAGATCAAGCCCAGCGAAATCGTCACCGCCAAATCCGTCGAGAACGCGCTTCGCGTGCTGCTTGCGATCGGCGGCTCGACCAACGCGATCCTGCACCTGACGGCGATCGCGGGACGCGTCGGGGTCGAGATTCCGCTCGCCCGCCTCAACGAGCTCAGCGACGGCACGCCCGTCATCGTTGACCTCAAGCCCACCGGCCCGCATTACATGGAGGACCTCTTCGCCGCCGGCGGCATCGGCGCCGTGCTGCGCGAGCTTCGTCCCCTCATTCATCTCGATTGCCGCACGGTCACGGGCGAGACGCTCGGCGAGCGGCTCGCCGCCGACAGCGAGCCCTTCGTCGACCGCGCCGTCATCCGCTCCCTTGCGGAGCCGCTGCAGGCGAAGGGCGGGCTCGTGGCGCTATTCGGCTCGCTCGCGCCCAAGGGCGCCATCCTGAAGCGCGCCGCCGCCGATCCCCGCCTCTTCGAGCGCGAGGCCCGCGCCGTCGTATTCGCCTCGCTCGAGGACCTGGCGGAGCGCATCGACTCTCCCGATCTCGACGTCACGCCCGACGACTTCCTCGTGCTCCAGAACGCCGGTCCCACCAGCGAGTCCGGCATGCCCGAGGCGGGCTATCTGCCGATACCGGGAAAGCTGGCGCGGAAGGGCGTCAAGGACATGGTGCGCATTTCCGATGCGCGCATGAGCGGCACTGCCTACGGCACCGTGGTCCTGCACGTGGCGCCGGACGCGGCGAGCGGCGGCCCGCTCGCGAAGGCGCGGAGCGGCGACCGCATCCGCCTCTCGGTCAATGAGCGTCGAATCGACCTTCTGGTCGATCCCGCGGAGCTCGCGCGCCGCTCCGCTCCGCCGCCGCCCGCGCCCGCGCGGGGATACCGCCGACTCTACCGCGAGCAGATCCTGCAGGCCGACCAGGGCTGCGACTTCGATTTCCTGCGTGCGCGGCCGACGCGCGCCTCATCCGCACCTTGAGGAAGGAGCCTCCTTTGATCCCACGCCCCCGCCGCTCGCTGTTTCTGTCGATGCTGGTCGCGGCGCTTGCCGCCCTTCCCGCGCGCGCGGAGGAGGTGCGCATTCCCGTCCTCGTCCCCCTCACGGGCTTCCTCGCGCTCGAGGGGACGAGCCAGCGGAACGGCGCGGTGCTGGCGCTCAGCCATCCGCCGGCGGGGCTCGAGGTCCGCTAC
>Ga0335082_10006255_pt1 | contig 12991 bp, 7 predicted proteins | sample Lox_Sample_41_FD_206718 | JGI IMG/M metagenome (GOLD analysis project Ga0335082, IMG submission 206718) | Soil microbial communities from Loxahatchee National Wildlife Refuge, Florida, United States - Lox_Sample_4.1 | ecosystem: Environmental > Terrestrial > Soil > Wetlands | place: USA: Florida... | reverse complement strand
GCGTCAGCGGCGACAAGCTCACCGTGCAAGGATGGCTCTACGACGTCAAGAACATTAACTCTCCACAGGTCCTGGGCAAGCAGTATTCCGACACTCCTACCACGGATGCGGCCCGGCTCATCGCCCACAAATTCGCTGACGAAATCATCTTTCGCCTGGGCGGTGGCATTCCGGGGATTGCCGAGAGCAAGATCTTCTTCGTCAGCAATCGCAGTGGGCACAAGGAAATCTGGGTGATGGACTACGACGGAATGAACCAGCACCAGATCACCCACCAGGGTACGATTTCGCTTTCGCCGCGGATTTCGCCCGACGGCTCACGGCTGGCCTTCAGTTCGCTGACCAAGAATGGCTGGGACATCCTGATGTATTCGCTGGACCTGAACCGGATGTTGTCCTTCCCGAAGTTTGGAGGCACGAATCTTTCCCCAGCCTGGTCCGCGGACGGGACGAAGTTGGCGTTTTCTTCGTCGCGCCTGGGTGATCCGGAGATTTACGTCGTGGACCAGTCGGGCACAAACCTGAAACGGCTGACCACCTCCAAGATGCCGGATGTTTCCCCAGTATGGAATCCGAAGACCGGGGCGCAAATCGCCTGGGTCAGCGGACGGACCGAGTTACCGCAGATTTACACCATGGAGAGCGACGGCACCAACGTGCAAAGAATGACCGACCAGGGTTATGCGGTGTCACCTGCATGGTCGCCTAACGGACAGTTTCTGACATTTGCTTGGACCCGCCACTACGGGCCGGGGGCTCCGGGCGCAGAAGATTTGTACATTATGGACATCGCCAGCAAGCAGTGGGTGCAGCTGACACACGACGCGGGACGCAATGATTTTCCCTCGTGGTCGCCCGACGGGCGGCACCTCGTGTTCCAGTCCGCCCGCTCAGGAAGCGAGCAAATCTGGAGCATGCTGGCCGACGGCTCGAACCCAAAACAGTTAACCTTCGTCGGCAGCAATTCGCAACCAAACTGGAGCTGGAAGTAGTAGATTTATCGTATTGCTTTCTTAACGTCGTTTTTGCAGTTGGCACATCAGGGGTAGCGGGTGAGGAGTTTTACCCGCTCAGATTCCACGCGTGCCCATCTGGCCCGCGAAGATGCACGGAGGAAAAGTGAAGCAGCAACGAATGAAGTGGATCACGCTCATGTTCGCGTTGGGCGCCATTCTGTTCCTGGGCGCCTGCCACAAGAAGGCAGCACCGCCGCCGCCACCGCCACCACCGCCGCCACCGCCGGCCCCCACGGCTTCGCTGACCGCGAGCCCGAATACCGTTGAAAAGGGGCAATCGACCACCCTGTCCTGGGAAACCAGCAACGCCACCGACGTCAGCATTGACGGTATCGGCGCAGTGCAGGCGACCGGATCGCAACAGGTGACACCGGCCGATTCGACCACCTACACGCTGACCGCCAAGGGTGCGGGTGGAACGCAGACCGCCACAGCACGAGTGACGGTGACTGCTCCGCCGCCTCCGCCACCCCCGCCTCCCTCTGTCAGCGACGAGGAACTGTTCGCACAGAATGTGAAGGATATTTACTTCGACTATGACAAGTCGGACATTCGAGCTGACCAGGCGGGAACGTTGCAAGCGAACATCGATTTCCTGAAGCAGCATCCCAACATTCATTTCACGGTGGAGGGACACTGCGACGAGCGTGGCTCGACCGAGTACAACCTCGGCTTAGGCGACAATCGTGCCAACTCGGTGAAGAGCGCCCTGGTACAGGGCGGCGTCAGCGCGGACAACGTCAAGACGATCAGCTACGGCAAGGAGAAGCCGTTCTGCATGGAGCACAATGAAGAGTGCTGGCAGCAGAACCGCCGCGGCCACTTCGTCTATCAGAAGTAAGTTTGGTGGGCGCGGGATATGCGCTTCCCGCGCCCTTTCTTTGGCCACGCCTGCTTATTCGTGGATCTCCGCGAGATAGTTCTGCCCGGGACGGGTTATCCTGTGGGGGTGGATAGGAAGATGGCAGCCGCTTCTTCAAGGAGTGGACTCCCGTACGCAATGGAACAAGCTATGAGAATCTTGCGGTTTTTTCTGGGTTTCGTTTTAGTTGCGGTTGCGCTCCAGCCGGCGTGGGGTGCAAGCAAGGAAATCATTCAACTGCAAACGCAGGTCCAGGCCCTGCAGGACCAGATGACGCAGATGCAGCAGTCTTTCAATGAGCGCATGGGCGTCATGAAAAACCTGATGGACCAGAACACCGACAACATGAACAAGGTGACCGCGGCCATCACCAGCCTGCAAAGCAGCCTGGAGAAATTGCAGACTGAGAACGGCGGTAAGACCGACCAGCTTTCCGGGCAGATTCAGGCGCTGAACGATTCGCTGGACGAGCTCAAAGCCCGCCTGGCCAAAGTGGGTAAGCAGCTTGACGACATGCAGGCTGGCCAGCAGAATCTGGCCGCTGCGCAAGCCGCCCAGCAGGCGCAGCAGCAGGCCCTGGCCCAGGCCCCACCGCCCGACGTCCTCTACAACAACGCCCTGCGCGACTACAATGCCGCCAAGAACGATTTGGCGACGCAGGAGTTCTCCGATTACGTCAAGTTCTACCCGAATACCGATCTGGCGGGAAATTCCTATTTTTATCTGGCGGAGCTTGCCTTCAAGCAGGCCAACTATCAGCAAGCGGTCGGCTACTACGACCAGGTTCTGCAGAACTATCCTACCGGCAATAAGGCAGCCTCAGCCGCGCTCAAGAAAGGGCTGGCGTTGGTAGAACTCGGAAAGCAGGACGACGGTGTAGCCGCGCTGCGCCACGTCATTCAGCGTTACCCGCGAACCATGGAAGCAACGCAGGCGCGGGAAAGACTGCGGAAGCTCGGCGTCCCGATTACTGCGCCGAGGGCATCTCAATAGAGGTTCACCTAACGGCAGGAAGGCTCAGCGGTCCCTCTGGGATGGGTCTTCCCTGTCACGCAGCTTCCTCAAGCAGTATTTGATCTCATTGGCTGCTTCCCGGACCCGCATTCCTTCCTGCACGGGTAGCTTGCAGGCCAACGCCGCACGCGCGGCAGTGCTCTCCCCCAGATCGTAAGTCACACGGCAATACTGACAGTCTTCGTTCCAGCAGAAGCGTCCGTAGGAAACCTCCTCCGGGGCAAGATACTGCAGGCAGCGCAGCAGAACGTTGTTTTCCGGCACCTCAACGTTCTTGCCCAGGATTGTGATTCTGACCAGCCGGCTGAAGGGCCGGAAGAGAGTGGAGGGCGCGGTCATCCTAGAAGGCATTGTAGGACAGCTTGCCTCCCCTCCCATAAAACGGAGGTATCTGTACGGTGGGAGATGGCATGCCTGCCGCCCGCTGGCTCGGCTTGCAGCAAGGTATTTCACTGAGGCTGAAAGGCCTCCCAGAGTAGAGTCCAAAGACTCCCCGCAATCGGCCCTACTCAGAAAATCGAACTACTCTTCCCAGACAAAATGAACTCGATAAGAATTACTCCAGAGTTTCTCCCTCGGTCCTGCAGGATTGTGGTTTCCCACACAGTGGCCATAACTCTAAAGCACATCGCACGGTGCCAAATCTAACTCAGGGTGGCGGATTTCGATGATGAAACGCAGCGTTTGGGTACTCTCTCTTTTGGTTTGCCTGTTTGGACTTCTGTTCCTGAACACGTCTTGCGGAGGTGGCTCCGCAACGAACAATGGAGGCAACGGAGGCGGAGGCTCGAACCCGCCCAGCATCACCACGGCGTCTTTGCCCTCCGGAACCGTGGGGACAGCATACTCGGCCAATCTGAAAGCCACAGGAGGCAAGAGCCCTTACACCTGGACCGTGAAGTCCGGAGCTCTGCCAGCAGGTCTTTCACTAAGTTCGGCGGGTGCGATTAGCGGTACACCTACCAGCGCCGGAACCGCGAGTGCCCTGGTCTTCCAGGTCACGGATGCCAGCAACCAATCAGCGACATCGCCCAATCTCAGTTTGAAGGTCGATCCGGAGATTCCGCCTCAGGTCACGACTTCGTCTTTGCCCGATGGCGTCGTGGGAATCGCTTACTCCACCTCTCTGCAAGCAACCGGGGGTAAAGCTCCGTACCACTGGACCGTGAGTTCGGGCACGCTTCCCGCCGGCGTAACATTGAGCGCCTCGGGTCTGCTCTCGGGAACTCCGACAGCCTCAGGAAACTTCTCGTCACTGGTATTTTCGGCGACCGATGCCTACAACGGTGTTGGCAACTCGAACCCGCTGGGCCTTCACGTCGACGCGGCTACTTTGATCACCACCTCGTCCTTACCCAGCGGACAAGTGGGTACGAATTACTCCTTCAATCTCCAGGCCACAGGCGGCTCAGGCGCGTATACCTGGTCGATCAAGTCGGGCAATCTGCCGAATGGGTTGGCGCTGAATGCCAGCACGGGCGCGATCAGCGGAACGCCCACCGTCCCAGGAATTGCCACTCCGATCGTGTTTCAGGTAGTTGATGCCGACACCTCTACGGCAATCTCGGGCAATCTCAGCCTCCAGGTATACGATGCCCAGGGCTGCAGCTCGGGAGCGGAGGACAAGATGGGCACGCACTCCTACGCCTTCCTGTTCAAGGGATACGACTCCAATGGCCCGGTCACGATGATCGGCAGCTTCGTCCCAGATGGAACCGGCAACATTACCGGCGGCGCGGAGGATGTCAATCGTGCAACCGGAGTGCAAGGCGGCCTGTCCATTACCGCGGCGGGCAGTTCCTACACTCTCGGGCCCGACAACAACGGTTGCCTCACTCTGAATAACTCGTCCAGCGACACCGTCACCTTCCGCTTCGCTCTGCACGCTCCCAACGGGGCGGGTGCCTTCACCAAGGGTCGGCTGATCGAATTTGACGACAACTCCGGAACCGGCACTCGCGGTAGCGGCATCCTGCGGCTGCAGGATTCCTCTTCCTTCAGCACCGGCCTGAGTGGCATGTACGCATTCCTGTTCACCGGTGCCGATTCCGCCGCCGGCCCCTTTGCGGTCACCGGATCTATGCAAGCCGCGAGCGGGAATATCACCAACCTCGCCCTGGACTACGATGATTTCGGGACCCTGGGCACCAACGTCATCGGCGGAACCGGCACTTACACTGCGGCTGACTCGAACACCGGCCGGGGAACCACCTCCTTGACCGCCACCGGCGTTACCCTCAATGCGGTGCTTTATATCGTCAGCGCGAACGAAGTACTGTTCGCGACCAGCGATCCGATTGCGCTGACGCCGATCGCCAGCGGCGAGGCCTTGAGCACCGGCGGACCATTCTCCGCCGCAACCCTCGCCAACAATTACGTCGCCCACGCTACCGGCTTGTCGGTCGATGGACCGGTGGCGGCGATCACCACCGGAACGTTCGACGGTGTCGGCAACATCACCGGCGGATATCTGACCCAGAACCGGGGCGGCGCGGTTTCCTCCTGGGTGGTCAACGGAACCTATACCGTCGACACCACCACCGGGCGCGTGGTCTTTACCGGTAACTTCATTACTCCGATCGGCTATCTGGTGACCAATTACAACGGGGTCAGTGCATTCCTGGTTGGAAGTGATTTCCCGGCCACGGCGGGTGTTCTCGAGCCGCAGGTCAGCGCACAGCCGTCCGCCGGCACCTATGCGTTTGCCACCGATGAGGCCGCCGACTATACCAGCCCCACTCGGGTCGGAACGGTGACCATCGCCGGAAGCAACTTTTCCGGCACCACTAACCTTTCCAACCCGGTCTCGCCGTTCCTGGTGCTGAACCAGCCGATTCCTTCGACTGGATTCAACTTCGTGGACGGGGCAGGAACCTTCGGCGCAAGCGTTGATGCCGTCACCAGCGGTTCGGCGATCTACTACATCGACGAGACGGTGGGCGCGCATCCCAGCGTGACCGCGGTGACTAAGTAAGGCCAGCAAGGCAGGCAAGTAAGAAGGGCCGGTTTTCCGGCCCTTTTTCCTTTTCGTTCTCATTCCGAGGATGCTAGCGAGCACGGATCTGCACTTGACGATGGAACTGCAGAACCTCGCTTGGTTCGGGATGAGAATCCGACAGAGCGCGCCTTACCGCAGCTCCTCCATCACCTGTTCCAGCACTTCCCGGCTCGGGCGCACCACAGATTCTGGCAGCGTGGCCAGCGGCTCGGGCGTGACATTGAGCATGTCAATGAAACTCGGAGCCTGGGTGTTCACATAGAACACCCCAGTCAGCACCTCGTTTTTGTCGTGCGCTTCGTAGAGGCGGGCGATGGCGCGGACTCGATCCGTGGGGTCGTAGTCCTCTTCCAGCTTGTGGAGCTGCAACTTCGAGCCGTCGTGCATGGTCACCTGGACGGTCGCACCCGGATCATATTCGACGTTGATCTCCTCGAACGCCGGAATGAAGTTGATGTCCTGGATCGGCTCCTCGTGGTCCTTCATGTACTTATAGGACTTGGTTGAGCCCTCGTGGTCGTTGAAGGTGACACAAGGCGAAACCACGTCGAGCATGGCTGTGCCTTTGTGAGCGATGGCTGCCTTCAACATGCTGTGCAACTGCTTCTTGTCGCCAGAGAAGGACCGCCCGACAAACGTCGCGCCCAAAGCGATCGCCATGGCGCAGGTATCGATGGGCGGCAGGTCATTGATGACCCCGCTCTTGAGTTTCGAGCCGAGGTCCGCAGTCGCCGAGAACTGGCCCTTGGTCAGGCCATAAACGCCGTTGTCCTCGATGACGTAAATGATCGGCAGATTGCGCCGCATGAGGTGGACGAACTGTCCTGCGCCGATCGATGCCGTGTCGCCGTCGCCGCTCACGCCCAAAGCGATCAGCTTGTGGTTGGCCAGCACCGCGCCGGTCGCCACCGAGGGCATGCGGCCATGGACAGCGTTGAAGCTGTGGGACCGGCTCATGAAATATGCCGGGGTTTTGGAGGAGCAGCCGATGCCGCTTGGCTTAATCACACGCTCCGGCGGTACTCCCATCTCGTACATGGCGTCGATAATGCGCTCGGAAATCGCGTTGTGGCCGCAGCCGGCGCAAAGCGTGGTCTTGCTGCCACGATAGTCCAGAACCGTGAGTCCGATACGGTTGATTTTGGGCGGCGGCGTGCTGGTCGGTGTCGTGGCCATTTACTTCCCCTCCATGCTGCTGAGTTCATCAGTGACCGAGCGCGCATCGAGCGGCAGGCCATGTACATGAGCAATGCTGCGTAGCCGGGTGATAAGTTCCGGCTTCAGGTCGAGCTTGAGCAGGCTGAGCATCTGGGCATCGCGGTTCTGCTCCACTACGTACACGCGGTCGTGCTTCTCCACAAACTCGTGCACTTCGCGGGTGAACGGATAAGCGCGCAGCCGCAGGTAGTCGGTCTCGATGCCGTATTCGTTTCTGAGCTGATCGCGGGATTCGATAATTCCCCAGTGCGAGGTCCCATAGGCGATGATCCCAATTTTCGTCTTGCCAGTGGTGCTGACCTCAGGCCGCGGAACGAAGGAACGCGCCGTCTCGAACTTCTTGTTGATACGCTCCATGTTGCGCTCGAAGTCATCGGGCCGCTCGCTGTAGAGCCCTCTCTCATTGTGGCCGCTGCCGCGCGCGAAGTAGGCCGCCGCCGGATGGTCCGTGCCCGGCAGTGTGCGGTACCCGATACCGTCGCCGTCGACATCCTTGTAACGCTCAAAGCCACCCAGTCGGTCGAGGTCTTCCTTGGAAAGTACCTTGCCGCGCTTGATCGGCGTCGTCGGATACTCGAAGGGATCGGACATCCAATTGTTCATGCCCAGGTCCAGGTCCGACATCACGAAGACCAGGGTCTGGAACTGCTCCGCCAGGTTGAACGCGTCCTGCGCCATGCTGAAGCACTCCGCGACCGAACTCGGAATCAGCATGAGGTGCTTGGTGTCGCCGTGCGAAAGAAATGCGGTCGAGATGATGTCGCCTTGCGAGGTACGTGTGGGCAGTCCGGTCGAAGGTCCCACGCGCTGGATGTCCCACACCACGCCGGGAACTTCGGCGTAATAGGACAAGCCAGCAAATTCCGCCATGAGCGAGATTCCGGGACCAGCCGTCGCCGTCATGGAGCGCGCACCCGCCCAACCTGCGCCCAGCACCATGCCGATCGCGGCCAGTTCATCTTCCGCCTGCACGATGGCGAAGGTCGCCTTGCCATCCGGGCCGATACGGTGATCTTTCATGTAATCGATCAACGTCTCGACTAGCGACGACGACGGCGTAATTGGATACCAGGTCACCACCGTGACCCCCGCAAACATGCAGCCCAGGGCCGCGGCGGAGTTGCCATCGATAATAATCATGCCCTTGGTCTTGTCCATGGGCTGAATGAAATAGGGGTCCTGCTTGGTGAGACTGGCAACGGCATAGTCGTAGCCTGCCTTGGCCGCGGCGAAGTTAAGGTTGGCCGCCTTGGCCTTCGTGGCAAATTGTTTGCGGATGGCCTTCTCGACCTGCGCCATATCGATGTCCAACAGCTTGGCCACAACCCCGACATAGATCATGTTCTTGACCAGCTTGCGAAGTTTGGCTTCGGGGCAAACCGGCGCGACCAGCTTGTCGTAGGGTACGGAATAGAAAATCAGGTCATTGCGCAACTTGCTCAGGTTCAGCGGCTCGTCGTAGAGCACTGCCGCGCCCGGGGCCAGGGACATTACGTCTTCCTGGGCGGTCTCAGGATTCATCGCCACCAGAAAGTCGATTTCCTTCTTGCGGCCGATATATCCGTCTTTGTTGGCGCGAATGGTGTACCAGGTCGGCAGGCCAGCAATGTTCGAGGGGAACAGGTTCTTGCCGGAGACCGGAACACCCATCTGGAAAATGCTGCGCAAGAGCACCGAGTTCGAACTCTGCGAGCCCGAACCATTCACCGTCGCCACCTGGATGCTCATGTTGTTGACGACGCGTTTTTGCCCCGCCGGCCCGTCGGCCTGGCGGAGCGCTACATCAGTTGTGGCCATTCCATCCTTCCTTTGATTGGAGCGGGGTTAGGCCCGCTCGATGTTCAGTGGAATCGTGAGGCGTGTCTCCAATTATACGGCACTTGCGCGGCAGTCGGCACGGGGGAGTGGCAGACCGCGTACCTATTTGAAAACTACGGTTCGGTCTGGAAGAACTGTGCCATCTTGCGGAACTTGTCGTAGCGCGAGGCGACCAACTGTGCGACAGGAATGGCTTTCAGTTGTGCGAGGTGCCGCTGCAGGCTGTCGGCCAGCAACTCCGCCGCTTTGGCGTGGTCGTTGTGAGCGCCGCCCTCCGGTTCTGGAATGATCTCGTCGATACATCCAAACTTGCTCAGATCGGGCGCCGTGATATGCAACGCCTCGGCGGCCAGTTCTTTCTTGGTCGCATCGCGCCACATAATGGCGGCGCAAGCCTCGGGCGAAATCACCGAGTACATGGCGTTCTCCATCATTAAGACGCGGTCGGCCACGGCAATGGCCAGCGCCCCTCCACTCCCTCCCTCGCCTGTAATCGCAGTAATCACGGGGACCTGCAGCCGCGACATATCGCGCAGGTTGCGGGCAATGGCTTCCGCCTGGCCGCGTTCTTCCGCTCCTACACCGGGGTTCGCGCCCGTTACGTCCACCAGACTGATAATCGGGCGGGAAAACTTTTCGGCGATTTTCATCGCCCGCAGCGCCTTGCGATAGCCTTCGGGATTCGGCAGGCCGAAATTCCGCGAAACCCGTTGCTTGGTATCCCGTCCCTTCTCGGTGCCGATGATCATCACTTCTTCCCCACGGAAGCGGGCCATGCCGCAAACCATGGCCGGGTCGTCGCCAAAGGTGCGGTCGCCATGGATCTCGCTCCAGTCGGTAGAGATGCGCTCGATGTAGTCGAGGGTGTGAGGGCGCTGGGGGTGCCGGGCCAATTCGATCTTTTGCCAGGTCTCCGATGGGACCGCCAACTGGCTCTCCAGCGCGTGCACCCGCTCGTGGAGTTGCTGGATCTGGCTGCGCGTATCCTCATCCTGCCCGGGCAAGGCCTCGAGCTTCGCCAGATGTTCGGCGATCTTATCCAATTCTTGCTGCGTCTTCAGTTGGGAATCCATCTTGCGAATATCACCGTCCCGGGAGGCCCACCGTGACTCGACCATCGATAGCAGAAACTCAGCCCCCGACAGCGCCAGCGCGGAATCACTGGCCGCGTGCGTGCCCGACGCCTTCGAAGGGAAACCCCGGTTCGTAGAACTTCTCATCCGCCGCCTGTGTTTCAGTCAATGATGCGCACCGCGCCCCGGCCGCACAGCTGTTCCACACCGGCCATGAAATTGCGGTCTGGTTCGACATTATAGCCTTCGGCTTCCATCACCACCATGAAATCGCCCTGCCGTTCCACATCGAACAGCACTTTGGCCTCGCCTTTGCGTTGGCTACAGAGCGCGTGCAACTGGTCCACCGTGGACTCGGTAGCCGTCTCGGCGGGAATGCGGATCCGCAGGGAGCGGGGCAACGGCACCTTGGCCTCTTCGAGAGGAGCCACATCATTCACTGTGAGTTTGGGATTTGCCCCTTCCTCGACGCGCAGCCCGCCGCGCACCAGGACTGGCACCTCCAGCTTCACCTTCTCCTGCAGCTTCCGGTAGGCCTCGGGAAACACGATCATCTCCACCGAACCCAGCATGTCTTCTAGCGCACCCTGAGCATAGAGGTCGCCCTTCTTCGATTTCAGCACCCGCAGATTGCTGATCATTCCCGCGGTAGTGATGCTCTCGTCCTTGCCAGTGGAAGACTTGACGGCAGCGATGTCCGCCGTGCTCAGGGCCCCGAGGTCCTCGAGCTTGTCGCGATACTTCTCCAGCGGGTGCCCGGTGATGAAGAATCCGAGGATCTCTTTTTCTGCAGCCAGCCGTGTGTGTTCATCCCAATCCGGGGAATCAGGCAGCTTGTCGTTCGCGGTGTGGGCTTCGTCCTGCTGAAAAACCCCAAACAAGCCGTGCTGCCCGGACTCGGCGTCCCGCTGGGCTTTCAGGGCCCGCTCGATGGCTTTGTCCAGGACTGCCATCAACTGTGCCCTGCGCCCAAGCGAATCCATAGCCCCACTCTTGATCAACGACTCCAACACCCGCTTGTTGAGCAGGCGCAGGTCGACCTTTTCACAGAACTCGTAGATGGAAGCGTACCGCCCCAATGCCTTCCGCCCTGCAACAATTGACTCGATAGCGTTATGCCCGACATTTTTCACCGCCGCGAGGCCGAAACGAATGGCATTGCCGTGGGGCGTGAAGTTGGCGTCGCTGACGTTAATGTCCGGCGGTTCCACCGCAATCCCCATCTCGCGGCACTCGTTGATGTACTTGACCACGTCGTCGGTGCTGCCCGTGACCGAGGTCAGCAGCGCAGCCATAAACTCGACCGGATAGTGCGTCTTGAGATAGGCCGTGTGGTAAGCCAGCAAGGCATAAGCCGCAGAATGTGATTTATTGAAACCGTATCCCGCAAACTGCGCCATGAGGTCAAATATCTTCTCGATCTTCTTCTGCGGATAACTGCGCTGCACGGCGCCGGTGACAAAGCGCTCGCGTTGGGCCGCCATCTCGGCCGCGATTTTCTTCCCCATCGCGCGCCGCAGCAGGTCCGCTTCCCCCAGCGAATATCCCGCCAGGCGGTTGGCAATCTGCATTACCTGTTCCTGGTAGACAATGACGCCAAGAGTCTCCTCCAAAATCTCCTTCAATTCAGGGAGTTCGTACTCGACTTTCTTCCGCCCGTGTTTGCGGTCGATGAAGTCATCAATCATTCCGCCCTGGATCGGCCCCGGACGGTAAAGCGCATTCAGAGCGGTCAGGTCTCCAATCGAGTTGGGCTGGTAACGACGCAGCACGTCCCGCATGCCGTGCGATTCAAACTGGAACACGCCGGAGGTCAGGCCGCTGTGGAAGACCCGGACGTAGGTCTCCTCGTCGGTCAGCGGAATGTCTTCCAGGGTAATCTGCTGGTTTCGCGTCTGCGCAATCAACTTCAGGGCGTCATCCAGGATGGTGAGAGTCGTCAGCCCGAGGAAATCCATCTTCAGCAAGCCCAGCTTCTCGACGGCCACCATGTCAAACGCGGTCACGATTTCGTCGTTCTTGGTCCGATGTAGGGGGACGAGCTCTATCAGCGGGCGCGGAGAGATCACGACGCCGGCGGCGTGGACTCCGGCGTTCCGCACCAACCCCTCGAGTTTGCGCGCCGTGTCCAGCAACTGGCGCACCTGGGAGTCGCCGTCGTAGGCCTGTTGCAGTGCCGCTGATTCCTTGATGGCATGGTCCAGCTTGATGTTGATCTGGTTGGGCACCATTTTCGCGATGCGGTCCACATCGCTGTAGGGAATGTCCATGGCGCGCCCGACGTCTTTGATCGCCGCCTTGGCTGCCATCGTGCCGAAGGTGATGATCTGCGCTACGTTCTGGCGGCCGTACTTCTGCGTGACGTAGTCGATGACCTCCCCGCGCCGGTTCATGCAGAAGTCGATGTCGATATCCGGCATCGACACACGCTCCGGATTCAAGAAACGTTCGAACAGCAACTCATGCTGCAGGGGATCCAGATCAGTAATGCCCAGGGAATAGGAAACGAGCGACCCGGCGGCCGAGCCACGGCCCGGGCCCACGGGGATGTTGCGCTCGCGGGCAAAGCGGATGAAGTCCCAGACAATCAGGAAGTAGCCGGAGAATTTCATCTGCTGAATAATGGCCACTTCGCGGCTAAGGCGCTGTTCGTAGTCGACCGTGCTATGCTTCAGCCGCCCTTGCTCAGCCAGGCTGCTAAGCCCTGACATACGGCGCGCGAAGCCTTCCCGGGTGACGTGCTCGAAGTAGCTGTCGAGGGTGTAACCGGGAGGAACATCGAAATGGGGGAACGGGTTGCTGACTTTTTCCAGCCGTAGATTGCAGCGTTCGGCAATCATCAGAGTGCGAGCGAGGACATCCGGAGCATCCTTGAATACTCGCGCCATCTCGTCGTGATTCTTGACGTAGAAGTCAGTTCCCTGAAACTTCATGCGGTTCGCATCCTGAATCGACTTACCCGTCTGGATGCAAACCATCACATCCTGCGCAT
>Ga0335082_10006254_pt1 | contig 13001 bp, 9 predicted proteins | sample Lox_Sample_41_FD_206718 | JGI IMG/M metagenome (GOLD analysis project Ga0335082, IMG submission 206718) | Soil microbial communities from Loxahatchee National Wildlife Refuge, Florida, United States - Lox_Sample_4.1 | ecosystem: Environmental > Terrestrial > Soil > Wetlands | place: USA: Florida... | reverse complement strand
CCTCCCACCTCGTCGTTCCGGTCCCAGACCACCAGGTTGCCGATCCCCGCGGAGAGCAGGTTCTTCGCCGCGGCGAGGCCCGAGGGCCCGGCGCCGACGACGCCGACCCGCGGCCGGCCGGCCACGTTCACCGGCGCGAGGTTCGATGGCGCGGTCGTGCCGGCTTGCATGCCGTCCAGGTTCGCACAACCTGCGCGCGGCCGGACACCGGGCGGCGGTGGGCGCACGGCGTGGACTCCGCTACGCTCGGCCGGCCTCGTCCATGAGCCGCCCGTTCCCCGAGACTCCCCGGCCCGAGGATCGAGCCAGCCACCGGCTCGTCCTCCTCGAGCGCCCCCCGCCCCCGCCGGGCCCCCCCTGGAAGGTGTGGGCGCGCCGGGGAGCCAAGGTGCTCGCCTATCTCTGTCTGGTGGGAGGCACCGCGCTGGTGGTGGTGAGCCTGGCCGCCTACTACGCGTTCAGTGAGGGTCTCCCCGACATTCCCCGGGTCGCCGCCTGGGCCCCGCCGATCCTGACCGAGGTCTACGCGGACGACCAAGTGCTGGCCGGCGAGTTCTACGACGAGCGGCGGAAGGTGGTCCCCTACGAGCGCATCCCCAAGCGGCTCGTCCAGGCCTTCATCGCCTCCGAGGACGCGAGCTTCTTCGACCACCCGGGCATCGACGCCCTGGGAACGCTCCGGGCGGCGATCAAGACCGCCCTGAAGAAGTCGACCGGGACCGGCAGCGTGCAGGGTGGCTCGACGCTCACCCAGCAGACGGCGAAGGCCATCCTCATCTCCTCCGAGGGGTTCGAGCGGGCGACCCGGCGCAGTGGCTCGGCGGGCCTGAAGCGCAAGGCGCGCGAGGCGATCCTCGCCCTTCGCCTGGAGAAGGCCCTCCGCAAGGAGGAGATCCTCTACCTCTACCTGAACGGGGTCTACCTCGGGCACCACAGCTACGGGGTCCAGGCGGCGGCGGAGAACTACTTCCGCAAGGACGTCCGGGATCTCACGCTCGCCGAGTCGGCGCTGATCGCCGGGCTGCCCCAGGCGCCCAGCAAGTACTCCCCCTTCCTGAACCCGAGGAGCGCCCGCGCGCGGCGGGGCTACGTCCTCGGACAGATGCGGGAGAAGGGGATGATCTCCCCCGCCGAGTACGACGCGGCGATGGCCGAGGAGATCCACGTCTACCCGGTGGAGGACGTCTTCCACGAGTTCGCCCCGTACTTCGTGGAGCAGGTCCGCAAGGACGTGGTGCAGCGCTACGGAAACCCGGCGTTGCTCCGGGGTGGGCTCAAGGTCTTCACCACCATGGACTCGGAGAAGCAGCGCGCGGCCCAGGAGGCGATGCTGGGAGGCCTGCTCCAGGTGGACAAGCGGCAGGGCTTCCGGGGGCCGGTGATGACCCTCGACACGCCGGAGCAGAGGAAGGCCTTCGTCGATCGCAGCGAGAAGGCGCTCGAGGGCAAGCCCATCGAGAACAACCGCTACTACGTTGCCCTGGTGAACGGGGTGGACGACACCCGCGTGGACATCCAGGTGGGAACGCACCGCGGGGTGCTCCCCCTGCTCGGGATGCGCTGGGCGCGCAAGGTGAACCCCGAGGCCTACTACCCGAGCGCGATGCTCGGCTCGGCGAAGAAGGTGGTGAAGCCGGGCGACGTCATCGTGGTGCGCGCCGTCCAGGCGAAGGATCTGACCGATGATCGCGAGCAGTTCGACCGGAAGCTCTTCGACGCGCTTCCGCAGAACGTGCAGCTCTACCGGCTCGAGCAGGAGCCGGAGCTGCAGGGGGCGCTGGTCTCGATCGACCCGCATCGCCAGTACCTGTCCTCGATGGTGGGCGGGTACGACTTCGACGCGAACGAGTACAACCGTGCCTTCCAGGCCTGCCGGCAGCCGGGGAGCAGCTTCAAGCCGCTGGTGTACTCGGCCGCGCTGGAGAAGCTGGAGTGGACCGAGGCCCACGTCATCGTCGACAGCCCGATCGTGGAGAACGACCCGGAGCATCAGGTCCGCTGGAAGCCGGAGAACTACACCGAGGACTTCCACGGAGACGTGCTGCTCCGCACCGCGATCATCAACTCGATGAACATCCCCGCGGTGAAGACCTTCATCGCGGTGGGGATCGAGCCCATGGCCCAGTGGGTGAAGCGGCTGGGGATCTCCACCCCCATGAACCGGGACTTCAGCGCCGCACTGGGCAGCTCGTGTGTCTACCCCTTCGAGCTCGCGCAGGTGTACGCGACCTTCAACCGGCTCGGGGTGAGGAAGCCGACCTACATGCTCCGGAAGATCGAGGACCGCTACGGCCGCACGCTGGAGGACCACACCGCCTTCGACGACCCCTGGGCCTCGCTCACCGACCGGATCGCCGGTGGATACGCCCGGCTCTACACGCCCGGCGAGCAGGTGATGGACCCGGCGACGGCGTGGATCCTCACCGACCTGCTCCGGGGCGTGGTGCGCGAGGGCACCGGCGCACCGGCCCAGCGGCTGGGCAAGCCGGCCGCGGGGAAGACGGGCACCACCAACGACTCGTTCGATGCCTGGTTCGCCGGCTTCACCCGCGACCTGGTCACCGTGGCCTGGGTGGGCTACGACCTGAATCCGCACCCGCTCGCCCGGTACGAGACCGGCGGGCGCGCCGCGCTCCCCATCTGGCTCTCGTACATGCAGCGGGCGCTCGATGGGAGGCCGCAGCCGGAGTTCGCTCCCCCCGACTGGCTCGAGGACTCGCTCGAGCGGCGGGTGGTGGACACCAAGACCGGGAAGATCGCCTCCTCGGGCAGCCGGACCGCCGCGGCGATGTGGTTCAAGAAGGGCACCGCACCCGAGGAGAAGACGCCTGCCAAGGACAGCGTCGACCCCTCGAAGTTCATGTCCCTGCCGAACTAGCCGGCGGCGCTCCGGACTTCCCCATCACCCTGGCCACGACCGAATCCGGCACCAGGCGGGCGGCGCGGGTCGCGAGGACCATCGGCCAGGGATAGGCGAACTGCTTGTCCCCCCGGAGGATCGCCCGCCCCATCCGGTCCGCGGCGTCGTCCGCCTCGAGCAGGAAGGGCATCTTGAACCGGTTCTTCGCCGTCATCTCGCTCCTGACGAACCCGGGGTTGATGCAGGTGACGGCTACCCCGGCGCCCTGGAGATCGAGGCGGAGGCCCTCGCAGTAGACCTCGAGGAACATCTTGGTCGCCGAGTAGACGCCCATCTTCGGGGTCACCCTCCACGCCGCGAGGGAGGAGATCCCCACCAGGTGCCCGCGGCCGCGTCCGGTCATCCTCGGGGCCAGCGTGGCGAGCGTCGCCGCCGCCCCGGTGACGTTGACCTGGATCATCCGCTCCACCCGCTCCCAGGTGTCCTTGCGCGGATTGGCCTCGCCGCCGACGCCGGCGTTGGCGACGACGACGTCCAGACCGCCGTCGGCCTGGGCGTCGATCTCCGGGAGGATCCGGCGGACGGCAGGGACGTCCGCCACGTCCAAGACCAGCGGGACGATGGTGCCCGGGCGCGCGGCCGGGTCCGCGGCGAGGGTGTCGAGCAGCTCGACCCGCCGGGCCGCCGCCCAGACCTTCGCCCCGCGCCGGGCGAACCAGAGGGAGAGCGCGCGCCCCAGCCCGCTGGAGGCGCCGGTGACGAGGACGTTGCGGGGGGAGTCGTTCACGCCGGCCGGCCATCCTGGCCCAGGGGAGGCCCGGCTCCAACTCCCGCGCGCTTCCGTCGGCTAGCCGGGCCGGGTGGACGGTGCGCGTGCCCGTCGCGAGAGCAGCGCGTAGGCCGGCACGCCGGTCAGGACCAGCCCCAGGCCCAGGAGCGTCCTGTCCGGGTACGTCCAGGCGGTCGCCAGCACGAAGAGAGCGCAGACGAGGACGAAGCCGCCGGTGGTCAGGGGATGGCCGGGAACACGGAAGCGGATCTCCGCGGACCCGTTGCCCGGCTCTCGACGGCGGAGCACGAACAGCGAGGCAGCCGAGAGCCCGAAGAACACCCAGTCCGCCGAGACCACGTAGCCGAGGATCTGATCGTAGCGGCCGGTGAGGGCGACCGCGATGCTCCATCCGGCCTGCAGCACGATCGCCACGACGGGCGCCCGCGTCCTGGGCGAGACCCGGGCGACCGCCCGGAAGAACACCCCGTCCTCCGCCATGGCGAAGTAGACCCGGGGCATGGTGAGGAGCGACTGGCTGAGGAAGCCGAGGGTGGACACCGCGATCCCCAGGGCGATGAAGGTCGCGCCCCGCTGGCCGAGGAGGGTGCGCATCAGCGCGGACGCGGGCGCCCCCGTCGCCGCGAGCCCCTCCGGACCGAGCCCGCGCAGGTAGACCCAGCTCGCCCCGAGGTAGAGCAGCACCACTGCCACCACCCCGCCCACCAGCGCACGGGGAAGGTTGCGCCGCGGGTCGCGCACCTCGGCGGCGATGAAGTTGGCGGTCTGCCACCCCCCGTAGGCGAAGAGCACCGGCACCATCGCCCCACCGAATGCCAGGAGCCCGTCGGGAGGAGCGGCCGCGGACGGCGGGGCGGGGCGGGCCAGGATCCAGCCCAGGGCGATGACGGCGAGCAGGACGCCGATCTTGACGACCATCAGCGTGCCCTGCACCAGGCTGCCACTCCTGACCCCCAGGCAGTTGATCACCGCGAGCAGGCCGATGGTGAGGACCGCCACCAGCTTCTCGTCGACCGGAGCCCCGGTGAGCTCCACCGCGTACCGGGCGAAGGTGATGGCCACCGCGGCGACCCCCCCGGCGTTGATCACCAGCAGCAGCGCCCATCCGTAGAGGAAGCCCAGGAGCGGGTGGAAGGCCTCGCGGAGGTACGCGTACTGCCCGCCGACCCGGGGCATCCGCTCCGCCAGCTCGGCGTAGATGAAGGCTCCGACCAGGGCCACGGCGCCGCCTGCGAGCCACGCTCCCAGGATGAGCGGCATGGAGTGGACGTGCCGGGCGACCACCGAGGGGTTGATGAAGATCCCCGAGCCGACGATGCCGCCCATCACCACCAGCGTGGCCTCGCCGAGGCCCAGCCGCGGAACGAGCGAAGGCGAGGAGCGGGACCTCACCGCCTCGACCCTACCGCGATGCCCTCTTCCCGGGGGGCGCGCTCCGTCCTCCGGGGCACGGGGTCTCGATCGGTTGCGCGGGCCAGCGACTTCGGGGCCGGTCCGGGTCTCCTACAGCTTCCAGAAGGGCCTGAGCGCCTCGCGGCTCGCCTCGATGACCCGCATCGCGTCGCGGGTCGCGCCCCGGGGGAACTCGTCTCGCCGCCCGCCCATCACCTCGAGGCAGGCGTGCACGCTCCGGGGAAGGCCGAGGAGGGAGTAGCCGCCCTCGAGCAGCAGCACCAGGTGCCCCCCGGCCGTCTCCTCCGCCAGAGCCTTCACCGCGCTGCACATCGCGGCGAACCCGCGCTCGGTGCAGAGCATGCCTCCCAGCGGATCGTCCTCGTGGGCGTCGAACCCGGCGGAGACGATGACCAGGTCCGGGCGGAAGGCCTGCGCGATCGGCAGGAAGAGCTCGTGGAAGGCGGCCCCCAGGTCGGCATCGGTGCGGCCGGCGGGGAAGGGGACGTTGACGGTGTAGCCGGCGCCGGCGCGCTCGCCCGTCTCGTGGGAGGCGCCGGTGCCCGGGTAGAACGGGTACTGGTGCACCGACTGGTAGAGCACGTCGCCGCGTTCCCAGAAGACGGCCTGCGTCCCGTTCCCGTGGTGCACGTCCCAGTCGAGGACCAGCACCCGCGCCGCGCCGAGCGTCCGCGCGGCCTCGGCGGCCACCGCGGCGTTGTTGAGGAAGCAGAAGCCCATCATTCGGTTGGGCTCGGCATGGTGGCCGGGCGGGCGCACCAGGGCGAACGCCGTCCGGTGCGTGCCCCCCAGCACTGCCTCCACCGCCTCGATGGCCGCCCCCGCCGCCGCCAGGGCCGCATCGTGCGTGCTCGGGGAGGCGAAGGTGTCCACGTCGATGGCGACGTGCGCGCCGTTCAGCCCGCCGAACTCCTCCAGCAGCTCGGGCTCGTGAACCCGGGCGATCTCGGCCAGGCTCGCCAGACGCGGCGCCCGGAAGTCGAGCGCCGGGAGCCGGTGCTGCTCGAGGTACTCCAGGGTGCGGGAAAGCCGGAGCGGCGACTCGGGGTGCCCCCGCCCCGGCTGGTGCTGGAGGAAGAGGGGGTGAGTGAGGACCAGGACGGGTGCAGACACGGGCAGTCCAGGCAATGTAGCGCAGCAGCCCACGTCCGGCGGCGAGGCAACAAGTCTGGCCGGCGGCCCGGTCGGGGAGGGTACAGTCCGGAGCCGGAAGCGTGGTGCCCTGGCTCCGACAACTCGGGCTCCGGAACGCGCTCTTCGGCGTCTCGAGCCTGTCGCTCCTTGCCGTGCTGGCGGCGATCTGGTTCTACGTCCCCCGCGACGCGAGCCTCCTCGACGCGATCCACCGCGGCGACGAGGCCGGCGCGCTGGCGCAGCTGCAGCGCACGCTGCTCCTGGCGATGCTGGTGGGCTCGGTCATCTTCGCCGCCCTGCTCTGGGTGCTCGGTCAGCTGGTCCTGACCCGGCCGCTGGAGAACCTGCTCGCCGCCGCGCGACGGATGAGCGAGGCCGATCTCACCCAGAGCGTGGACCCCGGCGGAGCGGACGAGCTGGCGGTCCTCGCCGGGGCGCTCAACCGGATCGGCCAGGGGCTCCGGGACACCCTGGCGCGGGTGCGGAACGTGGGGGAGGCGGTGGGCTCGGTGATCGATCAGCTCTCGCGCTCCGGGGTCCAGGTCAGCTCCGGGGCGGCGAACATCCAGACCCAGGTCTCCGAGACCAGCCGCTCGATGGCCGAGACCCTCGGCGTGCAGCAGGAGGTCGCCAGCCACGTCGAGGCGCTCCAGCGCACCGCCGAGGAGAGCTCGGCGCGCATCGGGGAGATCGCCCAGCGCAACGAGGAGGTGGCCACCGGCGTGGAGCAGGTGGCGGCCAGCGTCCAGGAGACCGCCGCGGCCATCGACGAGACCATCCGGAGCATCCTCGAGGTCTCCAGGGCCATCGAGGAGCTGGGAGGCTCGACGGAGGAGACCTCCTTCAGCATCAAGCAGATGGACGTCAGCATCGGCCAGGTGGAGACCAACGCCAACGAGACCGCCCGGCTCTCGGAGCAGGTCTCCGCCGAGGCCGCCAGCGGCGTCCAGTCCCTGGGCAAGACGCTGGCCGGCATCCACCGCATCCGGGAGTCCAGCGAGCTGGCGGCCCGGGTCATCGAGGGGCTCGGGCGCCGGGTGGGCGAGGTGGTGACGATCCTCGACGTCATCGACGAGGTCGCCGAGCAGACCAACCTCCTCGCCCTCAACGCGGCGATCATCGCCGCCCAGGCCGGAGAGCACGGGAAGGGCTTCGCCGTCGTGGCCGACGAGATCAAGGAACTCGCCGAGCGAACCGGGGCCTCGACCAAGGAGATCGCCGAGCTGATCGCCCGGGTGCAGGACGAGAGCCGGAACGCCATCCAGGCGGTGGAGCAGGGCGTGCGCCACGTGCAGGAGGGGGTGGAGCTGGGGAGGGAGGCGGAGAGCGCGCTCAAGAAGATCAGCGCCTCCGCCAACCGGAGCACGGTGATGGTCAAGGCCATCGCCCGGGCCACCGTGGAGCAGGCCCGGGGAAGCCGCAGCGTGACCTCCGCCGTCCAGCGCATCGCCGACACCGTCCAGTCGGTGACCCAGGCCGCGCAGGCCCAGGCGCGGGGCACCGCGCGCATCACCCAGAGCGCGAAGCAGATGCAGACCGTGACCACCGAGGTGCAGCGGAGGAGCCAGGAGCAGGCGGCCGGCAGTCGCCAGATCACCCGGGGGCTGGAGGCGATGCGGGAACGGGTGACGCAGCTGGAGCGGGCGCAGGCCGAGCAGACCCGGGGCTCGGCGCTGGTGCTCCGGACCATGGAGGCCATCCGGGGGGTGAGCGAGGAGCAGGCCCGTTCCGTTCGCCAGCTGGAGGAGGCGATCGCCCAGCTCCAGTACTCGGCCGACGTGCTTCGCGCGGAGGTGAGGCGCTTCCGGCTATGAGCGCGCGCCGCACCCCCTCCGAGGGGTGGATGGTGTTCCTGATCGGCGCCGTCCAGTTCATCAACATCTGGGACTTCGTGATGGTGATGCCGCTCGGGCCGGACTTCGCCCGGGCCCTGGACATCCCCCTCTCCCGGCTGGGGCTGGTGGGCGGCGCGTACACCGCGGCGGCGGCGGTGGCGGGCGTGCTCGGCTCGACCTTCCTGGACCGCTTCGACCGGCGGCCCGCGCTGGCGGTGGCGATGACCGGCCTGGTGCTGGGGACCGTCGCGGGCGGGCTGGCCTGGAGCTTCGAGTCGCTGCTCGCCGCGCGCGTCCTCGCCGGGGCCTTCGGGGGTCCGGCCACCTCGCTGTCCCTGTCGATCATCGCCGACACCGTTCCCCCCGAGCGCCGGGGCAAGGCCCTGGGGGCGGTGATGGGCGCCTTCTCGGTGGCCGCGGTGGTCGGGGTTCCTCTGAGCTTGCAGCTCGCGCTGTGGGGCGGCTGGCGCGTTCCCTTCCTCACGGTGGGCGGGCTCGGGCTCCTGGTCACCGCCGCGGTGGCCTCCTCGCTCCCTCCCCTGCGCGGCCATCTCGCCCGGCGCGCCGCCACCCTAGCCCGGTCCCCGCTCTTCCGGCCGCTGGTCCTGGCCTCCTACGCCATGACCGCGATCACCATGGCCAGCGGGTTCCTGGTCCTCCCCAACATCTCCGCCTACCTGCAGGTCAACCTGGGACTGCCCCGCAGCCTGCTCCAGTGGGCCTACTTCGGAGGCGGGCTCATCAGCTTCGTCACCCTGCGCGCCGTGGGACGTCTCGTGGACCGCTTCGGCAGCTTCCGGGTGGGGAGCGTGGCGGCGCTCCTGCTCATCCTCGCCTTCGACCTGGCCTTCGTCGACGTGCCCCGGAGCGCGCCGGTGGTCCCCATCTTCCTCTTCGTCTTCTTCGCGCTCTCGGCGCGGAACGTGGCCTACAACACGCTGACCTCGAAGGTGCCGGCCCCCGGCGAGCGGGCGCGCTTCATGTCCTTCCAGTCGGCGGTGCAGCACGTGGCGAGCGCGGTCGGCGCCGGCGTGTCCTCGCAGGTGCTCTTCGTGCAACCGGACGGCAGGCTGGGCAACGTGCCGGCGCTCGGCCGGATGGCGATGGGACTGACCCTGCTGCTTCCTCCGTTGCTCTTCTGGGTCGAGCGCGGCGTCGGCCGACGCTCACCACCGGCTCCCACGATCGCCGATCCTCTCTCGGGGGGAATGGCAAGTACCCCGAAAGAGGTCTAAGAGAAACGAGAGAAGGAAGAGACCACGGATGTTCAACCTCGGCGCCGGCGAGATCGCCGTCATCATGATCGTCGCTCTGCTGCTCCTCGGCCCGGACAAGCTCCCGGAGCTGGCGCGCGGGATCGGCAAGTTCATGCGCGAGTTCCGCAAGCAGACGGACGACGTGCGCGGGATGGTGGAACGCGAGTTCTACAAGATGGACCAGGAGGTCTTCGCCGAGGAGCAGGCCCAGGCGAAGCGGATCGAGCCCCCCGCGCCGGTCGATCCCCCGCCTCCGGCCGCGCCGGAGCCCCTCCCGGAAGGGGAGCTGGCCCCGCCGGCCTACCCCTCGGTCTTCCCGCCGCCCGAGGGAGTGGTCGCCGCCCGTCCCCTCGCCGAGGCGGAGCCGCTGACAGCAGAGGCTCCCCCGTCCGCCTCGAGCTCGCCCGCCCCGGCGTCCGAGCCCATCGCATCCGCACGTCCGGAAGGCGACCCCGCCGCACATGGCTGAAGAGGAGCCGCTCCAGGCGCGGATGAGCCTCTCCGAGCACCTCGGCGAGCTCCGGACGCGCCTTCTCCGCTGCGTCATCGCCGTGCTGGTGCTGGGGCTCGCCGGGCTGGTGTTCGCCCGGCCGATCTTCGGCTTCCTGATGAAGCCGGTTCTCGACGCGCTGCCGCCCTCCGAGCGGAGCCTGATCTACACCTCCGGCATCGAGGAGCTGAACGTGCTGATGAAGGTCGGCCTCTACGCCGGCATCTTCCTCGGCACGCCGGTGCTGCTCACCCAGCTCTGGGGGTTCGTGGCTCCCGGCCTCTATCCCAAGGAGAGGCGGTACGCCTTCCCCTTCGTGCTGCTGGGGACGGTGGCCTTCCTGGTGGGCGCGACCTTCTGCTACCTCGTGCTCCTCCCCACGATGTTCCAGTTCCTGCTCTCCAGCGGAGAGACCGGACCGATCAAGGCCAGGGTGGAGCGTGCGCGGGCGGTCGAGCTCGAGGCGCTCCGCTTCGCCAGCTCGGGCGACTTCGATCGCGCCGCGAACCTCGCCGACTCCGAGGCCCAGCGCCTGATGGGCGGCGGCGACGGCCACGTGTCCGGGCCGGACCGGGTCGCCGGAAGCGCGGTGGAGCTGCAGTCGCGCCTCGAGGCCGAGGGCCGCCTGGTGGAGGCCACCCGTGAAGGGCTCGGCCTCGCGGCGGCGCCCGCCCTGCGGCAGTCCCTGGAGAAGCGGTTCGAGGCGGTGGAGGCCTCCCAGTCCGGAGCGCTGGACAAGGCCTCCGAGCTGCTCGACCAGTCGGCCTCGCTCCTCGCCGGGGCCGCCGCCAGCCAGGGCAGCCAGGTGGCGCGGCTGTGGAAGATGGAGAAGACGCTCGCCTCGGGGCAGGCGACGCTGGCCAGGGAGGCCTGGACCCGCCCGCTGCTGACGATGAGCGAGCAGCTCTCGCTCGTCCTGATGCTGCTCCTGGCGCTGGGGGTGGTCTTCGAGCTGCCGCTGGTGATGGCGCTCCTCGCCGCGCTGGGGGTGGTGAAGGCCAGCTGGCTCTTCCGCTACCAGCGCCACGCGGTCGTGGTGTGCCTGATCCTGGCGGCGATCATCACCCCCACGGGCGATCCCATCAACATGAGCATCCTCGCCGGCCCGATGCTGCTCTGCTACGAGGCGGGGGTGGTGGCCGCCTGGCTCATCGAGCGGCGGCGCGCGCGCGCCGCGGCCGAGACCACCGCGCTCACCCCGACCTGAGGCGCCGGCCGGCCGCCCAGCCGAGGACCAGGCACAGGCCGAGCGCTCCGCCGGAGCCCCCCCCGGACGTGCTGCAGCTCGATGCCTGCTGGGCGACGATGGTGATGCTGGAGTCCTTGTCGGCCGGCGGCGGGGTCCCTCCGGAGATCCGGAAGGTGACCGCGACCTGCCGCGGCGCCTCACCCCTCAGCGCGTAGCTGGCGATCGCCGTCTTCACCTCGCCCGGCCCGAGCGACCCGAGGGAGCAGGGAAAGCCGGCGTCGCAGGCGAGGGAGCTCGATTCGAGCTGGAGCGAGGAGTCCGCCTCGGCGTCGAGGACCACCTCCGCCGCCGGCCCGCTCCCCCGGTTGGCGACCTGGACGATGAAGCGAGACGCCGCTCCGGGCGAGTACTCCGCGGCGCCGAGCTTGGTCGCGCCGATCGACAGCCCGGAGGGAGGCGACCAGCCCAGGTCCCGGAGCGCGGCGGGGGTGATGTCCAGGTTGCGAGGGAGGTTGGGATTGATCCTCGGCTCCATCAGCAGATCCGGCGTGGCGCTCGAGTCCCAGTGGCCCACGCTGGACCCCTCGGAGTAGGCGCTGGGCGTGTAGAGGAGCACGTCCCCCGCGAGGTTCTCCCCGGCTCGTCGCCCGTCGGCATCCACCGAGACCGTCGAGTTCGCGGTCGTGGCCAGCCAGCTCTCCACCGCGGCGCCGTCCTCGTTGGAGATTCCCCACACCGGGATGGTCAGGTCCGGTCCGCCGTCTCCGGTGTAGGACATGGGGCCGACCCCCGGCTGACCGTGGCGGACCAGCAGCCCCACCGCGCCGGCCGCCTGCGCGTTCAGCGCGCGATCGGCGACGAAGCAGAGGAGACCTCCGTCGGATCGAAGCCCGCGCTCGGCGAGCACCAGGGCGCCGGAGACCGGGGCCAGCGGCTCGCACGCGCCATGGCCGGTGCCGCCGTCCGCGGCCGTGGCGAGCACCAGGGGCGCGGTGACCGAGACGTGTCCAGGCCCGAACCGGGCCCGGGCCACCGGGTAGACCTGACCACCGGGAAGCCGGAGCAGCCCGTCGGTCTGGTCGAGGAAGGCGTCCTTCGCCGCTCGCACCGATGGACCGACCCAGCTCACCCCCAGCGGACGCCGGACCGCGGCGTCGTAGTCCGCGGAGCCGAGCTGGGACAGCAGCAGCCCGCTCGCGTCGTCCATCGCCCGGTCCCGGAAGGCGGTGACCGACTTGATGAAGCCCAGACCGTGGACGAGCTCGTGGAGGAAGACCGAGACCAGGTCGGTGGACCCGGGGGGCGGCGCGTTGTCCAGGCCGGTGTACCAGCTGCTGACCGCGCAGTCCGACGCGCCGAGGCGGGCGTTGAACTCGGCGTCGATCTCCTCCCTTCCGGGGTCGAGGTCTCGCCCGGCGCGCTCGTTCGCCAGTGCCGCCGGGTAGCGGTTGTTCTCGTACAGCGCGCTCGGCGCGGTGGCCCCCAGGACGGCGGTGCCCCCGCTGCAATCGAGGTCGGTGAACTCGGCGCGAATGGTGATCGGCACCCGGTTTCCGAGCGTGGCCGACCAGAGGGACGCGGCGTACTCGAAGGCGATGTGGCGCTGCTCGCCCAGCGAGGTCCCGGGGTTGCCTCCCACGGGGGTGGCGGGGGTCCGGTCTCCGAGCCCCTCGCCCGACCCGTTGGCGCTGAGCACGCGGATCTCCGCACCGGCCAGGGCGGCCGGACAGATCGCCAGCCAGAGCAGCAGCGACCAGCGGAGGGTCATCGTGTGTCTTCCGCGTCCCGGACCAGCGCCTCCGCTCCGTCCTCGCTGTCCACGCAGCCCACCCGGAGCTCTCCGGTGCTCGTGCGGTGCCCGACCACCACCGCGGTCGGGCCCGGCACCGGTGCGGAGGCGCCGGCCGGTGCGCCCGCGGTTCCCGGCGCGGAGAGGGAGTTGCGGGCGACGTACGGCCGGACCAGCGCGCGGGCCCTGGAGGCGGGCGTTGGCCCGGGCACATCGGTTCGGGGGCTCGCGCCTCCCGGACCGCA
>Ga0335082_10006253_pt1 | contig 13003 bp, 16 predicted proteins | sample Lox_Sample_41_FD_206718 | JGI IMG/M metagenome (GOLD analysis project Ga0335082, IMG submission 206718) | Soil microbial communities from Loxahatchee National Wildlife Refuge, Florida, United States - Lox_Sample_4.1 | ecosystem: Environmental > Terrestrial > Soil > Wetlands | place: USA... | reverse complement strand
TTGATTTAAATGGTGCGCCCGGCATGACTCGAACATGCGACCTTCTGGTTCGTAGCCAGACGCTCTATCCAACTGAGCTACGGGCGCAACGGGGTGATGAACTCCCATCAGTTTATCACGCCGCGCGTCAAATCTCGTACTCCGGCGCCGGACGCTCGCGCTCCCGCCCGTACGGGATCAGGTTCCAAACCCGCTCGTGGACGAAGTAGGCCGCCAGCTTCACCACCACATCCAGCGCCCCCGCCCCTAGTGAGAGCTTCACGCTCCCTGTCAACACCAGGCAGATCGCTGTCGTACATAACGAACCCAAACAGCGATAACTCACTGCTTTGGCGACGCTTCTGCTGTTTGACTCGACTCCGCCCATCGGCTTCCAGTCTATCACTGCATTGCCTATCGACAATGAGTACCTATATAGGACCAAACGAATCCTATATAATGGGTTCGACATGCCCAAAGTCACCATCGACGGCAGGACGGTCGAGTACGAATCCGGTAAGCTGCCCTATCACGAGCATGGCAAGCCGGAGTCGATTCTCGACGTCTGCCTGAACTTCGGCATTCAGCTCGAACACGCCTGCGGAGGCAACTGCGCCTGCACCACCTGTCACGTCGTGGTGAAAAGCGGAGATGACAACCTCAGTGAAATGGACGACGACGAGGCCGACCGGCTCGACATGGCCGCCGGACTCACACTGCATTCCCGCCTCGGCTGCCAGTGCGTAGTCACCGGCGACGTGGAGGTCGAAATCCCCGGCTGGAACCGCAACTACGTCAGCGAGGGTGGCGGCTCCATGAACCTGGGTAGCGCGATTCCGCCGCCGCGCACTACGGTTGGCTGAACGTTATCGCGGCAAAGCTGACCACGCTCTGCTGATCGATGTTCCACTGCTGGTAACGCGCCAGCTCGCCGCGCGCACCAGGCACGGCCCGCAGGAACGTGTAGAGCGGCGCGGACCCGCACCACTTCAGGTCGTCGCGATTTTCCTGCACCAACCCCCAGAACCCGTCCGCATCCCCTGAAGTCACGCAATGGATCCGCGCCCGGTCGCGCCGCGCGACGTCGGTCATGTGATCCTGATCCGCCCTCGCCACCAGAGCATCGCCATAGCGCCGGCCCACATGCGCCATGTCGATGCCCAGCACCCACAGCAGCCGGCCTCGTTCACACTCGGCCATTTCAGCCAGCTCCCCGAGGAAACGTTCCACTCCCTCATTCTGCTCCGGTTTCCCGCCCTGATAGATACTGCGGGCATAGGGTCCGCACAGAATCGGCAGAATGCGGATCTTCGGGCCATAGAGATACTGCAGGAAGAGCACCTGAAACTCGATGGAGTGCTCAATCGAGTGGCAGTAGTCTTCCATCGCCACCGCTGCCCCGCCCTTTTCCGCCAGCCGATCTACCAGCGCACGTTCGGTCACAGCCTCGCCCAGCGGAGTCACGAACGGCTTGCGTGTGAGCCCGAACTTCTCCGGCTCGCCGTAATGTGAGGTCCCCAGCACGACGAAGACGCGCTCGCGATGATCCGGCGAGAGCTTCTTGTAGGCATCGCGATAGGACTCCCAGCCGCCGAACGGGCTCACGTGCGGCGCGGCAATGGCCACCAGCCCGTCAGCCGCCGCGGTCAGCGCCGCCGACCCCATATACTCATCCAGTTGCTTTCGTGCTTCGTCGGGATGATCGGGATAGGCTGAACCGGCGTGCTGCGCCTCGCGCAACCCGGACTCGGCAAAGCGCTTCACCGCCGCCTCGCGCAGCTTCTGGAACTTCTCATCCACCAGGAATCCCGCCGCGCTCAGGGTGTCCACAAGGTGCTTCTCCAGCTCGCCCACCTGGATCTCGCCCGTCGCCTGCACCAGCGCGCTGCGCAGGTCCAGCTCGGTCTGCTCGCCGTCGAAGCACGCAAGACTTGCCACCAGCGGCGGAGGCACCAGCAGCATGGAGTCGCTGAAGTGGTAGGGGTCGCGGATGAAGAGGCCGGGCCGTTCCGGGTCTGGCGACGGCGTGAAGTCGAGCTCCATGCGCAGACGCGGCAACGGTTCGTCAGGCATTATCATCAATATCTCATGGTTGTTCTGGTGACCGGCGCGACAGGCGGGCTGGGGCCCGCGGTGGTGAAGGCCTTTCTCGATGGAGGCGCGGCGGCCGTCTTCGGCGTAGCCCGCTCGTGGGACGGCCGGCGGGTGCACGAGGGCAACTTCCATCCGATTGAGGCCGACCTGACCACGGTGGCGGGTTGCCGCAGCGTGGCCGAGCGCGCGCGGCCCGTGGATGCGCTGGTCCACGTGATGGGTGGCTTCGCCGGCGGCACGCCCGTGGGCGCGACCAGCGATGACGACTGGCGGCGCATGATGGATCTGAACCTCAACTCCGCGTTCTACATGATCCGTGAACTGCTGCCCGCGATGCTGGAGGCCGGCAGCGGCCGCATCGTCGCCGTGGGATCGCGTACCGGCGTGGAGCCCACGGCCAACCTCAGCGCCTACGCGGTTTCGAAAGCCGCGCTGCACACGCTGATCCGTACGGTGGCGCTGGAGGTGGTGGGCACGGGCGTGACGGCGAATGCGGTGCTGCCCGGTGTCATCGACACCGCCGCGAATCGCAAGGCGATGCCCAGGGCCGACTACACGCGCTGGGTCAGGCCCGAGGCAATCGCCGAAGTGGTGTTGTGGCTCGCCTCCGCCGAAGCGGCCGAAGTGAACGGCGCGCTGATCCCGGTGTACGGGAAGTCGTAGGGGGCGACGATGGACGATATCGTGACGGCCAGACTGTGGGGCAGGCCCGCGGCCTGCGACGGGCACCCCTGCCCGCCCCCGTCAGGCGGTCTGAAAGACCGCCGCAGCCTGAGAGGCTGCCCACACCAAACCCTACACGCTGATCACCGGGCAGGGCGACTGCCGGATGATCCCGTACGCGTTCGCGCGCAGACGGCCACCAAGGTGCTCGTCGGTGCTGCGGCCGATGATCACGATATCGGCTTTCTCGGCGGCGGCGGCCGAAGCCGTGCACGTAATTGGTGAGCCGGTCGCGGTATGCACCTCTGCGCTGATCTTCAGCTCGGCGCAAACAATGGACAACTGCTCCCCTGCCAGGCGCTCCAGCTCGGAGAACCAGTTCAGGTCGAAGGCGGAATCGGTGGGCACAAAGGGCATGGGCACCACGTTGAGGGCAACCAGTTGTGCCCCAAAGTCGCCCGCAAACGATGCCGCCCACTCCAGCACCCTCCGGCAGTCGCGCTTCAGATCGACGGCGCACAGGACGCGATCGAACCGGATCTTCTCAATGGCTGGCGCTTCCTCGATGTGCGCGCCCGTGAACACCGGGCAGTGCAGGTCGTGGAGCACTTTCGAAGTCACCGAGCCGATCAGGAGCCGCCGGAATGCGCCATAGCCGTGCGTCGGCAGCATCACCAGATCCACACCCAGCTCGCTGGCGGTCTCTTCGATCTTCGCCGCCGGATTTCCCTCCACCACCATGCTGTTCACCGTAGTGCCGGCGCAAGCCTTGCAGGTGAAGGCGGCCAGCCGCTCCTCATGCTGAGCTTTCCATTCCGGCAGGACCGGCGCGAAGGCAGGCAGCTCCAGCCCGGCGCCGGGGACTCCGTAACAGGGAGTCTCAATAACGTTGAGCAGCGTGACCTCGGCCTTGTAACGGGCGCCCAGTTTACAGGCGTAATGCGCCATGCCGAGCGAGCGGCGGGAGAAATCGACAGGCACCAGGATCTTCGAAAAGAGCATAGGCGCCTCCCTTCTACCCCTGGTGTATCGCAAAAAACGCGAGAACTCCAGCCCTCGCGCCACTAAAAGGGCGTGAACATGACACCGGCCGAACGCGCCGCGCGACAGCGCGCCATCGACACCGCGCTCCTGCAAATGGACAAGCAGTTTGGAAAGGGCAGCGTGCAGCGTCTCGGCTCCCGTGCCACGCTGCCGGTGAGCGTCATTTCGAGTGGATCGATCTCGGTGGACACCGCGCTTGGCGTGGGTGGATTCCCGCGCGGGCGCGTGGTGGAGATCTTCGGGCCGGAGTCCTCGGGTAAAACTACACTCGCGCTACAGGTGATCGCAGAGGCACAGAAGCTCGGCGGCGCGGCGGTATTCATCGATGCGGAGCACGCGCTCGACCCAACCTATGCGCGCGCGCTGGGCGTGATGGTGGACGATTTGCTGGTGGCGCAGCCGGATCACGGCGAGCAGGCGCTGGAGATCGCATCGATGCTGGTGAACTCGGGCGGCGTCGATATCGCCGTGGTCGATTCCGTGGCGGCGCTGGTGCCGAAGGCGGAGCTGGAAGGCGAGATGGGCGACAGCCACATGGGACTGCATGCAAGGCTGATGTCGCAGGCCCTGCGCAAGCTGACAGGCATCGTCTCCCGCACAAACACCCTGCTGATCTTCATCAACCAGGTGCGGGAGAAGATCGGCGTGATGTTCGGGAATCCGGAAACCACCACTGGCGGCCGCGCACTGAAGTTCTACGCCTCGGTACGCGCGGAGGTGCGCCGCGGCACGGCCATCAAGGAAGGCGAGAAGGTTCTGGGCAACCGCACGAAGATCAAGATCGTCAAGAACAAGGTGGCGGCGCCGTTCCGCGAGGCTGAGGTGGACGTACTTTACGGCCAGGGCATATGCCGCGAGACCGACCTGCTGGACGTCGCCGTGGCGAACAACATTGTGGAAAAGAGCGGCTCGTGGTTCAGTTTCCACGGCGAGCGCATCGGCCAGGGGCGCGACAACGCGCGTCTTTATCTGCAGGAGAACGCCGCCGCGCGCGAGCGAATGGACAAGGAACTGCGGCGCGCGCTCGGTCTGGCGGCCTCGGAAGCCCCGCCGGAGGCCGCGGCGAAACCGCCTGCAAAGGAGCCCTCGCAGACCGCCCTCACCGCCAGAATCGCCTGACCGTCGTTCCGGCGACACCCGCGGAAACGCCAAACCCCCGCCAAACGGCCTCCGGAAGCACAGACTTTCCCGGAATCCCCAAAAACCACAGTTTTTTGCGTGTTCTCCCTTTACAACGCGGCGGCGCGCGGCTATGATTCAGATGTAAACAAAACTGGTCGGTTTTGTTTTAGCCTCCGGGCAGAGACGATAAGGAGAAGAACATGGCAGCAACGAAGTTGACGCAATCGCAGGTGATCCGCGAGCTGGCCGAAGCCAACAATGTTTCCACCAGGGTCGCCAAGGAGTTTGTCACGAAGTTCGCGGAACTGGCGGTTCGCGAGACGAAGAAGAACGGCGTATTCATCATCCCGGGGATCGGGCGCCTGGTCCGGGTAGACCGCAAGGCCCGCATTGGACGCAATCCGGCCACCGGCGAAGCCATCAAGATTCCGGCGAAGAAGGTCGTGAAGTTCCGCGTCGCCAAGGCCGTCAAGGACGCGATCGTTCCGCCGAAAAAGAAGTAGTTGTCCTCAGTCCGCTAGCAACACAAAACCCCCGCGAGACGCGTTCTCGCGGGGGTTCCTGTTGTGAAAAACTCGCCGATCGGAGCCGGTCCAGCGTGCGGAACCGCCCGGGAAGCCTAACCCTGCTTCTTTGATTCGACGTCGTCGGTTTCCGTCTTCAGGGCATTCTTGAAGTTCTTGATACCCTCGCCCAGCCCCTTCGCAATCTCGGGGATCTTCCTGCCGCCGAACAGCAGCACAAACACCACCAGGATGACCAGGAGCTCGGGCAGTCCGATTTGCCTTAACATACGGCCTCCTTGCCGGCTGATACACTCACATTGTAGCGGAATCAATGGCGCGTACGGCGAAGTTCGATCAGAAGAAAGGGGTTAAGCGCATCGCGCGAGAGCGCGTTGGTACTGTGCCGGCCAGCCGGGTCATCCAGCCGAAAACGCGCCGCCGCAAGCCAAAACACCCCCGGCCTCCCGGCGAGGACGAACTGCAATGAGCGTCCGGCCGGCCCCCATCAACTACTACGACCTGCTGCAGATCAATCCGCGCGCCGAACCCGAGGCCGTGGAACGCGTCTTCCGGATGCTGGCGGCCCGCTACGAACCCGGCAGGGAAACCGCAGACCCGGAAAGGCTCAACCTTCTCCGGGAAGCCTACGAGACCCTGATCGACCCGCAGCGCCGCGCGCGCTACGACGCCGAACTTGAACAGGGGCAGGCCTCTCCGTTGTCCATCTTCCAGGGCAAGGAGTTCACCGACGGCATCGACGCCGAGGCACGGATCCGGATCGGCGTGCTTTGCCTGCTCTACAGCAAGCGCCGGGCAAATCCGGATTTTGCCGCGCTTTCGCTTCTGGACATGGAGAACCTGATGGCCTTTCCGCGCGAGCGGCTGCTGTTCGCCATCTGGTATCTGCGCGCCAAGCGCTATATCATGCAGGACGACCGCAGCAGCTTCATCATCACCGCCGAGGGCGTCGATTTCCTCGAGAGCCAGCTACCCACCAACCAGATCCTTTACAAGATCTTCCGCGCCTCGGAATCGGGCGTGATGGTCTACCCGAAGGCGCTTTCTGGCAAGATTGGCTGATCAGGTCACCAACTGGTAGAGCTGTTGCAGCATCTGGTCATTCGTGACGATTGCTTTCGAGCTTGCCTCATACGCGCGCTGGTAGACGATCAGATTGGTGAGCTGCGCGGCGGTGTCGGCGGTGGAGCGCTCCAGCGCCGAGCCGACGACCTGCATTCCCAGCGTGAGCGTATTGCCGGAGACAGGTTTCATAGTGTCCGGGGTCGCCACCCAGTCTCCGTCGCCGAGATCCTTCATGGAGGATGGGTTTTCGATCTGGGCGAGCGCAAGCCGGGCTACGTACATGGTGCTGCCGTCCGAACATCTCGCCATTACCAGCCCTCCGTCGGCGATCGAATAGCCGGTCACGTCGGAAGCGGCCCTGCCGTTCTGCGAAAAAAGGCCGAGGGCGGAAGGAGAGCTGTATTGCGTGAGCAGACCAGAGCCGGTGGAATTGAACAGCGGCATGGCAATCGTCTGGCCGCCGGCGTTGATGTTGAACGAGGGTGGTGAGACCAGGTTGCCGTTCGAATCGAACTGAAGCGCGGCGGAATCCCCGGTCGCCTTCCCATCCACCGCGGCGGTCAGCGTCCAGTTTCCCGGCGTTTCGCCGCGCGTGAAGTTCACCGTCAAGGTGTGCGTTACGCCCTGCGCGTCGTCGATGGTCTGACTGTATGAGGTGACGCCCCCGGCCGGTGTTGCGGCGTCGAGATTGGCCTGCACGGTGACGGCAGAGGTCGCGGCCGGTACGTTCTTCGTGGGCAGGACGATGTCCCCCGGCGTCGCGCTGGTCTGTCCGGTGGCGTCCACCGGATAACCCTGGACCACGTTGCCACTTTGGGAAAGCAGCACGTTGTTCCCCGATGTATCCGAGCCTGCTTGAAACAAGCCGGCGCGCGTGTACACGGGCCCCGATGCGCCCTGCGTCACAAAGAACCCGTTGCCGTTGTCGGCGATGGCCGCGTCGAGGCCTCCCTGCCCCGTTTGCAGCGCCCCCTGGATGAACTGCGGCACCAGCGCCGGGCGAGCCGTACCCAGCGCCGCATTCACTCCTGGAACGGCCATCGCGTCGGCAAACAGATCGCTGAAGCTGGCGCGCTGACTCTTGTAGCCGGCTGTGTTCAGGTTGGCGAGATTGTTGGCGGTCATATCGATCGCCGAGCTGTTTGCGTGCAGACCCGATAGCGCAGTGAAGAAGACGCTTCCCATCGCAACGGTCCGATGCAATCGCGACACCAGATGGGATACACCGGCAAATCAGAGGATTAGCACGCCGCGCCCGCCGGAATGAAACTGATTCGTCCCGCTTTGAAACGTTCAGCACCTCGTCGCCATGATGACGACAATTGCTCTCGCGGGTGGCTCCGACAGCGCCCGATACCCATGCTGCGACGACGAATCGAAATGCACGCTATCGCCCGCATGCAGCGTATGACTCTCGCGCTGGTAACGGATCGCCATACTTCCCTCGATCACATAAAGAAACTCAGTGCCATCGTGGGAATGTTCCTTCACGTCTTCTTCCGCCACGCGGGAGAATTCGGCGAGATAAACCCGCACCGGCTTTTCCGCGCTCGGGAAAGGCATGCACTCAAAAAAGTAATTAGGGGCGCGGTTGTCCGCTTCGTCGGGGAACTTGACGCGTTCTTCTTTGCGCATCAGCGTGAACGGCCGCTGTTGCCTGCGGTCATGAAAGAAATACTCGATGTCCACGTCGAAAGCCATCGCGATCCGCACCAGCGTGGGCAGAGTGGGAATCAGCTTGCTGTTTTCGAGCTGGCTCAGCATGGATGCAGACAGCCCGGTATGACGGCCAAGATCGATCAGTGCGATCTTCTTCTTCGCCCGGAGTTCTCTGAGCTTGGCTCCTATTTCGTATGTGGACAGAAGCCGGCGTACCTTTTCCTCTTCCTGGAGGACGCTCTCAGGCTTCTCGGCATCAGTAGGATTCAATGAATCTCCCCGAAAGAACCCGGCACCAGGAGTAATAATACCGGACCGACTGGTGAATTACCAGTGGTTTTGTTTGCGAGAAACAAAGGAATCGACGGCGAGCCAGCCGAAATGCGATTAGAGCTCTTCGCCGCCCATCATGGAAGAGGAAACCGATTCGCCGGCCAGCCGGCTCTCGCGTTCCCGACGGAGCAGTTCGCGCCGGCGTCCGCGCTTGATGCTTTCGTCCACCTTGCGCCAGAACTTGCGGAAATAATCGATAGCGGAAACCAGGCCAAAAATCATTACTGCCCACATGCAGAAAATCGCGGCTGGCTGCAGGGCTATGCGGCGGACACTGGCCAGAGCCACTGCAATGGCAACGACCTGCATCAGCATCTTGGTCTTGCCCAGTTCGCTGGCCCGGATGGTGTAGCCCTCCGCGGCGGCGATGCTGCGCAGGCCGGAGACGGCGAACTCGCGGCCGATGATCACGATCACAATCCACGCCGGCACCAGCCGGATTTGGACCAGCGAGATCAGAGCGGCCGAGATGAGCAGTTTGTCGGCGATGGGATCGAGCAGCGTTCCCACAGTGGTGATCTGCTTCCATCGCCGCGCCAGCCAGCCGTCCAGCAGGTCCGTGCCGGCGGCGACGAGAAAGATGACCAGCGCCAGGAACTCGTTGGGCAGCAAAACGACATGGTTCCAGTGGAGGGTAAGATCCTGCTCCACGAGAACCGCCACCAGGAGCGGCACGAAGAAGATCCGAAGCAGGGTCAGCGTGTTCGGGAGATTCATTGGCCCCCTCCCACTATAGAACAGCAATCCCGCATTCGTTTCCCCGTATATCGGGCTCTTTATGCGGAGAGGTACCGCTCCAGAGACCTCAGAAGCGATTCAGGCACTTCCGCCTCCAGCACGCAGGAGTCGCCGTCGTACCGGACCGAAGACACCCGGCCGCGTTCGTGAATGCGGTGGATCAATGCGCCGTCGGACACAGGGATCTTCAGATGCACCCGGGTGATCGGGTCAAGGACCATCAGCCGGTCGACCGTTTCCAGCAGGGCCTCGACTCCGGCGCCATTGCGGGCTGAGACGCCAACCGCGGGGAGGCCGGGTTTTCCGCCGCGCGCGATGCCGTCAGGCAGGAGGTCGGTCTTGTTCCAGACCAGGATTTGCGGCTTTTCGGCGGCATCGATCTCGTGCAGCACTGACGACACCTCGGCCATGTACTGTTCCACGTGCGGCGAGGAGGCGTCGACCACATGCAGCAGCAGCGACGCCTCGATAACCTCCTCGAGGGTCGCGCGGAAGGCCTTGACCAGGGTAGTGGGCAGGTTACGGATGAAGCCCACCGTGTCGCTCATGAGCGCGCGGCGGTGCGAAGGCAGCATGATGTGCCGCACCGTGGGGTCGAGCGTTGCGAACATCTTCGCGTCGGCCAGCACGTCCGCTCTGGTCATCCGGTTGAACAGGGTCGATTTGCCGGCGTTGGTGTAGCCAACCAGGGCAATCGTTGCGAGCGGAACCGACTGCCGCTGCTTACGCTGGATTCCCCGCCCCGCCCGCACCGTCTCCAGATCGTTCTCCAGTTTCTGAATGCGGCGGTAGATACGACGGCGGTCGGTTTCCAGTTTCGTTTCCCCGGGTCCGCGGGTGCCGATGCCGCCGCCCAGCCGGGACATCGCCGCGCCGTGTCCGGTCAGACGCGGCAGCAGGTAGTTGAGTTGCGCCAGCTCCACCTGCAGTTTGCCTTCGCTGGTGCGCGCGCGGCGCGCGAAGACGTCGAGGATGAGCTGTGTCCGGTCAATGACTCTGCAGTCGAGGGCCTTCTCCAGATTGCGCTGCTGGGTGGGGCTCAGTTCGGCGTCGAACAGAACGAGATCGGCTTCCTGAAAGCGGACGTGATCGGCCAGCTCAGCCACCTTACCCGATCCGATGAGAGTGGCTGCGTCGGGGGCCGGGCGCGCCTGCACTATGGATTCGACCACGCTGGCTCCGGCGCTCACGGCCAGCGTTTGCAGCTCCTCGATCGATTCCTCAGCGGTGAACGGAAGCGCCGCCGCTCCCGCCGCTTTTTTTCGTGGCTGCGCCTTCAGGTCCAGTCCGACCAGAATGGCACGCTCCACGTCAGCGTTCGCGGAAACCACCAAGGCGGGTTGTCACCCCTGCGAGTTATCGGGCCCGACCGGGGGCGGCGGGGGGCTGCCGGGACCTCCGGCACCCGCGGCACTTGCCGCCTGCGAGCCTGCCGAACCATGGAACGGCCGCGACACCACAACAGTCGAGATCGCGTGCTTGAAAATGAGCTGTTCCTGGTTGTTGGTCTCGAGCACTACGGAGTATTTGTCGAAGCTCTTGATCCGCCCGGACAACTTCACGCCGCTCATCAGGTAAATCGTGAGGAAGGTCTTGTCCTTGCGGGCGTTGTTGAGAAAAGCTTCCTGGATGTTCTGAGCCAGCTTCTCCATCTGTTTTCCTTTAGCCGCGGAGGGCCCTTGTTCTGTCATGTCAGCCGGCGTTCCCGGAAAGCGTGCACTCCCGTGAACCTCTGGTGTCTATTCTACGACGATTCGATCAACCACCTCGATACCGACATCAGACAGCGGGGTTGGGCCGCGATTGCCGCGCCTCGGCAGCCTTGCGGGAAAAGGCCTGAAAACCCCGATACCACACGTACAACGCGCCCGTCTGGCAGATCATGGTGATGGCCTGCGTGACCCATGCATATTCCGGCTGGTACGCGAGAACAAGGCCGACACTGCGTCCAATCACCTCGCCGGTCACCTGAATGCCGAGGCCCGCGCTGACCAGCAGCAACACCACTTCGCGTGTGCGATTCCGGATGAGGATGGTCCAAAGAACGAAGTTAAGGATCTCTTCGCAGAAACTGAGATTGCGGCTCAGCGGATAGATCCAGTAATAGCCGCTCTGGCTTGGATGGTAAAGCAGATACAGCGTCACCCCGACAAAGATGACCACAAGGGTGAAAATGATGGTTCCAGCCATGTCGAGCCCGCGGTTGCCCACCAGCGCCTCCCGGATGAGGAACAGGACCATGAGCAGGATCAGCCCGTGGAGAGCGATGTCATCGGTCCAGTAGAACATCGCGTAGAGGTGGGATTCGGCGTTGCCGACGCGGGAGTAGATAACGAGCGCGACCAGCTCAGAAGCTGCGGCTGCCGACAGATAGAGGGCCAAAAATGGGTATCGCCGCCATCCTCCGGAGCGGAAGATGACGGCGAGCAAAAAACAGACTAGTGCGATTACAACAGCCCAAAGGACCACCCATGCCAGTTGCACTGGTCAGGCCCTCCTGGGCGATAGCGCAGCAACAGCCAGGTGGACTGCCTTAGCGGGAGAACGGCCCAGGCATCGGCATAGGGACGTTCCGGGAGAACGGCCCTGGCATCGGCATGGGAACATTCCGCGAAAACGGCCCTGGCATAGGCATGGGGACGTTCCGGGAAAATGGCCCCGGCATAGGCATGGGGACGTTCCGCACATTCGCTGCGCTGACTCCAGCTACCAAAATTGTAGCGCAAATTGCCAACCGGACAATGTTCTTCATAATTTACATCACCCTCAGGTCCGACACGACCACGGACACCTGGAACTCCCAAGTGCACCGTACTACGTGAACCATCTTATGAGACATCCAGGGTGAACGCAAGAACAAAATCGGGGTGGAGTGTACTTACGTACTAGTTTTCGAGTTCTTCGGATTTATCCTGGAACTGGAACTGTACGATGAAATACGGAATGAGGCAGATCGATCAGTCGCGGCCGGTGAGGAGGGAGCCCTGCTCAGCCATCTGGGCGCGACCACCGCGCATACGACGTCCGGGCCACTCCAGGCGCATATCCTGGCAGACTTCGTCCAGCATTGCGAAGCTGGCGACGCGGCTCTCCATGGCAAAGGAGGTGAGCAGGAGATTGTCGCAGATCGCGTTGATAACACGGGGGATACCCTGCGAGCGGCGGTGTATCTCCATCATTAGCTCCGGCGAAAACACCTGCTGGTCGGGCATGCCCGCCCGGGCCATGCGCGTGTTGATGTAGCTGGCGGTGTCCTCAACGTTGAACGGCTGGAGGGAGCAGCGGAGGACGATGCGCTGCTTAAGCTGGCGGAGGTCAGGAGCTTCCAGCTTGCGATCAAGCTCGGGCTGGCCGGCGATGATGATCTGGAGCAGCTTGCCGCTGCGCGTCTCGAGATTCCCGAGCATGCGGATCTCTTCCAGCACTTCCCACGTCAGATTGTGCGCCTCGTCAACAATCAGCACCGTGGTGCGACCTTCGTTGGCCTGTTGCAGCAGCAGTGAATTGAGCGCGAACAGGACCTCGGTCTTCGAGGTGCGGCTGCAGTGCAGGTCCAGATCGTAGGCGATCATCTCGAAGAACTGGTCGGGTGTGATGCGCGAGTTGAAGATGAAGGCGAACTCGACGTACTGGGTTTCGAGGAAGTCGCGCAGGCACTCGAGCATGGTGGTTTTGCCGGTGCCGACCTCGCCGGTGAGGACGATGAAGCCCTTGCGGCTTTGCACGCCGTAGATGAGGTTCGCCAGGGCCTCTTCATGCTGCGCGCTTCTGTACAGAAACGT
>Ga0335082_10006251_pt1 | contig 13007 bp, 12 predicted proteins | sample Lox_Sample_41_FD_206718 | JGI IMG/M metagenome (GOLD analysis project Ga0335082, IMG submission 206718) | Soil microbial communities from Loxahatchee National Wildlife Refuge, Florida, United States - Lox_Sample_4.1 | ecosystem: Environmental > Terrestrial > Soil > Wetlands | place: USA... | reverse complement strand
GCTTCGACTGCGCCATCTGCTGCCGCTGCTCCTGCTCCTGCCGATCGCGCTGCTCGCGAGCGAGATCGACAACGTCGTGCTCGCCGCGTTTCCCGCCCCCGACGCGCCGCAGATCGCCGAGGAGGTGCGGACCAAGCTCCCCACGGATGCGGGCCTCGCCCTCCTCGAGTCGCTGCTCGTGGCGGTGGGCCTGGTGCCTGTGGTGGAGGAGTGGTTCTTCCGCGGCGTCATCCAGCAGGGCCTCGTCGCGCGGCTCGGCGCCCGCGGCGGCGTGCTCCTGACGGCGCTCTACTTCGCACTCGGTCACGGAGCGCCGGGGCTCTCGCCGGGCGCGTGGGTGGGCGTGATGGCGCAGAGCTTCGCGTTCGGCCTCGTCTTCGGCTTCGCGCGACACAAGACCGGCTCGATCCTCGCCTCGCTTTTCCTCCACGTGGGCGTGAACCTCGCCGGCGTGCTCGCGCTCGCCTACGCGGGCTCCGTCGCGATCCCCGGCTACAACGCGCCGGGCGCGCACACGCCCGCCGCGCTGCTCCTGCCGGCGGCGGCGGCGGTCGCGGTCGGGCTCGCGCTCCTCGCGCGCGACCCCACGCCGCGCATCCCCGACTCCCCCCCGAGCGGTCGCGACCTCCAGGCGTAGGCCGCCCGCGGGCCGCGGTTGACCGCGCCGCGCGGAGTCGTTATATCGCAATACGATATGAATGCACGGTCGCAGCCGACGCAGCCCGCCGCGCGGCGCCGCCTGCCGCGCGCGCTCGACTACCGCGGGCTCGCGGAGCTGCGCCATCAGATCCGCCGCTTCCTGACCTTCAGCGAGCGCGAGGCGCGCGCAGCGGGGATCGAGCCACAGCAGCACCAGCTGCTGCTCGCGATCAAAGGACTCCCCGAGCCGCTCCGGCCGACGATCGGCGCGCTCGCCGAGCGCCTGCAGCTCAGGCACCACACCGTCGTCGGTCTTGCCGACCGGCTCGTCGCGGCGAAGCTCGCGGTGCGCCTTGCGAACCCAGCGGACCGCCGCGAGATCCTGCTGCGCATCACTCCCCACGGCGAGCGACTGCTCCGCCAGCTGTCGCTCGCGCACCGCGCGGAGCTCGAGAGCGCCGGTCCCGCGCTCGTCCAGGCGCTGCAGGCGATCCTCGGCGCGGGCGCCGCGACCCGGCCGCGGGCCCGCGCGTGAGCGCAGCGCCGACTCCCGCGCGCGTCGACGGACTCCGCGACTTCACCGCCACACCACGGCTCCTGGCCATCGCGCTCCTGGCAGTCGCCATCGGCGCGATCGGCGCCGTGGTCGCCTGGCTGCTGGTGCGACTGATCGGGCTCTTCACCAACCTGTTCTTCTTCCAGCGCTTCGACACGGCGTTCGTGTCGCCGGCCGGAAACCAGCTCGGGCTCCTCGCCGCGCTCGTCCCGGTCGCGGGCGCACTCCTCGTCGGCCTCTTGGCGCGCTACGGCTCCGAGCGGATCCGTGGCCACGGCATCCCCGAGGCGCTCGAGGCCATCCTCACGCGCGGCAGCCGCGTGGAGCCGCGGGTCGCGCTGCTGAAGCCGCTCTCGGCCGCGATCTCGATCGGGTCGGGAGGGCCCTTCGGCGCGGAGGGGCCGATCATCATGACGGGCGGCGCCTTCGGGTCGATGATCGCCCAGGCCTTCCACCTGACGGCGGCGGAGCGCAAGACGCTCCTCGTCGCCGGCGCCGCGGCGGGGATGTCGGCCACCTTCGCCGCCCCGATCGCCTCGGTGCTCCTGGCCGTCGAGCTCCTGCTCTTCGAGCTGAAGCCGCGAAGCTTCGTGCCCGTTGCGCTCGCGAGCGCCACCGCCATGGCGATTCGCGTCTCGTTGCTCGGGCGCGGGCCGATCTTCTCGGTCCCGCCGCACCCCGCCTTCGTCGGCGCCGAGGGGCTCGCGGCGAGCGCGCTCGTCGGGGTGCTGATGGGGCTGCTCGCGTGGCTGATGACGCTCTCCGTCTACGCCTCGGAAGACGCCTTCAAGAAGCTGCCGGTCCACTGGATGTGGTGGCCCGCGATCGGCGCGGTCGCCGTCGGGATCGGCGGCCTCGTCGAGCCGCGCGCCCTGGGCGTCGGCTACGACACGATCGCAGCGCTGCTGCGCGGCGAGCTCGCGTCGCGCGCGGCGCTTCCCTTGGTGGCGGTCAAGTGGGCGATCTGGGCGGTCTTCCTGGGCTCCGGGACCTCGGGGGGCGTCCTCGCCCCGCTCCTCTTGATCGGCGCCGGGATCGGCGCATTCGCGGGCGGCTGGCTCCCGAGCGAAGGGGTCGGCTTCTGGCCGCTCGTGGCCACCGGGGCCGTGCTCGGCGGCACGATGCGCTCGCCGCTCACCGGCGTGGTGTTCGCCGCCGAGCTCACCGGTGACACCAGCGCGCTCTTGCCACTGCTGATCGCCTCGACCGTCGCTCACGGTTTCACGGTGCTGGCGATGCCGCGCTCGATCCTGACCGAGAAGGTGGCGCGACGCGGCTTCCACGTGAGCCGCGAATACGCGATCGATCCGCTCGACGTCCTCTTCGTGCGCGACGTGATGGGGAAAGAGGTGGGAGGTGCCCCGGCGGGCGTCGGACCCGCCCATCCGGACGAGCTCTTGAGCGCCGTGGTCTACCGCATGGCGCAGACCGGCCATACGCGCCTTCCGGTCGTGACGCGAGGCGCGGAGCCCCACCTGGTGGGGATCGTCACGCTCGCGCATCTCCTCGCGGCGCGGAGGCGCCACCTCGAGGAGGAGCGGCGGCGGGAGCGCCCGCTGCGCCTCGAGCGCCTCTTCCCGGCGTCGCTCCGCCCCCGCCGCGCGCGGCCGGACGAGGAGCGCGCATGACGCCCGCGGGGCGCCGGCTTCGCCGCCCCGGGACGCGGCCGGGCGCTTTGGTAAGCTGCGGCGGCCTGCGGACGCGGCGCAGGGTGGGCGCCGCGGATTGGGGGGCTCCGCATGAAGATCCTCGACCTGGTGGCCGAGCGGCTGCCCGAGAAGTACGCGCTCCACGAGCGCTACCTGAACGCGCAGCAGGTGCGCGTGCTCAAGACGATCGGATTCGACGTCTCCTACACCGAAGCGCGCGGCCAGTACCTCTTCGACGCGGCCGGCAACCGCTACCTGGATCTGCTCTCGGGATGGGGCGTCTTCAACATCGGCCGCAACCATCCGACCGTCGTCGAGGCGCTGCGCGACGTGCTGTGCGCGGAGTTGCCCCACCTGGTGCAGATGGACGTGACGGTGCTCGCCGGCGTGCTCGCCGAGCGCCTGCTCGCGCGGATGCCGGGCGGCCTCGAGCGCATGTTCTTCTGCAACTCGGGCACGGAGGCCGTCGAGTCGGCGATCAAGCTCTGTCGCTTCGCCACCAGGCGCTCCAAGCTCGTCTACTGCGAGCACGGCTTCCACGGACTCACCTACGGCTCGCTTTCGATCAACGGCGACGACAGCTACAAGGACGGGTTCGGCACGCTGTTACCGGACTCCGTGAAGATCCCCTTCGACGACCTCGGCGCGCTCGAGAATGCGCTGCGCGGCCGCGACGTCGCCGCCTTCATCGTCGAGCCGATCGTCGGCCACGGCGTGCTGATCCCGAGCGACGGCTACCTCGCCGGCGCCGCCGCGCTCTGCAAGAAGTACGGGACGCTATTCGTCGCCGACGAGGTGCAGACCGGCCTCGGGCGCACCGGCCGCTTCTTGGCCGTGGAGCACTGGGGCGTCGCGCCCGACATGGTGCTCCTGGCCAAATCGCTCTCGGGGGGCTTCGTCCCGGTCGGCGCCGTCGCCTGTCGCAAGTGGGTCTTCGACGCCGTCTTCGACCGCATGGACCGCATGGCAGTGCACGGGTCGACCTTCTCGAAGAACAACCTGGCGATGGCGGCGGGGCTCGCCACGCTCGAAGTGCTCGAGCAGGAGCGCCTCGTCGAGAACGCTGCCGCGATCGGCACCCAGATCATGGACGACCTGCGGGCGATGATCCCACGCTTCGAGTTCCTGAAGGCGGTGCGCGGCAAGGGGCTGATGATCGCGCTCGAGTTCGGCCGCCCCTCGAGCCTCTCGCTGCGCGCGGCCTGGAAGTTGCTCGAGGCGGCCAACACCGGTCTGTTCTGCCAGATGATCACGATCCCGCTGTACGCGCGCCATCGGATCCTCTCGCAGGTCGCCGCCAACAACATGCACGTGGTGAAGTTCCTGCCGCCGCTGACGCTCAACCAGGAGGACCGCCGCTGGATCGCGTCGGCGTGCGAGGACGTGATCGCCGACTGCCACAAGGTTCCGGGATCGATCTGGGACCTCGGCAAGCAGCTGGCCGGCGCGGCGATCCGCATGAAGGCCGGCCGCGGCTGAGGCGGCCCCACCCCCGCGAGAGGTCATCGAAGATGGGAACCTGCGCCGTCACGGGCGCCAACGGCTTCGTCGGATCCACGGTCGTGCGCGAGCTCCTCCACCGCGGGCACGAGGTGATCGCGCTGGTCGGCGCCGATCTCGGCTGCGAGAACCTCGCGGGCCTGCCGGTCAAGACCCGCGATCTCGACCTGCTCGACCCGGCGGGCGTGCGGCGCGCGCTCGACGGCTGCGACCGCGTCGTCCACACCGCCGCGTGCTACGCGTTCTGGCTCCCGGATGCGCGCGACTTCTACCGCGTGAACGTCGACGGCACCCGCAACGTGCTGGCCGCCGCGCGTGAGCTCGGCTGTCGAAAGGTCGTGCACACGAGCAGCGTCGCCACGCTGTCGCCGGGCTTCCGGCTCGACACGCACCCCTCCGACGTCGGAGACGAGGAGAACGTCCTCGACCTCCGCCGCTTCCGCGGCCACTACAAGATGTCGAAGGCGATGGCCGAGGTGGTGGCGTTGCGCGAGGCGGCGCGCGGGCTGCCGGTCGTGATCGTCCATCCGACCACCGTGCTCGGGCCCGGGGACCGGCGCCCGACCCCGACCGGCTCGATGATCGTCCACTACGTGCAGGGGCACATGAAGCTCTACGTCGAGATGCAGCACAACCTGGTCGACGTGCGGGACGTCGCCGCCGGCCACGTCCTGGCACTCGAGGCCGGGCGTCCCGGCGAGCGCTACGTGCTGGGCGGCGACAACCTGTGGATGAGCGAGATCCTGCGGCTGCTCGCGGAGATCACCGGGATCCCCGCGCCCCGCCTGGCGCTCCCGCCGTCCTTCTTCCGCGCGATCGGCGCCGTGAACGAGTGGCTCTCGAACCACCTGACGCATCACGCGCCGCTCGTCGCGCCGGAGGCGGCGATGCACGCCCGCGACAGCATCGCGGTCGACTGCTCGAAGGCGCGCCGCGAGCTCGGGTTCGCGCCCCGGCCAGCCCGCGAGGTGCTGGTGGACGCCGTGCGCTGGTTCGTCGGCGAGGGATTCTGCCCGCCGGCCACCGCCGATCGCATCGCGCGCCAGCCGGCCTTCGCGGCCGGGGAGAGCGCCGCGGGCTGACCCGAGGGTGGCGCACCGGACCTATGCTCGGCTTCCAGGAGGTCGATGACCCATGACCGGATTCCTGGTCCACCTGCTGATCTCCGCCGGCCTCTTGCTCGTCGTCGCCCACGTCGTGAGCGGCATCGAAGTGCGCGATTGGGTCGCGGCGCTGCTGGCGGCGCTGGTGCTCGGCATCGTGAACGCCGTGGTGCGGCCGATCCTCGTGCTGCTCACGCTGCCTCTCACGATCGTGACGCTCGGCCTCTTCCTGTTCGTGGTAAACGCGCTGATGCTGCAGCTCGCCTCGTACTTCGTACCCGGCTTCCGCGTGGCCGGCTTCGGAGCGGCGCTGTGGGGCAGCGTCCTGCTCGCGCTCCTGAACCTGGGGGTCTCGACGCTGCTCGGCCGCGCGAGCGGCTGAGCTCCACGCCGCTCCTTCCGGGCGTCATGCCCCGGCAGCCTCGCGGTCGACGTCGCTGTCGCTGCGGTCTGACGTCCAGTCCGCCAGCAGCATGTAGCCGACGGCGAGCACGACGGGACCGATGAAGAGCCCCACCACGCCGAACGCCACGAGGCCGCCGACGACGCCGGCGAAGATCAACAGGAGCGGGAGGTCGGCGCCACGCTTGATGAGCACGGGACGAAGGAAGTTGTCGAAGGTGCCGCAGATGATCGCCCAGACCAGGAAGACGGTGCCCCAACCGGCGCCCTCGACCGCATAGACCCAGATCACCGCGCCGATCAGCACCGGGGCGGCGCCCACCTGCGCCACGGCGAGGATGAACGCCAGCGCGGTCAGGATCGCGGCGAAGGGCACGCCCGCGATCACGAACCCGATTCCCGCGAGAGCGGATTGCAGGATCGCCGTGACGACCACGCCCAGCGCGACGGCGCGGACCGCCTGCGCCGCGAGGGTGACGGCCTTCAGCCCCTCCTGTCCTGCGAGGCGACGGGCGAAGCGTTCGACGCCGGCCGCAGCGGTCTCGCCCTTCGCGTAGAGGATGGCGACGATGATCACGGTAAGGAGGAACTGGACGAGCAGCACCCCGGCGCTGCCCACCTGCCCCGCGAACCAGACGGCGAGCCTCTGGGCGTAGGGAGCGAGATGCTGCGCGATCTCCTCGGGGCGCTTCGCCGCGAACTCCTGCCAGTGCGCCGCGAGCCTGTCGCCGACGAACGGGATCTCCTGCGCCCAGGCGGGAGGAGCCGGCACGCTGAGCTTCGCGAGCGATTGCGCCCAGCCCACGATCTCCTTCGCGTTGGACACGATCGACGTGATTCCGAAATAGAGAGGAAGCACCAATGTCATCAAGAGAAGAAACGTGAGCAGTCCAACCGCCGCGGAACGGCGGCCGCCGAGCCCAGCCTGGGCCTTCAACAACAGAGGCCAGGTGGCGACTGCGATCATGGTCGCCCAGGCGGACGCGACCAGGAATGGACGCAAGATCCACAAGATCGTCGCGATCAGGGCCCCGAGCGCGAGAAGCTGGAACGCGGTTCGAACCAGGTCGCGCGATCGGGCTCCGTGCGGTTCTCCCATCCTGCCTGCCCCCCGGCGAGCGCTCCCGGACGGGTCCGGAGGCGAGCCGCCCTCTATGCCACCGCGCGACCGCCCGCTACTTCATCGGGCAGGGCTTCGCGCCCCAGATCCCGGACGCGTACTCGGCGATCGTGCGGTCGCTCGAGAACCTCCCCGAGCCGGCGACGTTCAGGATCGCCTTGCGCGCCCACGCCTCCGGGTCCGCGTAGAGCGCGCGCAGGCGCTGGTCGGTCTCGAGATACGAACGGAGATCCGCCAGATGCATGTAGTAGTCACCGCCCGCGAGGAGCGCGTTGAGCAAGGGGGCGAAGACACCCGGCTCGTAGCGGCTGAAGTGGTCGGAGGCGATGCGATCCAGCGCGGCCCGCGTCTCCGGCTCGTTCTCGTAGTGCCAGCGGGGGTTGTACCAACCGCGGCTCTGGGCCACCTGTTCGGCCGTCAGGCCGAACAGGAAGAAGTTCTCCTCACCCGCCGCCTCGGCCATCTCGATCGTCGCCCCATCGCGCGTGCCGATCGTGAGCGCGCCGTTCATCATGAACTTCATGTTGCTCGTGCCGCTCGCCTCGTATCCGGCCGTCGAGATCTGGTTGGAGACGTCCGCCGCCGGGATCGGCTGCTCCGCCCTCCGTTGCCCAGGCCCGCGTCGGGCTCCTGCTCGAGCAGGGCGAGCCAGTCGAGCCGCTTGTGCTCGATCAATCGCGCGAGCACGGGATCCAGGAGGAGGTTTGCGACGTTGTTGGCGAGCGAGCGGCCGATCAGGAACTCCATCGAGAGGTAATAGACCCGCTTCGGGTTCTCGCGCGCGTAGGTCTCCTCGGTGCGGATCCATCGCTGGGAGAGGACGTCCCGGACCGAGCGCGCGACGGCCTCGAAGCGCTCCCGCGCTCCGGCGGCGGACAGGGCGACGATGTTGTCGAACAGCAGATGGCGATCGTAGAGCGCGTCGTCGGTGCCCGTGAACGCAACCGGGCCGCACCCGTATTGCGCGAGGAGCGTCGCCATCTCGTCGGGCCCGAGCGGCGCCAGCGTCGCCTTCTCGGTCATCGCGTCCTCCACCGCCCGCTCGCTCGAGAGCATAACGCGCGGCGAAGCGCAGTCGCCGAGGGCGGCGTCTCCCCGCGAGAGATCAGCGACGCTGGGGGTTGGAGCGGCCGCGTTCACCCCGCCGACCGCCGCGCCATCTCGATGCCCCCTCCGCGCGATTTGGCCTGGTACATGGCGCGGTCGGCGGCCTGGAGCAGCGCCTTGAGATCGCCGGCGTGCTCCGGGGAGAGCGCGATGCCGACGCTCGCCGCGCAGACCAGCGCCCGCTCCCCGACCGGAACGGGCTCGTGCGCCTCGGCAAGGATGCGCTCGGCGACCCAGAGCGCGCCGTCGGTGCCCGCGTCGAGCAGCAGCAGCACGAACTCGTCGCCGCCGATGCGGGCGAGCAGGTCCGGCCCGCGCGTGCAGCGGCCGAGGCGCGCGGCGAACTCGCGCAGCAGCGCGTCGCCCGCGTCGTGGCCGTGGCGGTCGTTGACCTCCTTGAAGCCGTCAAGGTCCACGTAGAGCAGCGCGCAGCTGCGCGCCTCGCCGTCGGGCGCCTGCAGGAGCGCAGGCGCGTCGGCCTCGAAGCCGCGCCGGTTCAGGAGCCCGGTCAGCGGGTCCTGGGAGGCGGCCGCCTCGATCTCGCGCTCGCGGCGCCGGCGCTCGGTCACATCGAAGAAGGTGACCGAGAGGTCGTCGCCGATCTTGACGGCGACGAAGCGGAACCAGTCTTCCTTGCCTCGGCGCGCGATCGGCCGCTCGAGATCGCCGGTGGCGCCGGTGCGCATCACCTCGCTGAAGGCCTGGAAGAGCGCGGCCGTATGCGGGTGCACGGCGCCCCTGAAGGGCTGGCCCACGAGCTCCGCCTGCGGCCGCCCGATGTAGGCCGCCGCCGCCGGGTTCGCGAAGGTGCACTCGAAGTCCTTGATGTCGGCCTCCGGGCCGCGAACCGGCCGGAGGCGCAGGATCCCGTTCGGCGAGTGCTCGACGAGGCTGCGCACGAGCGCCTCGCTCTCGCGCAGCGCCGCCTCGGCGCGGCGCCGCTGCGTCACGTCGCGGAGCAGCACGACACGCCCCGACTGCGCGCCTCGGCTCGCCTGGATCGGCGAGGCGCTGAGCTCGAGCGCGCTTCCGTCCGCCGCCTCGCACGCGACGGGCGCGCCGTCGACCTCGGCGAGCGCGGCCCTCCACGAAGGGACGACGTCCTCGACGCAGTGCCCCACCACCGCCGCCGCCGGCCGGCCGAGCATTGCCAGCGCCACGGGGTTCAGATCCACCACCCGGTCGAAGCGGTCGACGACGACGACGCCGTCCCGCATGTGCTGGAAGACCGCGCGGTAGGCCACGGGGCTCAATCGGAAGAGGTGGAGCCGGATGAAGCCCCAGGCGAAGAGCGGCGCGGAGACCGCGAGGGCCACCGGCGTGGGACCGAGTCGGCTCGAGCCGAAGCCGGCGACGAAGAGCGCGTTGGTCACGAGCGGGATCAGCGTCGCCACGAGCAGGAGCGCCACCTGCGAGCGGTAGAGCTTCGACTGGCCGCGCAGCTCGACCGCCATCGCGCCGAGCGTGACGGCGAAGAGCAGATAGCCGTAGGGGACGTGCACCCGCCAGTACCAGGGCCCGGCGTTCACCCGGACGAGCCGCTCCCCATTCGGGCCGAGGGAGGGATGAGCCCACACGAGCTGGTGCCAGGCGTTGGTCCACACCAGAAGCGTGGTCGCGAGCGGCACGAGGAAGAGGCCGGCGACGTGCCAGCGGCGGATCCCCACCCGCCCGGCGTAGGAGAGGAAGAACAGGAAGTAGAGCGATGGGATGCATGCGATCGCCGTGTACTTGATCTTCTGGGCGAGGTAGAAGCCGTCGAGTGAGGGCGCGGCCTGCTCCCACACGGCGGCGGCGATCCAGGTGGCGACCGCGAGGAGAAGCGAGCCCGCGGCTCTCGACCCGGGGCCCTGGCGATTTCGCAACAGCGCCGCGGCGAGCCCGCCGTAGACGGCGGTCGCAAAGAGGAGCGCCAGGTACCAGAGCTGTGCGGGTTCTTGCATGCGCCGCCCCGCCTTCGTGTCGACCTGGCAGGCGGGGGGCTTGAGAGCTCGCGCGAACCGATTCGAACATCAGGAGCCGAGCGAATTCAACCAGTTAGCTCGCGCCGGCGGAGAGGAAGGGGACGAGCTCGGCGAGCACCGCCGCCGGCCTCTCCTCGTGGGGCATCAGCGAGGTCCGCGGGAGGCGGACGAAGCGGGTCGGCCCGCCGAACTGGCGCGCCATCGGCTCGGCCAGCGCCACGGGGAAGGTCCGGTCGTCTTCGCCCCACAGGAGCAGCACGGGGACCCGGATCTCGGCGTGCCGCCGGCGCAGCGCGTCCACGTCCGGCCATTCGGGGCCGCGCAGGTAGCGGATCATCCCGTCCATGCGGCGCGCCGACGCGAGCAGAGGGTCGACGTAGGGGTCGAGCCGGCCGGGCGCGTCGAGGAGACTCCGATCGGTGTAGAACTCGCGAAACCCCATGCCCGAGCGGAGGAACGCCCGGCTCCGGAGCAGGCGCCCGAACACGGCGGCCGTTCCCGGCAGGCGCCCCAGCCGCTGGTAGAGCGGGATCCAGGGCGGGCGGTGTCCGGGGATCTCCGTGTTGAGGAGCACGAGCCGCGCGACCCGCTCGGGCGCGGCGAGGGCGAGGAGCCGCGCGATCGTGGCGCCCGTATCCTGCGCCAGGACGGCGAAGCGATCGAGCCCGATCTTCTGCGCGAGTAACCGCAGGCGGTAGGCCTGCGCGCCGAAGCCGAAGGTGGTCGCCGGCGTCCAGTCGCTGTCCCCGAGACCGGGAAGATCGACCACCAGGCAGCGGAAGCGCTCGGCGAGCGCCGGCAGGAGGAAGCGCCAGGTGGCGCCGTGCACGGGGAAGCCGTGCACCAGGAGGAGCGGCGGCCCGCTACCGAACTCGCGGAGGGCGATGGTCGCGTCGTCGATCTCCAGCCGCTCGACGCGCGCCGCGCGATAGAAGGCCTCGGGCGTCTGCGCAGCGCGCGGAGCGGAGGTGGCGATCTGGCTCATGGCTCTTCTGCCTCGGCGGGCCGCGCGGGAGAAGATGTACCCGGCGCGCCGCCGGGCGGGTAGGTCCACGTCGCGCCGCCGGACTGGCTCCAGTCCGGCGGCCGATCAGGAGAAGAGCTCGGCGATCGCATCCTGGATCGCGAGCGCCGACGCGCGCGGATCGGCGGCGTCGCGGATCGGCCGCCCGACCACGATGTAGTCGGCCCCGGCCTCGAAGGCGTCGCGCGGCGTCGCGACGCGTCGCTGGTCGTCGGCGGTCTCGGCGGGGCGGATCCCCGGGGTCACGATCGCCAGCTTCTCGCCCGCCGCGGCGCGGATGCGCGGGGCCTCGAGCGAGGACGCGACGACGCCCGCGCAGCCGAGCTCCTGCGCGCGCCGCGCGCGCCCGACGACCAGGTCCTCGGGCCCGATCGCGCTCGGATAGCCGAGATCGCGCAGGTCCGTGCGGTCGATGCTCGTGAGCAGCGTGACGGCGAGGATCCCGATCTCGCCAGCGGCCTCGCGGCAGGCGGCTTCGAGGAGCCGCTCTCCGTAGTGGACGGTCGCGAAGGTCGCGCCGCTCGTGCGCACCCGCCGCACCGACCGCGCCACCGTCTCGGGGATGTCGTGGAGCTTCAGGTCCAGGAACACCTTCTTACCCTCGTCGACGAGCTCGTCCACCAAGGCGAAGCAGCCCTCGCCCACCAGGAGCTCGAGGCCCAGCTTGTAGAAGCAGACGGCGTCGCCGAGCGCTCGCACGAGGTGCCTCGCCGCCTCGGGCGAGGGCACGTCGAGCGCTGCGATCAGGCGCTCGCGCGGCGGCACGGCCCGCGTGGAGAGCGGCCTCGTCGAGGGCATCGGCGGCATGCTAGGGAAGGTCGAGGCGTTTTCGTACGGCGTAGCGGACGGCGCGCTCGACGGCGTCCGGGGGATGATCGGCGGCGACGCGCACGATGTAGGGACACGCTAGGGCGTGCAAGATCGCCGCCACCTCCGCGAGCAGGCGCTGCTCTTCGAAGGCGGGCTCGGCGTCGGCGCCGCGCGAGGCCGCGCGCGCGAGCCCGATCGCGGGCTCGATCTCGAACAGGAGCGCGAGATCGGGAAGCGGAAACTCCGACTCGGACTCCGCGAGCAGCCGCGCCGGGTCGTGTCCGCGCGCTCCCTGGTACGCGACGGTCGAGAGGAAATAGCGGTCGGTCAACACGATGCGGCCGGCAGCCAGCCCCGGGCCGATCACGCGCGCGACGTGCTCGCGGCGGTCCTCCACGAACCAGCGCAGCTCCTCGGCGGGGTCGACCCGCTCTCCGGAGCGCGCCATCGCCCGGATCCGCCGGCCGAATTCGCCGTCCGTCGGCTCGCGGGTCTCGATCGCGTCGCGGCCGGCCTCTCGCAGCGCCTGCGCCAGGCGCCCGAGCTGAGTGGATTTGCCGCTCCCGTCGATGCCCTCGAAGGCGATCAGCCGACCGCGGTTCACGGGCGGCTCGCGTCCGGAAGTTGACGCAATCCTGCGTAGAGCGAGGGCGCGGGCCGCCGGCAGCGGCACGCCGCTTGCTCCAGGAGGGTCTGGCGTCTCGTGACGCCTCCCGCCTCGTCCCCTCTATCGGGACCGGGGGGCGGGGAGGGAGGGGAGGCGCCGGGCGGGAGCACAGGCTTCGGTGTGGGAACGAACAACGGGGTGAGGCCCACGCCGTTGGCTCCAGGCCCGGCGCCTTCCCATTCGCCTTCGGATTCGGCTGGCTGGCCGCTAGCCGATCTTGCCGACGAGCTGGAAGGCGATGACGAGGCCGTAGATCGCGATCGACTCGATCAGCACCATGCCGAGGATGTAGTTGACGAACATCGAGCCGGCCGCGCCGGGGTTGCGCGCGATGCCGGCGGTCGTGTTGCCGGCGGTGAGGCCCTGGCCGATGCCGCAGCCGAGGCCGGCGAGGCCGATCGCGAGGCCGGCGCCGAGCGCCGGGCCGAGCGTGCCGGCAGCCTGCGCGCCGCCTTCGGCCGCGAAC
>Ga0335082_10006250_pt1 | contig 13007 bp, 11 predicted proteins | sample Lox_Sample_41_FD_206718 | JGI IMG/M metagenome (GOLD analysis project Ga0335082, IMG submission 206718) | Soil microbial communities from Loxahatchee National Wildlife Refuge, Florida, United States - Lox_Sample_4.1 | ecosystem: Environmental > Terrestrial > Soil > Wetlands | place: USA... | reverse complement strand
CACGCGCGGTCGCGAGCGCTGCGAGCGCCGTGGATACGCCCCGACCCTCGCTGCCGAGCACCCACGCCACCGGCCCGGTGAGGTCCAGATCGAACACCGAGGCGTCGGCGTGCGGATCGGTCGCCACGACTTGCCCCGCAAATCCCTCGGCCAGAACGGCAAGCGGCGCGCCCTCGCGGATCGACAGGCCGAAATGGGCGCCCTGCCCCGCGCGCAGGACCTTGGGCGACCAGGCGAACACGCAGCCGGGCGCAAGGAAGACCTGCCGGACACCGGCCGCAGCCGCGGTTCGCAGGACCGAGCCGAGATTGCCGGGATCCTGGATGCCTTCGAGCAGCAGGCAGGTCTCGAGCGCCGCGGGCACGCTTTCCGGCCCCGGTACGGTGACTACCGCGAGGATGCCGGTCGGGGTCGCGACCTGGGCGAGCGAGTCGAAGAGCCGGTCGGCGAGCACCGCACGCGCGCGTGCCGGCGTCTCGTCGAACAGCGCTCGGATCTCGGCGTGCGCGCACCCGCTTTCGCTTGCCACCAGGGTCTCGGCCGTGCCGCCGCTCGCCCGGAACGCCGCGATGAGGTGTGGGCCGTCCAGGATCGCCGCACGGCGTTCCCGCCGCGCCCGCGAGGACCCGGCGAGCCTGGCGAGGCTCTTGTACAGCGCGTTCTCGCGCGAGGCGATCCGCTTCGTCACGCGGCGCAGGTGCGAAATCCGGCGAAGACGTCGTACCGGTCCGGTGTGTAGAAATTGCGCCAGGTGGTGCGCAGCAGCCGGACCGGCGTCGCGAAGCTGCCGCCGCGAAGCACCTTGTGCGTCCCGAACCACGGCGCCGAGTACTCCTTGTAGGGATCGGCCACGAAGCCGGGATACGGGCCGAACGTGGAGGCCGTCCACTCCCACACGTTCCCGAAGAGCTGCCGACAGCCCCGGCGCGTATCGCCGCTCGGGTAAGCGGCTACCGGCGCGGGCGACGATCCTTCCAGATTTGCGTGCGCCGCTGACACGCGTGGCGAACGCCACGGCGTTGCCGGCTTCGGGACGTCCTCGCCGTCGCAGGCGGCATACTCCCACTCCGCCTCCGTCGGCAGCCGCCGGCCGGCGAAACGGCAGTACGCCTGCGCCTCGTGCCAGGTCACGTGCACGACCGGTTCGTCGGGGGCGAGCGACTGCCAGCGGTCGAACCGGCGCTCGCTCCACTCGCCGTCCCGCCGCCGCCAGTACTGCGGCGCCTCGGCCGCGTGTGAGGTGCGCCACATCCAGCCCTCGTCCGTCCACCACTCGCGACGCGCATAGCCGCCGGCGTCGACGAATGCGGCGAACTCGCGGTTCGTGACTGCCGTGCAGGCGATCCGGAACGGCGCCACCTCCACCGGATGCGACCACTTTTCGTTGTCGTGTACGAAGCCCGCGCCGGGCGCTGCGCCCAGACGGAAGACGCCGCCCTCGAATACCGCATCGCCGCCGGTGCCGGATGCCGCCGGTGCCGGCGGCGTCGGCGGGAGCGAAGGTGACGGATAGCCAAGCGTCTGCCGGGTGTAGTGGAACGCCTCGCCGTGCATGTCCTCGTGGCAGGCGGCGAGCTCGGCGAAATAGAGCAGCCGTCCGTCCTCGGGACGCCGGGCGATCGCCGCCTGCACCTCCTCGAGCACGGCCTCGAGATAGGCGCGCGTCGCAGCGTGCGAAGGTAGCGGCAGGTCCCAGCGGACAGCGTGCGGGATCGCGCTCGAGTCGTATAGCCGGTCGGCGTTGTCGAGCCGGCTCGGCCCGAGCGTCCCGTCGGGGCGCATGCGCAGGCACCAGTGCTCCTGGAACCACGCGACGTGGCCGATTTCCCAGAGCACCGGGTTGACGATGGCGAGCTTCGGGCCCAACAATCGCTCGCTGTCGAGATCGCCGGTCAGGACGCGAAGGCGCTCGCGCGCGGCATCGAGGTGCCCGCGCACCTCCTCTGCCGCGAGCGCTCCGGGCGGGATCAGGTCCGCGGTCGGACGGCTCGGCATCGGGGGCAGAGTTTAGCGGGAAAGAGGATGAGAATCGCGATCGTGACGCCGTCCGCGGCGAGCACCCGCACCGGGAATCGCCACACGGCGCAGCGCTACGCCGCGTTCCTGCGCGACGCCGGGCATCGGGTCCGGGTCGTCTCGGCCTGGGACGGCGCCGAGTGCGACCTGATGATCGGGCTGCACGCCCGCAAGAGCGCCGACTCGATTGCCCGCTTTCGCGCGCGGTGTCCCGAGCGCCCGCTGATCGTCGTGCTGACCGGTACCGACCTGTACCGCGACATCCGCTTCGACGCCGGGGCGCAGCGTTCGCTCGAGGTCGCCACCCTGCTCGTGACGCTCCAGGAGATGGGGGCGCTCGAGGTCGCCCCACGGCTGCGGCCGAAGGTCCGTCCGGTCTATCAATCGGCGCGGGTGTCGCGTCGTGCACGACCGCCCCGACGCGAGTTTCGCGTGTGCGTACTCGGACACTTGCGCGACGAGAAAGACCCCTTCCGCGCCGCGCTTGCCCTGCGGTATCTCCCCGGCGCAACGGAGCTCGAGATTCTGCAGGTAGGCGATGCGCTGGCCCCCGCGATGGCCAAGGAGGCCGCCCGCCTCGCGCGCGCCGATCCGCGCTATCGCTGGATCGGCGGCGTTCCACACTCGCGCGCGCTCGCGTGGCTCCGGGCGAGCCATCTCCTCGTGGTCAGCTCCCGCATGGAGGGCGGCGCGAACGTGATATGCGAGGCCGCGCGCGCCGGCGTGCCGGTGATCGCCTCGCGCATCCGCGGCAACGTCGGGATGCTCGGCCGCGACTATCCAGGCTACTACCCGCTCGCGGACGAGCGTGCCTTGGCGCGCCTCATCGACCGCGCCCGGACCGACCCGGCGTTCTATCGGCGGCTGAAGGCCGGCGTCGCCGCCCGGCGCCCGCTGTTCGCCCCGGCCGCCGAACGGCGGCGGCTCCTCGCGGTCGTGCACGAGGCGGGCCGCCTCACTGCGGGTCCAGCGGAAACAGCGCGGCCTGCTCGCCATCGGTGAGCAGTGCGCGGACCGGCGCGAAGCTGCGCCGGTAGACCTCGCAGGGTCCGAAGCGCTGCAGGAGCGCGAGATGCTCAGGCGTCGGATAGCCCTTGTGGCGCTCGAACCCGTACTGGGGGTAGCGCTCGGAAAGTCTGACCATTTCGGCATCGCGCGCGGTCTTTGCGAGGATGGAGGCGGCCGAGATCGCTTTCACCTTGGCGTCCCCGTCGACGATCGCGCGGACCTCGATCGGCAGTTGCGGACAATGCAGGCCGTCGATGAGCGCGAGCTCGGGGACGACGGCGAGCGCGGTAACGGCCCGACGCATCGCGAGCAGCGCCGCCTGAAGGATGTTCAGCGCATCGATCTCCGCCACCGACGCGCTCGCCACCGCCCAGGCGAGCGCGCGCGTCCGGATCCGCTCCGCGAGCTCGACGCGCACCGCTGGTGCGAGCTGTTTCGAGTCCTCGAGGCCCCGAATCCGGCGCGCCGGATCGAGGATCACCGCCGCCGCGTAGACCGGGCCGGCGAGCGGACCGCGGCCGGCTTCGTCGACGCCGCAGGTGCACCGGGCGCTCTTCACGCCGCCCCCGGCGCAAGCAGCGGCATCAGCGCGTCGGCGGCGCGCTCCGCGGCGTCGCGGCGCAGCTCGTGGTGCAGGCGCTCGAACCGGTGCTCGATCCGCCGGCGCACGGGTTCGTCGGCGAGCAGGTTCGCGACTGCCTGGGCGAGGTTCTCCGGCGTGGCGTCGTCCTGCAGGAATTCCGGCGCCACCGCCTCGCCGCACAGGATGTTCGGCAGACCGATGTGCGGCACGCGTACCAGCCATCGCGCGATCGTGGCCGAGAGCGGTGCGACGCGATAGGCGATCACCATCGGGCGATGCGATAGCGCCGCCTCCAGCGTCACCGTACCACTGGTGGCGAGGGCGACGTCGCACGCCGCCAGCGCGTCACGCGCATGCCCGAAGAGCAGCGTCAGGGGCAGCTCGTGCGCGTTGCACCGGTAGATCGCCTCCTCGAAGAGCCCGCGCGTCTCGCGCGTCACGAGCGGCACGAGGAATCGCACGTCGGGGCTGGTCCGGGCGATCAGCTTCGCCGTCTCGATGAACACGTCGGCCATCATCTCGATCTCGGACTGGCGGCTCCCCGGCAGCACGGTGATGACTTTCGCGCGCCCCGGCAGGCGCAGCTCGGCGCGCATCGCCTCGCGGTCGATCCGGTCCGGGATCTCGTCGGCGAGCGGATGGCCGACGTAGGTCACGCCGATGCCGGCCTGGCGGTACAGCGCTTCCTCGAACGGGAACAGCACGAGCAGCTGGGACACCGACTGCCCGATGCTGCGCACCCGCCCGGACCGCCAGGCCCACACCTGCGGGCTGACCATGTGGGCGGTGCGGATGCCAGCGGTCTTCAGGCGCCGTTCGAGGCCGAGATTGAACTCCGGGGAGTCGATCCCGAGGAAGAGCTGCGGCCGGTTGGCGAGGATCCGCCGCGCGAGCTCGCGCCGCAGCGCGAGGATCCCGCGCAGGTGGCGCAGCACCTCGACGAAGCCGCGGACCGCGAGCCTCTCCTGGGGAAACCACGACTCGAACCCGGCGGCGATCATCCGCGGCCCGCCGATGCCGGCGAACTTCGCCGCCGGGATCCGGCGGCGGAGGGTGTCGATCACGCGGCTGCCGAGGAGGTCGCCGGAAGCCTCGCCTGCGACCATCACGATGTTCGCCATCGCTCTAGCGCACGATGCCGCGCGTCGCGGCCTTGAGGAATTCGACCAGCGCGATGAGTTCGGGGCGGTCCGCCGTCGTTTGCGCAAGCTCCGTCTGTGCGTCGGCGAACGACAATCCGGCGCGGTACAGCGTCCGGTAGGCGGCCTGGATCGCCTCGATCGTCTCGGGCGTGAACGCGCGCCGCCTCAGCCCTTCGCTGTTCACGCCGAACGCCTTTGGCGGGTTGCCGGCGACCGTGACGTAGGGCGGGACGTCCTGCCGCAGCATCGTCCCGCCCCCGATCATCGTGTGGGCGCCGATGCGCACGAACTGGTGCACACCGGTGAAACCGCCGAGGATCGCCCAGTCGCCGATGTGCACGTGGCCGGCGAGCTGGGTGCTGTTCGCGAGCACGGTGTTGTTCCCGATCTGGCAGTCGTGGGCGAGGTGCACGTAGCCCATGATCCAGTTGTCGTCGCCGACCCGTGTGACGCGCGCATCCTTCATCGTCCCGCGGTTGAAGGTGCAGTATTCCCGGATGGTGTTGCGGTCGCCGATCTCGAGGCGGGTCGGTTCGCCGCGATAGCTCTTGTCCTGCGGCGGGCCGCCGAGTGCGGTGAAGCTGCCGATCCGGTTGTCGCGGCCGATCCGCGTCGGGCCCTCGACGATCGAGTGCGGCCCGATCTCGGTGCCGTCGCCGATCTCCACGTGCTCGCCGATGATCGAGTACGCACCGACGCTCACGTTCGCGCCGAGCGCCGCCTGCGGGTGGATGATTGCGGTCGGGTGAATCATCCTCGGCCGGGGTGTCAGGCGTTGCGCAGCGCGCACATCATCTTCGCCTCCGCGGCGATCCGCTCGCCCACGCGCGCCTCGGTCGAGAATTTCCAGATGCCCTTGAGGTGCCGCTCGATCCGGGCCTGGAGCGTCAGCTGATCGCCGGGCTCGACCGGGCTCTTGAACCGCGCCTCGTCGATGCCGACGAAGTACAGCACCGTGCTGTCGTCCGGGCGGCGCTCGCCCGACCTGAACGCTAGAATCGCTGCCGCCTGGGCGAGCGCTTCGATCACCATCACGCCGGGCATCACCGGATGGTGCGGGAAATGTCCGGGAAAGAACGGCTCGTTGATCGTCACGTTCTTCAGGGCGAGGATCTGCTTGCCCGGCTCGAGCGCGAGCACCCGGTCGATCAGCAGGAACGGATAGCGGTGCGGCAGGTGGTCCATCACTGCCTTGATGTCCATTGCGTTCATCGTTCTCGCTCCGCTCCCGCGAGCCGGCGCTCGAGCTCGCGAATTCTCTCCGACATGCGCGCGAGGCCGCGCATCAGGGCCACCGTACGGCGCCACTCGCGGACCTCCGTGGCCGGGATCACGCTCGTGTTGGTGTCGGCCCGGCCGAGCGACCGGGTCACCACGGTGCTGCCGGCGATGATCGTGCGGTCGGCGATCGACAGGTGCCCGCCGATCATCGCCGCGCCACCGATCATGCAGTGCCGGCCGATCGTGGTGGAGCCGGCGATGCCGACGCAGCCGGCGATCGCGGTGTGGGCGCCGATCCGGCAGTTGTGCCCGATCTGGATCTGGTTGTCGAGCTTGACGCCGTCTTCGATCACCGTGTCGTCGATCGCTCCGCGATCGATCGAAGTGTTCGCTCCCACCTCGACGTCGTCCCCGATCACCACGCGGCCGGTCTGCGCGATCTTGATCCACCTGCCGCCCTCGGGGGCGAATCCGAAACCGTCCGCGCCGATCACCGCGCCTGAGTGGACGATCGCGCGTTCCCCGATGACGCAGGCGCCATAGACGACGGCTCGCGGGTGCAGGCGGCTGTCGGCGCCGATCGCGGCGCCCTCCCCTACGAAACAACCGGCACCGAGGACGACCCGCTCGCCGAGCGTCACGCCGGGTTCGACGACGCACCCTGCCTCGATGCTGGCGCTTGCCGGGATCTTCACGTCCGGGGCGACCACCGCCGCCGGATGCACCCCGGGAGTCATCGGCCGGGGCGGATGAAAGAGCTGCGAGACGTGGGCGAAGTACGCGTACGGGTCGCGGCAGACAATCCGCGGGAGCGAGGTCGCATCGCGCTCGCCCTGCGGCAGGATCACCGCCGAGGCGCGCGTCGCCGCCAGATCGGTGCGGTACTTCGACTGGGCGAGGAAGGAGAGGTCGCCGGGTTGTGCGCTGCGCAGCGTCGCGACGCCGCGCACCTCGACCGTCGGGTCGCCTACCAGCTCGCCGCCCAGCCGGCCGACGATCTCAGCGAGCCGGAACGGGCCTTGCGCCATGCCCGCGCGCTCCCCGAGCCGCCGCCTACTTCTTCGCGGGCGCGCTGTCGTCGAGCGCGCGGATCACCTTGTCGGTGATGTCGATGCGCGCGCTGGCGTAGACAGCCTCCTGGAAGATGATGTCGTACTTCTCCGCCTCCGCGATCTGCCGCACGGCGCGGTTGGCGCGCTCGAGAATTCCCGAGAGCTCTTCGTTGCGCCGCTGGTTGAAGTCCTCGCGGAGCTCGCGTTGCCTGCGCTGGAACTCGCGGGTCGTGTCCTGGAACTCCCGTTCGCGCTTCGCGCGCTCCGACTCCGACATCGTCATCGCGTTCTTCTCGAGCGACTCCTGCAGGCGCTTGAGGCCCTCGGCCGTCCGTGCGAGCTCCTGTTCGCGCTTCTGGAACTCCGCCTCGAGCTTCTTCTGCGCGCGCACCGCGGGCGCCGCGTCGCGCAGGATCCGGTCGAGGTTCACGAAGCCGATCCGCCCCTCGGCCTGGGCCAGGGCGCCGCTCGCGGCGAGCATGAGCGGCAGCGCCGCGATGAGTCGTACGATCTTCAAATCAAGCCCCCGTCCGCGATCCCCGTGCGCTAGAACTGCTGTCCGAAGATGAACTGGAATTTCTGCAGCCGGTCGCCGGGCTGGTTGTTGAGCGGAAACGAATAAAACGCCCGCAACGGCCCAAACGGCGAGGTCCAGGCAAAGATCGCGCCCGTAGAATACCGCAAGGCGAGGTCCAGGGTCTGGATTTGGCCGTTGGAGTTGATGAAGGTCGTCTTGTCGCCGAGCGACAGCCCGGGCTGGTCGAGCCAGACCTGGCCGGCGTCGACGAACCAGCCGATCCGCAGCGACTTGTCCTGCCCCATCCCGGGGAAGGGGACGAGGACCTCGGCGCTGCCGAGCACGCTCCGGCTGCCACCGAGCACGCCATTCGCGTCCTGCGGGCCGAGCGTCGCCTGCTGGTAGCCCCGCACGGAGTTGGTGCCGCCGGCGTAGTAGTTCTTGAAGAACGGCAGCTGGCCACCGCCGTAGCCCCCGCCCCAACCGATCAGTCCCCGCACCGACGTGGTCACGTCGCGGGTGATCGCGTAGAACCAGGAAGCGTCGTAGGTGACCTTGTAGTACTTGAGATCGAACCCTGGCAGCGCGATCTCGCCGAACAGCCGCTGGAGCGTGCCCGAGGTCGGCAGGAGAAGGCTGTCACGCCGGTCGCGCACCCAGCCAAGGGTGAGCGGAAGCCCGACCGGACTGTTGCCGTTCTGGTCGACGAAGGTGACGAACCGCTGCGGCGCGCCGTCGGACAGGTTGATCTTGGTCTGCTCGATCGTCAGCCCGGCGCTGATCCGGTCGAGATCCGTGATCGGGTACCCGAACAACACGCCTGCGCCGGCCGTTTCGGTGCTGTAGTTGCCGATCCCGAGTGCTTGCGCATCGAACTTGCGGTCGTAGATGCTGAATCCGGAGCTCACGCCGTCGACCGTGAAATACGGGTTGGTGTAGTTGATGCCAATGTTGCGGTTGACCTTGCTCGTGTTGGCGTTCAGGGCGATCGCCTTCCCGCTGCCGAAGATGTTCGCCTGGCTGATCGAGCCCTGGATGATCAGCTTGTCCGAGCTGGAGAACCCGAGGCCGAACAACACTGCCCCGGTCGGTTTCTCCTTCACCTTCAGCGTGACGTCGACCTGGTCGGTCGTCCCGGTCACCGGCTCGGTCTCGAGCTCCACTCCGGGCTCGAAGTAGCCAAGCCGCTCTACGCGCTTGCGCGATTCCTGGAGCTTCTGGCCGTCGTAGAACGAGCCCTCGAGCTGGCGCAGCTCGCGGCGGATGACCTCGTCCCGCGTCTTGGTGTTGCCGACGACGCTGATGCGACGCACGTACACCCGCCGGCCCGGGTCGATCATGATCGTGAACGCGACGGTCTGTTTGTCCTTGTCGACGTCGGGCACCGCGTTCGCATTCGCGAACGCGTAACCGTCGTTCCCCAGCCGTTCGGTGATCCGCTTGGTCGAATCGGCGAGCTTCTCGCGCGAAAACGGCTCGCCCGGCTTGATCGCAACAAGTCGCATCAGCTCGGCTTCGGGCACCAGCAGCTCCCCGCCCAGCTTGACGTCCGAGACGGTGTACTTGTCCCCCTCGGTCACGTTGATCACGATGTAGATGTCGCGCTTGTCGGGGGTGATCGAGACCTGCGTCGATTCGATGTTGAAGTCGAGATAGCCGCGGTTGAGGTAGTAGGAGCGGATCGTTTCCAGGTCGGCGGAGAGCTTCTGCCGCGAATACTGGTCGTTCTTGGTGTACCAGCTCAGCCAGCCGGGCGTCTGGAGCTGCATCAGGTCGAGCAGGTCCTTCTCGCTGAACGCGTGGTTGCCGACGATATTGATTGCCTTGATCTTCGCAACCTCGCCCTCGTCGACCGTGAAATTGACGCTGACGCGATTGCGGTCAAGCGGCGTGATCGTCGTCGTGACGATGACGCCGTAACGTCCGGTGGCGAGGTATTGGCGCTTGATCTCCTGCTCGGCCTGGTCGATCAGCGCCTTGTCGTAGGTCCGGCCTTCGGCGATGCCATTCTCGCGCAGCGCCTTGCGCACCTTGTCGGCGGGGAACTCCTTCATGCCGACGAAGTCGATCTGGGCGATCGCCGGTCGCTCGGCAACCGATACCACGAGCACGTTCCCTTCGACCTCCACGCGCACGTCGGTGAAGAGTCCGGTGGCGAACAGGGCGCGGATCGCCTCCGCCGCGCGCTCCTCGGTCATGGTCTCGCCGACCTTGACCGGGAGATAGCCGAACACGGTACCCGCTTCTACGCGCTGGATGCCCTCGATGCGGATGTCGCGGATGACGAAGGGCTCGAACGCGAACGCGAATCGAGCGAGGCAGAGCCCGAGCAGTGCCACGCGCCAACGCTTGGTCATCGACTAAGGCGTCAGCCCGTAAGCAGGCGGTTTATGTCGTTATAGAAAGCGAACGCCATTAAAAAGAGTAGGACCGCGAGGCCTGCGCGCTGACCGATTTCCATTGCGCGCTCCGACACGGGACTGCCCTTCAGCACCTCGATCATATAGTACATCAGGTGCCCACCGTCGAGTACGGGGATCGGCAGCAGGTTGAGCACGCCGAGGCTGATCGAGATGAGCGCGAGGAACGCGAGATACGGCGCGAGCCCGAGGCTCGCCGACTGTCCGGCGTAGTCAGCGATCGTGACCGGCCCGGAAAGGTTGCGCCACGAGATCTCGCCCACGACCATCTTGCCGAGCATCCGCAGGCTGAACACCGACATCTCCCACGTTCTCGCAACGGCCTTCGCCGCGGCCTCGGCCGGGCCATAGCGGACCTCGAAGTAATAGGCCTTCAGCGCACCCTCGTCGATCTGGGGCGCTGCACCGATGCGCCCGATCGTTTCTGTTCCCTGCGTCGCCCCTTCGGGCACGAGCTCGACGCGCTGCGTGGCGCCCGCACGCTCGACTTCGAACACCAGTGCGCGGCCGGGGCTCGCGCGGACTTTCGCGACCAGCGCTTCCCAGCTCGCGATGCGCTCGCCGTCCACCGCGGTCACGCGGTCGCCGGCGGCGAGTCCGGCCCCGGCAGCCACGCCGCCGGCGATGACCTTCCCGATCACCGGCGGCAGCTCGGGCCGGTACAGCCGCATCCCGAGCTTCGCCAGGAGATCGCTCTCGACCTCGTCGGCCGCAGTGCGCGAAAGATCGAGGGTGCGCCAGTCGATGGCACCGCGCCTGTCGGCCACTTCGATGCGCGCCTGCTTCCGGTCGAGCGCGAGCTGAAGCAATCGCCAGCGCACGTCCTGCCAGCCCGTCACCGGCTCGTCGTTGATCGCGCGGATCGTGTCCCCGGCCCGCAGCCCCGCCTGGGCTGCGACGGTCCCCGCCTCGGGCGCGGCGAGGATCGGCTTCGCCTCCTGCACGCCGGACATGAAGAGACCCCAGTAGAGCGCAATGGCGAGGAGGAAGTTGGCCACCGGTCCGGCGGCGACGATCGCAAAGCGCTTCCAGACCGACTGGCGGTTGAACGCCCGCGGCAGGTCGGCGGGTGCGACGTCGCCTTCGCGCTCGTCGACCATCTTCACGTAACCGCCGAGCGGCACCGCCGCGATCACCCACTCGGTGCGATCCGGTCCGAGCCGGCGGGTGACGAGCGCGCGCCCGAAGCCGACGGAGAACCGGAGGACCTTGACGCCGCACCAGCGCGCGACGACGTAGTGACCGAGCTCGTGCACGACGATCAGCAGGCCGAGCGCGACGACGAAGGAGGCTATGGTGTGTAGCAGGCTCATATCGTGGGGGAGAGGGCGCGCCCGAAGGCTTCGCGCGCGGCGGCCCGCGCGGCACGGTCGGCCGCGAGCACGTCGTCGAGCGAGCGGACGGGCCCGGCCGGGACGCGCGCAAGGGTGGCCTCGATGATATCGGTGATCCGGCTGAACGCCAGGTCGCGCGCGAGAAACGCGGTCACCGCGACCTCGTTCGCCGCGTTGAAGACCGCCGGGGCGGTGCCACCAGCGGCGAGCACTTCGTAGGCGAGCGCGAGCGCACGGAAGCGTGCGAAGTCCGGCGCCTCGAACGTCAAAGCGCCGATGCGCGCGAGATCGAGGGCGGAGACCCCGGCCTCGATGCGCTCGGGATGGGCGAGCGCCTGCGCGATCGGCGTACGCATGTCGGGGTTGCCGAGCTGGGCGATCACCGAGCCGTCGGCGTAGGCCACCATCGAGTGGACGACGCTCTGCGGGTGCACGAGCACTTCGATCTCGTCCGGGCGGGCGCCGAAGAGCCACGCTGCCTCGATGATCTCGAGCGCCTTGTTCATCATCGTGGCCGAGTCGACCGAGATCTTGCGCCCCATGTTCCAGGTCGGGTGCGCGCACGCCTGGTCGGGCGTGACCGACGCGAGCTCGGCGAGCGGACGCGACCGGAACGGACCTCCGGAACCGGTCAGCACGATCCTGCGGACGCCCCGCGCGGCGAGGCTCCCGCCACTGCCCTGCGTCAGGCACTGGAAGATCGCGTTGTGCTCGCTGTCGATCGGCAGCAGGGTCGCGGCCGCCTCCCGGACCGCGGCCATGAAGATCGGCGCCGCCATCACGAGCGCTTCCTTGTTCGCGAGGAGCACTTTCTTCGCGGCGCGGGCGGCGGCGAGGGTCGGCGCGAGGCCGGCGGCGCCCACGATCGCCGCCATCACCGCGTCGACTTCGGGGTGCGCGGCGACCGCGGCCAGGGCTTCGGCCCCCGCCAGCACCTCGACCGCGGAGCCCGCCGCAGCGAGCCACCCCCGCAGGTCCCGGGCCTGCGCCTCGTCGCCGAGCACCACGAACCGCGGCCGGTGGCGGACGGCGAGGTCGAAGAGCTCGCCCGCCTGGGTGTGAGCCGTCAAGGCGAACGCGCGGAAGCGGTCCGGGTGCCGGGCGATCACGTCGAGCGTGCTGCGACCGATCGAGCCGGTCGCGCCGAGGATCGCCACGTTCTGGATCGAGCTCATACCATGTTCACCAGCGCGGCCGCCGGCAGGACGGGCGTGAGCGCGTCGATGCGGTCGAGGATCCCGCCGTGCCCCGGCAGGAGGCTGCCGCTGTCTTTCAGGCCGGCCTGGCGCTTCATCGCCGACTCGAGGAGATCACCAAGGACGGAGAGTGCCGCGAGCGCCTCGATCAGCACGATCATCCACACGGGGCTCCAGGGCAGATCGCGGACCGCCGCGGGGGTCGCGCCGCGAAAGAGCCCGATCCAGGCGGCAGCGTACACCGCCGTCGCGGCGAGCGCACCGTAGAGCCCTTCCCACGTCTTGCCCGGGCTGATGTGCGGCGCGAGCTTGTTGCGACCGAACTTCCGCCCGACGGCGTATGCGGCGATGTCGGCGACCCAGACCGTGCCCATGAATGCGAGCAGCGTCCCCGGACCGAGGTTGCGCAGCTGCCCTAGCGCGAGGAAGGTTGGCAGGAGCACGATCCAGCCGACCGCGAGGACGAGCGCGGGAGCGGGGTGCGCCGGCCGCCGGGCGAGCCAGAGCGGCGCGCCGAT
>Ga0335082_10006247_pt1 | contig 13012 bp, 11 predicted proteins | sample Lox_Sample_41_FD_206718 | JGI IMG/M metagenome (GOLD analysis project Ga0335082, IMG submission 206718) | Soil microbial communities from Loxahatchee National Wildlife Refuge, Florida, United States - Lox_Sample_4.1 | ecosystem: Environmental > Terrestrial > Soil > Wetlands | place: USA... | reverse complement strand
CGTCTTCTTCGACACGGAACTTGGCCTCTGTGCGGTTGTCGGCTCTCATACGATGCCTCGAGCAGTTAGAGGGGTTGCACCAGCTTGCCGAGTTTATCGGTCAACCTCATGTTCTCGGCGTAATCGACGGGACACGCGATCACCGAGACCGCGTCGTCGGCCAGGGCTTTCCGGAGAGTCGGCAGCAGTTCCTCGGCCGCCCCGATCCGGTAGCCTTTGGCACCAAAGCTTTCGGCGTACTGCACGAAGTCGGGGTTGGTGAAGGTGACGTGCGCCGGCCGCCCCAGCTCCAGCTCTTGCTTCCACTTGATCAAGCCGTAGCAACCATCGACCCAGACGAGGATGACGATGTGGACGCGCTCTCGCACGGCCGTCTCCAGCTCCTGCGAGGTCATGAGGAAGGCGCCGTCGCCCACCGCCGCCAGCACCTTGCACTCCGGGCGGGCCAGCTTGGCCGCGATCGCCCCCGGCAGGGCGAAGCCCATCGTCGCCAGGCCGTTCGAGACCAGGCAGGTCTCCGCCCGGTAACACGGGTAGAGCCGGGCCATCCACATCTTCACCGCACCCGTGTCGCAGAGCACGATGTCCGATGCGCCCAGCGCCGCGCGAATGTCCGCGACGAGCCGCTGCGGCTTCACCGGGAAGGACGGGTCGCTCCGGCCCCGTTCGATCTCCTCGGCGAGGAGGCGGCGCGCCCTTGCGGCAGCGGCCGGCACCGAAGGTTTCGGCTCGGCCCGGGCGGCGATCGCGTCCAGGGCCTCGGCGAGGTTGCTCTCGATGCCCACCGTCACCGGGTAGCTGGCGTCCACCTCGGCCATGGTCCGGTGGAGGTGCAGGACCTTCTTGTCCCGGTTGGGACACCAGCGGGCCGGCGGGTATTCGACCAGGTCATAGCCGACCGTGATCACCAGGTCGGCCTGGTCGAAACCGAAATTCGTGTAATCGTGCCTCATGAAGCCGAGTGTGCCCAGGGCGTTGGGGTGGCCGTCGGGGAACACTCCCTTGCCGAGGAACGTGGTCGCCACGGGGAGGTTCAGGCGCTCGGCAAAGCGGAGCAGGGCCGCGAAACAGCGGTCGCGGCTCGCCCCCGCACCCGCGAGGATGACCGGAGACCGCGCGCCGTTGAGCAATTCTACCGCGCGGGTGACCTGCCCGGCCGAGGGCGAGGCATCGACGGGCTGGCGGACGGGGAGGGGTTCCGCGGCGACCTCCCGCGGGGCCACGTCCTCGGGGACGGCCAGCAGGGTCGCGCCGGGCCGCTCGGCCTGGGCCTGCTTGAAGGCCTTGCGGACCATCTCCGCCGCGGACTCCGGCCGCATCAGCGTGGCCGCCCACTTCGTGATCGGGTGGAACACACCGACGAGGTCCACCACCTGATGCGACTCCTTGTACAGGCGGTCCAGGCCGGCCTGGGCTACCACAGCCACCAGCGGATGGCTGTCGAGTTGCGCGTTGGCGGTGCCGAGGGCCAGGTTGATCGCGCCCGGCCCCAGCGTCGCCAGGCAGACGCCGGCCCGGCCTGTCAGCCGGCCGTAGGTGTCCGCCATGAACGATGCTCCGCGCTCATCGCGGACCAGGATGAAACGGATGCGGGAGTCGAGCAGGGCATCCACCAGGTGGATATTCTCCTCGCCGGGGATGCCGAAAAGGTACTCGACCCCCTCGTTCTCCAGGCAGCGAACGATAAGCCGGGCGACCGTGGGGTGTGACGGAGTGGTTTGGTGAACCGTGCCCATGTTTTCTCCCTACCCGTGGCTCGCGTACTCGGGCTTGTAGAGCCTCGCCTCCACGAAGCTCCGCAGTCGCTTGGCTGATCGACCCCGGCGCCCGCCAGGCCGCGGGCGAAGATGATCTCGCCGACGGAGAGGTAGTTCGCCCCCGCCAGTACGCGTCCATCTTCCGGATCTCCTCAGGCGAAAGAGGCCTTTTCTCTCCCAAGTCTTGTCCCGTCACGAGCCGGCCTCCTCTATTCTGGGAATGAAGCAGACGGTAACGTCGAACGGACGCACTGCTTCCTGAAGGCGGAAACCAGGTTTTCCATGGCCTCTTTGAAGACGAGGTCAAAGAGGGTTCCCAGGATGTGCCCGGCGAAGTCGAACTCAAGTTCAAGGGTTGCCCGGCAGCCCCCGTCCGGGAGGGCCTCGAAGTGCCACGAGCCTTCGAGGGCCTTGAACGGCCCGTCAACAAGCTGCATTTCAACAAGCTTATAGGGTTGGTTACGGTTTCGCGTTGCGAAGGAAGTACTCGCGCTTCCATGCCCCACGTGGATCTCGGCAACGACCTCACCGTCCTTCTGCTCGAGGATGCGCGAGCCGGTGCACCAAGGCAGAAACTCCCGATAGCGCTCCACATCGGCGACCAGCTCAAACATCCGAGCGGCGCTGCACGGCGCCGTGACTGACTTTTTCAGGTGATGCATGGCCGAGCACCTCAATCGGGAGCAGATATCTTCGTACCCCCTCGCTCACTCAAAGGAAAAGCCGTCACCAGCTATCGCAGTCTTGGGACAACCGCCCGTCTGACCCACCTTCAACATTTAATATTCTAACCAGCACTTTCACCTTCGGTGTATCGGTGTAGGTCTGATTTGGTCGTGGGACTCCCACGCCCGTCCGTGTCGGTATTTGTCCTACACTTGCAGCGTGCGGAAGAGCGGGTCGCCGCTGCGCAGATAGCGCCATTCCGCGAACAGGACCATGGCCGGAAACGCGATGCCGAAGCAGACGAGCGGGATGTGCACCGCCAGCGAGAGCGCCTGCATCTGCCGCGCCGCGAACGGAGCGGGCACGGGGGCGAGCAGCGTCTTCATGGGACCTCCAAACGGTCGCGCAGGATGGCGTCGAGGGTGTCGGCGGCGTCCACCAGGGCGTCCGTGAATCCAGCGAGGGCGGCGTTGACCAGCGGTGGCTCGCCCCGAAGCGCGGCCTGGAGTGGGCGCAGCGCGGGAATCGCGAGCGGGGGCTTCAGGGTTCTGAGCGAGACGGCCAGGCGGCTCATCGTGGTGCTGAGCGCGGCGCCGAGCGCGTCGACTCGCCGAGCGGCCACTTCGCTCGCCCCGTCGGCGTCGCCTGTGGGCCGGGGCTGCGACACGGCGAGCGAGTGAAGGGCCAGCTCCGCATGGGCCAGCCGGCCCACCGCCGCCAGCACGGCGCCAGCAACCGGAGGCGTGAGAGGCGGCTGCGCCGGTTCGGCCGCCAGTCGGGCCGTGGAGGCCTCGGCGTCGCTGCGCGCGCGGCGGGCGGCGCCTTGGAGTGCCCGCAGGCGGGCGAGGTCGAGCTGGCTGGGGTGGGCGATTTGTCGGAGCAGTGCGATTGCGTACTCGCGGTGGGCCTCGATGAGGCGAGCGAGTTTCTCCGGAGCAGTGACTCCCTCCCAGGTCGGCCACGCGACGTAGGCGATGAGCGCTAAGACCGCTCCGATGGCGGTGTCGATCAGCCGAGCCTCGGCCGTGGGGATCGCCGGGATGCCGAGGATGTCGAGGAGCATCACGATGAACGCGGTAATGAACACGCTGAAGAGGAGGTAATTCACCTCGAACAGGGCGTAGGCCGCCGCGATGCTAACGCCGGCCGCGGCAACCAGCCCCCCTTGATCCAGGGAGCCCACTTGCGCTGCTACCGCGACGCCGGCTCCCACGCCGGTGCCCACTGCACGATGGATGCTGCGGGAGAGCGTGGAGCTATAGTCCGGCTTGAGTACAAAAAAGATCGTCAGCACCACCCAGCGGCCCACGCTCAAGCCGGTCGCTTGAACCAGCACCTCCGCCAAACCCGCGACCACCGCCACGCGCAGCGCGTGACGCCCCGCTTCGGTGGCGAGGGTCAGATTGGCTCGGAGGGTCGCGACGGCCGCCGCGACGCCACCGTCCGCCCGCGCCACGATAGGCCCGGTCCCCGCGCCCTCCACGGCGGGTTGCGTGGGCCCTGCATCGAGGCGGGCCAGGATGCCGGCTACGGCGCGCACCTGCTCGAGCAGCGCCTCGCCGGCCCAGCGCCAGGACGCGCCGGCGGACACGGTCAGCCCCGCCGCCCGCCGGCTCAGCTCAGACACCCGCGCGGCCCGCTCCGCTCGCCCGGCGCCCAGGGCGCCCACGATGTCGTCCAGGATCCTGGCGGCAACGGCAGCAAGATTCCGGACCTCCCCCGCGTCGCCCGCGGGGGCGGCAGCCGCGTCGGCGGCCAGCGCGGCCAGCGCGGCGCGGATCCGTTCGGCTTCCTCGAGCAGGTCGACGAAGATCAGCCGGGCGGCCACGGGCAGCAGCGGGTTGGGATCCTCGAAGGCGTTGGTTGCGGGGAAAGCGACCGGCGAAGGCGGCCCGAATCTGCCTGCCGCCAGGATGGAGGCGTAATCGGCCAGCGCCCGGTAGGACTCGGCCAGTGCGGCCCGTTCGGCTTGACCTGGCCGGACGATCCAGGACCCCGCGACCAGGGCAGCTTGGAACAGTCCGCCGGCGAGCACGAGGCCGGCCCGCAACGCGGCTTCTGCAGGGCCGAGCGGCAGCCCGACAGCAACGAGCAGACCGACCGGCCACTGAAGGATCGCGATGCTTAGCCGGGGCCCCAGGCAGACCACGAGGCCGGCGACATACGCCCAGACGATCACGACCGGCACCAAGAGCCACGGCAACGTTGCAGCCGTGGTCGCTCCCACGAAGGTGGATACCGCCATGCCGACGCTGGCCACCACGATCGCCGCGAGGCGACTGCGGCTCACGCCCTGAAACGACGCGAACCCCGCGGGTAGCGCCCCCAGTGCGGCGAAGGCGCCATATTCGATTCTGCCGCTGGCCCAGCCGAGGACGAGCGGCAGGAGAACACCAACAGCTGCCCGAGCGGCGCGCCAGGCAACGATAGCGCGCCAGTGGAAAGGCCCGAGCTGCACCAGTGTGCTCCACCGAAACCCACTGAAGAGGCTTGGGCGGGACCGCGCAGCGCCGTGCATTAGCCGATGCCGCGCCGGCGAGGACTGCCAGCCTCTGTGGGTTGCGGACCTGGAGCCATTAACCGTCTTTTCATTTTTCTCGCGGTTCCCATAGGCGTTGCAGGCGTTCAAATCCTCCCCCCTTTGCGAAAGGGGGGCGCCGGGATTTCGGCGCCGGACGAACGGCGCGTCGTGCGATAGACATCTTCTAGGGAGCTGCCTGGACACTGCCTAGACACTGTATTGTGGTGTGTAAAGCTCCCCCTCGATCCAGGTCCCGCGGTCGTTTTGCTTGGGCCAAACCTTTGTCGAACATGAATTCCGCCACGCGGGCCGCCGTTGTCACTTCCGTCTCCAGGATGTTGGCCTGGCTCGGGAACAGCATGCCCTTGGCGCGGAGATCCGGGCCGACCTGGTCGGCGCTCGCCCGTGCCGCGACGATGAAGCACTCGATCATGGCGTCCACGTTGTCGCTGAGGGACGGAACTACCGCCGCGTAACCCTCGGCCAGGGGCGCGGTTGTCGGGTCGAGCGAGGCGGCGAGATACGTCAGCTCCTGCATATGGGCGCTGTTGGCCCGATCGAACGCGATGCGCTCATAGGGGTGCACGCTATATAATGATGGCTCTCATGCTTCAGACGCCTCCTTCGGAGTGGGGATGAGCAGCTCCGAACCTTTGGTCATGATGTCGGCTCCCTGTGTCGGGGAGTGGGTTGGCTCCCCGCGCGATCGCAAGCACGGAAAGAGAGCGCACGCCCTGCGCTCCGTGGATGAGGACGCCTTCGATGTCCGCTGTCGCGGACGGGCCGCTATGAAAGCAGGCATAGTGCCCGTTGCGCAGCTCAGGCCGACGATAGGCGTGGTGCAGATTGACGACGATGTCGGCGGGATCGAGCAATACGATCAGGTGCTGGGCGAGATAGGCGAGGGCGTTGACCTTGAGATCCGCCTCGCTCAGGAGCACGGAGCCGGTTTCGGCGACGGCGAAGGAAGCGCGGACGATGGCGAAATCGACATCCGCCAGTTCTTGCGGGCGACTGATGGCTGCGATATCGCGATTGCCGGTGATCTCCGGGACGCTCGAGCACACGACCTTTGCGGCTGCGATCTTTTCGCGGACAGGCGCGAGGACATCGCCCGAGTGCGGCGGATCGAGAAAGACCCCTCCCATGCGGTGCAGGCTGTCTTTGAAGGCAGAGAGAAGCGATGCCGGCGGGTCGTCGTCGAACAGCGGGACCGAGGGAAGCGGCCGGTCCACCCGCGGTAGGTTCGCCCGAATCGACGCCAGGATATCGTCGCGGCTACTCATGGTTACCTCCACGGTTCGCCTTATACCAGCTATGGAAGGTCTGCTTGGGCGGATGCGGCACCTCGCGATGCTTCCCCCAGGCGTTGAGGCGGTTGTAGATGACGAACCGCGGCAGATGGGCGAGCGCCACATGGGCGGCGGCGATCGCGGCGCGGTAGGCGGCGGGCCGCGAGAGCAGCGCGCCGGCAGCCTTCATCGCGATCTTCTTGGCAAGGGGGACCTCGTGCTGGTTAACGAGCTCCCGCCGCCAGGCGTAGATCTGCTCGTGGATATTGATCTTCACCGGGCAGACGTTGCTGCAACTGCCGTTGAGCGTCGAAGCGAAGGGCAGGTTGCTGTATTTACGCGCGTTGAACGTCGGGTCGATGATGAGGCCGATCGGGCCGGAGTAGGTCGCGCCGTAACTCAAGCCCCCGCTGCGCCGATAGACCGGGCAAGTGTTCATACAAGCGCCGCAGCGAATGCATTTGAGCGACGTCCAGAATTCAGCCATGCCGAGCCGTTCGGAGCGGCCGTTGTCCACCAGCACCACGTGCAGCTCGCCCCCGGCCCGCGGGCCCCGGAAATGTGAGGTGTACTGTGTGATCGGCGAGCCCAGCGCGCTGCGTGACAGCAGGCGAATGAACACTGCCAGGTCCCCCAGCCGTGGGATGAGCTTCTCGATGCCTATCGAGGCGATGTGCAGCTTCGGAACGTTGGCCGACAGGTCGGCGTTACCCTCGTTGGTACAGACTACGAAGCTGCCGGTCTCCGCGACCACGAAGTTGGCCCCGGTCATGCCGGCATCGGCCGCGAGAATCAGCGGGCGGTTCGCCTCGCGCTGCGCCTCCGCCAAATAATGCACGTCGCTGTTGCCGGGGTCCGTGCCGAGCGTCCTGGCGAACACCTCCGCCACGTCCGTCCTGAGCTTGTGCACGGCCGGCACTACAACATGGCTCGGGTTTTCGTTATCGAGCTGCTGGATGCGCTCTCCCAGGTCGGTCTCGATCACCTCGATGCCGACGGAGGCCATGTAAGGCCGGAAGCCGCACTCCTCGGTGAGCATCGACTTGCTCTTGATGAGCGACTTGGCGCCGTGATCGCTGAGGATGCCGTGGACGATGCGGTTGTGCTCGGCGGCGTCGCGCGCCCAGTGCACGTGGATGCCGTTCGACCGGGCATTCGCCTCGAACTGCTCCAGATATTCATCGAGATGGGTGAGCGTGTGCTCCTTGATGGCCGAGGCAAGCGTGCGCAGCTCCTCCCATTCGGGAATGCCATGCATCTCCTGGTCGCGCTTCTGGCGGAGATCCCACAGCCGCTCGTCGTGCATCTTCTCGTGCTCGGGGGCGGCGATGAACCGTGCGGCCGCTTCCACCTGGTCGACCGGGCGATTGCCGCGGATCTTCGCACCGCGGGGCTGCTCCTCGGGACGCGAGCGCAGGGGCTTCGAGGCCGCCTCGGCGTGGTCGAGGCGGCGGCCATCGCGCAACATGGCGTCGTCGTCGTGAGCCACCGGTTCGGGATGCAGCTTCGAGCCGTCGTCGTTGGACTGCTCAGGATGAGTGCTCATGCGCTGGCTCCATTCAAGATCTGAGCGATATGGATGAACTTGATTGGCACGCCGATGCGCTCGGCGCAGCCTTGCTGATGCATCAGACACGACATATCGGCCGATACGATGTACTCGGCGCCGGCGCGTGCGTGATCGCTCACCTTGTCATAGCCCATCTTGGCCGAAACGGCCTCCTCGAAGACCGAGAAGGTGCCCCCGAAGCCGCAGCATTCATCCGGCCGCGCCGGTGTCACGAACTCGATGCCCTCGACCTTTGAGAGCAGATCCATGGGCTTGGAGTAGAACGGCTCGTGCAGCTCGGAGGGTCGCGCATGCTTGAGCTGGCGCAGCGTGCCGCAACTATTGTGCAGCCCGACCCGGTGCGGAAATCTAGCCCACGGAAACGCATCGACCTTCAAGATGTCGTGCAGGAATTCGACCAGCTCGTAAGTGCGGGCGCGAACCTCCTTCACCTCGGGGGTCTGCTCGATGGCGTCGAAATTGTCACGCACGTGGTGGACGCAGCTTCCCGAGGGCGCCACGACGTAATCGAAGCCGGAAAAATTGCGCACGAACAACGCCTCGGTGTCGGCGCATTCGGCGTTGAATCCGGCATTGGCCATCGGCTGTCCGCAGCAGGTCTGGTCGCGCGGGTACACGACCTCGTGGCCGAGCCGCTCCAGCAGCTTGAGGGTCGCGATCCCGACTTCCGGAAAGAAGGCGTCGATATAGCAAGGGATGAAAAGCCCGATGCGCATTTCTTGCTCCTCTCAATAGTGCTGCGAGGTCGTATCGACCTTGCCTCTGAAGACGCGATAGCTGATGGCGGTGTAGAGCAGCATCAGCGGGAAGACGATCACTCCGGCACCCCAGAACATGAAGGCGAGACTCGAATGAGGCGCGGCGGCTTGGGCGATGGTGATCGAGAATGGGATCATGTAGGGCCAAAACGAGATCAGGAAAGTGCCGAACGCCGCGGCGAAGAGCAGTGCGACCATAGGGAACGGCGCTCCGTCGCGACGACGGCGAACGCTGGCGGCGAGCACGATCGCGGCGAGGACACCGACCGCCGGAAACGTGAACAGGTACGGGCGCTCCAGCCATCGGCTCATGACCTGCAGGTGTTCGGCCAGCGCATAGACGAACACGACGATCAGAACCAGCAGCAGTCCGACCGCGAGGAAGGGAATCTGGCGATAGGCCGCCTCCCGCACATCGCCTTCGCATTTCTTCACGAGCCAGCAGGCGCCCGAAAGCGCGTAGCCGAGGCACAGGCCGACGCCGCAAAACAGCGCGAAAGGACTGAGCCAGCCGAATTCTCCGCCGGTGTACTGGCCGTTGGCGATCGGAAGACCCTCTACCAGAGCGCCCACCGTCATGCCCTGGATGAACGCAGCGACGAACGAGCCTCCTGCAAAGCCGCCATCCCACAGCCAGCGCATGCGCTGCGTCTTGTCGCGATACTCGAACGCCACCCCGCGCAGGATGAGGCCAGCCAGCATGACGAGAAGCGGGAGATAAAATGCCGAGAGCAGCGTCGCATAGACGAGGGGAAAGGCACCCCACAGAATCACGCCGGTCGCCACGAGCCAGGTCTCGTTGCCGTCCCAGATGGGCGCAATGGCACCCAGCATGGCGCGTCGCCGGCTCTCACTGCTCGTCAAGCCGAACAGCATGCCTACGCCGAGATCGAATCCGTCGAGCAGCACATAGAGCAGAATGCTCGCTGCCAGAAGCGTGACCCAGAACGTTACCATGGCTATGCTCCCGAGCCCGGGTGGTCCGTGTCGGGACTGAGCGCTTTACCGGCGAGCGACATGGGCCGCTTGGGGGCTGCGGCAGATGGCGGCTCGATCAGAGGTCCGACCGGGCCGGCTCGCAGCAGCCGGTGGATGTAATAGATGCCGAACGCGAAGATGAGCGTGTAGATGGCGCCGAAGACGGCGAGAGAGGTCGCCGCGGCGCGCGCCGTCAGGAAGGGCGTCATGGCGTCTGCGGTTCGCAAGAGGCCATAGACCACCCAAGGCTGACGGCCCACCTCGGCCGTGTACCAGCCGGTGAGGATGGCGATGAAGGGCAGAGGGAAGCTGAGAAAGACAACCCAGAGCAGGAAACGGTTTTCCTCGATGCGATGCTTGCGGCACAAGTAGGATCCGAGCCAAGCGAGCGCCAACATGACCAAGCCGCAGCCGACCATGATCCGGAAGGCGAAGAACGGAATGGCCACCGGCGGGCGATCCTGGGGTGGAAAGCTGGTCAGCCCGACCTCCTTGGATGTCAAGCTCATGCTCGCGATCAGGCTGCCGAGCACGGGGATCTTGATTTCGTAGCGGTTGGTCTGCGACTGCGAGTCGGGGATCGCAAACAACACCTCGGCTGCGGGCTGCTCATCGTGCCAACGGGCCTCGATGGCCGCGAACTTGGCCGGCTGGTGGTCGTGGACGTAGGCGCCGTTGAGGTGCCCGAGCACGATCTGGATGGGCACAAGCACCGCAGCGAGGGAGAGGCCCATGCGAAGCATGATATGCGCCTCGGCGTGATACTCTCGGCGCAGCAGGTACCATGCCCCGGTCGCAGCGACGCAGAAGGCACCCGTCAGGAAGGCCGCAAGCAGCATGTGGAGGAACCGCACCCAGACCACCGAATTGAGGACGATCTGGGTCCAATCATCGGGAACGAAGGCGCCGCTCTCAGTCACATAGCCGACCGGAACCTGCATCCAACTGTTGTTGACCATGATCCAGAATGCGGAGAAGTTAGTGCCCAACGCCACCATCGCGGTCGAAAACAGGTAGAACCACGGGGGCACGCGGGAGCGGCCGAATAGGAGAACGCCGAAGAACGTCGCTTCCAGCATGAAGGCGGTGAACGTTTCGTACACGAGGAGCGGCCCCTGGATCGGTCCGGACATCTTGGACAGCAGGCTCCAGTTCGTGCCGAACTGGAATGCCATGACGATTCCCGACACCACTCCGAGGCCGAATGCCACACCGAAAATCTTGAGCCAGAACTCGAAGATCACTCGGTACACCGGCCGGCCGGTCTTGAGATGCAACGCCTCGAGCACAGTGAGCCAGGCCGCCAGCCCGATGGTGAAGGCCGGGAAAATGATGTGGAACGAAATCGTGAACGCGAACTGAAGCCGCGACAGGAAAAGTGCTGTGGTGTCCATTGTTCTCTCCCGTCAGCGCCACAGATTCGAGCGGGCGAGGTCGATGAGCTCATCCGCCCTGCCGCTGATGAGGGCCTTCAACATAAACAGCGAGAAGCCCTTCGCCATCTCCAGGGTGACGGACGGAGGCATGGCAAGCTCTGTCCGGTTCACCACCGCATCGACCAGAACCGGGCCGTCGTGCGCGAGCGCGGCGGCGATTCCGGCTTCGACGTCGGCGGCGTCTTCGAGCCGGATTCCGCGTATGCCGACGGCTTCGGCCACGGCCGCGAAATTCGGATTCTTGAGCTCGGTCCCGTAATCGAGGAAGCCCGAAGACTTCTGCTCCAGCTCGATGAAGCCGAGCGCGCCATTGTTGAACACGACGACCTTCACCGGCAGCTTGAGCTGGACGAGGCTCAAGAAATCGCCCATCAGCATGGCGAAGCCGCCGTCGCCCGAAAGCGAGATCACCTGTCGGCCGGGAAAGGCGGCCTGAGCGCCGATCGCCTGGGCCATGGCGTTGGCCATGGAGCCGTGCCAGAAGGACCCGATGAGCCGCCGCCTGCCGTTCATCGCAAGATAGCGTGCCGCCCACACCGTCGGCAGACCCACGTCGCAGGTGAACACGGCGTCCGCCGCAGCCTGGTCGCTCACCGCCTTGGCGATCTGCTGCGGGTGGATCAGGTGCCGGCCCGGTGCGCCGGCCGCCAGATCGTCCAGCGCCTTGCGCGCCTTCACGTAGTGCTGCCGGGCCTGCTCGAGATGCGCGCCGTCGCGCTTCTGTTCCAACAGCGGCAGCAGCGCTTGAAGCGTCGCCCGGACGTCTCCCACCACGGCGAGATCGACGGCCGTGCGGCGCCCGATTTGCTCCGCCCGGATATCGACCTGCGCGATCCGTACCCCGGCCCCCTGAGGATAGAACTGCCCATACGGAAAGTCCGTCCCCAGCATCAGCAGGACATCGCAGTCGAGCATGGCATAGTAGCCAGACGAAAAGCCGATCAGCCCAGTCATGCCGACGTCGTAAGGATTGTCCCACTCCACATGCTCTTTGCCGCGCAGCGCATGCACCATGGGGGCCTTGAGGCGCTCGCCCAGCGCCATAAGCTCAGCGTGGGCCCCTTGGCATCCCGAGCCGCACAACAGGGTGACGCGGCCCTCGCCGTTCAGCAGCGCCGCGAGCCGCTCGAGATCCGCGCGCGCGGGCGTCACGTTCGGGACAGCCGGCAGCAGACCCGCGGCCTGAGCCGGCGCAGCGTGGGATGCCGCTTGCAGCGCGATATCGCCTGGTATCACCACCACCGACACACCGCGCCTGCCGACCGCCTCGCGGATCGCGACTTCGAGCACGCGTGGCATCTGGTTGGCGCCGGAGATGAGCTCGCAATAGTGGCTGCACTCCTTGAAGAGCGTTTGTGGGTGTGTTTCCTGGAAATAGCCGGAGCCCATCTCGGCCGAAGGGATCTGTGTGGCAATGCCGAGCACGGGCACGCGCGACCGGTGACAATCGAACAGGCCGTTGATGAGGTGCAGGTTGCCCGGGCCGCAGCTTCCGGCGCAGACGGCAAGCTCACGCGTGAGATGCGCTTCGGCGCCCGCCGCGAAAGCGGCGACCTCTTCGTGCCTCACATGCACCCACTCGATCTTGCCCTGACGGCGAAGTGCGTCGGTCAGCCCGTTCAGGCTGTCGCCCACGATGCCGTAGATCCGCTTGACGCCGGCCGCCACGAGGGTTTCGGCGAATTGATCGGCAACGGTCTTCATGATCTCGTTTCTCCTTTCAGCGCGACTCATGGGCGTCCCCGCCCCCTTCTCATGGCCCTTCCGTCGGCTCCCATCCCCCTCGGCACTCCGGCCGAGCCCGACCGACACCCCCGGCGCTCCTCTCTACCCTGGCAGCCCCCTCACCCGGGACAGCTTAGGGGACAACGTCTTTTACTTCATTCAGTTTTCACTGCTTTGCACGGCGGATGGCGTGCCGGTTTCAATGTCATCGATTCCTTACGGCGGCCATGCAGGCGCCGCCGATCAGGATCTTGCGGCGAGATATACCCTCATTGGTGGTGGTCAGTTTGCTCATGAGGTCGTCTCCTT
>Ga0335082_10006246_pt1 | contig 13013 bp, 9 predicted proteins | sample Lox_Sample_41_FD_206718 | JGI IMG/M metagenome (GOLD analysis project Ga0335082, IMG submission 206718) | Soil microbial communities from Loxahatchee National Wildlife Refuge, Florida, United States - Lox_Sample_4.1 | ecosystem: Environmental > Terrestrial > Soil > Wetlands | place: USA: Florida... | reverse complement strand
CGTCGTCGCGAGACCTCTTGGTGATGACCGCCGCCGCGGGACCGGCGACGCCCGTGGGCGGCGGCGAGTCTCCCGGAACCCGTCCGACCGAAGACCCCAGGGACGACGACGCGGCCCTGACCAGACACCCCTCGGGGCTCGCCCGGCAGGAGCCCCTCGGTGTGGGCATGGTGTCCCTCGGCTGCCCGAAGAACCTCGTCGACGCGGAGGTCATGCTCGGCCGGCTGCAGAAGGCGGGCTACCGGCTCGCGGCCGATGCGAAGCAGGCGGACGTGGTGGTGGTCAACACCTGCGCCTTCATCGATCGCGCAAAGCGGGAATCGGTCGACGCGATCCTCGAAATGGCGCGGGAGAAGGAGGCCGGTGGGGCGAAGCGCCTCGTCGTGACCGGCTGCCTGTCCCAGCGCTACGACGACGAGCTCCGCAAGGAGATCCCCGAGATCGACGCCACGCTCGGCACGGGGCAGGTGGACGAGATCGTCCGCGCGGTGGGCGGGGAGAAGACCTCGCTCGCCGAGGCGGGAGCGGGCGCTCCGACCTGGGTCTACGACCACACTGCCCCTCGCGTGCTCTCGACGCCACCCTGGCTGGCCTACGTCAAGATCTCGGAGGGCTGCGACTACACCTGCTCCTTCTGCATCATCCCCGCCCTGCGCGGGCGGCACCGGAGCCGCGGGGTCGAGGACGTCGTGGCCGAGGCGCGGTCGCTCGCGGCGAGGGGCGTGCGCGAGATCGTCCTCGTCGCGCAGGACTCGACCCGCTACGGCCTCGACCACGGGCTCCGGGACGGCCTGGCTTACCTCCTGCGCCGGCTGGGCCGGGTCGACGGCCTGCGCTGGATCCGGGTGATGTACGCCTATCCCTCCACGCTCACCGACCCGATCCTCGAGGCGATGGCCACCGAGGAGAAGGTGGTGAAGTACGTGGACCTCCCGCTCCAGCACGCGAGCGAGCCGGTCCTCCGGCGGATGAGGCGGCCCACCGGCCGGGGGAGCCTCCTCGGGATGGTGGAGAGGATCCGGGAGCGCGTGCCGGGGGTGACCGTCCGGACGTCGTTCATCGTGGGCTTCCCGGGCGAGACCGAGGAGGACTTCGAGCGCCTCCTGGGCTTCGTGAAGGCGGCCCGGTTCGAGAGCGTGGGCGTCTTCACGTTCTCCGACGAGGAGGGGACGGCGTCGTTCGACCTGCCGGGCCGGATCCCGGCCCGGGTGAAGGAGGCCCGACGCCGGCGGATCATGTCCCTCCAGAAGGGCATCTCGCTCGGGAAGAACCGGGCTCGGGTGGGGGAGCGGCTGGAGGTCCTCGTGGAGGGGACCCACCCCGACACCGACCTCCTCCTCCGCGGCCGGCTGGCCGGCCAGGCCCCGGAGATCGACGGCCAGGTCATCCTCAACGACGGCACGGCCGAGCCGGGCTCCTTCGTCACCGGCGAGGTGACGGAGGCCCACCCCTACGACCTGGTGGCCCGGATCGTCTAGCCGGCCGGGGACCGACGGCCGGCGGAGCGGTCCCCCGTATGTCCTTGCGGCACCGGCGCGTTGCTGCTAAGATACCTTTTCTGGCAACGGGCGCAGGACCAGAGTGGGGTCGCCCACTCTTTTTTTTGGAGGCACAACCTGGCGAGGCTGGAGGGGACGGTCGAGCGGGTGAGGTCTGTCGCCCAACGGGTGACGGCCGGCCGCGGCTTCGAGCTCGTCGACGTGGAGGTCAAGCGGGCGCCCGGCGGGCAGCTCGTGCGCCTCTACGTGGACAAGCCCGGGGGCATCGGCCTCTCCGACCTCCAGTCGGTCTCGGAGGAGGTCTCCGCGATCCTCGACGCCGAGGACCCGATCGAAGGCCCGTACACCCTCGAGGTCTCCTCTCCCGGCCTCGACCGGCCGCTCCGGTCGGAGGACGACTACCGCAGGTTCGCGGGGCGGCTGGCCCGGCTGTCGAGCTACGAGCCGGTGGACGGGAGGCGCCACTGGATCGGGCGCATCGTCTCCTGTGACGCGGGGGTGGTGACCCTGGAGCTCGAGAAGGGGCAGGGCCCGGCCCGCGTGCCCTTCGCCAAGGTGTCCCACGGCCGGCTCGAAGTCGAGTTCCCGAAGCACGGTTAGCGGAGTAGCACGGTACTCATGGCCAATCAGCTGCGTCAGCAGATCGAGCAGATCAGCCGGGAGAAGAACATCAACCCCGACGTGATCATCGCCGCCATCGAGGACGCGATCCTCACCGCCTCCAAGAAGTACTACAAGGGCGCGGAGGATCTGCGCAGCCGCTTCAACGAGGAGACGGGGCAGATCGAGGTGTTCGCGGTCAAGCAGGTCGTGGAGGCGGTGGAGATTCCCGAGACTCAACTGACCCTCGAGGAGGCGCGGCAGATCTTCCCGGGGGCGGAGATCGAGCTCGGGCAGGAGATCGAGTTCCCGAAGCCCACCGACGTCCTGGGCCGGATCGCGGCCCAGACCGCGAAGCAGGTCATCTTCCAGAAGGTGAGGGAGGCGGAGCGCGACAACGTCTTCGCCGAGTACTCCGGCCGGGTGGGCGAGGTCGTCAACGGCATCGTCAAGCGGCAGGAGATGGGCGACTTCGTGGTCGACCTCGGACGGGCCGAGGCCCTCCTGCCCCGCAAGGAGCAGAGCCGGGCCGAGGCGTACCAGACCGGGGACCGGGTCCGGGTGGCGATCGTGCGAGTGGCCAAGGCGGCCAAGGGGCCCCAGGTCATCGTGAGCCGCACCGACCCCTCCCTCTTGGTCAAGCTCTTCGAGATGGAGGTGCCGGAGATCTACGACGGCACCGTGCAGATCCGGGGCGCGGTCCGGGAGGCGGGGGAGAGAGCGAAGGTGGCGGTCGTCTCGCGGGAGCGCGACGTCGACCCGGTGGGGGCCTGCGTGGGCATGAAGGGCACCCGCGTGCAGTCGATCATTCGCGAGCTGCGGGGAGAGAAGATCGACATCGTGGAGTGGAGCGACGACCCCAGCGCGTTCGTGGTGAACGCGCTCTCCCCGGCCAAGGTCAGCCGGGTGTCGATCGTGGACGAGGAGCAGCGCATCATGGAGGTCGTCGTCGAGGACAAGCAGCTGAGCCTCGCCATCGGGAAGAAGGGGCAGAACGTGCGCCTCGCCGCCAAGATCGTGGGCTGGCGGATCGACATCAAGAGCGAGGAGGAGAAGCGCCGCGAGGTCGAGGCCGAGATGGCCCGGATGGCGCGGGCGGTCGACGAGGTGCGCAGCCTCGAGGGTCACGGGGTGAGCGAGAAGATCGTCCAGAAGCTGGTCGAGGCCGGCGTCCACGGCCTCGCCCACCTCGTCGAGATGCCGGACGAGGAGCTGGAGGCGATCGAGGGCGTGGGCCCGAAGACGGTGGACAAGATCCGCGAGGCCGCGGTCGCGGCCAAGCTGGAGTGGGACGCCCACGACGCGGCGGAGGAGGCGGAGCGGCTGGCCGCGGAGCAGGCGCCGGAAGACGCGGACGCCGCAGAGTCGGAAGCGGCGGCGGGCGAAGCAGCCCCGGAGGCGGCTCCCGAGGCCTCCGGCGCGCCTCCCGCAGAGGCGAGCGCGAAGAGCGTCGAGGAGGGTGGGACCGATGGGGAACGTTAGGGTCTTCACTCTCGCCCGGGACCTGAGCCTCACGAGCCAGGAGGTCATCGACCGCCTGAAGAAGCTCGGGGTCGAGGTGAAGACCGCCTCGAGCTCGGTGGACGAGGACACCGCCGACAAGCTGCGTCGGATCATGAAGATCGACGCGCTGACGGCCAGGAAGCGGCGCGTCTACGGGAGCGAGGAGGACGAGGACGAGCGGGAGAGGCAGGAGCGCGAGCTGCGGGAGAAGGTCGCAGCGGAACGCGCCGCCCGGGAGCAGGCGGCCGAGGAGGCCCGGGCCGCCGCCGAGGCCCGCAAGGCCGGCAAGGGGCGCCGCAGGGCGGAGCCCGAGAAGGGCCCTGGCGAGGTGATTCCCGCGGCCCTGGCCCACGCGCCGGGCGCGCCTCGTCTGGCTCCCAAGAGCGCGGCACCCATCCCGGTTGCGGAGGAGGAGGCAGAGGCGGAGGTGGGAGCGGCGCCCGAGCCCGGTCAGGAGGAGGAAGCCCCCTCTCCGGCGGCCGACGAGGCGCCGGTGGCCGCGTCGGCTCCCGTCGTCCCGGCGGGTCCCGTGCGCACCACGGTGACCGCGCCGCGGCTCGCCGGCCCGGTGAGGCCGATCGCTCCTCCGACTCCTCATGCTGCGTCCCCGGTCGCCGTGGCCGCGGCGCCTCCGGCGATCCCCACGCCCGTCGAGGCGGCCCCGGACGGCGTCGCGGCGCCTCCCGCGGGGGCCCCTGCTGCGCCGGGGCGCGCCGTCGCGCGCCCGGCCCCCGCTCGCCCGCTCCGCCCGATCGCGCCCGCCCGTCCGGTGGGCCCGCACCCCACCAGCACGAGCCCGCGGCCGACGAGTCCTCACGCCGTCTCGGGGGGGGCGCTGCCCCGCTCTCCGCACCCGGTCTCGCTCCGCGGCACGACGACGCGGCCCCTGGCCCCGATCGGCCGGCCGGCCCCCCCGTCTCTGCGTCCGGTGGGTCGGCCCGCGCCCCGTGCGAAGGCGAAGGCTCCCGCGGCGCCTCCGAAGGAGGAGAAGCCGGCCTACAGCGGGCCGCCGCGCCGGATCGCCCTCACCGAGGGGGTGACGGTCAAGGAGCTCGGCGAGAAGATGGAGGACGTCAAGTCCCGGGACATCATCAAGGCGCTCATCACCCGGGGCGTCATGGCGACGGTCAACCAGAGCGTCGACCCCGCCCTCGCCGTCGAGATCTGCCGCGAGTTCGGGTACGAAGCCTCCATCCAGTCCTTCGAGGAGGAGCTCGTCCAGGTCCAGACGGTGGAGTCGAAGCCGGAGGACCTCGTCCCCCGCGCCCCGGTGATCACGGTCATGGGTCACGTCGACCACGGAAAGACCTCCCTCCTCGACGCGATCCGCCAGACCGCGGTCGCGGCGGGAGAGGCCGGGGGCATCACCCAGCACATCGGCGCCTACCACGTCGACGTCGGGACGCGGCGGGTCGTCTTCCTCGACACCCCGGGCCACGAGGCGTTCACCCTCATGCGCGCCCGCGGGGCCAAGGTCACGGACATCGTCGTCCTGGTGGTGGCGGCCGACGACGGCGTCATGCCCCAGACCCTCGAGGCCATGGATCACGCCAAGGCCGCCGGGGTGCCGATCGTGGTGGCGGTGAACAAGATCGACAAGGCGGAGTCCCAGCCGGATCGCGTGCGCCAGCAGCTCTCCGACCGCGGCCTGGCCCCCGAGGAGTGGGGGGGCAGCACCGTCTTCGTCAACGTGTCGGCGAAGAAGAGGCTGGGCCTCGAACAGCTCCTCGAGATGCTCCTCCTGGTGGCCGACCTGCAGGAGGTCAAGGCCAACCCGAAGAAGCCCGCGGTGGGAACCGTGCTCGAGGCGCGCCTCGACAAGGGCCGGGGTCCGGTGGCGACCGTGCTCGTCCAGGACGGGACGCTCGGGGTGGGCGACACCGTGGTCGCGGGCGCGGTGGCGGGCAAGGTGCGCGCCCTCGTGGACGACCGTGGCTCCCGGCTGAAGACCGCCGGCCCGGCGACGCCGGTCGAGATCCTGGGCCTCCCCTCGCTGCCCGAGCCCGGCGACCAGCTGCTGGCGGTCACGGACAGCTTGAAGGCGCAGTCGATCGTCAACTTCCGCCAGCTCAAGATGCGGGAGAAGGCGCTCGCGGCATCGGCCCGCATCCGGCTCGAGGACCTCGGGCGCGCGATCGCCGAGGGCCAGCTCAAGGAGCTGCTCGTCGTGCTCAAGGCCGACGTGCAGGGTTCGCTGGAGGCGGTGGCCGACCAGCTCGGCAAGCTCCCCCAGGAGAAGATCAAGGTCCGGATCATTCGCCAGGGCGTGGGGGCGGTCACCGAGGGCGACGTGCTGCTGGCCGCGGCCTCGAACGCGGTGGTCATCGGGTTCAACGTGCGCCCGGAGAGAAAGGCGGCCGAGATCGCCGACCGGGACGAGGTGGAACTGCGCCTCTACACCGTCATCTACGACGTGGCCGAGGACATGAAGAAGGCCATGGAGGGCCTCCTCGAGCCCACGCTCCGCGAGGTGCGCCTCGGTGCGGCCGAGGTCCGGGAGACGTTCAAGATCTCGAAGGTGGGCACGATTGCCGGCTGCTTCGTGCAGGACGGACGGGTGACGCGGGCGGCGCAGGTACGCCTGCTGCGGGACAACGTCGTGATCCACACCGGCAAGGTGAGCTCGTTGAAGCGGTTCAAGGACGACGCGAGCGAGGTCAAGTCCGGCCTCGAGTGCGGGATCGGCATCGCCGGCTACAACGACGTCAAGCCGGGCGACGTCATCGAGTTCTTCACGACCGAGAAAGTGAAGGAGACGCTGTAGGGGAGAGAGCGACCCCGGGGGGGTTGGGGGGTGCGCAGCATCCCCCAAGAACAGGGAAAGCCGGCCGTCCATGCCCCTCCGGTGCCCGGGATCATGCTCTGCCCCACTCTGGAAGGGCCAGGTCGGGAGGCCTGATGGTCATCGGTCTTCTCACGCTCGAGTTGCACTTCCCGGGGGCCCGGTCGCTCAAGGACAAGCGGCAGGCCCTACGCAGCCTGGAGACGCGCATCCGCAACCGCCACAACGTGTCGCTCGCCGAGGTCGAGCACCAGGACCTCTGGCAGCTGGCGCGGCTCGCGGTCGTCGCGGTCAACACCGACCAGGTCCACCTCGACCGGACCCTCGCCGCGGTGGCGGGGGAGGCGGCGACCGCCCGCGACGTCCTCCTGGCCGACCAGCAGACGGAGTACCTCTGATGGGACGGCGACCGGAGCGGCTGGCCGAGGAGATCCGGGAGGAGATCGCGCGCATGATCGCCTCCGAGCTCAAGGACCCGCGGCTCGGGTTCGTGACCGTGATCCGGGTCGAACTCGCCCACGACCTGCGCCACGCGCGGGTCCACGTGGGCGTCCTGGGGGACGAGCGGGAGCGCGAGAAGAGCCTCGCCGCCCTGGGCAGCGCGGCCGGATTCGTGCGGCGCGAGCTGGGGCGGCGGCTGCGCATCCACCACACGCCGGAGATCGACTTCCGCTACGACAAGGGCCTCGAGGCCACCGACCGGGTCGCCCGGCTCCTCCAGGAGGAGGCGGGGCGCGAGGCGCCTCCCGCACCTGGGGAGGACGGGGGAGACGAAGGGTAACGCCGGCGTGGACGGCGTCCTCGTCGTGGACAAGCCGGCGGGGCCCACCTCCCACGACGTCGTGGACCGGGTCCGCCAGGTCCTCGGCACGCGCCGGGTCGGGCACACGGGCACCCTCGACCCCTTCGCGACCGGCGTTCTCCCCGTCTGCGTCGGCCGCGCGACCCGGCTCGCACGCTTCCTCGCCGGCGGCGAGAAGGAGTACGTGGCGAGGGTCCGCCTGGGCTTCGCCACCACGACCGACGACGTGACCGGCGAGCCGCTCGGCGAGCCTCGTGCCGTGGAGGTGAGCGGGGAGCGGCTGGCCGCCGCTCTCTCGCGCCTCGTGGGGTCGTTCGACCAGGTCCCGCCGACGTTCTCGGCGCGCCACGCGGGCGGCCGGCGGCTCTACGAGCTGGCGCGGCGGGGGGAGGCGGCGCCGCGTCCGGCCACGCCGGTCACGGTGTACGCCGTCGAGCTCCGGGGGCGGGAGGGCGACACCGTCGAGATCGTGGTGCGCTGCTCTCCGGGAACGTACGTGCGCGCCCTGGCGCGGGACCTCGGAGAGAGCCTGGCGACGGGGGCGCACCTCGCCGCGCTGCGGCGGACCCGATCGGGGGCCTTCGGCCTCGGGGAGGCCGTCCCCGGGGACGACCTCGGCCGGGCGGCCGAGAGGCTCCTGCCGCTCTCTGCCCTTCTCCTCGACTGGCCGGCGGTGCGGGTCGGAGAGGAGGGAAGGCTCCGCGTCCGGAACGGCCGGGAGCTCGGGCCGGAGGTGGTGCTCTCGGGCTTCCCGGAGGCCCCGGTCGAGCGCGTCCGGATCCTCGACGAGTCGGGCGCGCTCGTCGCCCTGGCCGTGCCGAGAGGCCTGGGGCCGGGGCCGTCGGGGCTGCCGCGCGTCCCCGCCCTGCATCCGGACGTCGTCCTCACGGACTGAGACCGGGGGCCTCCCCGGGATCGACGATCCGGTACGCGCGGGCGCCCTCCTCCTCGTGGATCGGCTCCAGGATGCCGTCGACGTCGAACCGTACCCGATCGCTCCCGTAGAGGGCGAGGAAGGAGGCGCCGAGGGAGCGCGCGATCCCCAGGGCCTCGTCGCGGCTCGTCGTCCGGAAGAAGCGGTAGACGACCTCGTGGCGGGCCTCGAGGTCCCTCCGCGACGCGAACTGCGTGAGGTAGGGAGTGAAGCGCTCGTAGGGCACGCGGCGCCCCGCGAGGACCACGGGCGCCGGCGGGTAGCGGGCGCCGGGGCGCTGCATCACGACGTCCCCGGGGCGGGACACGCGCTCGAGCGCCCGTACGGCGCGCACCATGGCCGCGGGCAGCCGGCCGGGCGCCGTCGTGGCCTTCTTGGCCACGTACTGCCACGTGGCAGGTGTCGCGAGCAGCAGGACCGCGGCAAGAGCGAGGGCGCGGCGGACGGGTGTCGTCGCGAAGCCGGCCAGGGTCAGGGCGCCGAAGACCCAGAGGAGAGGGCCGGCCTGCTCGACGAGGTAGGCGGCGTCGTTCACGACCTTCTGGCCGGGCAGCACATCGGGGGCCGAAACGCGGAAAAGGAGGCCGAGGGGCCAGCCCGCGAGGGCCATGACCGAGAGAGCCGAGGCCGCCGCGGATCGCCGCAGGGCGCGCACGGCCTCGGGAAGGGCGAGGAGGCGGAGGCCGAGAGACGCGGCGAGCCAGAGGGCGGCCCACCCGAGAAGCCCGGCCCGGCCGAGCGGGAGAAGACCCAGCGTCTCCCGGGTCACCCTCACGAGATCGAGCGGCGCAAGGGCGACGCGAACGGTCTCCCCCCCCTGCCCTAGGACGAGCGAGGCGGTGGCGACCGCGAGGGGCAGGGCCACGACGAGGACGCCCGCTCGCGGGGCGCGCCTCCCGAGGAGCCACGCGGCCCCGAGGCCCAGAAGCAGATGAGCGCCGAGGAAGACCTTGAAGAAGGGCACTGCCGCCGACTGCAGGGCGGCGAGAGCCAGATGGCCGCGGGCGCCCGTCTCCTCGTAGCGGGCGAGGGACACGAGGGCGCCCACGGCAAGGCCGAGGGCGGGCACGATCGGGTTGGCATAGGCGAGGGACAGGAGCAGGTTTCCGCGCAGGAGGTCGGTCCACCAGTGGGCCTGGGGGTTGCCGGCGAACACGAAGGAGAAGTCGGTGAGAAGGAGCGTCCAGGGGACGAGGGCCACCGCGACGCGCGGAGCCCCGAGTCGCGCCGCCAGGGCGCGGAGGGCCAGGACGAGGGCCACCGCCCACAGGGTGACGTCGAAGCGCGTGAGGGAGTCCCAGGGATCGGTCCCGGCCCAGCGCAGGGCGGCGGCACGGACGAGGTCGGTGCCGAGGTGGTAGCCGAGCGGGAACCCGGAGACCCCGGGGACCTGCGGGGGATGGCCCACGACCAGCTCGTGCGTGAGACCGACGTGGAAGGCCGAGTCAAACGTCACCAGAGGGTCGAGGAGGAAGTCGCCGGAGGAATCGAGGCGATTCCACGGGTACTGGGTGACGGCGAGGAACACGACGACGGCGAGGGCCGGGGGGATGGCGGCCCTCAGCGAGGGGGAGTCGGCCCGGCGCCAGGGGGCGCGCAGGACGAGGGGGACGGCGGCCAGGGCCAGGCTCGCCGGAAAGAGCCAGGGCGAGTCCAGTCGCAGGCTCAGCCAGTAAGTCCCCGCGCACCAGGCGGTTCCCAGCGGTACCACCTGGGCCGGGTCGATCGGGGTCCTGGCGAGTCGCTGCAGGGCAAGGCCGGGAAGGCCGAAGGCCAGAGCGGCGAAGGGGAGCCAGGCGATGAGGCCGAGAGGTCCCAAGTGCAAGATGGGAAGAGAGTTTACACGTCTCCGAGGCGCGTGGTATTCTCTCCCGTTGATTGATGAGAGGAATCGAGGAGTCAAGGGAGGTCAGTCGGTGAGCTTCAGCAAGGCCCAGAAGGCGGACGTCATCTCGGGTTACAGGACACATGGCACGGACACCGGGTCGCCCGAGGTCCAGGCAGCCCTCCTCAGCGAGCGGATCAGCTATCTGACGGAGCACTTCAAGTCCCACCCGAAGGACCATCACTCCCGCCGGGGCCTTCTCCAGCTGGTCGGGCAGCGCCGTCGTCTGCTCGAGTACCTGAAGGGCAAGGACCTCAGCCGCTACCGCGTCCTGATCGGCAAGCTGGGCATCCGCAAGTAGTCCCCTGAGCCCGGCCGCACCTGGGGCCGGGGTGTGGCGTCTCGCGCCGCGACGCGTCCGCCCGTCCCCGAGCCTGCTCCTCCTGTTCCCGGCGCGCCGTGACGGCGGCGCCCGGCGGTGAGCGGAGACCTGGACAAGATGGAACGAACGGAGATGGCCCTTGGCCGTCACACCCTGTCGATCGAGACGGGGAGGATGGCCAAGCAGGCCGACGGAGCGGTCGTGGTGCGCCTCGGCGACACCGTGGTCCTGGCGACGGCGTGCGCGCAGAGCGAGCCCCGGGTGGGGGTGGACTTCCTGCCCCTGACCGTGGACTACCGCGAGGGCAACTACGCCGGGGGCAAGATCCCCGGCGGGTTCTTCAAGCGCGAGGGCCGGCCGAACGAGAAGGAGGTCCTGACCTCCCGGATGATCGACCGCCCGCTGCGGCCGCTCTTCCCGGACGGCTATTCGTGCGAGACGCAGGTGATCGGCCTGCTGCTCTCCGCGGACATGGAGAACGACTCGGACACGCTGTCGATCGTCGGGGCCTCCACGGCGCTCCTCATCTCCGACATCCCCTTCGACCGGCCGGTGGGGGCGGTGCGGGTCGGCTACTGGGACGGGGCCTTCGTGGTCAACCCCGCCACCGCCGACCTCAAGGCGAAGAGCCAGCTCAACCTGCTCGTGGCCGGCACCGAGGACGCCATCGTGATGGTGGAGGCGGCGGCCAACGAGGTGTCCGAGGCGGTGATGGCGCAGGCCCTCGTCGAGGGTCACAACGTCATCAGGCAGATCGTGGCCATGCAGAAGGACCTCCGCGCCCGGGTAGGAAAGCCCAAGCGGCCCTTCGCGAAGAAGGAGATCGCCCCCGAGGTCGTGGCCGCGATCGAGAGCGCCCTCACCGAGCCGCTCGTGGCCGCGATGCGGGCGAAGGGCAAGCTCGAGTCCTACGCCCAGATGAAGAAGGTGAAGGACGAGTACCTGGCGTCCATCCCCGAGGACCAGGCGGAGAAGAAGGCGGCGTTCGGGGCGGTCTACGACGCCCTTCGCGAGAAGCTCCTGAAGCGCGAGATCTTCGAGCGCGGCCAGAGGCTCGACGGCCGGCGCTTCGACGAGGTCCGGCCGATCACCTGCGAGGTGGGGGTCCTGCCCCGCACCCACGGCTCGGCGCTCTTCACCCGGGGCGAGACCCAGGCCCTGGTCACCGCGACCCTCGGGACGTCCGAGGACTCCCAGATCATCGACACCGTCCAGGAGCAGGAGTACCGCAAGCGCTTCATGCTCCACTACAACTTCCCGCCCTTTTCGGTCGGAGAGGTGAAGTTCCTCCGCGGCCCCGGCCGCCGGGAGATCGGCCACGGCGTCCTCGCCGAGCGGTCGCTCCGAGAGATGCTGCCGGGCGAGGAGGCTTTCCCGTACACGATCCGCATCGTGTCCGACATCCTGGAGTCGAACGGGTCCTCCTCGATGGCCACCGTCTGCGGGGGCACCCTCGCCCTCATGGACGCCGGGGTGCCCATCAAGAGCCCGGTGGCCGGAGTGGCGATGGGCCTGGTGATGGACGGCGACCGCCACCAGGTCCTGACCGACATCGCGGGCGAGGAGGACCACTACGGCGACATGGACTTCAAGGTCGCCGGCACCCGGGCCGGGATCACCGCGCTCCAGATGGACGTCAAGGTCGGAGGGCTGACCCCTTTGCTCATGGCCGGAGCCTTGGAGCAGGCTCGGGCGGGCCGCCTGCACATCCTGGACCGGATGCTCGAGGCCCTCGCCCAGCCGCGCTCGGACATCAGCCCCTACGCGCCGCGCATCCTCACCATCCGCGTGCCGGTGGACAAGATCCGCGACGTCATCGGGCCGGGCGGGAAGATGATCCGCTCGATCGTCGAGCGGACCGGCTGCAAGATCGACATCGAGGACGACGGCCGGGTCTCGATCGCCTCGGTGGACGAGGCGGCGGCCCGCAAGGCCATCGCCATCATCGAGGAGCTGACCGCGACCCCCGAGCTCAACAAGACCTACCTCGGCAAGGTGGTGCGGGTGGTGGAGTTCGGCGCCTTCGTGGAGATCCTCCCCGGGACGGACGGTCTCCTCCACGTCTCGGAGATGGCCCACCACCGCGTGAACAACGTGCACGACGAGGTGAAGGAGGGCGACCAGGTGCTGGTGAAGGTGGTGAGCATCGACCCCTCGGGCAAGATCCGGCTGTCTCGCAAGGCCCTCCTCGACGAGGCGGAAGGGAAGGGGCCGTCGGACGGCGGCGGCTCCGGTGGCGGGGAAGGGAGGGGACCCGGAGGCGAGCATGCCCACGGCGGCCGCCACGGCGGGGACCACGGGCGGGACCGCGACCGCCGCCACGGCGGGGGCCACGGCCACGGCGGTCCGGGCGGACGCCCGGACCGCGGGCGCCGGGACGGGCGCGGCCCTCGCGGCTGAAGCCGTTGGCCGGAAGGCTCGCGCTTCTGTTTCTGGCCGCGGGAGCGGCCGCGCTCGGCCGGGGAGCCCCCCTCAAGCAGGGCGAGGCCCCCGGTCGGGGAACGGTCGAGATCCGGGCCTCGAAGCGCGGCTTCGAGCCGTCGCGGGTCACCCTGCGCCGGGGGGAGACGGTCCGCATCGTCCTCTCCTCCGCCGACGTCGAGCACTGCTTCGCGATCGACGCCCTCCGCGTCGAGAAGCGCATCGTGCCGGGGCGGTCGACGCGGCTGGACCTCACCCCTGGCCA
>Ga0335082_10006245_pt1 | contig 13013 bp, 11 predicted proteins | sample Lox_Sample_41_FD_206718 | JGI IMG/M metagenome (GOLD analysis project Ga0335082, IMG submission 206718) | Soil microbial communities from Loxahatchee National Wildlife Refuge, Florida, United States - Lox_Sample_4.1 | ecosystem: Environmental > Terrestrial > Soil > Wetlands | place: USA... | reverse complement strand
CGGCTCCCCGGTGGCCACCGCGAGGTCCACCGCGGCCTGCACCGACGCCTCGTCGGTCACGTCGGTGCGGGCGAACTGACCGCCGATCTCGTCCGCGATCTGCTTGCCGCGGTTCTCGTTCAGGTCGGCGATGACCACCGTGACGCCCGCCGCGGCGAGCACCCGCGCGGTCGCCTCGCCGAGGCCGCTCGCGCCGCCGGATACGACCGCCGAAGTACCGTTGAGCTCCATGCCGGGAGCATACCTGCCGGCTCGGCGCCGAGGTCTTCAGCACCGGTTACGTGCTCGCCATGCGCTGGACCATGGTCATGCCGATCGCCGTGGTGCTGATCGCCGCGGCCAGCTGCTTTGCCATCAGGGACAAGGCAGCCAGCCAGGGGCGCGTCGCGGCGGCGCAGGACGGTCAGATGGCCGGCACCATCAGCTCGCCCGGCTCGTCCGGCTCGGTCGGCCAGAGCCCGGGCAGCTCGTCCGGGACCGTCCCGTAGCGGGCGGGCTCGAACGGGAACCGGTCTGCGAACATCGGCTCCAGGTCGGTCAGCCAGCAGGCGGCCGGGTCGAACCTGGCGAAGAACGGCGAGCCGACCAGGCTGGGGTCGCGGGCCTGGATCATGTGCAGGACGAAGACCTTGATTCCCGCCACCTCGGTCACCCCGTCGACGCACACCTTGCCCGGCGTGGCCGACATCGACGGGCCGCGGACGGTCCGGGCCAGGCCGGAAACGCCCTGGTAGGCCTGGCGGAAGATGTCGTACCCGCGGGCCAGCGGCACCGCGAAGTAGTCCTGCGGGCCGGTGTCACGCTCGACGAACATGTAGTAGGGGACCATGCCCATCCGGACCTGCGTCCGCCACATCTGGCGCCAGGCCGCCGGGTCGTCGTTGATCGACCGGATCAGCGGGGCCTGGGTGCGGATCACCGCGCCGGTGTCGGAGATCCGGCGCACCGCCTCGGCCAGCACCGGCGGCTCGAGCTCGCGCGGATGGGAGAAGTGCGCCATCACCGCGAGATTCCGGCCCGAGGCGATGACCTCGCCGAACAGCCGCAAGGTGTCATCGGCGTCCGGGTCGGTGACGAACCGCTGCGGCCAGTAGGCCAGTGACTTGGTGCCGAGCCTGATCGACTCGATGTGGTCCAGGCCGTTCCGCGGGTCGATGAGCGGCTCGATGTACCGGCGCAGTACCGCCTCGCCCATGATCATGGGATCGCCCCCGGTGATCAGGACGCTGGTCACCTCGGGGTGCTCGGCTAGGTAGGCCACCAGCGTGCCGATGTCGTCGGTGGCCATCTTCAGGCCGGGCTCGTCCACGAACTGCGCCCAGCGGAAGCAGTAGCTGCAGTACGCGTGGCAGGTCTGGCCCTGCCGGGGGAAGAACAGCACGGTTTCCGGGTACTTGTGCTGCAGGCCCGGCAGCGGCCTGCCGTGCAGGCTGGGCGGGTTCAGCAGCAGCTGACCCGCCGGATGGGGGTTGAGCCGCATCCTGATCTCGTGCGCGGCGGCACGCAGCCCGGCCGCGGGCTCGCCGCCGTCGATCATGTCCGCGAGTCGTCGCACGTCGGCCTCTGGCAGCATGTCCGGCTGCGGGAAGACGAGCCGGTAGATCGGGTCGTCGGGGGCCGCGTCCCAGTCGATCAGGTGCTCCACCACGTACGAGTTCGTCCGGAACGGAAGCACGGCCGCCACCGCCCGCACCGCCAGCCGTTCCTCCGGCGGCAGCCCGGCCCGCTGCACCAGCGTGTCCAGATGCTTGGCCGAGTAGGCACGGAACCCGCGGCCTGCTGACCGCGCCGACGGCACTACTTGCTGGATGTCAGTCACGCCTTCTCCCTCGTTCGGCGCGCCGCGCGGCCGATACGCCCGCGAAACACGCAAAAAGTAGCCCCTTAGACATCCGCTCCCCAGCGGTCCCCCCGCCTGCCCGCGTTCCCGCTATACGCCGCGCAAAACTACTCCCATGCTTAATACGCACTGGCAGCCTTGATGGTTCCGGTTCTGCTTCCGTGATTGCTTCGTTATGTCAATTACCATGATTCGCAGGAAGTATTCGGCCAGATCACAGCAACTTCCAAGACCCCCGTTTGACAAATAGGCTTATTCTTCGTGTCTTTAGCCGTACAATGTCGCGGCCCGATGCAAGCGGGGAACCGGCCCGGCCCGCCGGCCGGGCAGGGGCCAGGACCGGCCGGGCTGGCGGCGGGGCCATAATGGGGCCACCAGGCCGGCACTGAAGGTTGAGGGACACAGCAGGGATGAGGCACCATCCGCGGCCGCGCACCCCGGTGATCCGCTGAATACCGCACCGGACGGCCCGGACCGGCGGCAGGCGCGGGACGGCGAGACCCAGCCGGGACGTGCCGGGGATTCCGGGCGCACGCGAGGGCCCGCCGACGTCGCGGCGCGCGAGGGGCGCGCACTGCGCCCGGTGATCGCGGTCGACGCCATGGGCGGGGATTACGCCCCCGACGCGATCGTGGCCGGGGCGCTCGCGGCCCAGCGCGAGCACGGCATCCGGGTCGTGCTGACCGGACCCGCCGCCCGCCTGCGCCAGCTGCTCGGCGGGCTGGGCGCCATCGACGAGGCCCAGGTCGTGCCGGCCGAGGACAACCTGGCCATGGACGAGGGCGCGCTGGCCAGCCTGCGCCGCCCCCGGTCGAGCGTTGCGGTGGCGTGCCAGCTGGTCCGGCGCGGCGACGCGGCCGCGGTGGTGTCGGCCGGGCCCACCGGCGGCATCGTGGCCACCGCGCGGCTGCGGCTGCGGTCACTGCCCGGGGTGGAACGGCCCGGGCTCGCCGTCGTGCTGCCGACCCGCCCCGGCCGCACGGTGCTCATCGACGCGGGCGCGACCGCCGATCCCAAGCCGGAGATGCTCGTCCAGTTCGGCCAGCTCGGCGTGGCGTACGCGCAGACCGCGCTGGGCGTGTCCGCCCCCCGGGTGGGGCTGCTGACGATCGGCGCCGAACCGGGCAAGGGGAACAAGTTCACCCGGCGCGCGCACGAGCTGCTGGCCAGCGACCCGCCGCACGGCGCGCTCCCGCTGAGCTTCGCGGGCAACGTCGAGGGCGGCGACCTGCTGGCGGGCGAGGTCGACGTGATCGTGACCGACGGCTTCACCGGGAACGTGGCGCTGAAGACGCTGGAGGGCTCGATCCGGTTCGCCGCCACCGAGCTGCGCGCCGCGGTGACCGCGACCCGGACTGCCCGTGTCGGCGCGTTCCTGCAGCGCCGCGGGCTGCGGGAGCTGGCCGCGCGGCTGGACTCGGAGAGCTACGGCGGGGCCGTCCTGCTCGGCCTGGGCGGGACCGTGGTGATCGCGCACGGCGCGAGCACCGCCCGCGCCGTCACCTCCGCCTGCCTGCTCGCGGCCGACCTGGCCCGCGGCGAGATCACGGAGAAGATCACCCAGCGGTTCGGCCCGGGCCGGTCGGCCGGTCGCGGCGGTCACTTCCTCCGCCGCCAGTGAGGAACTGTGCTGGCCCGGGGGGACGACCCCCCGAACCCCCCGCGACTGGGGGGACCCATCCCCCCAGACCCCCCTTGTAGGCTTGAGGTATGGCCGATCCACAGCAGGTTCTCGCGCAGCGGGTGCACGACGCCATCGTCGCGTCGTTCGGCCCTGACCTTGGCGACGCGGACCCGCTGATCCGGCCGTCCTCGTTCGCGGACTTCCAGGCCAACGTGGCGCTGCCGCTCGGCAAGCGGCTAGGCCGCCCGCCACGGGAGGTGGCCGCCGAGCTCGCCGCCCGGGTGGACGTGGCCGACGTGTGCGCCGACCCGGAGGTCAGCGGGCCCGGCTTCATCAACTTCTCGCTGCGCGACGACTGGATCGCCGCGCAGGCCACGCAGATGCTCGGCGACCCCAGGCTCGGGCTCGCGCCGACCGCCACCCCGCAGACGGTGGTGGTGGAGTACTCCTCGCCGAACGTGGCCAAGGAGATGCACGTCGGGCACTTGCGCACCACCATCGTCGGCGACGCCATCGCCCGCGTCCTGGAGTTCGCCGGGCACCGGGTGATCAGGGACAACCACGTCGGCGACTGGGGCACCCCGTTCGGCATGCTGATCGAGCACCTGCTCGACGTGGGCGAGGACTCGGCCGAGGCGGGGCTGCTGACCACCGACCCGAACGCGTTCTACCAGGCGGGCCGGCGCAAGTTCGACTCCGACCCGGTGTTCACCGAGCGCGCCCGGAGCCGGCTGGTCCGGCTGCAGGCCGGGGATCCGGACACGATGGTCATCTGGCAGCGGCTGGTCGACATCTCCCGCGGGTACCTGCACCAGGTGTACTCACGGCTCGGGGTGAGCCTCACGGACGAGGACATCCGCGGCGAGAGCTTCTACAACGACATGCTCGCGGATACCGTCGGCGAGCTCGAGGCGCGGGGCATCGCGGTCGAGAGCGAGGGCGCGCTGTGCGCGTTCCCCGCGGGTTTCACCGGCCGCGAGGGCCGGCCGCTGCCGCTCATCATCCGCAAGAGCGACGGCGGCTACAACTACGCCTCGACCGACCTGGCCGCGGTCCGCTACCGGGTGGACAAGCTCAGCGCGGACCGGGCGGTGTACGTGGTCGGGTCCGAGCAGGCCCTGCACTTCCAGATGGTCTTCGCAGTGGCCCGGGAGGCGGGCTGGATACCGGCGGAGGCCCGGTTCGAGCACGCCCAGATCGGCATGGTGCTGGGCCAGGACGGCAACCGGCTGAAGACCAGGGAAGGCGAGACGCCCAAGCTCAGCGGCCTGCTCCAGGAGGGTGTCGACCGGGCCCGCGGCATCCTCGACGAGGTGGACGCCTCATCCCGGTTCGACGCGGCCGAGCTGGACGCGGTGGCCGAGGCGGTCGGCATCGGCGCGGTCAAGTACGCCGACTTGTCCACCGCGCGGGAGAGCGCCTACCTGTTCGACTGGGACCGGATGATCTCGTTCCGCGGTAACACCGGCCCCTACCTGCAATACGCCACCGCGCGGATCAAGTCGATCTTCCGCCGGGCCGGCGAGGCCGAGGCCGACGCCCGCGGGTCCGGGATCGCGATCACCGCGGGCCCGGAACGGGCGCTCGCGCTGCGGCTGCTCGATTTCGGCGCCATGGTGACCCAGCTGGGCGAGACCGCAGAGCCGCACCGGCTCTGCGCCTACCTGTTCGACGTGGCCAGCTTGTTCACCACGTTCTACGAGGAGTGCCCGGTGCTCAAGGCGGAGCCGGCGTCACTGCGGGCCAGCCGGCTCGCCCTCTGCGCGCTGACCCTCGACGCGCTGGCCCTGGGCCTGACCCTGCTCGGCGTGCCGATCCCGGAACGGATGTAACCGGGAGCTGAACTCAGCCAGTGCCCGCCGGGTTATCCCGGCGGGCACTGGCGTGAGCATGTGAACTCACGAACGTACTGCTTACGTGGCGCGTGGATTCCGCGTCGGGCCCCGGCCGATCGGGCAGTGTCGGACGCATGGACACGAACGGGCCGTCCATCGGCTACCTAGGACCCCGAGGCCCGGACAGTCTTCCCCGGACACGCGAAGCGGGCGCGGCGTCCCCGGGAAGCCAGAGCCAGCAAAGACACAGCCACGGAAGAAGGAGACATCTATGAGGGCCCGCGATCGGCGTTACGGGAAGAGTTCCACCAAGACCCGGGTCGGCATCGCGACCGCCATACTGGTCGGCGGCGCGGTGGCCGCGGGCGCGGCACTGGCCGCGAACCACGGGGCCGCGGCGACGGCCACGTCCGCCGCCTTCTCATCTCACGCCGGCAACGAGGGAACCGTCCTCAGCTCGGCTATGGCCAGCTGGAACGGAGCCAGGCAGAGTTCGTACGCCCAGCTTGCGCAGCTCACCCAGGCACGGCAGTTCAGCCAGGCCAGGCACAACGGCAGGACGGTCGCCGTCCAGCGCGGGATCGTGGTCCTGGCAACGAATAAGTTCCTGATCCTGCAGTCGTCGAACGGCTCGCTGCACCTGTGGCTGCTGTCCGGCAATACGAAGTTCCAGAACGTCTCGAACACGATGGCCGGCACCCGGGCCTTGACCGCGAGCACCAGCGCGGCGCAGCAGGCGATGCGGTCGGGCAACATGATTCCCGCAACGTCGCTGCTGGCCGGCAATCCGACCACGGCCGCGGCCATGCTGACGCCGACCCCGGCCACGCAGACCGTGACCGTGCAGGTGGCCAACACCAACCTCACCGTGACAGTCACCGTGACCAGGAGCATGGCGACCGTGAACCAGACCGCGACCATGCCGCAGGCCGCCATGCCGACCTGGAGCCCGGTGACGTTCACCCAGAACGCCTGGCAGGCCACGCACGCGCTCGCCCGCGGTGACCTCGCGCTGGTCGTCGGCACGCGGTCACACTGGACACTGCACGCTCAGCTCGTCCTGTTCACCCCGCTGAGCACCGCCGCCGTCGGCGGCATGGCGGCCACCGGAACCGGCACGACGCCGGTGGTCACCCCGACCGCGGCGCCGACCCACTGGTGAGTCCGGCCGGACAGCCCCTCGGGGCGCCAGTTTCGCCGGCGCACCCGCGTTCCGCGGGGGTGCGCCGGCACCAACCCTTCGATCCGGTGGACGCCATGGCCGGGACTGAGCCGCGCGTGCCGCGCGTGCCGGACGCGCCGCGCGTGCTGCGCTGCGGCGATCTGGTGCTCGACGAGTCCCGGTGGACGGTACACCGGGCGGGAACGCTGGTGGACCTGTCCCCGACCGAGTTCCGGCTGCTCGCCTGCCTGCTGCGGGACCAGGGCAGCGTGCTGACCAGGGCCGAGCTGCTGGAACGGGTGTGGGGCCGCGGCTACGCCGGCCAGCCCCAGGTGGTGGAGACCTACGTCAGCTACCTCCGGCGCAAGCTCCACCGGCTCGGGCCGCCGCTCATCCATACCCGCCGCGGCGTCGGCTACATGCTCCGCGGCCCCGGCCTCAGCTGAGGGTGGAGGCAATGACGAGCGGAGTGCCCCGGCCCGGGAAGAACCACGCCCGGGTAGCCTGCTCGATCCGCCCGGCTAGACCCGCTCGACGATCGTGGCGTTGGCCTGACCGCCGCCCTCGCACATGGTCTGCAGGCCGAACCGGCCCCCGGTGCGCTGCAGCTCGTGGACCAGCTTGGTCATCAGGACCACTCCGGTCGCCCCGAGCGGGTGGCCGAGCGCGATCGCCCCGCCGTTCGGGTTGGCCCGGTCGAGCGGCGCTCCTGTGTCCTCCGACCAGGCCAGCAGGACCGGCGCGAACGCCTCGTTGACCTCGAACACGTCGATGTCCCCGGCCTTCATCCCGGCCCGGCCCAGTGCCTTCCTGGTCGCCTCGATCGGGCCGGTCAGCATCAGCACCGGGTCGGAACCCACCACGGCCAGCGTGTGCACCCGGGCCAGCGGGGTCAGACCGTGCCTGCGGAGCGCGTCCTGCGAGGCGATGAGCAGCGCGCCGGCCCCGTCCGAGATCTGGGAGGCGACCGCGGCGGTAATCTCCCAGTCGGGGCGGAGCGGGGCGAGCCCGGCCATCTTCTCCAGCGATGTGTCCCGGCGCGGGCCCTCGTCCTGGCCGAAGCCGTCCAGCGGCACTATCTGCGAGTCGAACCGGCCCTCGTCGATGGCGCGGACCGCGCGCTGGTGGCTCTCCAGGGCGAACTCCTCGAGCTGGTTCCGCTTGAAACCCCACTGCTCGCAGATCAGCTGGGCCCCGCGGAACTGGGAGATCTCCTGGTCCCCGTAGCGCTCACGCCAGCCCGGGCCGAACGGAGCCGGCATGCCCGCCTGCATGGCCAGGGTGACGGCCGAGCCCATGGTGACGATGCTCATGCTCTCCACGCCGGCCGCGACCACCAGGTCCTGCGTGCCCGACATCACGGCCTGGGCGGCGAAGTGCACCGCCTGCTGGGAGGAGCCGCACTGCCGGTCGACGGTGACGCCGGGCACGCTCTCCGGCAGGCCCGCTGACAGCCAGGCGTTCCTGGCGATGTTGAAGGTCTGCGGCCCGATCTGCGAGACGCACCCCATGATCACGTCGTCGACCGCGGCCGGGTCGATCCCGGTCCGGTCCACCAGCCCGCGCAGGGCATGCGCCGCGAGGCCGACCGGGTGGACCCCGGACAGGGATCCGTTCCGCTTGCCGACCGCGGTGCGCACCGCACCGGCTATGAATGCTTCCGCCATCACGGCCTCCGTCTGCGGCTCACCGCTCCTGAGCCTCACGGTACCTCGTCTCGCGCCCGGGAACCGAATGTCGTAGGCTCGGGAACGGGTTCGCAGGACCGCAGCGCTCAGGAGGCGGGTATGGACGGACTCATCTTGCTGGTGTTCATCGCCGCCCTGGCGGCATTCGGATGGACACGACTACGCGGCAAGATGAAGCTGGGGGTCTCGGGCAAGCACTGGCTGGGGCCGATCGTCATCGTCGTCGTCGTCCTGCTGCTCATGTGGTCATCGCATCTCGGCCACTGAGGGCCAGGGATCGCGGCAAACACGGGCAGAACGGGTCAGGGCAGGTCGCCGCTGCGCGGCATCTCGAACCAGACCGCCTTGCCTTCCGGGGTCGGCCGGGATCCCCACCGGGTCGCCAGCTGCTCGACCAGGTAGAGGCCGCGGCCCCCTTCGTCGGTTTCCGCCGCGGTGCGGATCCGGGGCAGCCTGAGATCGGGGTCGAAGACCTCCACCCACACCGAGGCGGCGCCGCGCCGCAGCCGCAGCCGGAATTCCCTGGGCGCCGCCGGAGCGCCGGGCGGGGCACCGGCCCAGGCTCCCGGGCCTGGGGTGACCTGGGGCGGCACGGCCGCCTGCCTGGCCGCCGCCCGTCCGGCCGGGACCGGACCGGGAAGGACCTGGCTGGCCGGGCCCGAACGCACGCCGACCGGCGCGGGCATCATCAGCGGCTCGATCTCCAGGTCCAGGTCACGGCCTGGGCTCGGGGTGGTCGAGGCGTGCAGGACGGCGTTGGTGACCACCTCGGAGACCAGCAGGCAGGCGAGCTCGGCCTGGCCGGGATCCATGCCCCAGGACCGGAAGGTCTGGGCGGCCAGCCGCCTCGCCTCGGAAACCATGATCGGCTCGGCCGGGAACGTGCGCTCGGCCGAGGCGAGCTCGGACGGGGAGGACTGGACCACCAGGATGGCCATGTCGTCGTCGATGTCCCCGGGCACCGCGTACTCGGCCGCCGTGGCCACCGCGTCGGCGTCCCCGCTGGTGGCGGCCGCGCGCACCGCGTGCTGCAGCATCTGGACCGCCTCGGCCTCGGTGTAATGACCCGAGCCGTCGGCACGGGTGCGCCGGTCGGTCAGGCCGTCGGTGTAGAACACCAGGATGGCGCCGGGCGGGATGCCGATCGTCTGCTCCCGGTACGTAGGCAGCCCCCGGATGCCCTTGCCGCGCACGCCGAGCAGGACACCCTTGTGCAGGAACTCGAGCTGCCGCACCTGCCCCGCGCTGACCAGCAGCGGGGCGTCGTGGCCGGCGTTCGCGAAGGTCAGTTCCCTGGACCAGGCGTCGTAGATCATGTAGATGCAGCTGGCCGTGGGCGGATCCCCGGCCGTCATCCCGTTCTCGCTGGCCGGCGCGAGAGCCCGGCACCAGTCGTCGAGCTTGCGCATGATGTCCGCGGGCGACTTCTCGTCCTGCGCGAACGCCCGCAGGGCCGCGCGCAGCTGTCCCATGGTCGCCGCGGCCCGCGCGCCGCGGCCCTCGACGTCACCGATGACGATGCCGACCCGCCCGGCGGCCAGCGGGATGATGTCGTACCAGTCGCCGCCAACCTGGGTCTGGATGCCCTGGCCCTGCGTCTCGAGCGGCTTGGCCGGCACGTACCGGCAGGCCACCTCCATGCCGTCCAGGTCCGGGATCGCCTGCGGGAGCAGGCTCTTCTGGAAGGCCAGCGCGGTCTGCCGTTCGGTCTCGAACAGCATCGCGTTGTCGATCGCGATGGCCACCCGGCTTGCGATGGCGCCGATCAGATCGCGGTCGGGCGCGTCGTAGTGGTGTTCGTCGCGTTCGGTGAGCCTGGACAGGGCCAGGCTCATCACGCCGAGGAGTTCGCCCCGCGCGTAGAGCGGGGCGGCGATCACCGACGTCAGCCCGGCCTCGTGCGCCGCCGCCATGCTCTCCGGGCTGGGTGCGGGGTAGTACTCGCTGTCCAGGTCGTTGATGGCGATCGTGTCGAGGCGTGCCATCGCCTGCTGGCAGAAGTGGCCGTCCGGGTAGTGGATCTGCTCGCCGACCTGGGCCCAGGTGCCCGGCGGCGGCACCCAGTCGCTCGCATGCCGCATGGCCCGGCGGATGAGCTGGTTGCCCTGGAACAGGTCGATGAAGCAGTGGTCGGCGAACTGCGGCACCAGGATCTCGGCCACGTGCTTGAGCGTGGTGCCGATCTCCAGCGAGCCGGCCAGCCGCTCGCCGACCCGCTCGAGCAGGGCGATCCTGTCCTGCTCCCCGTGACCGCCGCGGCGGTCGGCCTCCCGGACCAGGATCACCATGCCGTCGATGTCACCGCCGGGGTGCCGCAGTGGCACCGCGATACCGCGGATGAGGGTGCGGGACCCGTCGCCGCGCTCGCTCTCGAACGTTCCCTCCCAGGACCGGCCGCGCAGCACCTGGCCGGCCAGGTCCCCGATCTTGTGCACGCCGTCGTCGGCGAACAGGCCCAGGGACACGACCGGGCAGCCGGCCAGCCGGGATACATCACCGGAAACCCGGAAAAGCTGCGCCGCGAAGTCGTTGACGTAGAGGATATTGCACAGCCTGTCGGTGACCACGACGGCTATATCGGCGTGGTCGAGGACCATGTCGGCCGGGAGGTATGCGTCGAAAGCGGCCTCACCCCAGCCCGTCACGCTCGGGCTCCCCGACCAAGGTAGCGTTTCCGGCTGACATGATCACGCTCCGGCCACCGTCTGACACCGGCTGCTAATGGACACGAAAATGTGTCCGGCGATGTCCCTGGGAAGCTCAGTCGCCATGGCGTCCATCGAGTCACCGTCTGTCACGTGGACACCATCGCCGGCCGTCATGAGAATCACCTCGCGTCCGGGTTGTATCCCGACGCGCTTGAGTTTAAGCATCAAAACAAGATCACTCTGAATTTGTTCGCCAATTCGCCGGATGACCACTCGCGTGTTGTCCGCGGATGCGACCTTTGTCATCGCCTCGCCCGTCTCATTCGTGGCCACGTTCACCCGGTCGAGCGCATCCGCGGGCAGCCCGAGTTCGACCAGGCCGGGAATGAGGTTGCCGTGCGGGCAGCGCACCGGGAAGCCGAGCAGCTCCAGCAGGCGGCGCTCCACGCTCTCCGAGATCACGTGCTCCCAGCGGCACGCCTCGATGTGCACCTCCTCCCACGGCAGCTTGATGATCCCCACCAGCAGGCACTCGGCCAGCCTGTGCTTGCGCATCACCCGGGTGGCGAGCGTCCGGCCGGCCTCGCTCAGCGTGAGGTGCCGGTCCCCGGCCACGTGGACCAGGCCATCCCGCTCCATCCTGGCCACCGTCTGGCTCACGGTGGGGCCGCTTTGCGCCAGCCGCTCGGCGATGCGCGCACGCAGCGGGACGACGCCCTCCTCTTCGAGTTCGAAGATAGTGCGGAGGTACATCTCCGTCGTGTCTATGAGCCCCTGGGCTGTCAACTCCACATCCTCCTGCTTGTGATGCTATGCCGCGGAGGCGGGAGCATGATCCGCAAACCCGGCCCGCGGCGTCAGGGGGACAGGCGGTCGACGGCCCAGCTCCCGCCCACCTCCCCGGCCCCCCTCACCACACGCCGGTAGCGCAGCCGGTCATGCAACCGGAACGCGCCTGCCTGCCAGAACTCCACCGCGTCGGGTTCGAGGAGGTACCCGCCCCAGAAGTCAGGCATCGGCACCTGCCCGGGCTCCGGCCAGCGTCGCTCCAGTTCGGCGACGCGATCGTCCAGCACCGCCCGGGACGCGATCACCGTCGACTGCCTGCTGGCCCACGCGCCGATCTGGGAATGGCGGGGCCTCGAGTGGTAGTACGGCTCGCTCTCGGCCTGCGTCAGCTCGCGGACCTTGCCCTCCACGATCACCTGGCGCTGGATGCCATACCACGGGAACACCAGGCAGGCCGCCGGGTTCGCCGCGAGTTCCCTGCCCTTACGCGAGGTGCGGTTGCTGTAGAAGGTGAATCCGGCCTGGTCATGAGCCTTCAGCAGCACCGTGCGGGCCCGCGGCTGCCCCTCCGGGGTGATGCTGGACAGCACCATCGCCGTCGGTTCCGGCATAGCCGACGCGAGCGCGTCAGCCATCCACCGGGCAAACTGCGCCATCGGCTCGCCGGCTATCTCGTCCTCGGACAAGGCGCGCGGACCTGGCGTTGCCGACCTGGGCGTCATGGGCGTTTCTTTCCGTAGTCCCGGTGTAATGATCCGTTGCGGGTCAGCGACTCGAGTGAACTCTAGTGCCGGTCGCGCCGGCCGGGTCCGCCCGGGCCGGGCAAAGAGATAGCCGACCCGAGGAGATAGCCGACCCGAGACGCACGCACGATCGGACTGAGCCACTCCGGTATCACCGGCACCAACCGTACGACATGGCTGCCGCATTCATGCTGCTTCAGGGCATGGCTGGGACATCCATGCGGTAACAACCGGGCAGCGGGCGTGCAAAGCCAGTCACGGCAGCACACCGGTGCACACGAGCACCACGGGCCACAGCCAGGCCGGCGCCACCCGCTCACGATCAACCCCGAGTTGAGCGGCATTGCGCTGAGTGACCTGAACGCAGCATGGTGTGGCTCTTGTGGCGGGAGTTGTCGGCCAGCGGGCGCCGCAACCCGCCGGCCCGGCGCGGGACGCCTGAGTCGCTGGTGATGCCAGGGGCGCACGGTGCCCCGGCACGCTCACTCTGAAGGAACCGCACTCACGCAGCATCCATGCCTTATGAGCTGATACGGATGATGCAGGAGCGGTGGAAGCCTGCTTTGATATCTGCGCCACGACTCGCGGGCCGGGTGTTGCGCGTCCCCTACCCTGCCCGCTCCGGCAGGTTCGCTCGTCCCTACACTCACATACACAAGCAGTGATGAGGAGCCTCTGACACCC
>Ga0335082_10006244_pt1 | contig 13013 bp, 10 predicted proteins | sample Lox_Sample_41_FD_206718 | JGI IMG/M metagenome (GOLD analysis project Ga0335082, IMG submission 206718) | Soil microbial communities from Loxahatchee National Wildlife Refuge, Florida, United States - Lox_Sample_4.1 | ecosystem: Environmental > Terrestrial > Soil > Wetlands | place: USA... | reverse complement strand
GGGCACACGACCATGGTGCACACCGCTGCGTGGATGCCGCTGTTGCTCTGGGCATTGGAGCGCATGCGCGGCACCGGGCGCGCCGCCTGGATACTGCTCGCCAGCGCCGCGGTTTGCGTCTGCGCGGTGGCGGGGCACCCGCAGATGTTCTGCTACATGCTGATGGTAGGTGCCGGGTACGCGTTGGTTGTCGCCCGGTCAGCCGTGAGTGGGAGCCGGTGGTACTATCGAACGAGCCTGATGGCGTTCGCGGTCGGGCTGGGGCTTGCGGCGATACAATTGCTGCCTGCGGCCGAGCTGGCGATGCTCAGCCAACGAGCCACCATGGATTTTGCGGGGTTCATCAGCTTCGCCCTGCCGTGGCGCGAGTCCATTCAGCTGCTGTTCCCCTATCTGTTTGGCGCGGTGCCGCAGAGCCCGTATCACATCCCGTACTTCGGCACTTGGGGCCTGACCGAAACCAGCGGTTACTGCGGCATCCTGCCGCTCGGGCTCGCACTGATCGGGGTCCTGGCGCATCGGGGCGAGACGGTGCCCCGTTTCTGGATCGCGGTGGCAATCCTGAGCGTGTTGCTTGCGTTGGGCAACGCGACGCCGTTGGCACGGGTCGCATATCTCATCGCCGGCTACAACCGCTTTCGCTGCCCGGCGCGTCACTTCGTGCATACATCATTAGCCGTGGCGGTGCTGGCCGGGCTGGGCATCGCCGCACTGCAACGTGGGGAAGCGGACATCCAACGTCTGGCCGGACGCGCGGCGGTGGCTCTCCTCGGTGTCGTTGGCGCCGGCTTCGCCGTCATCGTTCTTGCGCGCGCGCCGCTGCGCGCCGCCGCGGTGCGCAAGGGGATTGCGGTGCTCTCCGTCTGGCCTTGGGAGAATCCGGCCATCGGCATTCCTGTGGGCATCGCGGCGCTCGCAGCGCTCCTGCTCAGCAGGATCGCGCGCACACCGGCGCGTCCCGCGGGGCTGGGACTCCTGCTGCTGTTGATCGGCCTCGACCTCGGCAGCTTCGGTTTTTTCTCCGAGTGGCACTACTGGGGTCCGCACCGTAGTGAGCTTGAGATGCCGGCGCTGCTTCGGACCCACGCGGTCGATATCACCTCCAGCGGCGCGCGCATCTTTTCTTTCATGGGACCGCTCGCCTCCCGCGATGCGGGCGCGCCGAATCTCAACATGCTGTGGAGCATTCCGAGCGCCGACGGCTACACGCCGCTGACACTGCAGCGCGCCGCACGCCTGCTGCCGGGCGCCGACAGCGCGCCGCTCGGCGCGGAAAGCCAGGTCTTGAACTTGCTCGCGGTGCGCTACCTGCTCGTACCGCGCCGCGTTCTCACCGACCCTGTGCTTCGCGCCCAGGTGGATGCCACCGTCGACGCGCCGCTGCCGTCCGATGACGGCACGAAGCGGGTTCGGCGATGGCGTCACATCGAAGACAAGGACGACGTCGGATTGTACCAGAACCTGCTGGACATGCCGCGGGCGTGGATGGTGCCGCGTGTTGTGACCTTAGCGCCCGAATCGATCCTCTTGGCACTGCAGCGCTCGGTGATGCCGGACGGTAACAGCTTCGACCCGCGCGCGATCGCATTGGTCGAGGAGCACATCGACTTGCCGGCGTCGCCCGCGATGAACGACGCCCAGGTCAAAATAGTCAGCGACCGGAACACCGCAGTGACCCTCCAAGCGCGGACCGCCGCGGCAGCGTTCTTGGTGCTCAGCGACTCGTACTATCCGGGATGGCGCGTTGCCGTCGACGGCCGTCCGGTGCAGCTCTATCGCACCAACTATCTGCTGCGCGGTGTGGTCGTGCCGCCTGGTGAGCACACCGTTCGTTTCTCTTTCTTACCGATCTCATTCTCCGCTGGCGTTTGCGTTAGTGCCTGTGCGCTCTTGGCAATGCTGTTGGTGCGACGCTGGTGAACGGATGGCCTTTCGAAAACGCCTGCGGTAGGTGCCCGCCACGTTCCGCCATGACAGCTTGCGTATGGCAGACGGGTGAGCACCAAGTTTCTCGGAGGGCTTCTCTATCGAAGTTCCGTCGCCGGTTCCCCGCCGCCACAGACACTGTGATAAACCGCGAGGGTCTGCTGCGCCGTTTGCTGCCAGGAGAACTGTTGAACACGTTCCAGGCCCGCGGCCACCAGGCGACTACGAAGCGCGGGGGTGCGCAGCAACGCCAGCAGCTGGTCGGCGAACTCGGCTGCGTCCGTGGGATCGGCCAGCAGTGCGGCCGGGCCCGCCACCTCGGGAAGTGAAGAGGCGCGTGACGCGACCACGGGCGTGCCGTACGCCATGGCCTCCAGCACCGGAAGCCCGAACCCTTCGTACAGCGAGGGATACGCAAAGACCTCTGCCCGGCTGTAGAACTCGGCTAGATCCGCGTCAGGGACATCACGATAGATGCGCACCCAGGAGCGCAAGCGGGCGTCAGCTTGCAGCAGCGGATCCGTCCAGCGCCAGCCCTCGCGGCCGACGATGACCAAGCCGATCTGCTCTCCGGCATCATGCAGGCGACGCAGGGCTGCAATGAGCACGGAGTGGTTCTTGCGCGGCTCGAGAACACCGACGGTCAGGACGTAGCGCGCGGGAATGTCGTACCGCTGCTGGAACGAAGGCGTTCGCACACCGCGCGCAGCATTTTGCGTCGCTCCCAGCGGAACGACGGTGACCTTGTGCGCCGGGACAACGTCGCGCTGGACGAGGTCCGCGCGGGTGTGTGCGGAGTCGACGATGACATGCTGCGCCCGGCGCAGCGCCGGACGCAGCAGCAGCCGGAATCCCCAGACTCTCTGCCACGGATGAAACGCCGGGAAGATCACTGGCGTCAGATCGTGCAGCGTCACCACGCGCCTGAGCCGCGACGGCAGGAAGGTCCCACCAAACTGATTGGGATAGTGCACCACATCGAGGTCGAGACGCCGGAGCGCTTGCCAGGTGGTGATACCGAACGCGGTTCGCGCTGTCGGGGGCAGGAACAAACAGTGGGTCCGTTCACCGTGATAGATATCGAGCCCCCCGTTGCCGCGCCGGATCAGGTAGTACTCGTTGATCGGGTCGATCAGCTGGAGATGCTTGACAAGGTTATAGATGTACACGCCGACGCCGCCGTTGCGGATGTGGACCGTACCGCCGGACACGCGTTCCACGAGGCCGTCGGTTACGATGCCGATGCGCAGGGGTTTGGCCATCGTGCTCGCACCCGATTCCGTCACACCCAGATGACGGATATCCGGGACGGACGCAACGTTGACCGCTTGTCGGCACACATCCAGGGCGTGCTATTGCTACGTCGGACAGCGGGGAGATGCCGGCGTGAGCGAAGACACTGTGCAAGGACGCATCGATGCGATTCAGTGGTATCACGAGTTCGACTTCGGCAACGGTCTGCAGGCGCGGTCGCGCACGCCCGATGTCGAAGGGCATCGGCTGATTTGGGCGTTTCTCGAGCAGCAGTTGGCGCGCGTCGACTTTCGCGGCAAGACGGTGCTGGAGGTTGGCAGCTGGGATGGGTACTGGAGCTTCTGGGCAGAGCGGCACGGCGCGCGCTCCGTCCTGGCGACGGACGATCTCAGCCAGAACTGGTCCGATGGCCGCGGCATCTTCCTCGCCAGGGAGCTCCTGCAGTCCGCTGTGGAGGTTCGCCAGGACCTCTCCGTCTACGAACTGGCGTCGCTCGGGCGCCGCTTCGACATCGTCATGTGCCTCGGCGTGTACTATCACTTGCTCGACCCGTTCCTCGCGTTTGCGCAGATCCGACACTGCTGTCATGCGAACTCGTTGGTATTGTTCGAGGGGAATCTCGCCAGCGGCGGTATGCACCAAGGGGAAGTGCGCTATGCCCTCGGCGACCCGGTCAGTCTCTTTCTGCCGTCGGCACCCGCCTTCGATGGCTTCCTGCAGGCGGCGTACCTGAATGTCTGCTCGCGGGCATGGTTGTCGACCACGCTACCGGTCCAGCACCCCGGGGCAGCGCCCAATCGCGGCGGGTTCGTGCGTTGGATGAAGTCGCGATTCCGGCGCGACAGCGACGCACCCGCGATCGATCGTGCATTCACCGTATGTATTTCGTTTGAAGGGGTGAACAACCTGCATCCCTACGAGCCACCCTTCGGGCTTGCTCAGTATGACGATCGCTTCCGCAGCCAGGCGCAGTAAGGCGATCGATGAGCCATGCGTTTCCGAGCCCTTCACCGGCTCGTCAGTCCGCGGCTTGGTCTCTATTCACCAGCCCCGCCACCGCCGTCGCCGCGCGGCGGAGCGCGTGCGGCGATGCGGTTGGACCCAACCAGGCCGCCATCTCCACCGCGGCGCGGTCGGCCAGCTGATACGCGGCGGCGCAGGCGCGGAAACGGTCTGCCTGCGCCACGAGGTCGATGACGGCGTGCGCGTAGGCCGCGGGAGTGTGATGTGCTTCGACATGGCGGCGCCCGGCTTCGCCCATGCGCGCGAAACGCTGCGGGTCGGCCAGCAGCGCTTGCCAGTGCGTATGCAGGTCCTCTTGCTCGTACGCCGGACGGACGAAGGCGACCGCGTCGTGTGGCAGCGCGGCGTACCAGCCCGCAGGGGTCACGAGGCTCGGCAATCCCTGAGCCCACAGTTGCAGCTGGCTGAACGACGCTTCACCCATGGTTGGATAGCGCAGGTTGATCGCCAGATGCGCGCTCGCCAATGCAGCGTCCAGCTGCTGCGCCGGTACGAAGCCGTGCAGGGTCACCAGGGGGCACAGACCGAGCGCGTGCAAGCGGGCGCGAGCATCCTCGCCGTTGAACAGCCTACCATAGACGTCGAGGCGCAACTGATCCCGCTGGGGAAACCCCGCCAGTGCGTTGAGAACTTCGTTGAGACGGCGGTTCCAGTCAATGTACCCGAACATGACGAGGCGATACGGCGGCGCCCAGCGCCGGCACGCCGGCGACGCCGCGACCGGGTACGGCAGGGCGACGAGAGCCGACGGGCCATCAAACGACTGCTGCGCGGCGAGATGCGCGTCGCGCGTGTGGACGATCACACCCAAGGCGCCGGCGACCGCCAAGGGAGTGAATGGATAGCGCGCGGCCATGTACGCCGAGGGCAGTTTGTCGCTCCAGAAGTCACGGGCCGCGGCGCGTCCGGACGCGCCGTAGTAGCGTCGCGCAACGTCGAGGTACTCCGCGCGGCGTCCGTGCTCCTGATACACGGCGCGGAAGAGATCTTGAAGGCGCGCATCGTGGAGCACCACAACTCCGGGCGTCTCACGAGCGATGCGCCAGATGGCACCGTGAAATGGACTGTTACCAATGTGGTAGAGGCTCATGTCCGCGCGATTCAACTCGCCCCAGGGCATGCACGCCTGGTCGAAACGTCGCACGGTGGCGTAGTCTTCGAGATGTGCGTCCCACTGCGGCTGATCGGTCCACAGTGTCACTGCGGCGTGGCGGCGCAGGGCTGGAAGCAGGCTCGCCGTGTACTGTGCGATGGCGGTCTGTGCCGGTGGCAGCGGTGAGAACCAGCTGAGCTTCATGCGAGCAACGTGCGCACGACAGTGTGCCAACTGATCGCCAAGTCGTCGTAGCGCGCCCGGCCCGCCTCTCCCCACGCCCGCGCCTCATCGCGTGCTGCCCAGACACGATCCAACGCGGCCGCCAGGGCTGCGGGGGTTGGGTCGGCAATCAGTCCCGTCCGCTCGTGCAGTACGAACTCCAGTGGTCCGCCGGAGTCGGCGCACGTGATCACCGCCTTGGAGGACAGCATCGCTTCGAGTGTCACGTAGCCGTAGTCCTCGGCCTCGGGCGGGAAGACAACTGCCAAGGCGCGTGCATACTGCCGGCGTTTTTCTTCGTCGTCGAGATACCCGAGCCATTCCACTCGCGGAGCAACGCCAAGCTCGTTGGCGAGCTGGCGCAGCTCGGGGAGATACGCCGGGTCGTCGGCGCACCCGGCGAAGCGCACGTGGATGGGGAGCCGCGTGTGCGCTAAGGCGCGCAGCGCGAGCGCTTGGCGTTTGAAGTGAGTGAGTCGGCTCGGGAAGAAGAGGTAGTCCTCGTACCCGGCGCAGACGAACTGTTCGGCGTGCGGCGGCGGATGGTACAGCGCCGTCGCATCGATGTTGCAATCGCGCTTGAGCCGAGCCGCGACGGTGAGAGAGTTCGCGAGCAGGGCCTTGGCGTCGGCAATCAGCCGCCGATCCGCCGCGTGAATGAGTGCCCGCACCTGCCGGCCGGCAGGGAATTCCAGCAGCCCGCCGACGAACGGGTGCTCCCGGGGCTCGTACGCCATGCGGTATTGGTCTGCGATCCACAGGACCTTGTTGGGGTGCGGGATCAAGTACGCTGGGAACTTGAGGCCGATCAGCATGTCGATCGGTGCGCCGCAGCTTTCCGTCACGTCCAACAACCTGCAGGCCAGCATCTGCTCCGGGATGCGCTGCGGCGGATACCCTTTGAACGGGATGCGGATGATCTCGGCGGCGTGCCCGGCCGCGCACAGTGCGGCGCGCAGCCCCTCGGCGTGGGCTTCAGCACCGCCCCACACGAACGGCACTTGCGTCGTCGCAATCAGGATCCGCATCAAGCCCCGCTTGACTCCCCGGCCGTGGGACCGTGGACCGCCGCCGCCACTCGCGCGTATGGCTCGGTTGCCGCCGGGGGCAGCGGTGAGAACCAATTCAGGAGCATCCGGCCAGCGTGCGGACGACGTTGTCCCATGTGATGTTCAGGCGCTCGATACGTGCGCGCCCTGCCGCGCCCCACGCCGCCCCACGAGCCCGGTCCTCCCATAGCGTATCCATGGCGTGCGCAAACGCGGCAGGTGTCGGCTCGATGACCAGGCCGGTCTTCCCGTGCTCCACCACCTCGAGTGGTCCACCGGAATCGGTGCAGGTGATGACCGGCTTAGCCGCGAGCATCGCTTCCAGCGCGACGTACCCGAAGTCTTCGTCGGCCGGTGGGAAGACGACCGCGAGCGCGTGGGCATACTGATGGATCTTGTCGTCGTCACCGATCGACCCGAGCCAGTCGACCCGGTCTTGCACGTGCAGCTTGGATGCGAGGCGCTGCAGTGCTCCGGCATGCGCCGGTTCGTCCGCGCTGCCGGCGAAGCGCACACGCACCGGCTGGCGCGTCTGTGCGAGCGCCTGCAATACCAACTCTTGACGCTTCGGCCGCGACAGACGGCTCGGAAAGAAGAGGTAGTCCTCCGGCGCGGCGTGATAGAAGCGCGCGGCGTGTGCGGGCGGAGGATGAAGAACGGCCGAATCGATGCCGCAGTATTCCTTGAGGCGCCGGCCGACGGTGGCCGAGATTGTAAACACGGCCTGCGCCTGCGGGATGAACGCGCCATCCGCCCGTCGGATCGCGTCGCGCACCTCGAGCCCGTTCGGATAGTGCGACAGATCGGCGAACGGATGGTCCCACCACTCGTACGCCGTGCGGTGCTGGTGGAGGAGCCACAGCACCTTACGCGGATGCGGCACGAGGTAGGCAGGGAAGCGCAAGCCGATCAGCAGGTCGGTCGGCGTGCCGAAACTTTCGGTCACATCAAGCAGCCGCCACGCCAGCATTTGATCCAGAATGCATTCAGGCGGGTACCACTTGAAGGGCAGCGCGACGATGTCCGCCGTGTGCCCGGCGGCGCGCAGGGCATCGCGCAAGCCTTCGGCCAACGCTTCCGCACCACCGCGAACGAACGGCACCTGCACGGTGGCGATCACGATCCGCACGGGTCAGAGTCTCCGTCCCACCACAGCATAGTCCTGCGGACCGTACAGCAAGCTGTTGAACCGTTCGACCAGCTGCGACCCATCCGGCGGCAACGCTTCGGGCGAAGGGTGGAGCAACATCACCTCGACCTGGCTCAACCCTCGGGACTCGGCCACGAACTTGACGATGGCACTCGGCAGTGGTTTCGCGTGCGTCGGATCCATGTAGAACCCACAGCTTCCGACCAACACGTTCTCTGGATTCGGTGTCTCGAAGATGGCGACGCCGCCGGGTTGCAGCACGCGCACGGTTTCGTCGATGAGCCGTATCAATTCGGAAAAGGGCAGGTGCTCGATGAGGTGGAAGGCGGTGATCGCAGCCAGACTCGCATCGGGCTGGCTCTGCAGGTACCCGATCGCCTCCGCCTCCACGACCTCGAGCCCGCGTTCCTGGCACAGCGCCACCGCTGCCGGGTTGAGATCGATCCCACGTGCAGGGTAGTTTTCCTCGCGCAGCAACTCGAGCCACTCGCCGCGCCCGCAGCCGAGGTCCAACACAGGCAGCCTTGCGGTCTGTGCGCGCGTCTCGCGCATCAGCGGTAGATAGACGCGCAGGCGTTCGCGAATCATCTGCGGCGAGCCGCGGAACCGATCATGCAACGCAAAGTACAACGGGTCAGCCAGCGGGTGCGATGCATCCTGTCCCTCAGGCGGCTGCCCCTGTGCGGTCGGCAAACTGCGCACGGCCCGGTTCAGCTCCCGCAACGCTTGCAGCACGCTGATGTTGAAATGCGCCTGCGCATCGGTGATGAAGCGCGACAGGAAAAGCACCAAGCGTGCGGCCCAGCGCGCCGGGTAATGCAAGAGCCCGGAAAACGCCGCCAGTGGTGGGAACGTACTCCCCACCCACGCCACTCGCTCAGCGCCGTCTAACAGCGCCGTCACCCGCGCGGCGCGGGCGGAGCGCTCGTCCTCTTCGCCGGCCGGAGGCGGCGCATCCCTGTGGGCGCGTGCCACGACTGCCCGCATGCGTGCCACCAGTGCCTCGACCGTCATCTCAGGTCTGCTCATCTCTATCATCTGCTACTCTCCGCCGCAGCCGACGCCCTCCGCTGCGCGGGAATTCCGCGCAGCACTCAGCACATCAACCGTCGCCCGCGTCGGCAGCGCCGCGACACCGACGAAGGAGTACAAACCGCTGGGGAGCACCTCGAAGACGGCGGCGCGGTCCCACCAGTCGAAATTCCCATCCACGTGCACCGGTCCCCGATGGATGCTGGCTGAAAGAGAATAGTGACCGGGGCCGAGGTTCAAGGTGACTTCAAACGACGCAGCGAGATCGTCGCCCGGCAGGCATTGCTGCGGTGCAATGCCGAGATGGTAGGTGTTCGTCCCAAACACATCGGCTCCCAAACGATCGCGGATCAGAAACCCCACCGTCGGGATCTGCATCGGCCGATGAATCCGAATGCGGTAGCGAATCGTTGCTGTCTCGCCGACGCGAAACGCGCGGCGCACGTTGCCGGCGACATCGCACAACTCAACAGCGACAATCTCCGCTTCCCGGCTGCCTGAGCGTGTCACCGTACGCCCGCCGCCATCCACGCGCTGCTCGATCTCGGCATCCTTTTCCTTCTGCGCGATCATCGCGTTGTAGTAGTCGAAGACCGCATCCGCCGGTCCGTCGCGGAGCAGGCGCCCATCGTCGAGCAGGATGGCACGATCGCAGACCGCCTTGAGGGCTGCGGCATCATGGGTGACGAAGAGCAACGTCATTCCCTGCTCCTTGAAGGAGCGAATGCGGTTGATCGACTTGTGCTGGAAGTAGGCGTCGCCAACGGCGAGCGCTTCGTCGACGACGAGCACATCGGGCCGCACCACCGTCGCCGCACTGAAGGCGAGGCGCACCTGCATCCCCGTCGAGTACGTACGCACCGGCTGGTCCATGTGTTCGCCCAGCTCAGAGAAGGACTGAATCCACGGCAGACACTCGTCGATCACGGTCTGCTCCAATCCCATCAACTGGCACGCCAGCACCGCATTCTGCCTCCCCGTGAACTCCGGATGCATGCCCAGTCCCAGCTCCAGCAACGCCGCGACTTGTCCGGTCACGACGACCGACCCCTCAGTTGGCTGCGTCGTGCCGGTGAGGATCTTGAGCAAGGTGCTCTTGCCGGCGCCGTTCATGCCGATGACGCCGACACACTCGCCATCGCCGACCTCGAAGCTGATGTCGCGCAGCGCCCAGTCCGGCGTATGCGCGGTGTACCGGTTTCCTGTTGCCCATTCCAACAGGCGGCCCCACCGGTGCGGGTAGATCTTGTACTTCTTTGCCACCGACCTGACCGCCACTCTGATCATCAGAGACAATCGACCATCTCGCCCGACAGGCGCTGAAAGGCCAGCACGCCGACGGCCAGAGCAACAGCCGCGCACAGCGCCGGCAGGAGGAGCTGCGACCAGTCGGGCCACGTCCCACGCAAGACGATCTCCTGGTAGGCGAGCACCACATGCGTGAGCGGGTTCAGACCGAGTAGCCGGCGCACGCTCTCGCCAACGATCTGTTGCGGGTAGACGATTGGCGTGAGCCAGAACCAGAGCTGCAGCAAGACCGCCACTGCGTGCCCCACGTCACGGAAGAAGACGTTTACGACGCCCAACGCGACACCCAAGCCGACTGCCAGGGATTGTTGCACCACCAGGAAGGGAAGCAACGCGAGCACGGGCCACCCGGGGAAGCGCCCTGTGGCGACCAGGAACAGCAAGAAGAGCCCGAAGAGGATGGAAAAGTTCACGGCGGCCGAGAGGAGAACAATGAGCGGCAGCGCCAGGCGCGGAAAGCGCGTCTTCTTGAGCAGGTTGGCTTGCTCGACAAAGATGCCCAGGCACCGGTGAACGACTTCCGCAAACATCGCCCACGTGGTCACGCCGACGCACAGAAAGATACCGTAGGCGAGGCGGTCGCTGACGCCGGGCAAGCGCGCGTTCATGATGCTGCCGAAGATGACCATGTAGATGATGATCGTGCTCAGCGGACCCACGAGCGCCCACACGTTGCCGAGCACCGAGTTCAAGTACCGCGCCTGGAACTCGCGCCGAACCATGCCGAGCACGAAGCTCCGGTAGTGCCAGAGATCGGTGAGCATCTCTGGCTGCGGGCGCTAGCACTTTCACCCGGTTGGGGGCAAGCCTTGGCCCGCACCGTCCCGTGATGGTCCGTGTGATGAACGTACTTTGCTGCCCAGGACAGCGGTGATATACGCCGCGTGCGTCCCCCTTTGCACCGAGGCGACAACCATGAGCAAGGGAGCGAAGCCAGAGGCGGTTCTCCGAGCAGCCTTGAGGAGGTGACGAATGGCACGCATTGTACACCTGACGCTCGTCCTGTTGTGTCTCACGGCGATGCCGGCGGCTGCCAAGCCGCCACCGAAGAAGCCAGCACCCAGAGGACACGCGGTAGAGATGAGCACGGAAAGCCGCGCCTGCTACAAGTGCCACTCGGAGAAGACGCCGGTCATTGCGCAGCAATGGGCTGACTCGAAGCACGCCACGCTCGGCGTCGGCTGCTTCGAATGTCACCACGCGGAGGCGGCGGAGGCGGACGCGTTTGTGCACTACGGCCAAACCATTGCCACCATCGTCACACCGAAGGACTGCGGCGTTTGCCACGTGAGCGAGACCGCAGAGTTTACCAACAGCCACCACGCCCAGGCGGCGCAGTTCATCGGTTCGCTCGATAATGTCCTCGGCGAAATGGCGGAGGGCCCGCTGGCTGCCGCCAACGGCTGTTGGCAATGCCACGGCTCGACGGTCCGCGTGCTGACCGGTGCCGACGGCGCACCGCTGAAGGACGAGAGCGGCAAGCCGAAGATCGACCCGCTGACCTGGCCGAACTCCGGCATCGGGCGTGTCAATCTCGACGGCAGCCGCGGCTCGTGTTCGGCGTGCCACTCGCGGCACATCTTCAGCCGCGCCCTTGGCCGCTATCCCGACACCTGCGGCAAGTGCCACATGGGCCCCGATCATCCGCAGATCGAAATCTACAATGAGTCGAAGCACGGCATCGCCTTTCGCGGCCGCGAAGCGGAGATGCACCTCGACAAGGAGTCGTGGGTTGTTGGCAAGGACTACAGCGCCGCGCCAACCTGCGCGACATGCCACATGAGCGCCACGGCGACGCAACCGGTCACGCACGATGTCGGCGCACGCATCAGCTGGACCTTGCGTCCGGTGATTTCCAAGAAACTCGAGAACTGGGAGAGCCGCCGCGGCAAGATGCAGGAGGTGTGCACCAACTGCCACGGTCCGGACTTCGTCAAGGCGTTCTACGTCCAGTTCGACAAAACCGTGGAGCTTTACAACGAGAAGTTCGCCAAGCCGGCGCAGCAAATCATGGACGTGCTACGCACCAAGAGGAAGATCACCCCCGACCCGTTCGACGACAAGATCGAATGGACCTTCTACCTGCTCTGGCATCACGAAGGCCGCCGGGCGCGCATGGGCGTGTCGATGCAGGGTCCGGACTACACGCAATGGCACGGGTTCTTCGAGGTGGCGCACCGCTTCTACTTCGAGCTGATCCCGCAAGCGCAAGAACTGGCAGGCGGTGATCCGGACATCACCAAGGTCATCGACGACATCCTGGCGCAGCCCGATCACGCCTGGCGCAAAGGCCTGAAGCCGGAGGAGCGCCAGAAGATCCTCGACTTCTACAAGCAGCGCTATGGGCAGTGAGAGAGGAAGCGGGCTATTCTTCAGCTCCCCCGCAGCCGTGCAGCGCGTTGTTCACGGCCTGAATGATGCGGGCGATGTTGACTTCGCTGCCGGTCGGAACGCCATACCCGCACGCCGAAGGTTCTGCATCGCCGAGAACGATGTTCACGAGCGTGAGGATCTCGGTGATGGTCACGCTGCCGGAGTTGTCGCAGTCGCCATAGCAGTGGGGCAGCGCAATCGCGATGGCCAGCGGCCCGTCACCGGTCGCGATAGGTGCGCCGATCACCGCGTTCGTTTCGGTGCTGATCACAGTGAGCGTGTCGTTGTTGAAGTTGGAAAACGTACGCGGGCTCCGTCCGGAGTGGTCGCTAGGCGCGAGGGGCCGTTCCCGACGGTGATGGGCTCGCCCAGCACCGCATTCGTCGCGGTGCTGATGACGGTCACCGAGTTGTCTTCGACGTTGGCCACATAGACGCGGTCGCCGCCGCTATCCCACTAGGGCTGCTGCCGACCGCGATCGGTTCGCCGTGCATCCTTCTGGTCGGGCTCGGCATGGCCACGCTCTTGGCCCGTCAGGTCATGCGTCCGCTCAATGAAGTGACACGGGCGACGAGCAACCTTG
>Ga0335082_10006243_pt1 | contig 13014 bp, 10 predicted proteins | sample Lox_Sample_41_FD_206718 | JGI IMG/M metagenome (GOLD analysis project Ga0335082, IMG submission 206718) | Soil microbial communities from Loxahatchee National Wildlife Refuge, Florida, United States - Lox_Sample_4.1 | ecosystem: Environmental > Terrestrial > Soil > Wetlands | place: USA... | reverse complement strand
TCTCCACCGTGCCGTCCGCCATGAGCTCGTCGCGCAGCGTGAGGATGCCCATGAGCGGGTGAATCATCCAGCACCAGCGACGGCGCCGGAAGAGGATCGCCGGCACGAGCAGCAGCATGTGCGCCTCGAAGAGGAGCGCGAGGGTCACCGCGATCGCCGCGAGCCACGGCAAGACCGGCGCGTAGAGCGGCGCGAGCATCGCGAGGATCGACACGAGGAAGAACGTCGTGAGATACGCCGACGCGACGTGGAGCCCGAACGGCACGTGCTTCGAGCGCTCGAGCTCGACGGTGAACCCGGAGGGGAGCTGCTTCGCGTCGGTGATCGTGCTGCCTTTGATCGCGCCGAACGACACGATCCGCAGCAGCGTGCGCGGCGCCTGGATGAGGACGCCGAGCAGGCGCCCGAGAAAGACGCGCTTTCGCTGGAACGTCTCGACGCCGCGGAGCTCGAACGCCTCGACGACGCCGCGCCCGATCTCCGCCGCCTTCGCGAGCTTCATGTGCGCCTCGCCGAGCACCGCGACGCGGCGCCCGTCGGGAGCCTTCAGCACGCGCACGACGTAGCTGAGCGGTTTCTGCCGGGCGCGCTCGAGCGCCGCGCGCGCCCGCTCGGGGAGATCGGCGTCCATCAAGCGCTCAGCGCGAGCATGCGCTCGATGGGGATGCGGGCCTTCTCGAGCAGATCCGGCGCCATCTCGAGCCGCGGCTCCAGATCGCGCAGCGCGAGGTAGACCTTCTCGAGCGTGTTCTTCTTCATGTGGGGGCACTCGTTGCAGTTGCAATTGCCCTCGGGCGGCGCCGGGATGAAGGTCTTCTCGGGCGCCTGCTTCTGCATCTGGTGGAGGATGCCGGCCTCGGTCGCGACGATGAACTCCTTCTTCGGGCTCGCGAGCGCGTGCTTCAAGATGCCGGTCGTCGAGCCGACGTAGTCCGCCATCTTCAAGACCGCGTCCTCGCACTCGGGGTGGGCGAGGATCTCGGCGTCCGGGTGGCGTGTCTTCAGCGCGATCAATTTCCGTTCGCTGAACGTCTCGTGGACGATGCAGCTGCCCTGCCAGAGCTTCATCGGCCGGTCGAGCTTCTTCTCGAGGAAGCGTCCGAGGTTCTTGTCCGGCGCGAAGAGGATGGTCTTGTCCTTCGGCACCGCGTTCACGATCTTCTCGGCGTTCGACGACGTGCAGATGTAATCGGAGAGCGCCTTCACCTCGGCCGAGCAGTTGATGTACGTGATCGACACGGCGCCCGGATTCTTCTCGCGCCACGCGCGGAAGCGGTCGGGCGGGCACCCGTCGGCGAGCGAGCAGCCCGCGGTGAGATCCGGCAGGACGACGATTTTGTCCGGGTTCAGGATCTTCGCCGTCTCGGCCATGAAGTGGACGCCGGCGAAACAGATGACGTCGGCCGTCGTCTTCTTCGCCGCCTGCGCGAGCTGGAGCGAGTCGCCGATCACGTCGGCGACGTCTTGGATGTCGCCCTCTTGGTAGTAGTGCGCGAGGAGCACCGCGTTGCGCTCCTTCTTCAAGCGGAGGATCTCGGCCTCGAGGTCGACCATGCGCCTCAATGTAGGACCGGGATCCGCTCTAGTCGACCGGCTTCCTCGCCAGCAATTTCCCCGAGATGTGCTCGCCGAGCGCGTTGGCCATGAGCCTCTCGACGATGTCGTCGAGCGCCTCGCGCTCGCGCTCGTCGGCGAACAAGAACCGGATGCCCATGCCGGGCGTCTCGGAGTCGGGCTTCGTGCCGACGTCGGCCTCGGTCGTGACCCAGATGACCTTGCCGCGAAGCTTGAGCTGCGTCTCGTTCGTGGGTAGCGAGAGCACGAAGACGAACTCCGTCCCGATGTCGAGCGGCTTCGTGGTCTTGATGAACGTCCCGCCCTTGGAAATGTTCTTCGTGTAGTCCGCGAAGAACGTGTTGAGCCGCTTGTAGTCGACGCGGAGCGTGATCGCTGCGCGCTCGGCTTGCCGCTTCTCCGACCCGTCCATGGTAGACATGGTACCCGATGGCCAACCGGCTGGAGAACATTCGCGCGCGCTTCAAGGACGCGCCCGCGCGCGCGCGCGCCGCGTGGCACATGTCGAAGAGCACCGGCATGATGTGGGAGCTGCGGCCGGGCGGCATCGTCGAGCTCCTCCGGTCGATCAGCCGCGACTTCCAGAACCCGTCGGTCGTCTTCACCATCCACGCGAAGAACCAGCCGAACCGCGTCGCGCTGCGCTTCCGCGGCCGCTCGACGACGTACGCCGAGCTCGACGACCGCGTGCATCGGCTCGCGTCGGGGCTCGTCGAGCGGGGCCTCCAGCGAAAGCAGAGCGTCCTCGTCATGATGAAGAACCGCCCCGAGCTCATCGAGGTGGGCGCGGCGGCGGGCCGCGCGGGCGCCGCGTCGGTCGCCGTCTCGTGGCGCTCGACGCCCGCGGAGCTCGCCTATCTCGCCGGCAACTCCGGCGCGCGCTTCGTCTTCTTCGACCACGCCCTCTGGCCCACCATCGAGCAGGCTCGCGAGCGGATCGACTTGTCCCTCGAGCGCTTCGTCGCGGTCGGCGGCGACGTGCCCGGCACGACGCGCTACGAGGACGTCCTCTCGACCGCCAAGCGCGCGATCGAGGGCGACGACGAGGCCGCCGCCGTCGTCACGTACACGTCGGGCACGACCGGCAAGCCGAAGGGCGCCGTGCGCCGCTTCCCGCGCGAGATGTTCGTGCAGATGCTCGAGCTCATCGCCGAGACGCCCATCAAGTGCGACGACGTCCACCTCGTCGTGTGCCCGCTCTATCACATGACCGCGTACGCCTTTTCGACCATCACGCACTCGGTCGGCGGGACCGTGGTCGTCGCCGACGAGTTCAAGCCCGAGTCGTTCCTCGAGCTCGTGGAGCAAGAGCGCGTGACCACCACGGCGATGGTCCCGACGATGCTCCAGCGCCTCGTCTCGCTCGGCCCCGACGCGATCCGGGCGCACCGCACGCGCTCGCTCCGCGCGATCTTCTGCGGCGGCGCGCAGCTCCCCGGCCAGCTCGCGATCGAAGCGATGGACGCGCTCGGCGACGTCGTCTTCAACTTCTACGGCGCGACCGAGCTCGGCATCGTGACGCTCGCGTCCCCCGCCGATCTCCGCGCCGCGCCCGGCACCATCGGCCCCATCGTGCCCGGCAACGACGTGCTCCTCCTCGACGACCAGAAGAACCCGGTCAAGAACGGCGGCATCGGCGAGCTCTTCGTGAAGAACGCCATGTTGGTAGCAGGGTACCATGGTAACGACGAGGCGATGCGCGAGAGCATGCACGCCGGCCACTTCAGCGTCGGCGACCTCGCCCGGCGCGACGCGGACGGCCGCTACTTCATCGAAGGCCGCAAGCGCGACATGGTCATCACGGGCGGCGTGAACGTGTACCCGGTCGAGGTCGAGAGCGCGATCGGCGAGCACCCGCAGGTGCTCGAGGCGGCGGTGATCGGCGTTCCGGACCCCGAGTGGGGCGAGCGCGTGAAGGCGTTCGTCGTCGCGCGGCCCGGCGAGCGCATCGACGCCGAGCAGCTCAAGCAGTTTCTCCGCGAGCGGATCGCGGGCCCGAAGATCCCGCGCGAGTACGCGTTCATCGACGCGCTCCCGCGCAACCCCACGGGCAAAGTGCTCAAGAACGATCTGCGCGCGCGCGCGTGAAACGAGGAGGAGAGGCGATGAAACGTTTGGCGGTCGGGCTCTTGTTGGTGCTGGGTTGCAATCACGCCGCGTCGCAGAGCACGGGGGGACCGGGGAGCACGCCGTCCGCGTCGGCGAGCGCCGCCGACAGCGCGACGACCGAGGCGACCGAGCCCTCGGCGACGGCCGAGCCGAGCGCGACGGCGCCGACGACCGCGGCGGTCGATCCGGACGCGCCGGTCGTCACCCTCGTCGCCGCGGGTGCCGAGCCGCGCTCGCCGCTCCGCTACCACTTCCGCATGACGCCGGAGACGATGCGCCTCGACATGAAGATGACCGTCTCGCTCGCGATGGCGGCGGTGCCGCCGACGCCGGTCACCATGCCGACGATCCGCACCGATCTCACCATCACCCCCGTCAGCGTCGGCCCGGACGGGACGCTCACGGCGACGTCGGTCGTGACGCGCGCCGACATCCTCAAGGACGCGCAGCTCCCGGCGGCGGCGGCGGCCAAGCTCGCGAGCGACATCAAGACGCTCGTCGGCATGCGCGGGCGCTTCGTCGTCACGTCGCGCGGCTTCACCAAGGAGGCGACGATCGAGGTCCCGCCCGGCGCGCCCGAAAACGTGCAGCAGCTCATGGACTCGATGCGCGACTCGCTGAAGAACGTGTCGACCGTGCTCCCGGAGGAGGCCGTCGGCGTCGGCGCGCGCTGGGACGTGAAGACGACGATGCGCACCAAGGCGATGACGCTGGAGCAGAAGGCCGCCTACAAGCTCAAGGCGCGGAGCGGCGACTCGGCGAACCAGGACGTCGAGCTCTTCCAGACCGCCGCGCCGCAAATGATGAGCCTCCCGGGCAAGCTCCCGCCGGGCACGACGGTGAAGCTCGTCTCGCACAGCGCGACCGGCCGCGGCCACGTGCAAGAGACGTTCGGCCGCCTCACGCCGACGTCCACGCTCCACAACGAGAGCCACTCGCGCATGGAGACGACGACGGCGGGCGCGGCGCCGCAGACCCTCGACATGGGTCTCGTCATCGACATGAACGTCAAGCCCCTGCCGTAGCCGCGAGAATGCAGTAAAGTTCGAGTGGCGTGGATCTCGCACCCGGCGTCACTCTGCAGGGGAAATACCTGCTCACGTCCAGCATCGGACGCGGGGGGATGGGCGAGGTCTTCGCCGCCAAGCGCGTCGACGACGGGCGCGAGGTCGCGGTCAAGGTCGTGAGCCATCGCATCGTGGACGACACGCTCATGGCGCGTCTCGAGCGCGAGGCGCTCGCCGCGCGCCGCATCCGCAGCATCTACGTGCCCGAGGTGTACGAGGTCGATCGCACCGACGACGGCGAGCTCTACCTCGTGATGCGCCTGCTCCACGGCGAGCCGCTCGCCGCGCGGCTCAAAGAGCGCCGCGCGCTCCACTGGCCCGAGGTCGAGCGCATCGTCGACGACGTGCTCAGCGCGCTCGCCGACGCGCACGCCGCGGGCGTCGTGCACCGCGATCTCAAACCGGCGAACATCTTCCTCGAGCAAGTCGAGGAACCGACCCTCCCGAGCCACACGCCCGCGACCGCGTGGATCCCGGGCACCGCGCTCGAGCGCGCGATGATCCTCGACTTCGGCGTGTGCAAGCTCGACGCGAGCGACGGGCCCAAGCTCACGGTGACGGGCGAGTCGGTCGGCACCGTCTCGTACATGGCGCCCGAGCAGATCCGCGGCGCGTCGGACGTGGACGGACGCGCCGACCTCTACTCGCTCGCGATGGTGATCTTCGAGGCGCTCTCGGGTCGCATCGCCTTCGACGCGACGGGGCAGATGGCGATCCTCGCCGCCAAGCTCGAGGGCCGCGCCAAGCGACTGCGCGACTGCGCGGTGGTCGCGGTCCCGCCGGGGCTCGACGCGCTCGTCGCCAAGGCCCTCTCGCGCAAGGCGGAGAACCGCTTCGCGAGCGCGCGCGAGATGCAGCAGGCCTGGCGCGCCCTCGGCCCGGCGACCGAGTCGCCCAAGGCGACGCTCGGCGCGAGCGTGCCGCCGACCTACGCGACGCAGACCGCGCTCACCGCGGGAACCCACACGCGCGTGGGCGGGCTGATGCCGCGCGCCTCGCTCATCGCGGCGTCGGCGGGGGTCTTCGCGTCGGCGATCGCGGTCGCGCTCGCGCTCCACAAGAGGCCTTCGCCCCCGCCCGCGCCGCTCGAAGGAGAGCTCGGGAGCGCCGCGCCCACCGCCGTGCAGGCCCCGCCGCCGAGCGCGTCGGCCGCCCCCGAAACCACCGAGACGCTCACGACGCCCACGATCGAGTTCATCGACGACGGCCCGCCGGACGCGGGGGCTCCGAAGCACCCGCGCCCGCGGTGGCATCCCCACCGGCACGGGAGCGCGCCGCCGCAGACCGGCCCGCACATCACGACCGAACCGCGCTATTAAGGGTGCGTGGGCCAAAGGTGGATGTTCGTCCTCACCGCGCTGCTCGCGAGCGCGTGCAGCGGCGGAGGCGGCGACCAAACCGACGCCGGAGACGACGGCGGAGCGGACGCCGCGCCCGACGCGCCGGTCTATCCGGCGCCGCACCCGCCGATGGCGCAGGCCGTGAGCCTCGGCGGCCCCGTGATGGCGAGCCCGAAGCTCGTCGCGATCTCGTTCGACGGCGACTCGCTCCAGAGCGACGTCGACGCGTTCGCCTCCCAGCTCGCGAGCGTCCCGAGCTACTGGAGCGGCGCGGTGGGCGAGTACGGCGTCGGCGCCATCGCGTCGTCGACGTTCCACTCGAGCGACACGCCCGCGCAAGACCTCACCGACGGCGACGTCCGCACGTGGCTCACCGACGAGATCCAGAACGACGCGTCGTTCCCGCAGCCCGACGGCGACACCATCTACACGCTCTTCTACCCGGACGGCGTCAACGTCACGGCCGGATTCGGTGTGACCTGCAACGAGTTTCAGGGCTACCACGACTCGTTCCCGCTGACGGCGTCGGTCAACGTCGTCTACGCGATCGTGCCGCGGTGCCCGCCGCCGCCGGTGCAGGGCGTCACCGCCGCCGACCAGATGACCGCGGAGGCGTCGCACGAAATCGTCGAGGCCGCGACCGACCCGCTCCCGTCGCAGCAGCCCGCGTACATCACCGTCGACGACGCGAGCCACGCGTGGGAGATGCTCGCCGGCGGCGAGATCGGAGACTTGTGCGCCGGGTTCGGCGACGTGTTCATCACGCCGACGGGCTTCGATCACCTCGTGCAGCGCGTCTGGTCGAACGCCGCCGCCGCCGCGAGCCACGACCCGTGTCAACCCCAGGGCGCGAGCCCGTACTTCAACTCGGCGCCCGTCGTCGGCGACACGATCCACGTCGCGGTCGCCGGCCAGACCGTCGCGACGCAGGGCGTGAAGCTCCTCGCGGGGCAGAGCAAGACGATCGACCTCGATCTCTACAGCGACGCGCCCACCACCGGCCCGTGGAAGATCTCGCTCGTCGACATCTCGAGCGCCTTCTTCGGCGAGCAGCCCGCGCTCGAGCTCTCCGTCGACTCGGACACCGGACAGAACGGCGACGTGCGCCAGCTCACGGTGAAGCTCCTTCGCCCGCGGACGGGCGGCGCGATCTTCTGGGTCCAGAACGATCTCGGCTCGACCAGCACGGTCTGGCTCGGCGCCGTGAACACGAACTGACGTGAAGCTCCGCGCGCTCGTCCTCGTATCGGTCGCGCTCGCGGCGGCGCGCCCCGCGTTCGCGCAGGACGAAGCGACCGAGTCGACGGCGCGCAAGGAGTCGCGCGCGATGTTCCGGCGCGGCGTCGCGGCCGCCGAGCAGCAGCACTGGGCCGAGGCGCGCGACGACTTCGTGCGCGCGTACGAGCTCTTCGCGCACCCGAGCATCCTCCTCGATCTCGGCGTGTCGCGGTCGCACGTCGGCGAGTTCGCGCAGGCGGAGAAGGACCTCACGCGCTTCCTCGCCGAGGACAGCGGCGCGACGCCAGACGAGCTCCAGACCGCGCGCCTCGCGCTCGGCGAAGTTCGAAAGCACCTCGGCACGCTGCGCATCCGCGTCTCGCCGGCGGGCGCCACGGCGACCGTGGATCAACGTCCCGTCGCGCTCGCGGGCGATTCGTTCACCGACGTGCGCCTCGCGATGGGCCCGCACGAGGTCGCCGCGACCGCGCCCGGCCACGCCAAGTGGAGCGGCCGCGTCGTCATCGACGCGCCGGAGTCGAAGGTCGTGGACCTCGCGCTCCCCGCGCGCGCGCGCGGGCACGCGGGCGCCGGGCTCGGCGCGCAGCGCATCGGGAGCTTCGTCCTCTTCGGCGCGGGCGTGGCGCTCGCGGGCTTCGGCGTCTTCGCGGGCGTTCACTCGATCGATCTCGCCAACCAGTACAACACGCCGACCGAGCCGAACTTCCAGAACCCCGCGACCAAGTCCGAGGGCATCGCGTTCCGCACCGCGGCCGACGTGACGCTCGCCGTCGCCGGCGCCTGCGTCGCAGTGGGGCTCGTCCTCTACTTGACCGCCCCAAAACACACGACGGTCGCGCTCTCCGCCGCGGGCTTCACGGTCCGGTTCTGAACATCTCTTGTTCGACGAGGCCCGGCGCGATGGTGCCGTGCGAGAGGAGCTCGTCGTGGAAGCGCTTCAGCGTGAAGCCGGCGCCCCACTCTTTCTTCGCGCGCTCGCGCATCGCGAGGATTTTCTCGCGGCCGACGAGGTAGCTCGACGGCTGCGTCGGCGTCTCGGTGTAACGCTTCACTTCGCTCAGCGCGAGCGGGCGCTCGAGGTGCACCTTGGTCGTCAAGAACGCGACGGCCTTGTCGAACGTCATCCCCTGCGTGTGAATCCCGACGTCGATGAGGATGCGCGCCGCGCGCACGAGGGTCCACTCGAGCTGCATCATGCGCTCCTCGTCGCTGTACATGCCGAGCTCGCTCATGAGCTCCTCGGCGTAGAGCGCCCAGCCCTCGGCGAAGATGGCGGGGCCCGTCGCCTTGCGCACGACCGACGGGTTTCGCCGCGCGATCGAGAGCTGGAGGTGATGGCCCGGGTAGGCCTCGTGCGTCGCGGTGTCGACCTCGTCGCCGTGATCGTTCTCGCGCAGCATCGCCTCCTGCACCGACTTCGACGCGCTCATGTCGACCGGCGTCACGAAGAAGAGGCCCTTGGTGACCTTGTCGAACGGCGGCGGCTGATCGTAGGCGGCGGTGATGGTCGTGCGCTGGAACGGCGGCGTCTCGATCACGTCGCACTGATCGCCGGGCGGCAGCGTGACGACGTCCTTGTCGACGAGGAACTGCCGCGCGCGCGCGAGCTCCTTCCGGTAGCTCGGGAGGAGATCCTTCGCCGTCGGGTGGTGCGACTTGATCTTCGCGACGACCTCGGGCCACCCCTTCGCCTTGGGATCGATCTTCTTCGCGAGCTCGGTCATCTGCGCGTCGGTGCGGTCGAAGATGCGCTGGCCCATCGCGACGAGATCCGACGCGCCCTCGGTGAGGAAGAAGTCCTGCTTCAAGAGGAAATCGAAGAGCTCCGGGCCCGCGGCGTAGTCGTCGCCGCCGTGCGGGAGCACCTTCTTCTCGAGGAATTGCTTGTATTCTGCATATGCTTTTTGCGCGGCTTTCAGGGCCTTTTCGACGCGATCCTTGTCGCCGGGGAGCGCGGACTCGAGCGGCGCGCGCTCGTCGTCGAAGAACTGCTTCGCGCCCGAGGCCGCCTCGATGCCGACCTGGGTCCACACCTTCGGCGCCCACCTCCCGCCGGCGGCGGGGACGAGGTTCTTCTTCGCCTCCTCGAGCTGCGCGGGGAGCTTCTCGATGCGCGCGAGCGCGTTCTTCGCGCGCACCTCGGCCGGCGCGTAGTCGCGCGCGGTCATGAGGAAGATCGCGTTCATCGCGTCGGCGTACGCGTCGGGCTTGCGGCGGAGCGGGTCTTGCGCGCGCTTCACGCGCACGTCGACGGCGAGCGTGTGCTCCATGATCGCGAGATCGGTGAGCGACGCGCGCGACGCGTGCGGATCGGGAAACCGCGCCTTGAGGTCGCCGAGCATCTTCTCTTCGCGCGCCACGTTCTGCTCGAACCCGGCGAGCGTGCGATCGTCGAGATCGGCGTCGTGCTCGTGGAGGCCGAGCTGGGTCGCCGTCTCCGGCGAGATCGAGGCGAGCAGATCGACGAACTCGTGGCCGGCCTTCTCGATCGCCGCGTCGTCGCTCTTCACCTGGGGCTCCGGCTTGGGCTGCGGCGCGATGGGCTTGGGCGTGAGCGGCGGCACGACCGGCTGCGTCGGCGAGGGCGGCCCGCACGCGGCGGCGAGCGCGACGAGGAGGGGAATGATCTTCCGCTGCATGGGCACTGTCATAGCGCGACGCGGGCTGGCGGGAGCACTCTGTGATTTCTTGCCACGTTGACGCGCTTGTGAACGCGGCCCAAGCTCATGTGCGTCGCGCGCAGAAAGCTGCCTTTGTCTGACCGCCTCGTTCTCCTCTCGACGCTGCTGGCGGCCGCGGGCTGCTTCTCCCAAAAGCCATCAAGACGGATGGGGACTGCGAGGGTGCGGGGACATGCCGCACGATTGTCGTTTCGTGTGGCGGGGGCCCTTGTCTACCAGAAGAGCCGTCGGCGAACTGCGATTACCGTCAGGTGTGCTGGGGTGACTGAGTCAACGGGAATACGAATGCAGAGACCGACGAGAGCTGCTGTCGGCTATCGTCGACATCGGGGCTTCGAGCACCGTATTCACGCACTCATGGTCTCGTGCGCGACATTGGCTTGCGGTCGATTGGCAGGCACGGGAGACGCGGGGCCTCTCGAGAGCGGTGCTGATGCGGCAGTGTCGTGTCGGAGTGGGCCGTTTGCGGTCACCTCGCTCGACGGGCTGAACACGTCCGAGGACGAGAGCGGCATTCGCTTCACGCCCGACGAGCTCTTTGGAGTATTCACCCGCCTCGGGCCCGAGGCCGACGCCGGCTTCGCGCCCCCCGGACGTTTATGCGGTCGTACGCAACGACCGAAGCGCGCCACTGAGCAGCCCTTACGCTGCATTCTGGGTCAATGGAAAACAACACTATCCGAGCCTAGTCGGTTATTCGAAGTATCTATACTTCGAAGACGTCTGCTACGGCATCGTCGGTTACGACCTCCTCTGTTACGTCGAGGGCGACGGCGGGACGTTCGTCTCCACGGGGAACACCGGCGCGGTCCCGTCTTTCTCCGGGCCGGAGGGCTACGACTATTTTCACGGATACGTCACGGCAGATGCCGGCTCGTATTACTTCGTCAGCCGGCTGGAGCCTGACGGTGGGTTCACCGAATGGTCATGGGGCGATCAGAACCTACAGCCCGATGCCGCTCCCCGCCAGCAAGCCATCTTCTCGACCCATCAAGCGGGACCGAAGCTCGATTCGTTTGGTGCGGATCCGGTCGAGGTCGCTGCCGATTCGACGTTGTTCCTCGACAACCCCGTGCTCTCGTTCGACGAGCTCGGCCTCTACGTGAGCGCCACGACGGCGAACGATCCGATACCGCACGTCCTGTTCGCTTCGCGCGCGACGACGAGCGATGCATTTGGACCGCTCACTCCCGTTCACGAGCTCGACTCGCCGGAAGGGGAGTATCCCTCGTGGCTCTCGCCGGACGGGTGCCGGCTCTATCTCACTCGAGTCGTTGGCGGTCAGCGCGATCTCTACGTCGCTTCGCGCTCGGAATAGGAGATTTCGACATGTGCACTTCGATGCGTCCGCTGCTCCTCGTCCTCCTCGCGGGGTGCAGCTCGAGCGCGGGCACCGACGCCGGCTCCGACGCCGCCGTGGCGACCGACTCCGGCGACGCCGCGTGCGCTGCGCCGGAGGCCTCGTGCGACGTCTCGAGCGTCGCGCCCTCGGCTCTGCTGTGCGGCGACTGGGTGCAGCGCACGGCGGCGGGAAACAGCGTCTCGTGCCCCGGCGACACCGGCTCGTGGAAGCTCACCGCGGACATCAACGCCGGGTGCATCTACACGTGGACCGGGAGCGGGACGCCCGACGTTTGCGCGCTGCCGTCGAAGAACGGCGCGAGCGGGATTTCGTGGCTCGAGCCCGCGTGCGACGCGGGCTGTCCCTGAGAAGCCGCCGGACTATGATGGCGGGTGATGGTCCCCGCGCCCCCGCGGTCGAGCTTCTCGCTTCCCGCGCCGGGTGATCTGCGCGATCGGGCGGACCGCGCCGCGCTCCAAGGCCGGCGTCGCGGGCGGCCGCGCGACCGGTTTCTCGCCGACCGGCGCGCCACGCTCCTCCGTTATCTCGTGCCGTGCCTCGCGCTCGCGTCGATCATCGGCGCGTCGGTCGCGATCGTCGACGTGGCGTTTTCGTCGTTCGCGCCCGACCCGCGCGCGACGCTCTCGGAGGCCGCGGCGTCGCTCGTCCTCGCGATCGCGGTCGGCCTGCTCGTCGCGCTGCGGAAGAATCTCCGCGCGATGCTCGTCGTCCACGGCGCGGCCGCGGCGGCGAGCGAGCTCGCGTGGGGCTTCGCCGCGCACTTCACGGGCGGCGCGGCGAGCCCGTACCTCCTCGCGCTCCCGCTCTCGCACGTTCTCTACGCGGCCATCATCCCCGCCGATCCGTGGATCGCGGCGGTGAGCGGCGTCGCGTGCTACGGCGCGCTGCTCGTCGCGAGCCCGCTGTCGCCGCTCCCGGTGCACCTCGTCGTGCTCGCGTCGGCGACCGGGTCGGTCGTCCTCGCGATGGCGCGCCACCACCGCGCGCTCCGCACGTTCATGCGCGTCGAGCGTCTCGGCGCGTCGCTCGCGCGCGTGCGGCGCATGCAAGAGCAGCTCGTCGTCGTCGAGAAGCTCGAGGCGCTCCGCGTCCTCGTCGGCGGCATGGCGCACGAGCTCAACAACGCGCTCGCCATCGCCATCGCGTCGAACCAGCAGGCGGCGCGCGATCTCCAGGTCAACGCCGAGCTCGCGCGCGGCGCGATCGCGCGGAGCGACGGCGGGCTCGCGCGCATCAAGAAGACCGTCGACCGCCTGCGCCGCTTCGCGATGGCCGCCGAGGGCGTGCTCGAGCCGGCCGACGTCGCCGCGATGCTCGACTTCGCGCTCGAGAGCGCCATCGGCCGCGCGCGCTCGGGCGTCATCGTCGAGCGGAACTACGACGCGCAAGTCGGCGCGCTCGAGGTGCACGTCTCGGCGCTCGCCGAGGCGCTGTATCAAATCTCGCGCAACGCGGTCGAGGCGATGCCGAGCGGCGGCACGATCCAAGCGAGCGTGCGCAAGGAAGGCGATCGCGTCGTCCTGTCCGTCATCGATCAAGGCGGCGGCATTCCGCCCGAAGAGCTGTCGCGCGTCTTCGATCCGTTCTTCCGAACGAACAAGGGGAAGGGGAGCGTGACGAAGAGCGGGCTCGGCCTATCC
>Ga0335082_10006242_pt1 | contig 13015 bp, 11 predicted proteins | sample Lox_Sample_41_FD_206718 | JGI IMG/M metagenome (GOLD analysis project Ga0335082, IMG submission 206718) | Soil microbial communities from Loxahatchee National Wildlife Refuge, Florida, United States - Lox_Sample_4.1 | ecosystem: Environmental > Terrestrial > Soil > Wetlands | place: USA... | reverse complement strand
CAGTTTCTGTAGCCACTGGCATTCCAATACGTCAGTCTTGCGTCCCGGCAACGTCTTGGTGTGCTGCGCATTGACCACGTTTACTTGTAATCCGTAATCCTCCAGAACTTGGTAAAGCGCCACCCAATACACGCCGGTCGCCTGCATCACCACAGTATCGATAGCGCAGGACTTCAACCATACCGCCATGCGATGCAAATCGGCGGTGAAGCTGCCGAATTTTTGCACCGGCGCTGGATCTCTTCCTGGAGGCACCGCAACGTGATGTTCCGCACTGCCGACATCGATTCCAGCCGCATTTCGGTTTAAGAGTGGCAAGTTTTCCCAATCTCTCTTAGGATTCCTTCTTGCTTTCGTTTTCTTCTGCTGCTTGCGCATATCTCACCTCGTCAAGGAATTCGGGACGAGGTTCAGCCCGGTGGCAGTCGGTTTAACGAGTGTCTCCAACGGGGTCAAGCCGCTGAATGTCAGCGTGCAGCCACCAAAGAATTGACCGCCAGGCACCGGAGCCATGGTTAACATCGGGCTTAGAAGCACCAAAAGAATGGTCGGCTGTAGCTGCCGAACCGCGTCCCTATTGAATCCTACAGGTGATGACAGTTTCTGGAAGCATTGAGGGCCCGCGCCTTGAAATGGTTAACAGTTAACTTGTCTATCGGATTATCATGCCGCGAGGCTTTGCTCATGTTTGCCTTTCCCGTAGCTCCTGCGCACACAAGGCAGCGTTTCCGGGCAGTTCTGTAAGAATCTCATATGTTTAACGTTGCGCTCGATTGCTCAGCTTAGCTCAGTATCTTTAAGGGGTCTACGACAAGAAGTCCGTGAGTTTTCGGCAAGGCTGCGTGAAGCGTAAATCGGACTGGAAATAGGTTACCGGCGTGTGGACTGACGGACACTGCGCTGGGCGTGCTTGGCAAGGATGGAATCCATGTCATCTCCGACGCCGTAGCCGCACTTGTGGCCGGTAGTGCGAACTCGATCCAGCCTAGCGACGAGGGCGTCCCGGCCGCTGGCGGGCAAAGTAGTCGCGATAACGAGAGCCTGCTCGAACATGCGGACCAGGGCATTGAGGTAGCTTTCGTCTTGATAGCCGAGGTCGCTGGCAAAACCGGAGGCCTGCTCGCAATAGAAGACCATCAACTCGGCCAGGCCGGCGGGGTCGCCGACGGCCTTCTTGTAATTGGAAATGGCTTGCTTGGCCTTTAGAACGGACGGAACCTGCTTGCTGAAGGCGTCCGGCCAAAGCCAGCGATCCATCGTTTCTTTGTAGGGGCGAAGCATATCCTCGCCCAAGCCGAAACGGGCATGCAGAAACGTTTGATTGTCCTTGTGGGCACTGTAGAGATCCTGGATCAAGCCCAGCAAGGCTGGTCGATCAAAACTCGTGAGCTTAGCCTTGACATCGGTCCACCTCGGATGTGCTTTCGACGGACGTTGGTTCATGTGGAATGCTCGCAGGAACTCAGAACAGGTAACCCTGAGCCACCCAGTAATGCCAGTCGCCGATGGCTTCCGCGGTGGATTCGTCGGGATGGATGGCGGCGAGTTGAGATAGAGGGACAGCTATTTTGCGGCGTTGCCATTGGATTTGCACGAGCATGTCGCTTTCGCATGCCTCTTGCTTGGCGAGGCGACGCACTTCGACGGTCTCTCCTTTGCGCAGTGGAGAAGTCGCTTGGGTGCGGATGCAGCGGGCGTTGAAAGGAAACGTCAGTTTGCTTTCCAGATAGTAATACCAGCTCATCGTCTTCTCTTCGGACCCGTAGGCGTCCACGATGGCGTGGTTGTGGATGCGGTCTTCCCGGATCGGGTCTTTCTTCGGTTTTTTCACGGCTTTGCTGCCAGGATTCGGCGCACCGAGGTGCGCCCGATCTGTAAGCTGCGGGCGATCTCGGCCTTGCTGACACCAGCACGGTATAGTTTTCCTATTTGGCTGGTTTGGAGCACGGCCGTTTGCGGCCGCCCCAGGCGTTTGCCGTTCTGCCGGGCGTTGGCCAAACCAGCACAGACGCGCTCGCGCAGGATCTCACGCTCAAACTGGGCGAACACGGCGAGCAGGCCAGCCATGGCTCGCCCGGAAGGCGTGGTCAGATCGAGTGCTTCAGTCATCGATACGAAACCGACGCCCAGATCCTCCAGTTCTTGTAACGTTGAAACCAGATCCGCTACAGACCGGCCCCAGCGATCCAGGCGCCAAACCAGAACCACATCGATGTCGCGCCGTCGTGCGGCATCCAGCAGTTTCTCCCGCAGTTCCCGTTGCACAGCACCGGAACCGACCTCTTTCACTTGCATAGCGATGGTCCAGCCGCGTTTCGCGGCGTACTCGCGCAGGGCGCGGATCTGCAAGGGTAGGGTTTGCTGATCGTGGGTCGAGACGCGAGAGTACAGCCCGGCGCGAAACATTTTCGGTTGCTTCCGTGCGTGGCCTAAAACGCATGCGATTTTGCTTTCTTGGAAGCCCGTTTGGCGGTCATTTCGGAGTGTCCCCTAACCATGGCCGAAGACGATCCTTTCCGGCCACGGGGGTCGAACCATCCTACTATGCGGCCGCGGACGTTGTGAACCGAGCCAGCGTCTCGCGGTAATTCCAGGGGATCCACGCAGAAGGATTCCCTGCCAGCTCGCGTGCGTGCCGCTGAAGCTCGGTGAGGTAGTCGAACGGATTGGCGCCGCCAGTTCGCAGGTGTGGATCAGGCTCATGAACAGATCGCCGGCATCGGCGCCGTGCAGGGTGCGATAGAAGAGAGCATTCTTGCGATGCAGCACCGCACGTTTCAAGCGCGTTCGCAGACATTGTTATCCAGTGGCCACCCGCTTGCCGCAGGAATGTCGTCAGTCCTTTCCGGTGGCGCAGCAAATAGGTGATGGCTTTGCCCAGACCCGAGTTCGGCTCCACTTGCGTCAGTGCGAACTGCGCTTCCAGCCAATCGTACAGCCGCTTCATCAGCGGAGCGCTATGCTACTGATGAAAAGCAAGGCGTTCGATGGGCGAAAGTCTTCTCAAGCGCGCCTCCGCATCATATTTATAGACTTCGCCCAGTGTCTCCAGAACATAACGGCATGGTTCCGGAAAGTTCGCGGCGACTTCCACAAACTGCCGTCTTCCATGGGCAAGACAGTTGGCCCAGGATCTCCACGCCGTCGGTTCAGTTTCGGCGTGTTACGCGACAGCGCATCGCACATCTGAATGGGCCGGATGAGCTGGGCTACGCGGTGTTCGAGCACGTCGCGCAGATTTTCGCCTGCGTGCTGGCGGCCGGTGGAAGTACAAGGCGATCCTGCGCCCTTCTTGTGTCGACACGATGCCGGAAGCGAACACACCGGTGCGATCATCGGAGGGCTCGCGCGCCAGATGCAGCACGCGCATCGAGGTGTCGTCGTTGTGGGGCACTTCGCCTTGTGCCGCTCGCGCTCCCGAAATCCCGGCCCCTGAGTCGGCGCTCGGGTTGCGTCTCCGCAGAGCCTACCCTACGCTCAGGTCCGTTCAGTCTACAAGGGATGCAAGGTTAGAAAATGATTGCCCGTTTACACAAAAAACTTGACGCGCCCCGCAGGCCCGACGCGATAGCGCCCCGCCGGAAGGTTCTCCAAGCCTACTCCGGCTTCGTCTCCTCTTTCTCATCTTTCTGCCCCAGCGCGTCCATCGCCACGCTGCGGAGCTGTTCCTTCAGCTTCCGGATCTCTTCCGTATGCTTGCCAAGCCGCTCGAACAGCTCCTTCTGGCTCTCGATGCCGACTCCCACCAGAAACGCTGCCGCCTCCGACCGGCTGCCAAAGATCGTCGCTTCCACCAGTTGGTCGATGCGCGACAAGGCTTCGTCGCTCAACCGTGCCATGACGACGTTGCCCCGGCCTTCACTCTTCTTGAGAATCCGTTCCACCAGATTCTGTAGAGGCGGAATGTCGGACAGGTCGCTGCCCGGCGTAACCACATAAGCTCCCAATATTTTCTTAGGCATAATATCCTCAAGCGACCGCAGGCGCCTCCAGCGGCTTTCGTAACCGCATCGCGCCCGCCATCGAAATCAAAAACAACAACGCTGCGCTACCGAAAAACACAAAGGTGATCCCGAACCTCGACGCCAGATCGCCCGCAAACAACAGCGCGATGCCCTGCGCGATTGAGATCAGCGACATCGAACTGCTGCTCACCCGGCCGCGCATCTCGTGCGGTACCTGCCCCTGCATCAGCGCCATGGCGGTAATGATCAACAGCGACGCGCCGATTCCGAGACCAAGGCAGCCGACGATGGCGATCACTGGGTTCGGAATCCAAGCGATCAGGGCAATGAACAGTCCGCAAATCAGAATGCCTGCGTTCACCAGATGCGCCTGCTGACGGAATCGGCGTGCGAACGGCGCTACCACAACTCCGCCCACGATCATCCCTACGCCGATCAACGATCCCAACGCACCAAACAAGTACGTGTTGGCATGCAGAACATCGCGGACAAAAACGGCGATCAAAGAACCGAACGCGCTGATCGCGAACGTACCCGCGGCAATGGACAGAATTACAAAGCTCATCACCGGATGAGTCAGAATGTATCGCGTGCCCGAGAACAAATCGGCGAGTACGGACCGAACTTGCTTGTTCGCATGCGCCGGCCGTGCTGGAACGACCATGGTCGCGATCATCAAACCGGAGAACACGAAGCTGCCACTATCCAGGTAATAGCATGATGCCGGACCAGCCCAGCCGACCAGAGCGCCTGCTATCACAGGACTTGCAATCTGCAACATCTGCACGGTCTGCTGTACCGCCGCGTTCGCTGCCATCAATGCTTCCTTGGGCACCACTTGGGGCATGATCACAGCTCGCGCCGGTAAGAAGAAACTCGAGAACGTGCTGAGCGCAAAGAAGACCGCGTAGATCTGCCACGGCACGTGCGCAACAACCAGTCCGAGCGCGAGCACGGCTCGCGACAAGTCGCTGGCCACCATGGTCCGCTTCGGATTCCACCGATCCACGAAAACTCCGGCGAGCGGCCCGATCAGGGCCATCGGAAGTAGAAAGAATACCGATACAAGCGAGATGTCGCGCGCCGACGCGTGCATGCGAAACGACATGGCGCTGATAACCGCATAAAGAGCCAGAAAATCGCCGAAAACGCTGACCAGTTGTGCGATCCAGAGCTTCCGGAACGAAGGAATGGCCAGCGTCTGGCGCATGTTGAGTTGCGGAGCAACCGTAGGAGCCATACGCGTATTATAATTACAAATTACGTGTAAGTCAATAGAGTGTAATGCTATCTCACTCTGTTTTCTTGCTGTTCGCCATTGTGGTTTGTTTTCAATGCCATACGATTACGCGTCAATACTCCACTGAGATCAAGAATAGTCCTCTTGCCGGTGCCGTCGGCCCGGGCGGAATCGAGCAACCGGGTCCGAGGCGCGCCAGGAAGCCCGCGCGGTCGACGTTCGATTTGCCCACTTCGAGCAATACTCCGACAATATTGCGCACCATGTGCTTCAAGAAACCGCTACCCCGAACACGATAGACCAACCGATCGCCTTCGAGCGTCAAGGCTGAACTGAAGATCGTGCGAACCTTGGAAGCGCCCATCTCATCGCGCTCGTCGCTAGCTGCAAAGGCCGTGAAATCGTGATCCCCTTCGAGCAGCGAGGCAGCCTCGACCATATCCCCAATGCACAAAGGATACGGGTGATGGTAAACGTACCGGCGCACGAACGGCAGACAGATCTCGCCTCGAAAGATGCGGTATTCGTAAGTCTTCGCCTTGGCCTCAAAGCGCGGGTGAAAATCCTCTCGATCCTCTTCTACGTGCGTGATGCGGATGTCCGCCGGCAACAGCCGATTCATCGCGCGCCGAAGGTTATCGATCGGAATCGGATTCTCGATGCTGAACGCGGCCACCTGTGCAAGTGCATGAACGCCCGCATCGGTTCGGCCTGACCCGGCGACATGCACCGGCCGCCCCTCGATATCGGCAATCACCTGTTCGAGGGTTCCCTGAATTGTCGCCAGACCCGGCTGCACCTGCCAGCCGTGATAATCGGTGCCGTCGTAAGCGATCTCGATCTTAATGCGCCGCATGGACGGGCCGCGACCCCGGCTTCACCACCGGCGAGCCTGCGCGGCACAGCGGACAATCGTCTTCCGGGTAGGCGACCACTTCCAGCGTCTTCAAGGCCACGCGCGGAACGCCGAGATCCACCGCTCCACCGCTGCGATCGATGATTGAACCCGCCGCAATCACTCTCGCACCCGCGTCGCGCAAGATGTCGATCACTTCCCGTGAGCTTCCGCCAGTAGTCACGACGTCTTCCACCACAACTGCCACCTCGCCGGGTTTCACAACGAAGCCGCGCCGCAACACCATTTTTCCCGAAGCGTCCCGCTCGGTGAAGATAAACCGCGCACCCAACGCGCGCGCCACCTCATGGCCGATGACCAATCCACCGATCGCGGGCGATGCCACAACGCCCGCATGCAGACCCGGCTCGACGCGCCGGAATTCAGCCGCAAGCAACTGTCCGAAACGCTCGGCGTGCTTTGGATGCTGAAGCACCAGCGCGCACTGCAGATATTCGGGACTGTGCAAACCGCTGGTGAGCCGGAAGTGGCCCCGCAAGTACGCTCCAGTCTCGTCGAAAGCGCTCAGAATCGGGTCGGTCTGCGGCGTCACAACGCCACTATATCATCCGGTTCCAGAGCCAAGCGCACAGTATGTCAACGTACGTCCGGTGCTAACATGAAAAATTAATCCGCAGCGAGGTTTGGCTTCGTTTTCAGCAATCCTCAAAAGAAAACTGTCTATAGAAGGAACACTATGAAACGCTGTGAATCATTCCTGGCGGTGCTCTGCTCGTTGTTGATCCTGGCGCCCGCTCTTCCCGGCCAGATCCCGCAGATTCAAATGCCTGGCGGAATGCCGGCCACGCGCAAGTACAAAGCTCCAACCGTCCCGCCGATAGACCTGTCCAACACGAACCGGATCGAGTCTCTGTTGCGCGCGGGCAATCTCTACCTGTCGCTCGAGGATGCGATCGCGCTGGCAGTGGAGAATAATCTCGATGTTGCAATCTCGCGCTATGGGCCGCTGGAAGCCCAAACCGATCTCCAGCGCGCCCAAGCCGGCGGTGCCTTGCGAGGCGTGTCGCAAAACGTCGTTTCGGGTCCGGTTAGCGCCGGCGGCACTCTCTCGCTCAACGCCTTTAGCAACGGCAGCGCCACCGTAAGCTCCAGCACCACCACCGGTGTCAACGGCACAGTCTCCCAACTCGGAACAGCGATTCCGAACTACGATCCTCAACTGAGCGGATTGATTTCCTGGGGCCACACAAGCGCTCCCCAAAGTACGGCGTTCCTCTACGGCACCACCTCGCTCGTGACGACCACTAAGCAAGCGAACTTCACGCTGAGCGAGGGCTTTCCCACCGGCGCAAATGCGAGTCTGGGCTTCAACAACACCAACTCCTATCTCAGTTCCGGCCGTCCCGACTTGAACCCGTTGCAGACGGGCAATCTTACTATGACCGTCACCCAGCCTTTATTGTCCGGCTTCGGCTTCGCGGTCAACCGCCGAGGTATCCGCCAGGCCGAGAACTCACTCAAGGTGCAAGACTACGTCTTTAAGTCGCAAGTCATGACTACAGTGGCGAACGTCATTTCACTCTACTGGGACCTGGTCAGTTTCAACCAGCAAGTCAAAGTGGCGGAGCAGGCGTTAGCCACTTCCCAGAAGCTTTATGAAGATAACAAGAAGCAAGTCGAGATCGGTACCCTTGCTTCCATCGCGATCATCCAAGCCGACGCGGAAGTTGCTTCCCGCCAACAGGATCTGACGGTCGCTCAAACCAATGTCCTGCAGCAGGAAACCATCATCAAGAATGTACTGAGCAGGAACGGAACCGCGAGCCCGTCGCTCACCGACGCACATATTGTTCCGTTGGACAAAATCCGCGTTCCCGACGTCGAGCCGATCGAGCCGATACAGGACCTGATCACCAAGGCCCTCGTCGATCGGCCGGAGCTGCCAGAGGACCGGCTCAATATCATGAACAGCAAGCTCAGTATCTTGGGCGACAAGAGCGCTCTGCTGCCGTCACTGAGCGCCTTCACCACGCTCACCAACAACGGGCAGGCCGGACCGATTAGTACGCTTCCGCCGCTGCCAGGCAGTTTCCGCTCCCCCGATCCGTTCTTTGTCGGTGGTTACGGCAATTACCTGGGCCAGGTCTTTGGCCGGAACTTTCCGGACTACCGTGTTGGTGTCCAGCTCAATATTCCCCTGCGCAACCGGGCCGCTGAGGCCGACTACGTTCGCGACACCATGACCATGCGCCAGTCTGAGCTCCAACTCCAGAAACAAACAAATCAGATCCGCGTAGACGTCCAGAACGCGGCGATTGCTCTCCAGCAGGCGCGTGTGCGTTACCAGGCTGCCGTAAAGAGCCGTATTCTGGAAGAGCAGACGCTCGACGCCGAACAAAAAAAATTCGCTCTCGGCGCTTCCACCATCTATAACGTGATTCAGATTCAACGCGACCTCTTAACCGCCCAGGGCAACGAGGTAACTGCCGAAAGCAACTACGTCAAAGCTCGTGCGAGCCTCGACTTTGTCACCGGACAGATCCTCACGGTTAATAAGATCGACATCGACGAGGCCTACAAAGGACAGGTGTCCCGGCCTCCGACGCCGATTCCGGTGCTCGATCCGGGTGGGCAGGGCACCAAGAACGCTCCGCTCTCTACGATTCAGCGCTTGAAGTAGCCAAACGTGCAGCGCGTTTCAGATTTGCACGCTGTCCGTTTCGATCCGGTAATAATTTCTGATCTTTCCGCCCTTCCGCTGTTTCTTTGGCGCAAAATCAGGGCCTTGCGGCTTTGGAATTCGATTTGCTCTTCACCGTAGCGATGAAATCAAGTGAAGCTCAAGGAGCCAAAGCCGTTCCGCTCGATATCCGCGTACGTAGTCTCTCCAAACCGATGTATCTTCTGAATCTCCCAACTAGAGAATCCTTCCCGGCTTGCTCCTTGAGTTTTCAACAGTGAGATTTCCCCGGTAACAGCAGCGCCCACATTTTGACACCCTGACAAAATCCTGTCATAGGGCAGACACCCGCTAAAGTTAAAGAATGCTCCGCATCGTCTCGCTGATTGCGAGCGCCAGCGAAATCGTCAATTCTCTCGGACTCACCCCCTTTCAAGTCGGCCGCTCTCACGAATGCGACTTCCCCGAAGAAATACGAGGGTTACCGGCTTGCACCACGCCGAGCTTTCCCATCGACGGCAATAGCGCGGAGATCGATCAACAGGTAAAAGAACGAGTGGCGGATGCCCTCTCCGTCTACGAAGTCTTCCAGCCTGTTCTCGATCAGTTGCAGCCGACGCATATCGTAACCCAAACACAATGCCGCGTCTGCGCCGTGAGCCTTGAGGATGTAGAACGGGCGTTGGCGGGATCCGTCTCCAGCCGTCCCAAATTGGTAGCGCTCGAGCCGAACTGCCTCGCCGATATCTGGGACGACATCCGCCGTGTAGCCTCGGCCTGTAGCGTGGCGCCCAAAGGTGACGAAGTAGTCCAGTCTCTCCAGGAGCGGACGGACCGCATCTCTCTTCAAGCGATGAGCACATCGCGCCGGCCACGTGTCGCCTGCATCGAGTGGCACGAACCGCTCATGGCTGCCGGCAACTGGGTTCCCGAACTCGTGGAGCTTGCCGGTGCGGGGAACCTGTTCGGAAAAGCCGGACTACACTCGCCATGGATGAGCTGGAACGAGCTGCTCGCCGCCGACCCGGACGTCATCATCACCACACCCTGCGGTTTCGACCTGGAACGTACGCGTCGAGAGATGTACTGGCTCACGGAAAGGCCCGAATGGTCGAGGCTGCGTGCCGTAGCCGGCGGTCAGGTCTATCTGGCTGACGGGAATCAGTACATGAACCGTCCCGGCCCGCGCATTGTCGAGTCCTTGCAGATCCTGGCTGAGATCCTGCATCCGGAGGCGTTTGAACCAAATCTCGAAGGAACCGCGTGGCTGCGATGGACGTCATCACTTCAACAATGAGAGCGAGTCAGTGGTGCGAACAAGTGTCGTAGTATCTATCGGCCTTCTCGCCCTGCTCTGCGAGGACGTTGCTGCACAGAAGACCGATATGCAGGTTGTTCCTTTCCGCAGCGAAGTCAATCTTGTCCTCGTCCCCGTTGTAGTCCGCGACGCAAACGGGCGGCCGGTCGGCAATTTAACGAAGAATGAATTTCAGCTTTTCGACAAGGGCAAACAGCAGACCATTGTCAGCTTCTCCGCCGTACGACGGCCGAACGGCGGTCGGGAAGTCGACACCGGCACAACGACCCAATCGAGTCCAGCGCGAACAACTCCAGATGCCGTGGTTCCGATCGATTCACGACCTGCTGATCGGGTTGCCGCCAACAAAAGTCCGCAGCGCTATTTCATCTATGTGTTCGATGATCTCAATACCAGGTTTGCCGACCTGGCAAATGTTCGCGCGGCGGCCCTGCGCCATTTTCAACATACCCTGACCGCCACAGATCAAGCCGCTATTTACACCTTCTCCGGCCGTCCCACACTGGAGTTCACCAACCAACGGGAGAAGCTTGAAGAAGCAGTAGCAAAGCTGAGATGGCTGATGGCGGGCGGACATGGCGGAATGCAATGTCCTGACGTCAGCTACTACCTCGCGGACCTCATTGTCACCAAAGCGCAAAATCAGGCGCTCCAAGCCTTGGTTCACCATACGGCGGAATGCGCGCATGTGCGCCCCGAGATGGCTTTACAAATCGCGCTCGACGCCTCAAATCGCGAGCTGATCATCGGCGCTCAGGACACCGATGTCGCTCTCAGAACTCTACGACGCGCCATCCGGCGACTCTCGTCAGTGCCCGGCGAGCGGGTAATCGTGCTGTCATCACCCGGTTTCTTCGCGCAAACGCCTGAAGCGGCCAAGGCCACTACCGACGTACTCGATCTCGCAGCTAGGTCCAACATAGTCATCAACGGCTTAAACGTGCGGGGAGTGATTGTAGCCGAAGAAGAGGAGGACGTCACGCGAAAGACAGCGCCGCCCAGGAATGGTGCTTCGCCCATCGACCTATGGGTTCAATATCGCCGGGAAAGTGCACAGGCAGATGGCGACGTGATGAAGGACCTTGCGGAAGGTACCGGCGGCACATTCTTTCACAACAACAACGATCTGCGCCTGGGTTTCGAGCGGGTGGCTACATCGCCCGAATTCTCCTATGTGCTCGGGTTTTCCCCCGCTGCCTTGAAGGAGGACGGAAGCTTTCACTCGCTGAAGGTCCGCGTGCCTGGGCCAGCGAAAGTGACTGTCGAAGCGCGCCGCGGATATTACGCGATCAAGAACGATGCCAAAGACCGGATGGCCACACTCGACATTGACAATGCTGTCTTCTCGCGCGATCAAGTGAGCGACATTCCAGTCGTGCTGCAAACTGGCTATTCCAAGCCCAACAGCGGCGATACCGCAAAGGTCCTGGCCGCAGCCAGAATCTACTACACGTCACTTCATTTCCAGAAGGCGGAAGGTCGAAGCAGCGACTCCCTGCGCGTAGTCCTGACGCTATTCGATCCCGATGGCGGATATGTGGCGGGAGCGACCAAGACAGTGAACCTCAGGCTCCGGGACGAGACATTGGCGCAACAAGATCCGGGATTGAATTTGAACTGGGAGTTCGAGGTGAAACCCGGCAGCTACCTGGTGAGGCTAGTGGTCCGTGAAGCGGGTGGTAAGGCGATGACGACCGTGAACCGGACGGTGTCCATCGATTGAAATTCAGCCGCGTGCAAGCCAGAAATCACAGAGCATGAGCCAACCTACCCGGACGTGCGCTCGGCACTCGATGTCAGGGGCAACGTGTCGAGCGTGGTGCGCGCCAGCCGCCAGGCCGCATCCACGTCGCGGCGGTCGAGCGCGACCAGCGCGGTCGTGGACTCGCGGATCGCGTCCGCTTGTTCCGACAGCATCTGGTGACACGCGTCCGGAAGCCGCGGGGCCAGCCGTCGGATCGCATCGAGCTGGCGGATCAGCACAGCGGGAGTCGTCGTGGATGCCTGGCGGATTTGATCGAACGCGAGCTTGACCAGGCGTTCCAGCCGCACCGGCGGCATCCACACACGGAGCATGCTGCCGGTGTCGTACCAGTTTCCCTCGAGCGGCGGCCGCTCGGCCAGCGTCAGTAGCGCTTCCGCGAGCCAATCGACGCACGCGACGCCGGTGAACGTGTCGTTGATTGCGGGCGACAGCGCGCGGATCGCGATCTCGACCACTTGCGCGATACCAAACTCGGTGTCTTGGGTAAGCGTGCGGTGACGGCCGATGAGAATGCCACCGTCGATCGCCGCTTCGAGCCCATGGGCTTTGCCGGGCGGGACGACGGCCGCGAGCGGCTCGCCGCGGAGCATGAACTGGCCCGGCCGGAACCTAAGCACGATCAATACGTCCGCCGCGCGCGCGGCCGCGACCAGCGCACCGTGGTCGACGTGCTGCAGGTAACCGCTCTTTGGGCACGACACGACCGCGCCGCTCTCGGCTTGACGCAGAATCGCTGCGTCGTCGGGCATAGTGCCGGTGCCCTCGCCGTCGACGGGGACGTGCGCGCCGCCCGCGGCGACGTACAGGTCGTCGACGATCGCTCCGATCATGTCAGGGTTCTGGATCGATCTCGCAACCCGATGGCTGTAATACACAAGGAACCCGAAGCTGAGCACCACAAGAACCCAGCTCGTGATCAGCGAGATCTGCGGGATGAAACTCGATCGCGGATCTTGATGCGTGACCAGGAAGACGAGGCAGATGTAGACGAACGTCCCCATGAACAGGCCGATTGTGACCTGCGAGACCCAGTCCTGCAGGAACCGGTAGAGCAGGCGTGGGCCGAACAGTGTCGCGACCATCGACAGCACCAGCAGCGCGACCGAGAAAATCAGCGCGAGCACGGTCGCGACCGCGCCCATCATTGCCGACAGGATGGCGCGCGCGTCGTCGATGCTGCCCATCGTGAGC
>Ga0335082_10006241_pt1 | contig 13015 bp, 12 predicted proteins | sample Lox_Sample_41_FD_206718 | JGI IMG/M metagenome (GOLD analysis project Ga0335082, IMG submission 206718) | Soil microbial communities from Loxahatchee National Wildlife Refuge, Florida, United States - Lox_Sample_4.1 | ecosystem: Environmental > Terrestrial > Soil > Wetlands | place: USA... | reverse complement strand
AACACCAAATCCAAGCCACTGGACCTTGGGCGCCGATCGCATTCATCGCGCTCTTTGCCATGGGCACGGTCGTGTTCCTGCCGGGGGCAGTATTCGGCCTGACCGGAGGGGCCCTGTTCGGCCCGGCGTGGGGCACGGTCTGGAATCTGATCGGTGCAACCCTCGGGGCGACGCTCGCTTTCCTCGCTACACGCTATATTGCCGGCGGCTGGGTCCGCCGCCGAACTGGGGGCCGCCTGCAGGAACTGATCCAGGGCGTGGAAGCAGAAGGTTGGCGCTTCGTGGCGTTCGTCCGGTTGGTGCCGCTGTTTCCATTCAACCTGCTCAACTACGCGCTCGGGCTGACTCGCATCCGCCTCGACCACTATATCCTGGCATCACTGCTCGCCATGATCCCGGGTACGATCGCCTACACTTGGCTGGGGTACGCCGGGCGCGAGGCGGCGGGTGGCAGCGACACAGCGGTACGCCACCTCCTAGCGGCCTTGGGGCTTGTGGCGGCAGTTGCATTCCTGCCGCGTCTCATCCGACGACTGCGCCGGAAGGATGCGGGGTGGGTCGACGCCGGTGGCCTCACGCGCCAGTTGGAGCAAGATCGTGGACCGTTGGTGATCGACGTACGTGGCGCCGAGGAGTTCAACGGACCGCTCGGACACATTCCCGCGGCTCAAAACATCCCGCTGGGTGATCTGCCTGGGAAGATGGCCACGCTCGTAGCCTCCAAGAGCCGCAGGCTGATACTCGTCTGCCGCACCGACCGGCGATCGGCAAAGGCCGCCGAACTGCTCAAGGAAGCCGGCTTCGCCGATGTCGGCGTCCTGAGTGGCGGAATGGAGGAGTGGAACCGCCAAGCACTCGAGGTCGCGCGCGACGTAGGCGGATGAGTCGATGGAGAATCGGACGATGAAGACCTTGTTCATCCTCAACGATGCGCCGTACGGCACCGAACGCAGCTACAACGGCCTGCGCTTGGCGGGATCGCTATCCAAAGCCGAAGGCGAAGAGGTGAAGGTATTTCTGATCGGCGACGCCGCGAGCTGCGCCAAAGCCGGCCAGAAGGTGCCAGAGGGTTACTACAATATTCAGCTCATGTTGGGGCGCGTTGTGCACAATCGCGGCCAGGTTGGCGTGTGCGGGACTTGCATGGATGCGCGCGGGATCGCCGAAGCGGATCTTGTGGAGGGGACGCACAGGAGCTCCCTGGCTGAGCTCACCGCGTGGACACAGTGGGCGAACAAAGTCATCGTCTTCTGAGCCGCTACACGACACTGCTCACGCGCGGAGCCGACTGAATCGAGGGCAGGAGCAGACAAGGGTTCTTGTCCACGAGGATGCGGCGGCATTGATCGGTGGTTGTCGACAGGAGGACAGACGATGCATCGTTTTGCGTTCGCAGCGCTTCCCGTCGCGGTATCGCTTCCCCCTAGCCTTCGCCGAGGAGTTCGGAGCGATACGTGCCTACGGGCTTGCCGAGTGGGGGCGAGAGGTGAAGACTAAGTGCTCGATCAACTGGACCAACCCTCACACCGGTAAGACCTACCGTTTCAGCAGCGAGCAATCCAAGCGGCTCTTCCCGCCGGACCCAGACGAGAACATCCGCAAGGCCGAGGATCGGTTTGCGAAGTTGCAGAGAAAGCGGTGAACCGCTGCGCGCCATTCCGGCCACGGTCACGAATTGATTTCGGGGACTGGCCTCGGAGTTCGACCCGCGCTCGGCGGAACTTGGGCGTAAGGTCGCGCGTTTTCAGCCGCTGAACGCATCTGTGCGACGGCCCTGTGGCATCTCTAATGAGGCTGGTCCTGAGGTGCTAGTCGGCTTGACCTCGATCAAACGAACAAACGGGCCGGCGCCCATCCTCTGTTTGCCAGGGACGCCATGGTCAGCGGGTTGCTAGGTTCTCGTCGGCCCCAGTTCGATCTCACAGGGAAGGAGACGTTGGATGGAAGCCCTCTCTATGCGTGATGGTGCTCGGGCTGATCTGTGCGGCACCCGTCGCGTGGGCGCAAAGCGAAGCACAAGATCATTCCGCGCATCACGCGGCGACGAGCGCCGAGCCGGCAGCGACAACAAGTCCCGGCCACGATCATGGTGCCGGCAACGTGAACGCCGTGCAGCAAGCAGGACATGCGAAAGATCGAGGCCCTGATGCAGCAGATCCAACAGACGACCGACGCGGCGCAGAAGCGCGAGCTGCCAGGGCAGCACCTGGAGGCGATGCGCGAGCAGGCGCGTCTGATCCGGAGCCACCACTCCGACATGAAGCTGAGTATGAAGGAAGGCAGCAAGCCCGAGGGCGGCATGATGAGCGGGATGATGCAGGAGGGCGGCATGATGGGCGGTGGAATGATGATGCACAAGCAGATGGAGCAGCGTATGGAGATCTTGGAGCGGATGCTCCAGCAGATGCTAGAGCGCGAGGCGGTTGAAGTCTCGGCCGAGCAGCGCTGAGTTCCGCTGTGACGGCGCGCCCGGAGGTTCGCGGAAGCCTTCGGGTCCGGCTCCGCGATCCTATCGAATTGAATGGACCCGCTCAACAGGTGAACGGAGGCTGAAGATGACTCGCTGGCTTATCGCTTCGCTGACAGCCCTGGCCCTGGCGTTGCCCCTTACTCAGGCGCAGGCGGCAGAGCAGAGCCCCGACACGCAGAATTGGATGACGCAGATGCAGGAGCGCATGAAAACGATGCAGGAGCAGATGACCCGTATCCAGCAGACCACCGACCCGAAGGAACGGCAAAAGCTGCTTCAGGAGCACATGCAGACGATGATGGAGCAGATGAAGGACATGCGCGCCATGGGCGGCGGGATGATGATGGGCGTGATGGGGCAAGGAGGCGGGATGGGGATGCACGGTATGGGCCACATGGATCCCAAGACCCGCCAGCAGATGATGCAAAACCGGCTGGACATGATGCAGATGATGATGGAACAGATGATGGGCCAGATGCAGATGCAGATGCAGGCTCCCGCACCAGCACCGACGCCGACACCGCCGAAGTAGACCAACCGCACTCCCGCGACGCCAGAACGGCAGCGGGCGGCGGCGCAAAGTTCTAGCCGCCCGACGCGGGGCGCGCCCAGATCGCTCCAGGCCGGGTCACCAGAAATATGCAGGTGGCCTTAGATCTTGAACCGTGAATGCAGGCCGTTCTGCACGAGTCACTTCAACCTCAGCACCTCCAAGTACACCGCGTGCGTCTGCGCGGACGGCGCAACGCCCAGCTCCTCGGAAATCAGCTTCCGGCACCGCTCGTACACCCACAGCGCTTCGGCGCGGTTGCCCGCAGCGGCGTGCGCGCGCATGAGAAGCTGATACCCCGTCTCGCGGTACGGCTGCATCACCACTACTTCCTTCGCGACATCGATGGCAACGGAGGGCTCGCCGTTCCAGATGTAGGTCTGCGCCAATGCCTCGCAGGCGCGAGCGAAGATGCTGCGGAGCCGCTCGCGCACCTCGTCGATCCACGGGCCCGACTCGCTCGCTAGCAGCGGGCGGCGGGAGATGTGGTAAGCCACCTGCGCCGCTGCCCAGGCGTCGCGGTATTCGTTTGCTTTCAGGAAGCTTTCGGCTTCGTGGATCGCGTCCCACGCCGCCTCGACGTCGATCCAGGTCTCCGAGGGAACGTGAAGCTGATAACAGCCCAGCGCGCTTGAGAGTACCTGCGATTTGTCGAGGCCAGCCTTCGCCATCAGTACGCGAAGCTTGCTCACGATCGCCTGGAGCGCGGTATCCGCGGCGCGGGGCGGTCCGTCGGGCCAGAGGATGGCGGTGAGCTCTTCCCGGCTCACGGCCTGCTCGCGACCGATCACCAGGCGAGCGAACGCCATCACTCCCTGCTTGCCGGGGAAGGCATCCTGATCGATCAGTCCGCCGGCGTATTCGATCGTCGTGCGGCCGGTAAGATAGAGGCGGAGCATGACGTCCATTCTTGCACAGGACGCTCCAAGCTTTATCCAAGGGCGGGCCAAGGGCGCCCGCCGATCATCGTTCCCGCAAGGAGGAAGATCCATGGCCATGAAATTGGTGAAGTGCGATTGTGGCTTCGTAGTGCGCTCGGACAACGACGACAAGCTCGTCGCGGACCTGCAGAAGCATGCGAAGGAGCACCACAAGATGAACTTGACGCGCGAGCAGGTTCTGGCCATGGCACAGCCCGACCCGAGCGGTGCCGCGCCGGCCGCGAGACGCAAGACCTGAAAGGAGAAAGAGATGATCACCACCGAAGCACCGAGGTTCGACGCCGCCAAATACAAGGCGACCACCCGGCAGCAATGGGACGTCGCCGCCAAGGCCTGGAACGACTGGGGCGGGTTCCTCAGACAATGGTTGGGAGAAGCCACCGACACTATGCTCGATCTGGCCGACGTGAGGACCGGAAGCCGGGTACTCGATGTAGCGGCCGGAGCCGGCGACCAAACGCTGCGGGCGGCGGACCGGGTCGGGACGTCCGGACATGTACTTGCCACCGACATCTCCGCGGCGATCCTGGAATTCGCTGCGGCCAATGCACGCAGCGCAGGGCATCGCAACGTCGAGACGAAGGTGGCAGACGGCGAAGACCTGCAGGTGCCGGCGGCAAGCTTCGATGCGATCATCTCGCGCGTGGGGCTGATCTACTTCCCCGACCGGCAGGCGGCACTGCGAGGCATGCGGCGCGCGCTCAAGCCCGGGGGGCGAGTGGCGGCGATCGTCTATTCGACACCCGAGAAGAACAAGTTCTTCTCCATCCCCGTATCGATCATCCGCGCCCGCGCAAAACTGCCCGCCCCGTTGCCCGGGCAACCGGGGCCGTTCAGCCTGGGCGGCCCGGGCGTACTCGCGGAAGCGTTCAGGAATGCGGGCTTCCGCGAAGTGCAGAGCCGAACCATTGCGGCACCGCTGCGCATGTCTTCGGCGGCCGAGTGCGTCCGTTTCGAGCAGGAATCGTTCGGCGCGCTGCATCAGATGCTTTCCGGCCTCGACGCGGAGGGCAAGGCCGCCGCGTGGGACGAGATCTCGGCTCAGCTCCGCCAGTTTGAGACGGGGGGGAGCTTCGAGGGTCCGTGCGAGCTCGTCATAGGCGTGGGAGTGAAATAGCGCGTCAGGCCGGGACGGAGGGCGGGCGATGGATGGCCTGCGCCCGGACCTACGTCGCCTCCGATCCCGGTCGTTCCGGCCCGACAGACGTCGGCATGACGGCAGCGCACAAGCGCCAGAAGGCGTGCGCGTCGGTCTCTGCCGACATGGGCAGCCGTCTTTGCACAGGCTGCAACGGTCGGTGAAGTGAGTTTGCTCGGCGCACCGCGCGGGCTGAGCCGCGCTGTGATCGCAGGCATCCGGTAGACCGGTCCCGCAAGCCGAGCCGGCGCGCTGATGCTGCCTCGCGTCAGCAGCACTCCTGCATAGTCGACAGACACGGCTGACCCACTCGTGCTCGATTCCGTCTAAGCTTTGCCGCCTAAGGGCGACTTTGGTGATGGCCCATCGAGCTCCGGCCCGCAGCTCCACGCCCCGTCTTGAGCCTCGCCGCGACCCGTGATACGGTTGAACTGCCCAGCGCCTCAGAACGGCACTGCTCCCGGCTCGATCGAGAACCGCCCGCGCTCACCGGCAATGAATCAGGAGTCGCAATGAACAAAGAGTATCTCGACATCCTCCAACACCTTCTCGCTTCGATCGTCGCCGGCGGGGTCATCGGATTCGAGCGTAGCTTTCACGGTCGACCGGCGGGATTTCGCACGCATACGCTCGTGTGTCTCGCATCCAGCCTGTTGATGCTGGTGACGGTCTACCAGAAGGAATGGTTCTCACAGGCCGTTGTGGAAACGGTGAGGATCGATCCGACACGCATGGCGCAGGGGATCATGACCGGCATCGGCTTCCTGGGTGCCGGGGTGATCTTCAAGGAGAGCCTCACCGTTCGAGGCCTGACCACCGCCGCGTCGATCTGGGTCACGGCGGCGATCGGGATCATGCTCGGAATCGGGTTCTACTTCGCCGCCAGCGTCGCCGTGATGCTGACGCTCGGAACGCTGTCGGTGTTCCGCTGGGTCGAGAGCAGGATGCCGACGCTGTTCTATGCGCACTACATGGTGCGCTTCCCGCGCGGCGCGATCATGCCCGTGGAGGCGCTTCGCGCGCTGCTGGGTGAATACGGGTTCACCGTCGCCAGCTTGAGCTACCGATTGGATGCGGAAGGCGACTACTTCGAGTATCGGACGGTGATCCGAACCATCAAGGAAGACAACGCTCGCCGCCTCGCGCTACATCTGGCCGCGCGCACGGACTGCCTAGAATTTCGCATCTCGCCGACCGGCGACTGACCAGCTCGACGCGTAGCGTTGCCGCGACCCCACCGCGCAGCCGCCGCGCCCGAGGTTGCGGCTGTGTCCGTCCGCAGTGCCGGGGCGCCGTATTACCGACCTGTAATAAACAGCTCCCCGCGGAAATCCGCGTGAAACCGTCGGGTGCAAGCCTGTAGGCGTCCGATTTGCATGCGTTCGCCCACAGCGGCCCTGGGCCGCGGCAGGCCCTCTCACCGAGGGTGCTGCCGGCGCGCGCTCTTTGCACGGCACATCATGCGAGAGCGGCCGAGTCCTTGCGAATCGCGTCGTCCTTCCCCCTTGGCGTGCAGCTAGCGCCGAGGTCTCTGCGGCGGGCTTTCGGCCCGCCGTTTTTCTTTGAACAGATTCCGCTGAGCGCGCGGCCGGCCCGCTCGGCGCGTGAGAGCGTGCACCCGAAACGCGGCCATGCGGCATCAGATGGTCAGCCGACGGCTTCCACTCGTGCGTTCAGGAAATACCCCGCGCCGCGCTCGGTCTTGAGCAGCTCGGGGCGGCTTGGATTGGATTCGAGCTTGCGCCGCAACCGGAGGATCTGCACGTCGATGCTGCGGTCGAACACCTCTTCGTCGTGACCCCGACTCAGCTCGAGTAGCTGTTCGCGGCTCAAGATGCGTTGCGGAGCGCCCAGAAACGCGCTGAGCAAGGCGAAATCCGCTTGGGTAAGCTCCACGCGCTCGCCATCGGCAGAGGTGAGCTGCCGCGTGCGCAGGTTCAGCTCCCAGCCCGCGAAACGCAAGGCGCGAAGAGGTTCGCCCTGGGCTCCCGGATGATCCTTCGACTGAGCGCGCCGCAGGACCGCGCGGATGCGGGCCACGAGCTCACGCGGGTTGAACGGCTTCGTGACATAGTCGTCCGCGCCCAGCTCGAGGCCCATGACGCGATCGGCGTCATCCTTGCGGCTGGTGAGGATGATGATCGGCGTGCCGGATCTCGCGCGCAGCTCGCGTGCGAGGGTCATGCCGTCCTCGGCGGGGAGCTTCAGATCGAGCAGGATGAGGTCGACGACATTCTGTACCAACGCCTCATGCATCGAGGCCCCATCGGCCGCGCACGAAGCGCGTAAGCCGAATTCGGTGAGGTAATCGGAGATGAGCCGCCGAACGTCCGGATCGTCGTCGACGACGAGGATGTGTGGTGCGAAACCCGCCACTTGCGTGCTGGAGCTGGTGAGATCCACGAGAGCTCGCGTGCCCGTTGCGATTCCGAGGCTTATCGTTGGTAGCTTATAGTATAGCGAACAGCCGCTGTACGCTGCGGGTCAGGAGATCGCATCGCCGGACCCAGCGCATGACCTCAACCGTGCAGCGCTCGAGATTCACGATTTAACGCCACCTCCGTGGCATACACCGCCCAGATGCACGAGCGCTCGCAGGTAACCGGCCGCCGGCGAATCGACAGCCACACCATCGTGTGGCTCGTCGGCGCGCTGCTGGTTGCGATCATGGCCGCAGTGCAGGTCTACGACGTGTTGAGGCGGCGAGCGATCGTCATCGAAACGACCGAAGCCATGTACGCGAGCGTGGCGCGCTCGCTGGCAGAGCAGACCCGGGCATTGCTACTGGCGGCCGATCTGGCTGTCGCGGAGACCGCCGCGGAGGCGGCCCGAGGGCCGGCGAACGCGTTCGCGTTCGAGCAACAGCTGCGCGAACGGGTCTCGATGCTCCCGCAGTTACAGGGTTTGCTCGTGCTAGCAGGGGATGGCAAGCCCCTCGCGAGCGCCGGCACGCCGCCCCCGACGAGCGCCGACGAGAGCTACTTCGCCGTCCATCGCGACAATGCATTCGCATCGAGCTACGTGTCTTTGCCTTTCCGCCGCCACGACAACGGCCGCTGGGCCGTGGCGCTCAGCCGTCGGGTCCCGCGCTCGGACGGCACATTGGGCGGGCTCGCTGTCGGGTTTCTAGATCTCGATCACCTTGGAAGCCGGTTTGCATCCGTGAACCTCGGGCAGGGCAGCGAGGTGAGCTTGTTCCATCGCGAGGGACCGCTCCTGATCCGGTTTCCTGCCGATGCCGCGGAGATCGGCCGAACCTTGTTGGACCAGCCGCCGTACGGCGATTCTCTGTCCGCCACAGGCACGGGGACGCTGGTCACGCATGGCGAGCGCGGTGGACACGACATCACGTATGCGGCGCAGCCGGTGGCAAGCTTCCCACTCGTTACCGTCGCGGCAGTGGACAACGCTGTAGTGCTGAAGCCCTGGAACGTGTCGGCGATGCACAGCGCCGTGCGCACTTCCCTATTCTGTCTCAGCGTGCTGCTCTTGCTCGGCCTGGTGCTGCGGCAACTGAGGCGCCGGGAGCAGGCCGAAGCGAGCCTGCGCGTGCAGACGGCGCTGCTCGACGAACTGTTCGAAAGCGCGCCCGAGGCCATCGTCATGCTGGATCCGGAGCAACGCGTGGCGCGGGTAAACCGGGAGTTCACGCGGATGTTCGGATTCACCGCAGAGCAGGCGCGCGGCCGCCCGATGATCGATCTCATCGTGCCGGACGAGCTCAGGCAGGACGCCCGCCGCACGGCCGAAGCGGTGCGCGAGAGCCGGTACAGCAGCCTCGAGACCAAGCGCATGCGCAGCGACGGCGCGCGGTTGCATGTCTCCGAGCTGGTCGCGCCGATCCGCGGAGCCGGCAGCAATATCGCAAGCTATGCCATCTATCGCGACATCACGGAGCGCAAGCTGGCAGAGGCCGAGCGCACCAAGCTCGAATCCCGCTTGCGCCAAGCGGAAAAGCTGGAGGCGATCGGAACCATGGCCGGCGGCATCGCGCACGATTTCAACGGCGCCCTCATGGCCATCCTCCGCTACGGGGAGATGGCCCGCGCCGCCGTGCCGGAAGACGCACCGACGAGGCGCCCCATAGACAACGTGCTATCGGCGGCGAACCGGGCGAGGACACTCGTCGATCAGATCCTGACCTACGGCCGCTCGACGCACAGCAAGCAGACAGTGGTCAATGCGCGGGCGGCGGTCGAGGAAGCCCTCGAGCTGGTGCGCCCGTCTTTGCCGGCCGGTGTGGAGCTCAACGTCAGCCTGCCGGCCGGCGCAGCGACCGTCATCGCGAACTCCACCCAAGTTCACCAGCTCGTGACGAACCTGTCCTCGAACGCCGCGCACGCCATGCGCAACGGGGGAACCCTGAGCCTCACCCTGGAGATCGTGGACCGCGCCCAGGACGTCAACCTCTCACATGGACTGCTCGCGGCCGGGCGCTATGTGCGTCTGGCCGTTCAAGACACCGGCTGCGGAATGGTGCCGGCGGTGCTGGACCACATCTTCGAACCGTTCTTCACCACCAAGGAGCTAGGCCTAGGCACCGGGTTGGGCCTGGCACTGGTGCAGGGGATCGTCTCCGAGCTGGGCGGTGGGATCGACGTGAAGAGCCGGGTGGGCGAAGGCAGCACCTTCCATGTTTATCTGCCGCGTTCCGACGCAGACGCGGTCGCGACGAAAGAGAGCATGGGGTCCCTGCCCCGAGGAGCGGGACAGCGCATCCTTCTGATCGAGGACGAGAGACCATTGATGCTTCTCGCGGAAGAGATGCTGGCCACCCTGGGCTACGAGCCGGCCGGGTTCACCAAACCGTTGGAGGCTCTGGACGAATTGCGCGCCGATCCATCGCGGCTGGACGCCGTGCTGGTCGACTACCTCATGCCGGAGATGACGGGCGTGGAGCTGGCGAAGCGTCTACGCGCCGCGCGGGCCGATATCCCGGTCGTGCTCGTGAGCAGCTACGAAGGCCCTCTCCTGCTGCAGGAGGCGTTCGCAGCCGGCATCGACCACGTCATCATCAAGCCGCTTGCTCTGGACGAGTTGGCCGCGGCAATGGCGAATGCGCTCGCGCCGACCTCGACAGGCTGAAGCGCGCCGCTCCGCCGATCGCACCGTCTACATCTCGCTGCAGAGGGTCCCGGGCGCGCGGGCGGGACAAGTTACAAGTCGGTAATGCCGCCGGCCGCGGCGAAATCCTCCTGACATACGCATGCGCGACGTTGGGCGGGCCGCGCGGATCGGCGCTCCCGCGGGACAAGCGGAGCCCGGTCGGCGGACCGCTCAGTCGACAAGACAACCTGGAGGAGCTAGATCCTATGGAAATGACAAGACGCGCATTCCTGACGGCTGCCGCTGCGACCAGCGCGGTCGCGGCGACCGATGCCCTTGCGCTGAACAAGTTCGCCACCGACCGCGACTGGACCGGCGAGGTGACCGTCACCTATCCCGATCCGGGATGGGAAGTCTTGGACAAGCGCTTTACTGCACGGCAGGGCAACGCGACGCTACAGCGCATCTGGCACGGCATGGGCCCCGCGGCCTCGCTCTGGCACGAAGGCCCGTGCTGGATGGGAGACTGGGGTTGCTTTCTTTGGAGCGACATCCCCAATCACCGCGTTCTGCGCTGGACCGAGGATGACGGCCATGTCAGCGTGTTCCAGACGGAATCCGGGTATGCGAACGGGCACACGCGGGACCGTCAAGGCCGCCTGATCGCCTGCGAGCACGATACGCGCCGCGTGCGCCGCCGCGAGCACGACGGAACGTGGACGGTGTTGATGGACGGCTACGAGGGCAAGAAGCTCAACGCGCCGAACGACGTCGTGGTCGCAAACGACGGAGCGATCTGGTTCACCGATCCGGGCTACGGCATCCTCGGCCCCTACGAGGGGCACAAGGCCGAATTCGAGCTGCCCACCAACGTGTACCGACTGGATCCGCAGACCGGTAAGGCAACCGTGGTTGTGGACGGCATGCGGCGTCCGAACGGGTTGTGCTTTTCGCCGGACGAGAAGAAGCTCTACATCGTGGATACCGGAGCGACCGACGGGCCGCAGTATCCTGCCAACATCCTGGTGTTCGACGTGGTCAACAACGGGACCGCGGTGCGCGGCGGTAAACAGTTCGCGGACTTCAAGCCGGGCTTCACCGACGGGGTACGTTGCGACACCGACGGCAACGTTTGGTGCAGCTGGGGCTGGGGCGGCCCCGACACGAACGGTGTGCGCGTCCATGCACCCAACGGTGATCTGCTGGCGTTTCTGCACACGCCCGAGGTGATCTCGAATCTGGTCTTCGGGGGAACGAAGCGCAACCGGTTGTTCATGACGGGCAGCACTTCGATCTACGCGATCTACGTCAACGCCGTCGGCGCGGCACTGACCTAAGCTCGCACGTCAGCACGAGGACAGGCCCGCATCTGCCCGGGATGCGGGCCTGTTTGCGCTGCGGGTCCGCGATCTCGCGCGGGAGCGCGGCCGACCCAGCACACCGTTGCTTCTGGTTACCGGGTGAGCTACAGCGCGGTAACCCGTCGCGGAGCGGTGAAATTCGGGCGTAACCGCGACACTCAACACTGCGCTTCGTTGGGTGCCGCTCGGAAACCCTGCCCCACCTCCTAGCAGAGGCCCGGAGCTCGAAATACCCCCCTGGTGCCCGTTCCACGCCAGGGCTTTCACGGCGAGCCGCCGCTCGCCGTTTTCTTTTGGTCAGGCTCGATGCAACTCGCGCAGGCGGCCAAAGATGTGCGCGGCAACTGCGGCTCCCGAACGCCGTCGGCACCACCGCTCGCGAATCAAGAGAGAAGCCTTCCGGACCGGCAATCGGGGGCGCCGGATTACAGGCGCGTAACTGAGCTCGATCGCGCGAAATCGTCCCGAAATCCGGGTAGGGAAGACTCGTGACGGGGCATGGTGGACGGCAGGTCCACGACATGCCAGAAGACTCAACTGATGGGAGGAGACCCGATGAGTACGTCGATCAAGGCGCTCGCAACCATGGGGTTCGTAGCATGCACGACCCTTGGCGCGGCGTCAGCGCAGGCCCAAAACTGCTCCGTCTGGCTCGTGGAGAGCAGCCGGTTCATGAACGTGCCGTTCGGCGCGTTCGTGCCCGACCGGACCTATGTGCCGGGCAGCAGCAACCCGATGAGCAACATCAACCTCATCGACATCCCGGTCAACGTGGGCGTGATCAAGTGCGGCAAGGATCTGATCCTGTACGACTCGGGCTGGAAGCAGCAGGACTACCACAAGATGACGGGCACCGAGCACTGGGCACCGCTGCCGGATCAGCTCAAGCTGCTCGGCTTCAACGCCAACGACGTGACCAAGATCGTCGTCGGACATGCGCACTGGGACCACGCGGGCCAGTTGAGCGACTTCCCGAACGCCGTGCTCTACATCCAGCGCGAGGAGCTGAAGGGGATCGAGTGGGCGCTGAACTACCCCAACCCGCATATCAAGGCGGTCAACACGGATCCGGGCGGCTGTATGCGCACGCCTGCCTGCGGCTATCCGCCCAAGACCCTGGACGAGGTCTACGGCAAAGTGCTGGCGGGTAAAGCCATGATTGTCGACGGAGAGTACGAAGTCCTGCCCGGCGTGCGGATCCATCCGGCATTTCGCGCTCACACCGCCGGCTCGCAGCTGCTGGAGGTGCCCACCTCCATCGGCAAGCTCGTGTTCGGTTCCGACGCCTATTCGGATTGGGAAGCGATCCGCGACTGGATGATCGCCAACCCGCAGCAGACGGACACCGTGCAGCAGTTCCTCGCCTACGAGAAGTGCTACAAGATCACCGGCGGCTATCAGAACTGCGTCGCGGCGCACGAGCCCCTGTCCTACACGGACAAGTACCCGCTCACGAAGAACTCCTGGGTCGGGATCAACGGTGGCCGGTTGGCGGAAGTCGCGCTGGCA
>Ga0335082_10006240_pt1 | contig 13016 bp, 9 predicted proteins | sample Lox_Sample_41_FD_206718 | JGI IMG/M metagenome (GOLD analysis project Ga0335082, IMG submission 206718) | Soil microbial communities from Loxahatchee National Wildlife Refuge, Florida, United States - Lox_Sample_4.1 | ecosystem: Environmental > Terrestrial > Soil > Wetlands | place: USA: Florida... | reverse complement strand
CGCGCACGTCCACGCCGTCGGCGCGCGCGCGCTCGATCTCGCGCAGGTGGTCGGCGATGAATTTCTCGCGTCGTGTGTCGGCTGCGTCGGCGATGCCGTTCTCGGTGATCCAGATCGGCTTTTTCTTCCGCGCGAGCGCGCGCAGCACGACGCCGAGGCCTTCCGGGTAGATCTCCCAACCGAGATCGCTCACCGGAGCGCCCGCGGCCACGGTGCGCTCGGCGAAGAGCTCGGCGCGCTTGTCGAGGTTGAACCGCACGACGTCGCGCGAGTAGTAGTTCACGCCGACGAAGTCCTGCGGCAGATCGAGAAACGGCCGGTTGAAGACGACGTCGAGCGTCTTCGCCGCCGCGCGATCGCGGAGGCGCGCCGACGCGGGCTCCGCGACGCGAACATGGTGAGCGAGCCCGACGCTCGCGCCCGGCGCGACGTGGTGGAGCACGTGGTACGCGGCGACGTGCGCGCGCCGGAGCTGCCACGCCGCGCGAATCGCGGCGCGCGGGTCGGTCTTCGCCGGCGGCCAGATCCCGAGCAAGTAGCCCTGCGCCACGAGCACGTTGGGCTCGTTGATGGTGTTCCACATCCGCACGTGATGGCCGAGCGCGCGCGCGACGCGCTTCACGTAACGCGCGAAGCGCATCGGGAAGTCCGCGGACGTCGCGCCCCCGCGCCGCGCGAGCCACGTCGGAAACGAAAAATGGTGCAGCGTGACCATCGGCTCGATGCCCGACTCGGCGAGCAGCGCCACCTCCGCGCGATAGCGGTCGAGCACCGCGTCGTCGAAGCGCCCCTCGACGGGCTCGACGCGCCCCCACTCGATCGACATGCGATGCGCGCGCACGCCGAGCTTCACCTGGAGCTCCACGTCTTCGCGCCAGCGGTTCCAGTGGTCGCACGCGGCGCCGATCGCGCCGCGCGTGAAGTCCCACCAGTCGATCGTCGTGCAGCCGCCTTCGATTTGCGTCGCCGAGGTCGCCGTGCCGAGGATCACATGCTGCAAGCGTGGAACATGTCGCACGTGAGACCGGTACAGCAGTCGTGATCGTCGGTGCAAGAGACGGACACGCCGGCGCAGTGGTACGTGTAGCAGCCGGCGCCGAAGGTCTGGTTGTATCCGGTGCACTGTGCGTGCGGCAGCGACTCGTCGCTCGGCGGCAGGCACGTGACGGAGCTCGTCGTCGTCAGCGGCGACTGGACTGCGGCCGGCAGGGCGGGGCAGTCGCTCGCGCCTTGCGGGTTGCACACGGTCGTCTGGACCGAGCAGAAGTGCTCCGTGGAGCTGTCCGCCTCGAGGCACAAGCCATTGCCGCAATCCGCGTCCGAGTGGCACGGCGAGCAGAACGAGCCGTCGCCGCGGCACGTGCGCGCGCGCGGCAAACACACGGTGGCGTCGTCGTCCTCGTTCGCCGTGCACAGCTCGTCGAGCGGGCAGCTCCCGTCGTCCTGGCACTCGGCGGCGCAGACCTTCTCCTCGCTGTCCGCGCCGTTCGCGGAGACGCAGTGTTGGCGAACGCCGCCCGCGCGCGGACAGTCCGCGTCCGACGTGCACGGCGCGCAGTAGCGCCCGGGGAGCGGCTCGTAGGCGCGCGGCAGACACACGGTCGTCGTCGTGCCCCAGTCCTTGCGCGCCGGGGTGATGGCGTTCGGCGTGTCGTCGACCGTCGCGCACCAGTATCCGGCGGCGCAGTCCCCGTCGTCGATGCATTGGAACTGCGTGCAGAACCCGTTCGCGTCGGTCGGCGACGAGGCGTAACACCAGAAACCCTCGCTCGCGTCGCAGTCGGCGTTGTTCGTGATCGGCGCGGTCGGGTCGTCGGGATCCGCCGCGTCGAAGGGGCTGCAGGGCGCGCCCCACGGCAGGTCCCCGGCGGATTCGCCGGCGTGCGCCGGCACGTACGCCGTGCGATCGGCGACGCAGTAGCCAATGCAGTGGAACCCGAAGGGACAGTCTTCGGGCGCTCCGCACGGGAGGCGGCACGCGGTCGATTCGTGCGCGGGGTCCGCCGCGATCGCTTCGTCCCACGTGTCCCAACCTGCGATGCAGGCGTTGCCGGCGACGCAGGTCGACGCGTCGCACGTGTGCTTCGTCGGCGCGCACGCGAGCAGCGCGGCGGCACAGAAGACGAGACGGCGAAGCATCAGAGGGCCGGGTGCGTGCTCACCCAGTCGAGCCACGTCGAGAGCGTCTGGTCGAGCGCGGTGTCGAAGCCCGGGCCGGCCGACAGGATCTCCATCGAGCGCGGGTCGATGTCGAGGTTGAGCGGGATGGCATCGGTCCCCCAATCCTTGAACAGCGAGCCGCGCCAGCCGTCGACGTCGAAGGTGAGCGTGTAGTCGACGTCGTGACGCGTGACCCATGCGAGGAGGTCCGCGGGCGTCGGCGCGACGCCGTCCGTGGGGCCATCCATGAGCACTTCGAAGAAGACGACGCCGCGCGGCTCGAGCTCGTGCGCGAAGGACAACATGCCGGTGTTGGCGCCGGTCCAGTTCGCTCCCGAGATGAAGTCGCTCTCCTCGTTCGACGGACCGCACCATTCCGCGTTCACGAACACGTGCAGGAGCCTCATCCCTTGCCCGTTCGGTCCGAGACGCTGCTCGGGATCGTAGAAGTCGGCGAGCGAGATCGTCTGGAGGTGGGACGTGTCGACGATGGCGTCGGCGTTCGTCGCGCGGTAGCCCACGAAGCGAAGCGGCGCGATCCGTTCGCCGCGATGCGCGACGCCGCCGTCCTCGAGCGCGAGGACGTCCGACCCGATGTCGTCCGTCGGATAGCACGCGCCGTACGGGTTCGGCGTGCAGGTCTGCTCGGCGCCGGGCGCGGGCGTCCCCGTGACGTCGACCGTCGTTCCGCCGCACGCAGCGAGCGCGAGCGCGCACGCGACCCACCTCCGCATCGCCCCGACCTCCGCTGCGCGATTCTACGTCCGTTTCATCCTGTGGCACAATGATCGCGATGCGGCGGCTCCTCGCGTTCGTCCCGTTCGCGCTCTGCGCGTGCAGCAGCTTCGACACCATCGTCGACGGCGGGCCCGACGAGGACGTCACCCAGCCGCCCGAGGACGTGACCGTCATCCCGCTCGACGCGACCATCCCCGTCGACGCGGAGGTCGAAGCCGACTTGCTCGACGGCGCGGGCGGCGACGCGGGCTGCGCCGCGCTCCCCGACGGCACCGTGTGCGCGAAGGCGCCAGACCTCTGCCACACGGACGGCGTCTGCAGCGGCGGCAAGTGCATGGCGCCCTCGGTTCACGTCGACGGCTACAACTGGAAATCCGGCGACGACAACGCGCGCTGCTGCGGCGGCACGCCGGTCGAGACGACGAGCAACGCGAACTGCGGCGCGTGCGGCATCAAGTGCAACGCGCAGAACGGCGAGAGCTGCTCGACGCTCGGCGGACACTATTTCTGCCGCGGGTGCATCGCGTCGGCGGATTGCTGGTCGAAGTGCTGCTCGCTCTCGTTCAGCCCGGCGAGCTGCGCGGCGAGCGACTGCGCGGGCAACTGCTCGTCCAAGTACTGCCCCGCCGGCACGCACTGCGTGAACGGCGGCGGCACGAGCAGCGACTACTGCTCGTATTGATTTGGATTAGGATGCGCGCATGTCGCTCCAAGGGAAGACTCTGTTCATCAGCGGCGCGAGCCGCGGCATCGGGCTCGCGATCGCGGTGCGCGCGGCGCGCGACGGCGCCAACGTCGCCATCGTCGCCAAGACCAACGAGCCGAACCCGAAGCTCCCGGGCACGGTGCACACGGCGGCCGCCGAGATCGAGAAAGCCGGCGGCAAGGCGCTCGCGTGCATCTGCGACATCCGCTTCGAGGACCAGATCGCCGCGGCCGTCGAGAAGACGGTGCAGACGTTCGGCGGCATCGACGTCTGCGTGAACAACGCGAGCGCGATCTCGCTGACCGGCACGCTCGAGACGCCGATGCGTCGCTACGACTTGATGAACGGCATCAACGCGCGCGGCACGTTCGCGTGCTCGCAGGCGTGCCTGCCGCACCTCTTGAAGGCGAAGAACCCGCACATCTTGAACATCTCGCCGCCGCTCTCGATGAAGGCGAAGTGGTTCGCGCCGCACGTCGCCTACACGATGGCGAAGTACGGGATGAGCCTGTGCGTCCTCGGCATGCACGAGGAGTTCCGCGGCAAGGTCGCCGTGAACGCGCTCTGGCCGCGCACCGTCATCGACACCGCCGCGGTGCGGAACCTCCTCGGCGGAGGCTCGGTCGCCGAGCGCGGGCGCAAGCCCGAGATCATGGCGGACGCCGCCTACGCCATCCTGACGAAGGATGTAAACTACACGGGTCACTTCGCCATCGACGACGAGGTGCTGCGCGCCGAGGGCGTGACCGACTTCTCGAAGTACGACGTGGTGCCGGGCGCGGAGCTTCTTCCGGATTTCTTCGTCGACTAGAACGAGTCGCCCGAGCCGCCGCCGCCGAAGTCGCCGCCCCCGCCGGTGAACCCGGAGTCGCCGCCGCCGCCGCCGCTCGACCACGACGAGTCGTTCGACGACGACCAAGAAGAGTCGTTCGACCACGAAGAGCCCGTCGTCCAACTGGGGCCCGACGAGCCGCTCGAGAACGCCCTCGCGAGCTTGCTGATGATGAGGACGAAGACGAGGATCGGGATGCCGAAGAAGATCGCGAGCATCAGCAGGCCCAAGAAGACGTTGCCGGCGCCGCCGCTCGGGTGAGGCGCGCGCGTCGGGGCCGCTCCGCCGGCGCCGCCCTTGTCGAGGTCGGCCATGATGGCGTCGGTCGCGTCGTCGACGGCGAGGCGGTAGTTCTCGTGGCCGGGCGCGAGCGCGGGGCGAATCTTCTGCCGCACGATGTCGTTCGCCTGCAAGTCGGTCAGCGCGCCCTCGGCGCCTTTGCCCGTCGCGATGAACGCCTTTCGTTCGACCGGCGCGATGACGAGCAGGACGCCGTTGCTCTCCTTCTTGCGGCCGATGCCCCACGCGCGTCCCGTGTCGACGGCGACGTCCTCGATGGGCTGACCCTCGAGCGAAGCCGGAATGAACACGGCGATCTCGTTCGTGGTGCGGATGCGGTAGTCCTCGAGCTTGCGATCGATCGCGAGCCGCTGCTCTTCGGTGAGCTTGTGCGCGGTGTCGGTCACGTGGGCCGTCATCGGCGGCGGCGTGTAGGCGCGCGCGGGGAGCGCGACCAATCCGACCACGAAGAGCGTGAGCGCGAAGACGAGGCGGCTCATGGGAGCGCGAGCTCGACCGTCGGCACGCCCGCTTCGCCGCGCTCAAGGTACCCGTAGCGCGCGAAGTTGTCGAGCACGCGGACGACGTAGGCGCGCGTCTCCGCGAACGGGATGGCCTCCACGAAGGCGTCGAGCTCCATGCCTTTCATGCGCTGCGCCCAACGTAACACCGATTCGTCGCCCGCATTGTAGGACGCGACCGCGAGCGGGACCGAGCCGTGGGCGCGCACGAGCAGATCGTGGAGGTAGCGCGCGCCGAGCGCGACGCTGCGCGCCGGGCTCGTGAGGTCGCCGCTCTCGAGGCGCACGCCGAGCTCGGTCGCGACGGTCTGCGCGGTCTCGGGGAGGAGCTGGAGCGCGCCGACTGCGCGCGCGGGCGAGATCGCGTTCTCGTCGAACTCGCTCTCTTGTCGCATCACGGCGTCGACGAGACCGGACGGGAGCGTCTCGCGGATCTCGGCGGCGCGCACCGCCGCGGAGAACGGCGCGGGGTACGCGCACGACCACGCCCAGCGCGTCGACGGGCCCGGCGCGCGCGCGAGGTCCTTCGCGTCGATTTGCGTCGCGAGCTGCATGCGACGCTTGCCGCGATCGATCTTGCCGTACGCGACGCAGAGCGCTTCGGTCGAGCGCGAGGCGGCGGCGGCCGTCACCTCGGACTCGCGCGCGCGGAGCGCGTCTTCGGCGGCGCCGTCGAGGCCGATGCGATCGAGCGTGGCGACGGCTTCGGGGAGCGTCACGACGAGCGGCGCGGCGGGGTCCGCGGGGCCGGCGGGCATCGCCGGCGGCAGCGGCGCGGAGAGTGCGCCGAGGCGGGCGCGCGCGACGAGCGCGGGCCACGAGAGCGGGAGATTGCGCGCGACGTCGGTGAATCGCGCGATCGCGTGGGTGCGGTCGCCGTCCTTGAGCGCGGCGAGGGCGGCGAGGTTCTCCATGCGCGCGCGCGCGACGGCGTCGCGCTCGGAGCCCGCGCGCTCTTCGAGGAGCTTGCGCGCGCGCTTGACGTCGTCGCCCTTCTCGAAATGCGCGATCGCGCGGAGGTGCAGCGCTTCGTCGTGGTTCGCGCCGCCGGCGAACTTCGAGGCGTAGTCGTCGAACGCGGCAGCCGCTCTGGCCCAGCGGCCGTGGAGCATCTCGAGGCGCGCGGAGTAGAACGCGGCGGCCTCGGCCTCCGGCGACTTGCGGAAGCGCGCGACGACCTCGGCGTAGCGGGCGATGGCCTCGTCGTCGTGATCCGCGCGCGAGAGGGCGCGCGCCGACCAGAGGAGATCCGACGCGGCCTCCGTGTCCGACTTGTCGGCGGAGCACTGCCGGAAGAGCGTCGCGGCCTCGACGTAACGCGAGCGCGCGCGCATCATCGCGTCGGCGCGCGCGCGCTTCAGCTCGACGGCGTGCACGCGGCCGGGCGCGTAGGCGGCGCGGTCGAGCGCGCGGAGCGCCTCGTCGAGCTGGGCCTCGTCGGCGAGCGCGCGCGCCCGCGCGACGAGCTCGCGCTGCCCGAGCGGATGCTTCGGGTCGTCCTTCGCGAGCACCGCCTCGGCGTCGCGGGTCTCGGCGAGGAAACCGTGCACGAGGAGCCACCGCGCGTCGGCGATCGCGTCCGCGGTCTCACCCGTGTGCATGCGGATCGCGCGCGCGCGCGCCTCGCTCGTCCGCGACTTGCGCTCGCTCGAGAGGACGCGCGCGGCCTCGGCCGTGGCGCGCGTCGGGAGCTTGGCCTTCATGAACGCGTCGGCAGCGGCGAGGTGATCGGCGTTCGAGGCCGCGTGCTTGCTGAACCACTCGCCCGCGTCGGCGAACGGGCCCGCGATCGCCTGCGCCTGCGCGCGCGCGCGTCCGATCTCGGGCGCGAGGGCGGGGAGCGAGCCCTCGAGGGCGTCGAGCGCGTCGAGCGCAGCCTTGCCGTCGCTCCGTCGCAGCGCGACGGCCGCGCGCGCGAAGCGCACGTCGGGTTTCTTCCGCTCCGCGTCCGGGAGCGCGTCGATCGCGGCGGCGGCCGCCACCCAGCGCTCCTCGCGCACGAGCGACACCCACGTCGGCGCGGTCGGGGCCTGCGTGGACATGCCCGCTTCGGTGGACGCGTCGGCGACCGCCGCGTCGCCCCCCGCGCGCGCCGCGTCCGGTGCGTTTCCGCCGTGCGCGCCGCACGCGAGCGCGAGCGACGAGAGCAACGTCCACCGAAGCGCGCGCATCACGGCGACGATACGACGACGCACGCGACCGTGCCACGATTCGGTTATCATGCGGCATGGGGCGGTTCATCCGCCAGAAGTGAGCTTCGTCCGAGGCGATCGCTCTTCGACGAACGTCCCTCCACCACGCCACGCGCACGCGCGCGTGACGCCCGTCTCGTCCTCGCCCGCGACGACGCGCGCGATGCGACCCGCCGCGCGCTCGAAGAGCTCGGGCTCGCGCTCGATCGCGACCCAGCGGCGGCCCATCTTGTGCGCCGTCGCCGCGGTCGTGCCGCTCCCCGCGAACGGGTCGAGCACCCAGTCGCCCGCGTCGGTCGTCATCGACAAGATGCGGTGCATGAGCCGCTCGGGCTTCTTGTTGCGCGAGAAGACGACGCCGCCCTCGCGCGCGATGCCCTGGAAGCCGATGTCGTCCCAGACGTTGGTGAGCGGCTCGACGAGCGCCGGCTCGCCGTCCACGTCGCGCACCTTGTCCGCGAGGAACAAGATGCGGTTGCCGCCGCGCACGAGGAAGTCCTTGTGCGGCGCGCGCGCGAGACGAAACACGCGCTCGGGCGACATGCGCGAGCGCACGACGAGCTCGCGCGCCGCCTTGCCGATCGCCTCGAATCGCGGCTGCGCGAACCGGACGACGTGGCGCGCGTTGCCGAGCGCGAACCGCGCGAGCTCGCGCTCGAACGCTTCGCCACCGATCGCGCGGCGCGCCGCGTGCGTGCCGCCGTACCCGAGCCGCTCGGCCACCACGGCGCCGAGCGGACGAAACGACCATTTCTCCGGCAGGTCCCCGGGGTTTTCGAGCCACGTGCGATACGCGGCGTCGTAGCTCTCTCGCTGTCGCGTGAGCGCGTTCAACCGGAGCGCGCTCTTGTCGCGCGCCCAGAAGACGACGTAGTCGGTCACGTTCGTCGGTCCGCGGTTCTGCGCCTTGTGCCCCGTCGCCGCGCTCCGCACCACGGTCACGATCGCGAATCGGTTCGCGCGCCCGAAGGCCTCGTCGCCGATCGCGAGCAGCGATCCGAGCTCGGTGTCGTCGATCTCGCACGCGATCGTCCCGTCGCGCGCGACCAGCGGCGCCAGCGCGGCGAGCGTCTCGCGAAGGCGCGCCGCCCACGTCTCGGGCGCGCGCGCGTCGTCGTACTCGGCGAACTTGCGCCCCGTGTTGAACGGCGGATCGAGGTACGCGCAGCGAAACCGCTCCGCCCACGCGCGCCGCCGCGCGCGCATCACGCGCGCGTTGTCGCCGAGGACGAGGCGATTGTCGTCGGTCAGAGCTGCCAACGCGTCTTCAAGTAGCTCTCGACGGCTTGCCGGTCGCCGTCGTTCAGTCCCTTGGAGAAAATGATCATCTCACCGATCATGCCGCAGTAGAGCTGATGGTCCCCGGTGGTCTCGCTCGCGTGGTAACCGATGTACGTCGTCGTACGGTTGCCGTTGTAATAGGGGATGGTCGGACCGTTCGGATTCAGGTTGTTTTGGAACGTTCCGTTCACGAATGCCGTTCCTCCGACGAGCGAGCCGCCGCTGGCGGCGGGCAATCGAAACTCGACGAGGTCGGCGGTGCCCGGGACCCACGAGCCTCCGCCGGTGATTCCCACGGCGCCCGTACCCGAGAAGAGCTCCGCGTCACCGCTCGCGGTGTTCGCCGACTCGTCCCAGTTCCGACCGATCGCGATCGCGTCGCTATATTGGAAGTTCATTTCCTGCGACGAGTCGAAGAGGGCGCCCGAGTTGCCGGTGAACGAGCTGTTGCACGTGTTGGGTTGAAACACGACGAAGCCGGTGAAGCCGAGCGAGAAGTCCGTGAAGGAGCCCGAGACCGTGAGGCAGTTGAAGGCGCCGTCGAATTGCACGGCAGGCAGGCCGTGGATCGCCGAAGCGACGAGGGCCGGCGCCTCCTGGCAGTTCGGATCGCTCTGCGGCAGGCTCACGGTGCGGTGCTTGCTCGACGAGTCCGTCCACGTCGCGACGCCGCCCCCATCGCCGGTGGTGCCCACGTCCGCACGGAGCCAGAGCTCGACGTTGCCGTAATAGTTCGCGTCGAACGGGCCCGCCTCTTGCGCGTCGACGGGCGCGTCGGTCGAGCCGTCGGTCGGCGTCGCCTGGTCGACCGGCGCGTCTTGCGCCGTCGCGTCCGTCGACGCGTCCTGTTGGGGCGTCGTCGAGTCTCCCACGCACGCCGACGAAGCACACACGATCACTGGAGAAAGAAGAAGAAGCTCCCGCCACATGCGTTCAAGATAACGGAACTTCGCTGACCTTGGTACGTCTGAACGGCATGAAGCCGCGCGCTCTTCTCTTTCTCCTCGCCGCGTGCCATCACGACGCAAAGCCCGCACCGGACGCGCTCGCGCCGACCGCCACGGCGAGCGCGTCCGCCGCGCCGAGCGCGAGCGCGACAGCGAGCCCCGTCCCCACGCCGAGCGCGCCGCTCGCGATCGTGGACCTCGGCGGCGGACGCTTCGCGATCGAAAACGACGGGGCCGACGCGGCGCGCGTGAAGTCGGCCGCCGCCATCGAGCGAAAGACGGACACGGGCTGGCAGGCGCTCTACATCGACGTCCGCGACGGCTACCGCCTCGTCGAGCAGTGCCCCGCGCGCGGGACGCCGGTCGACGCGTGCGTCTCCGTGCCCGCGCACGGAGAGCTCGATCCGGCGCGCTGGACGGGGTTCAACTGCAGCGGGCAGTGCAACATGATCTGTCGCGCCAACGCGTTCGAGGGGCCCGGCACGTTCCGCCTCGTCGTCTCGACGTGCGACGGCGCGCGCGTCGAAGGCCCGGCGTTCGAGATGCCGTCCTTTCGCGATCCGCCCGCGCTCGATCGCTGGGCGCTCGCGACGAACATCGCGTCGGCGTCCGTGGTGCGCCTGGACAACGCGTCGGCCGCGCACGCCGACACGAGCGCGCCCGCTTCGCCCGGCCACGTCGCCGGCTTCGCGACCAAGGGCGCCGAGCATCCGCTCGACTCGAGCGTCGCGCTCGGCGCGCTCCGCGCGTTCCTCCAAGACGGCCGCGGCTTCGACGACAAGATCATGAAGCGCTGCGCGATGGGCCCGATGGTCGGCGTCCGTCTCGAGCGCGACTTGCCTTCGACGGCGGCCGCGCGCCGCCAGACCGTCGAGATCGCGATGGACTTCAGCTGCAACAAGCTCTTCGCCGCGTTCGGCGAGGGCTCGCATCGCGTGACGCTCGCCTCGCACTTCGACCCGTCGCACCGCGCCGCGGTGACGTGGGCGAAGGCCGTTTTCCCCGGAGACGCCGAAATCGCCAAATTGAGGTAGCTTCGCCCGCGGAGGCAACATGAAAGCGGACGTCCGTGCCCTGATTGGCTTCGTCCTTCTCGGCGTCGTCTTGATTGCGTTCGCGCTCTTGTCGCCGAAGATCGTTCCGCCGGAGAGCCCGGTGAACGCGCTCCCGACGGTCGCGTCGAACGCGCCGGCGCCTCCGCCGCCCACGTCGATGACGCCGCTCACCGGGCCGCTGCTCTTGCAGACGCCCTCGCTCTCGAAGAGCGACATCGCGTTCTCGTTCGCGGGCGAGATCTGGACGGTCCCGCGCGAGGGCGGCACGGCGCGTCGCATCGTGTCCGGCCAACTCCGAAACGGTCACCCGATTTTTTCGCCCGACGGCACGCAGATCGCGTTCACCGGCACGTTCGACGGCAACACCGACGTCTACGTCGTTCCGTCGGGCGGCGGCGAGCTCAAGCGGCTCACGTACAACCCGAGCATCGACGTCGCCGTCGGCTTCTCGCCCGACGGAAAGAAGATCCTCTTTTATTCGATGCGGCAGACGCCGCGCGATCTGCCGAAGCTCTTCACGATCCCGCTCTCCGGCGGGCTCGCCGAGCTCGTGCCGGTCCCGTCGGGCGTCGAGGCGACCTATTCGCCCGACGGAAACCACATCGCGTACATCCCGTTCCCGCAGTGGGAACCCGGCTGGAAGAAATACCGCGGCGGCCAGGCGACGCCGATCTGGCTCGCGGATGTCGCCGACTCGCACGTCGTGAAGCTCCCGCGCGACGGCGAGAACCAGCGCTGGCCGATGTGGCAGGGCGACGCCGTCTACTTCGTCTCGGACAAGGACGGGCCGTTCTCGCTCTGGCAGAGCGACTCGAAGGGCGGACCCGCGAAGATGCTCTGGCGCGACCCGAACGGCTGGGACGTCCGCTCGGCGTCGGTCGGCCCGGGCGCGATCGTCCTCGAGACGCTCGGCGCGCTCCACCTCTACGATCTCGCGTCCGGCAAGGAGCACGCGGTCAAGGTCACGATCGCCGACGAGCTCCCGCAGGTGCGCCCGCGCTTCGAGTCGCTGAGCCACGGCCAGGTGCTCCACGCCGCGATCTCGCCGACCGGCAAGCGCGTGCTCTTCGAGGCGCACGGCGAGATCCTCTCCGTGCCGCGCAAGAAGGGCGACGTCCGCAACCTCACGCGCAGCCCCGGCGTCGCCGACCGCGACCCCGCGTGGTCGCCCGACGGCAAGTGGATCGCGTGGCTCTCGGATCAAGGCGGCGAGTACGCGCTCTATTTCCGCGCGCCCGACGGGCTCGGGCCGACGCATTTCGTGAAGCTCGGCGACTCGCCGTCGTTCTTCTACGCGCCACGCTGGTCGCCCGACAGCAAGAAGATCGCCATCACCGACAAGCGCCTCAACTTGTGGCTCATCGACCTCGCCAACCCGACGCTCCAGAAGGTCGACACGCTGAAGTTCGAAGGCTCGTCGTTCGACGAGGCGTGGTCGGCGGACTCGAAGTGGCTCACCTACGTGAAGGAGCTCGACAACCACTTCCACGGCATCTTCGTCTACTCGCTCGACGACAAGAAATCGCACCAGGTGACCGACGGCCGCAGCGACGCGTCGTCGCCGCGCTTCGATCGCGAAGGCAAATACCTCTACTTCCTCGCGAGCACCGACGTCGGGCTCGGCGAGAACAACAGCGAGATGACCTCGATGGCGCGCCCGGTGACGAGCAGCGTCTACGCGATCGTGCTCGGCAAGGACGAAGCCTCGCCGACCGCGCCCGAGAGCGACGAAGAAGGCGACGGCGGCGCGGCCGACGGCGGCGCGGCCGCGAAGAAGAAGAAGGGCCCCGTCGAGGTGAAGATCGACTTCGACGATCTCGACCAGCGCATCGTCGCGCTCCCGATCGATCGCGCGAACTGGGCCACGCTCGACGTGGCGGAGAAGGGGACGGTCTTCCTCGGCGCCGTGCCGGTCGTGAGCTCCGACGAGGACTACACCGAGCCCAAGCGGCCGCCGCTCGTCATGTACGCGTACGACCCGCAGAAGCGGAAGGTCGAGAAGGTGCTCGACGCGGTCGACGCGCCGCACGGCGACGTCGCGACGTTCCAGGTGAGCGCCGACGGAAAGAACGTCCTCTACGAGCAGAAGGGCAAGTGGACGATCGCGCCGGTCGACAAGCCGTCCAAGGCGGACGACACGATCAGCCTCGACGGCGTCCACGTGTGGATCGATCCGCGCGCCGAGTGGAAGCAGATGTACCACGAGATCTGGCGCATCGAGCGCGACTTCCTCTACGACCCGCACGCGCACGGCCTCGATCTCGCGAAGGCGGAGAAGACGTACGAGCCGCTGCTCGCCGGCATC
>Ga0335082_10006239_pt1 | contig 13018 bp, 11 predicted proteins | sample Lox_Sample_41_FD_206718 | JGI IMG/M metagenome (GOLD analysis project Ga0335082, IMG submission 206718) | Soil microbial communities from Loxahatchee National Wildlife Refuge, Florida, United States - Lox_Sample_4.1 | ecosystem: Environmental > Terrestrial > Soil > Wetlands | place: USA... | reverse complement strand
CAGAACGGGACGATCGGGAGACATGGCTCGTTCGCGATGCTGGCGCACAAATTTTTCGTCCACAACCGCGCGCAGATCGTCGTCACTCAGTCCGTCGATCATATTGACTTCGTGCGAGGTACGGAAGCCATCGAAAAAGTGGAGAAACGGAATGCGCGACTCGAGCGTGGTGGCCTGCGCGATGCACGCGAAATCATGCGCTTCCTGGACGGAGTTGGAAGCAAGCAGCGCAAAGCCGGTGGACCGCGTGGACATCACATCACTGTGGTCGCCAAAAATGGAAAGCGCGTGCGTGGCGAGGGTGCGAGCCGCCACGTGGATGACAGCGGAGGTCAACTCACCGGCGATCTTGTACATGTTCGGAATCATCAGCAGCAGGCCCTGCGAAGCGGTGAACGTCGTTCCCAGCGCTCCGGCCTGCAGCGCACCATGCAACGCGCCCGCGGCGCCCCCTTCGCTCTGCATTTCAATCACATCGGGAATCGCGCCATAGATGTTCTTCTTGCCTTCGGAATTCCACTGATCGGACCATTCGCCCATCGGCGAAGAAGGCGTGATGGGATAGATGGCGATGACTTCGTTTAGACGATAAGCGGCCGAAGCGGCAGCTTCGTTGCCGTCGAGAATAGGCATGGCACGTTTCATGGAAAGACTCCCGGGAGCGTCTAGGAAAATCGTAGGCCGGGAGAAAATTGATTGCAATGGCAAGTATGCACGGTCACGTGTTCAGGAAAACCCGCGTTTGCAGTGTGACCCGCATCACAGCACGATGTTTGCTTTATCAGGTTGTTTCTTGCGATTGGAGCTCGTCGGGCAGCTAGTCTGCTCTCGTGGAGCCCTAGGCCAGCTGGAAGGAATCTTGTTGGCGCCGCTGCCAGCTTGTGGGAATAGCCTCGTTGCCATTGGGGCTCTGGTCCACGCTGAACTGATAGTTCTGGGAATCGAGCGGTGCAAGAATCCTAGAGCTGACCCGCTTCCCAACCTGCGGATAGCTGGCGCGATCCACCGGGGTGAAATTCCCTTTGCCATCGTTTAGAAGGATGATGAGGAATTCCCCGTCCAGCACGGAAGTGATTACGAGGTCGGCGATCTGGTCGCTATTCACGTCCTGGGGGGAGATTTCGAGTCCACCGGCGGGTCCAATTAAGCCGATGGGTGGATGCGCGCCGGAACTGAATTTAAGCTCCAAGGAATATTCTGTCTGCGGAGCGCCATAGCGGCTAACGCGAATCATTGCTAGATCGGGCCGCAAGTCGCCGTCGAAATCAGCGATCGCAAAATGAGTCGAACCTTGGGCAATGGCGAATTTCACCAGGTGCGTTATCGGCTGGTCCAGATCGCGGTAAACCGCTGGCAAGAAAGCCACTAATAAACCGACACCCAACACCGCAAGCGCGGCCGGAAAGAGGCGGTGGAGAACCCAAGTCAGCTTCATAGAAACGTGAGTCTACCCCAACTTCGCTCGGCAAAGCCAAATAGAGTTCGGGGAGATTCCGCTCCCAGAGCGCCGCAACGTGGTATCTATATTCGGTGTGATGAATGTCACAAATCGCTGTGACGAACGACGCGGAAGGACGTGACAGTGAACCGCTACCTTATACAAAGAAGAGGGGGTATCCGGGAATGGCTGTGGGTCTACCATGAGTCGTGTTCCCTCAGCACCTCTCGTTTTGGCCAATAACGCTTTAGGATACAAGTAGTTAAAACCTCTAGGTTTCGGCCCGTGAAAACCGCAAAGGAGTAATCCCCAATGGCGAGCAACTCAAGCACAGAATCGCTTCCTGCCGAAGGCGCTGCTGGGATCCCCAGTTCGCGCGTATATCCGCTAGCCGGGGTAGCGCTCGTTTTAGGGTTTGCTTTGGGGTACTTTCTGCTCGGCCCCAAGGCAGAGCCGCCCACTCCAGCAATGCGGTCAGGAGCACCAGCCGGAGCCATGGGGATGCCTCCGGGTGGACATCCGATGCCGACAATGGAGCAAATGAAGGCCATGGCGGACGTGAAGGCCGCTCCCCTGCTTGAGGCTCTGAAAGCGAAGCCGAAGGACGCACAACTCCTGACTCAGATCGCCGCGCTTTACTCGAGCACGCACCAGTTCAAAGACGCGGCGACTTATTACAAAAGGGCGGTGGAGGCAGATCCCAAGAATGCCAGTGTCCGGACCCAATATGCCTCCAGCCTTTACTATTCCGGCGATGTGGACGGCGCCTTGAAGGAGTTGCAGCAGGCGTTGAAGTACAAGCCGGACGACGTGAATGCGCTCTTCAATCTGGGGATGATCAAGTACAAAGGCAAGGACGACGCTGCGGGCGCGGTGGCCGCCTGGCAGCAACTCCTGAAAGCGCATCCGGACCTGGATCGCAGGGCCGACGTGGAACAACTGATCGCCGAAGCGCAACAGAAACCGGCGGAGAAACCAGCGGCAAAGAATTGAATCCGGCGCACCAGCCGGAAGGAGCAAAGACCGTGGCGGACACTTTGAAAACTACTTCGACCGATTCGTGGAGCGCCCCGCAGGCCGCGGCACTGGTAGTGGTGTGTCTCCTGGCCGGCACGGCCGGCGGATGGCTGATTCGCAAATCGTCGGCGACGCCGGCGACGCCGCAAACCGTTAGCGCTCCGGCTGCGTCCCAGGTAGCCAGCGCACCTCCGCCGCCAAACTTTGGCATGGCCAATAGCGGGCCCACACCGGAGCAATTGAAAGCGGCTGCGGATTCTCAAGCCGCGCCCTTGTTGGAAAAGCTGAAAGCCACTCCCGACGATGCAGGATTGCTCGCCAACGTCGGAAATATTTATTACGACGCCAAGCAATATAAGATCGCCATTGAGTATTACGAGCATGCCTTGAAGATTCAGCCGACGGATGCTTCCGTGCGCACCGATCTGGGCACCGCCTATTGGTATACGGGAGAAGCAGATGCGGCGATCTCGCAATTCAATAAGGCTCTGACCTATGATCCCAACAAAGCCGATACTCTCTTTAATCTGGGCATAGTAAAGTGGCAGGGAAAAAAAGACGGGCCGGGAGCGATCGCCGCGTGGCAGAAATTGCTGGCGACAAATCCCGCCTATCCGCAAAAGGATGCCGTCGAGCAGTTGATGGCCCAGGCGCAGCAGAAGTAGAGAAGAATGCCCATGAGCGATCCGCAATATAAGGCCATCATCGTCGGTGCGGGACCCGCGGGCCTTACCGCCGCGTACGAACTGAGCAAAAAGGGTCAGCGTGTGCTCGTGCTGGAGAGCGATCCCCAGTACGTCGGCGGAATTTCCCGGACAGTGGCTTACCACGGTTATCGCTTCGACATCGGCGGCCACCGTTTCTTTTCGAAATCCCGGGAAGTGGAAGATCTCTGGACCGAAATCCTGGGGCCGAACATGCTGGAACGCCCACGCTCTTCAAAAATTTATTACCGCGGCGATTTTTACGCATACCCGCTGAAGCCCTTCGAGGCGCTTTCCAAACTGGGGGTGTTTGAATCTACATTGTGTGTGCTGTCCTTCCTGAAGGCCAAGGTAAATCCCACGCCGCACCCGAAATCGTTTGAAGATTGGGTGGTCAATCAATTTGGCCGGCGGCTGTTCCGCATTTTCTTCAAGACCTACACGGAAAAAGTGTGGGGCATGAGCTGCAAGGAAATTTCCGCGGACTGGGCTGCACAACGCATCAAGGGTTTGTCTTTGGGCTCCGCGATCAAGAACGCACTGCTGCCGAAACGCCAGCCGAAAGACCGCAAGCAAGTGGTGAAAACGCTCATCGACACCTTCCGTTACCCGCGCCTCGGCCCAGGAATGATGTGGGAGACCTGCGCGGACAAGGTTCGCCGCATGGGCAGTGAGGTTTTGCTGGGGCGCAGTGTGTGCGGTTCCCGGTGGGACGCGGCGGCCAATTGCTGGACGGTGACGGCGCGAACGCCAGACGGACAACTCGAGGAATATAAGGCGGAACACCTGGTCTCTTCGATGCCGATCCGCCAACTGGTATCACAGATCGAGCCGCGCTTGCCGGAAGACGCATTGGGCTCCGGCAATTCCCTGCGCTACCGCGATTTTCTGACCATTGGGCTGGTTTTACGGGAGAAAAACCGCTTCAGCGACAACTGGATTTACATCCACGATCCCAACGTGAAAGTGGGCCGCGTGCAGAATTACAAATCGTGGTCGCCCGAAATGGTGCCCGATCCTAACTTCTGCTGCTATGGCCTGGAATATTTCTGCTTCGAGGGCGATGGCTTGTGGACCTCACCGGACGAGGACCTGAAAGCCCTGGCGAAAAAAGAGATTGAGCAGATCGGCTTGGGCACCGCTGCCGACGTCGTGGACGGCTGCGTGATTCGCCAGGCCAAGGCATATCCGGTCTATGACGACGATTACCGCAGGCATGTGGACGTGATTCGCAAGGCACTCGCCGCACATTGCCCGAATCTCCATCTGGTGGGCCGCAACGGCATGCACAAGTACAACAATCAGGACCATGCGATGATGACGGCGATGCTCGCGGCCCGCAATATCCTGGCCGGTGAAGAAAAGTACGACATCTGGGCCGTCAATGAAGACGGGGAATACCACGAATCCGGCCGGGCTGGCGAGCAGGCTGAAGCCACCACGAATCGCCTTACGGTTCCCGCCGCAACCTCATGAATTTTTTCCGCAACCGCTGGGTACACCTTTCCGCCTTAACGACTTTCCTTGCCATCATAGGCATCAACGCGCTGCGCTTGAAGTACTGCGTAATCGATTTTGATTTATGGTGGCACCTGAAAGTCGGCGACTGGATTGTCGAACATTTTGCCGTCCCGCATACGGGCATACTTTCAAGAACTGCAGCGGATCGTTCATGGATAGCGTACAGCTGGGGGTACGAGGTTCTGCTCTCGCGCTCCTATGCGTGGTTTGGACTTTTGGGGATGGGCGCATTCGGAACTTTGCTGACGATTGGCGTAGCGTTTTCCGTTTACTGGATGGTGCGGCGACTCTCAGGAAACTTCTGGCTGGCTGTTATCCTTGCCGGAACTGTTTGTTCCGCATTTCTGTTCAACGGCATGCCGCGGCCCGTTTTCTTTTCGATGATTCTCTATTGCGTGACGCTGACCCTGCTTCTGGAAGCACAACGCACGGAAGAAATCAGACTTCTATACTGGCTGCCACCGCTGATATTGCTATGGGCAAATCTCCATATCCAGTTCATCTACGGACTGTTCGCTGTTGGACTCTTTGTTGGCGTCAGCATCGCGCAGCAACTGCTTTGGGCGGCCGGGCTTAACCTGAGTTTCCTAAAACCGGCAACCCTTCCCGCAAAACCTCTGCTCGCGATTTTGGGATTGTGCTTCCTGGCCTCATTGATCGGACCCAATTTCTACCAGCCCTATGTCGCCGTCTTCGTCTATACGAAAGCGAAGTTCACGTACAACATCATCATGGAGCTTCAACCGTTGAGCTTCAGGGGTTTTAGCAATTTCATCGAACTATTCCTGGGCGCCGCCGGGTTCTACGCTGTTGGATGGCAAAAAAAGCTGGATCCTTTCAAACTGTTACTCCTGGTTGTGGCCAGCGCCGTTGCCTTCCGGACGATGCGTGACGGCTGGTTTCTCTGTTTTTCCGCTGCGGCTTGCATTGCGGATTTGCCCCGCCCTGAAGAAATCCAAGATCCCGCAGAATCGTGGGGCGCGCTGGCGATGGCTGCCGGAGCATTGGCCATTATTCTGATGGTAGCCGCACCCATCGTTCATTTCGATTCGCGCGGCATTGATCGCGCCATCAGCGCAGATTATCCGGTGAATGCCGTCAATTTCCTGCGGCGAAACAGCTTTTCTGGACCGCTGTATAACAACTTGAACTGGGGCGGTTTTTTGATGTGGTATCTGCCAGAACTTCCAGTGGCTATCGACGGGCGCAATGACCTTTACGGCGATGAACTTGACAAGATTTTCTATGACTCGCAATCCGCGGCCTCGTCGTATCAGACCGACCCGTATCTGAACGAGTCCCACGTGGTAATTCTGGATTCCACCCTGCCGCTGGCGAAAATATTGACGATCGATCCACGCTTCAAGCTGGTGTATCGCGACGACATCGCTACCGTGTATGCAAGACAATAAAGATGGATCGAAGAGGATAGACGGATATGGCGCGTTCGACAGATACATCAGATACACCAGGGGTTTCGCGGTTGCGTTTCTGGCTGCCCCGGATCGCGTTTGCCATTCTCGCGCCCGTGGTGCTCCTCGCGCTCGTTGAAGGAGCGCTCCGCATTTTCAATGTGGGCTATCCGACTAGCCTCATGATGCCGGACACGATTCACGGGCGGCCCACGACTTGTTTCAATCCCTTCTTCCCTGCGCCCTACTTCCCTCCCGGAATGATCAAGGAACCCCAATATTTCTGCCTGGACCCGATCAAGCAACCGGGGACTTACCGCATTGTGGTTCTGGGCGAATCCGCGGCAATGGGCGACCCGGACTTCGCCTACGGATTCAGCCGCTATCTGGAAGTCATGCTCCGCACGCGCTTTCCCCGCGCAAAATTTGAGGTGGTCAACACAGGCATGGTGGCGATCAATTCCCACGTCAGCCGGGCCATCGCCGTGGGGCTTGCGCCGTATCAGCCGGACTTCTACCTTGTGTATGCAGGCAGCAACGAAGTCGTGGGCCCATATGGCCCGGGCACCGTGTTGGCTTCCGGCACCATGAGCCTCCCCGTGATCCACGCCAGCGTCTATGCGCGATCCTCGCGAATCGGCCAGTTGCTGGTGGATAGTGGCGCAAAAAAGCAGGAGTGGCGCGGGATGGAGATGTTCCTCGATAAGCAAGTGCGGGCCGACTCCCCGCGCCTGGAACCCGCTTACCGGAATTTCGCGAGCAATCTGAAGGATATTGTGGAGATGGCGCATCAGGCTGGCGCTCGGGTATTGCTCTCGACGATTGCAACGAATCTCCGCGATTCGGCGCCTTTTGGTTCTCTGCACCGCGCGGGGTTGCCTGCCGATGCGCTGCAATCCTGGAACGCGCTGGTGCAACAAGGAGTGACGGCGGAATCGAACCAGTCGTATGAGGAAGCGCTGAAATATTACAGCTCGGCCCGGCAGATTGACGATCAATACGCGGAGTTGGAGTTTCGGATCGCGCGTTGCTACACGCGCTTGGGAAATTTCCAGGCCGCGAAGGAACACTACGTCAGGGCCCGCGACCTGGACGTTTTGCGCTTCCGGGCAGATTCGCGGATTAATGAAATTATTCGCACAACGGCAAAAGGCTCGGGCAATTCAGTGGCGCTTTTGGATACCGAGGCGTTATTGTCCAGCGAGAGCCGCGACGCCGTAGTCGGCAGTGAAATGATCTACGACCACGTGCACTTTACGCCGCTGGGAAGCTACCTGTTTGCGCGCGAGGTATTCGAGCAAGTAGTGAAGAACCTCCCCAGCGACGTCCGCGCCGCAGCACAAAGTACCGAACCACTTACCGAAGGCGAGTGCGAGCGCCTGCTGGCTTTCACGGCACATGACCGGGCACGTGTGGCCAGTGAGATGGGCGATCGCGTGCAAAACCCGCCCTTCACGAAGCAGCTCAATCACAACGAAATGCTGCAAAGCCTGATGCTGCGCGCGGCGGGGCCGGCCGAAAGTTTTCAGGACACCGTGGCCCAGTATCAGTGGGCCATCGCCCAGCATCCCGACGATCTCGCGCTTCACTACAAGTTCGGGTTCTTTCTATTTGATTACGACCGCATGGCCGCGGCGCAACAACTTGTGCTGGCAAAGCCCAGCGACGACTTCCCCGTATTTCTTCCCGACGGCACACGCATTCAGTAGCTGTTCTTTCCGGCGCGAGCTTGCATGTCTTATGGCTTTCCAGTCGCTATCAAAATTGTGAGTAGATGAACTGCGTGTTGTGCTCGTCGAAGAGCAGAAACAACAGCAACCCGAAACAATAGGCGATCGGCCGGACCAGCACGCGGAACGGTGAAGGGCCATCCGCGCCGGCTTGCTCTTCGATTTCCCCAAGCTTCTGCATTACCCACGGCTCCGCAGCGCAGAACAGCACGACGATCGACGTAAATACGTAGAATCCTGCCCCGTAGGCGCTGCCCGCACGCAAGCGGTAAAACATCGAGGAGAGAATAGCGCCCGCTTTTGGAAGAGACGGCGCGCGGAACATCACCCACGCCACGGTGGCCGCCACTAAGGTAAAAACGCGCCAGAGCAACGACACAACTCTCACATCTCCCCATCCCGGCCGTGCGTTCTTCACGCTTTCATACACGCGATAAAGAACCAGATACAGCCCATGCAACGTGCCCCACAGCACGTATCCCCAGCCGGCGCCATGCCATAGGCCGACAAGGGCCATCACTACAATCAGGCTGATATATAAAGGTAGCGGTGCTCCCGCATATTTTGCGTTAATCGGGAAAAACAAATAGTCGCGCACCCATCGGGACAGCGTCATGTGCCAGCGTGCCCAGAACTCCGGCGGAGTAGCGGCGTGGTACGGCTGGCGGAAATTTTCCGGAAGCGTGACGCCCAGCAATCGCGCGGCGCCGATGGCCAGGTTGGTATAAGCGGAAAAATCGAAGTAAATCTGCAGCGCGAAGCCGATGGCCAGGAACCACGCATCCCCGGTGGAATAGTTGCTGCTCCCGCTAAGCGAAAAGCCGCGATCCACCCAGACGCCGAGCATATTGGCGATTACGTTCTTTTGCACCAGGCCCCAAACCAGGAGATCCATGCCCTCAAACACAAAGCGCGGCTCAAACGCTTTCTGAAAAACAAGCTGCGGCATCAATTCCCGCGCGCGAACGATCGGGCCGGACAAAATATTCGGCCAAAAGAAAAAGAACAAGCAGAGATCGAAGAAGCCCGGCATTTTCACGCGGCCCTGGCGCAGGTCCACCAAGTAAGCAATCGCTTCGAACGTATAGAAAGAAATACCAACAGGAAAGACAATGGAGGTGATCGCGGAAGCCGTCCGCGACCCAAACGAAATTCCCAGCGCCAGGAGATTTGTTAGAAGAAATCCTCGGTATTTGAAGAAAGCCAGCAGCGCCAAAACGAAAATCACACCCAGTCGCGACCAGAGTTTCGGATTCGTAGTGTCCGTGGTGATTCGGCGGCCGGCGACGTAAACGATCGCGGCAACCAGCAGCGGCAGCCAGGCAAACACAAGTCCCCAAGATGCGTAAAACCCAAGGCTGGCGATCCATACAAACGCGCGGCGATACTTCGCCGGCAGCAGCCAGAAGAGCCCGGCCGCAAGCGCCAGCAGCACCAGATACGGAACTGAATTAAATGCCATCCTTCAGACTTTCCTGGCTCCCGTCTTCTAAGAAATCGGCTTTGCCACGCGTTCCACGGTTTCCACAATGAGTTCGACATCGTCGAAATCTTCCGGTTGCAGCGTTTCCGGAGGAATGGCGATGCGAAGCTTTTTTTCGAGAAGTCCGATCAGCTTCAGCACAGAGAGCGAATCGATCAGTCCGGAACTCACCAGGCGCTGCCCCGGCTTCAATGGCCGGCCGATGAGTTGCGCTGCCGCCTCGGCGGCAGCGGCGCGGATTGCTTGGCTATCAGGAATCACGGGTTCCTCCTTTGATCATCCATGGTTCAGGCGCTCCCGCAGAAAACGCTCGCGCGTTTCGCGACGCGAAATCTTTCCCGCCGTGCTTTTCACGATCCACCGTTGGGGAACCACGGCAACGTAACGGGCCGCGGTGCCAATCGCGGTCATCACCAACTTCCGGATCGAGGCTTCCAGTTGTTGGGCGGCCTCGTCCTCGAAGTCGGCTTTCATTTCCGCCACCACCGCCAGGCTCTGTGTCCCGAATTCCTTATCTTCCACACCAAATGCCACCACGCGCCCGGGATAGACGCCCTCGATGGTATTGACCACTGCTTCCACGTCCTCGGGAAAGATATTGTTCCCGCCGACGATCACAATATCCTTGAATCGCCCGATGACGAAGAGTTCGCCATTGGCGAGGAAGCCAAAATCCCCCGTTGCATGCCAGCCATCCTTCAGCGAATGCGTCTGAAATCCCTCGTTGCCCCAATAGCCGGAAAAAAGAGAGGCCGTGCGGACGTAAATTTCGCCCGGGGTGGCTTCCGGGCAAAGCGAACCATCCGCGGCGACGATTTTGATTTCCGTTCCATCCAGCGCCTGGCCGGAAGAAACGTAAACATCGTCAATCAGATCGAATGCAAGCTCGGAATACGTGTGATTCCCATGGTGGACCTGCTGGCGGGGAATCGTGGCAAGTTCCCTGCCGAGCGCGGACTGCGTGATGGCAAAAACGGTCTCCGCCATTGCGTACGACGCTTGCAGCGCCTCTTTCCGGATGCCGCAATCCGCAAACGCTGAGGCAAATTCCGTGATGGATTTCAGGCGCACGGGCTCGGAGCAGTTGATCCAGGCGCGCACGCTGGAAAGATCGTGGCGGGACATTTGCTCGCGCCGCTGGCTCATATACGAAAACGAGAAGTTGGGCAGCCAGCAAAAGGTCGCGTGATAACGGGAAAGATATTTCGGCAGCAGCTCCGGGTTGAGCACCCAATCGTTTGCCGCCATTTGCAGCGAAGCCGCGCCATGCCACAGAGGCATCCAGTAGCAGGCAATCAGCCCCATGTCGTGATACATCGGCAGCCAGGACGCCACGGAATCCGCTGAAGAAAAACCAAGCGCGCTCCCCAACTGGCCAAACTGCGCGCGGAGCATATCGCCCGTAACCACAATGGCTTTCTGGGCGCCCGTTGTTCCACCAGAAAATTGAAGAAAAAGAGTATTGGCCTCCGGACAAAGATTGCGCCCGGGAAATGCGCCCGGCTCCAGGCGTTCCGCGACCGGCCCGGCCGGAAACACCTTCTCGAATGCCGCAGCATTTTCGAGGACCAGACCATTCGCAGGGTACGGCAGGCTATCCTGGAGATTTTGCGCCAATCGCGGAAGCGTGATGAGCTGGTCGGCCGGCAAATGACTGAGTTGATGGACCAGATTGCGTTGGTACTTTTCCGGATCGATACGGCTGGTGGGCCAGGCCAGAATTGCCGGCACGTGGCCTTTCAAAACCAGGCCGAGCTGCAGAAGAAAAAGTTCGGGCGAGTGTGGGAGAAGCAGGAGAACCACCGAGCGCTCACGCGGAAGAGTAAAGGAGGAAGCAAGCTGATCAGCAAGCGCCAGGATGGCTTTGCCGGTAAATTCCCGAGGATGATCAAAATTGGGGGCAACCACAATACGCAGAAGGACTTTGTCTCCCTGCGCAGCGAGGCGCTCGCGCAGCTGACTTACGAACTCGGAGTGGCTGGTCACGTCCGGCTCACTCCTTCTGCTCCTGCGGCGATGTGCTGTCGGCTTTTTCTGCAGAAGCACGGCACAAGTCGGCGGCGATGGTCTCGGCGGCCAGCCGGTGGCCGGTTTCGTTCCAATGGCCGGCGCCAAGATTGGAAGCATTGAAGCCATTCAGATACACGTGGTGGGCCTCGGCGTAAGCAGAGAGCGACGCCGCGAGGTTGGTGACGGGAATGCCGTTGCGCGCGGCGAAATCGCCAATACGGTTGTCAGCATAGGAAAAATCCGCGACTCCCAGTTTTTGCAGCAATTGCGCGCGTTTGGCAGGGTCTGGAATCACCTGGGGGCGTGTTGCTAGAGTTACGATGCGGAATTCCGCGCCATGAGAACGTACCTCGTCGCGCATCATCAGCAAAAGGCCTTCAGTGACTTTCCAGGCTTCCTGCATGGCAGGCAGCGTGGGCGGCTTGTAGATCGCGTATTCAAGATCGTCCATTCCGGATTGTCCGGCACGCTCCTTCGCTGCGGCCATGGCCACGCGAATTTTTCCGTACCGTTGCAGCGTGTTGATGGCCTGCATGCTTTTGAAGTGATCGTCAAACCAGAAGCCGACGTTTTGCACCAGGATTTGCCGCGGCTGCAGGGCGGGTTGCCTTTGAAAAGAATCATCGAGCACGAGCCGATCGCCTTGAAAAACAAAATAGGGAGAACGTTCCGGAGTCACCGCGTTGTTTAATTCGCGGACATTGTTGGCGATGTCGCGCGCGGGATACAGAGCCAGCAGCACGAGGTCGGGATGATAATTCCAGACGCGCTCCCGCAGCAGCAGGAGTTCCTGCGCCGTGGAGTAACCGGCCACGCCAAAGTTCAGTACTTCGACGCGCTTGCCTGAAAAGCATGCTTCCTCATTCAGGATTTGTTGCAGCAAGGCGGTGTACGTCTTTGCCTGCAGCACCTGCAACGCTTCGGTCCAGGAATTCCCAAGCACGGCTACGCGAAAGGTATTGGCAGGCTTTTCGTAGAAGCGTTCCTCGTCGCGGAAGCCGTGGCTATTGATGTGGACCCACTGCGGCGCTTCTGTGGAGACCCGGCCACTCACGCCGGGACGTAGGACCCACCCGAGTTCGCGATCGGGGCCGTAGAGCTGTGCGTCGAAAGGAACGCGCGCGACACGCAGCGCCACCTCCGCCAGGAGCGGCAAGGCCAGGAAAACAGCGGTGGCGAGGATGAGTTCCCTTCTTGTCGGCGCCATGCATCATCCCAAATAAGGCAGCGTCACTCGGGTGCTTGACGAGGTGGGATACATCTCCGAATCCGTCTTTGAAAGATGCTCGAGCGCATAGATGGCTCCCAGCAATAATAGCAATACTCCAAGTGGGAGCATCCACCACAGCCGGTGCTTCCACATTACGGCAAAGAAAGTTGCTGATTCAGCGGGATTTGTTGCGTAACCGCTTTGCTTCGCCATGAATTCTCCTACCTTGCTTCTTTCTCATTCTGATGGCCTAGGATGAAATAAGCCTGTCGAACATAGACCCCCTGTCGATAGAGCAAGTATCCATCAGAAAAATGAACGATTCTGAATCCGAGCGGAGCGAAATTATTAAGAATGCCCGAATCAGACATTAATTGAGGTTGCTCTGAAAATATAACGATTAATTCGGGTTGAATGCGGACAATTTCATCGAGATCGAAAGTTGTTCCGTGGAGTGGTGCGCCATGGTGGAAATAACTGGTCGGCATATTTG
>Ga0335082_10006238_pt1 | contig 13018 bp, 11 predicted proteins | sample Lox_Sample_41_FD_206718 | JGI IMG/M metagenome (GOLD analysis project Ga0335082, IMG submission 206718) | Soil microbial communities from Loxahatchee National Wildlife Refuge, Florida, United States - Lox_Sample_4.1 | ecosystem: Environmental > Terrestrial > Soil > Wetlands | place: USA... | reverse complement strand
GGCCGAGCTGAATCGTGTCGCCGTCGTGTGCGGCGTTGACCGCAGCCTGGATCGTCGAGAAGCAGTGCGGACCGCCGACGCACAGCGTGCTCGACGCCACAGAGCCGCCGGCCAGGCCGAGGCCGACCGCGGCCACGACGAGCCCGACCAACATGAGTCGTTTCATCTCCCCTCTCCTTTCAGCGGACGCGCGTCCAGCGCGCCGACATCGGTCTGTTCAGTTGCGTGAGGAACCTCGTGAAGCCGTGGCACGGCCGGCCGCCGGCGAACGTGAAGCGAAGCTCACCTCCTTCGACCGACCAGCGGTACCGCGCCGGCGAGCCCGGCTCGTCGTTGCACCACGCGTTGAGGTCGAGCTTGGGGTGGCGCGACACCATGCCGGTGCGCACCTCGACGAGACCGGGCGCGAGGTAGGCGACGTCGAGCAGGCTGCCTCCCCCGTGCGGGTCGTAGATCTGCCAGCCGACGCTCGTGATGGCGAGCCGCCAGCCCGCCACGTGCCATTCGCCCGCGAGCGCGCCCGGAGGCGCCGGGGCCGGCAGCACGCGCGCCGTCACCGCTTCGGTCGCCCTGGCCCCGGTTGTCGAGATCGCGACGACGGTGAAGCGGTGCAACCCGGAGGTGAGGAACGACGTGACCAGGTAGTTGCCTTGGTTGCCGAAGTCGTACGGCGCGTGATGCGCGACCCAGAGGGTCCTGCCGTCGACGACGAACTCGACCGCGCTCACCCTGCCGGGGAGGCGGCCCGGGTACGCCGCCCAGTGGATGCGGTGCGGGAGAACGTTCCTGCCGTCGAGCGTCGAGGTGACGTGCGGTGACGCCGCGGCGATCAACCCCGTCACTGCCATGGCGGCCGGAAGCCGCGATCCGAGCGTCACCCCATCCCCTCCTCCGACGAGCGCCGAGTTTGCTCCGGGGGCGTTGCAAAACCGTGGAAATTCCGTTGCGGCCGTGCTTATGTCCCACCGTGGAGTTCGTGATCCTCGGCGCGGTCGGGGTTCGCTCGGACGGTCAGGCTGTGGCGCTCGGAGGTCGGAAGCAGCGCGCCGTGCTGGCTCAGCTGCTGCTCAGGCCGAACGAAGTCGTGTCGCGGCACGAGCTGATCGACGGGCTCTGGGGCGATCAGCCGCCCGCAAGTGCATCTCGCACGATCGACAGCCACGTGTCGCGGCTACGAGCGGCACTGGGCGCGGACCGGATCGAACGGCGGGAGCCCGGCTTCGTCGTGCGAGTCGAGCCGGGCGAGCTCGATGCGGCGCGCTTCGAGCGACTCTTCGAGCACGGCCGCTCGTCCCTCGTAGCCGGCGATCCTCAGGCAGCGGTCGACTGCTTCGACGAAGGGCTCTCGCTCTGGCGCAGCCGTGCACTCGCGGATCTCCTCGACGAGCCGTTCGGTCGTGCGGCGGGCGAGCGGCTCGAGGAACGGCACCTCCTGTGCCGGGAGGAGCGTTTCGACGCGCTGCTCTCGCTCGGCCGCGGCGCAGAGCTCGTCGGCGAGCTGGAATCGTGCGTCGCGGAGCACCCGTATCGCGACCGCCTGCTCGGCCAGCTGATGCTCGCGCTCTACCGATCCGGGCGCCAGGCCGACGCGCTCGCCGCCTACCAGCGAGGTCGTCGGCTGCTCGCGACCGAGCTCGGCCTCGAGCCGGGCCCGCAGCTGCGCGAGCTCGAACGACGGATCCTGGAGCACGATCCCACCCTGCAGACGACAGTGCCGCCCGCGGCGGCGACGCGGACGCGTCGCGCGACGCGGCGGGCCGTCGTCGGCATCGCCGCCGTGCTCGCGTGCGCCGCGATCGTTGCGATGCTCGTCGTCGTTCTCGACCGCGGCGGCTCGACCGCCCTCGCGAAGACGTCGTCGAGCACGCTCGTGGAGGTGAACAGCAGCGCGGAGGCCGTCGGCAACCCGGCGGCGTTGCCCGATGCGCCGGCGGCGGCAGCCGCCGGCGCCGGCTCGGTCTGGCTCGCCGAGCCCGATACCGGGGAGGTCGTGCGCGTGGACGAATCCTCGAAGAACGTCGAACGGATCCCGGTCGGCGGAAGCCCCGGAGCGATCGCCTTCGGCGGCGGATCGGCCTGGGTCGCGAGCGTGGGCGGCGGTACGGTGTACCGGATCGATCCCGGGACCGACCGGGTGAGCGGATCGGTACCGCTCGGCACCGCGCACGCCGATGCAATCGCCTACGGCCTCGGCGGGCTATGGATCGCCGACTCGACCGACAACGATCTCCTCAGGGTCGACCCGCGCGACGACCTGGTCACGAAGCCGTACGCGCTCGCCGTCCATCCGACCGCGCTCGCGATCGGTGCCGGCGGCATCTGGGTAGCCGACTACCTCGCCGACACCGTGACGGAGGTCGATCCACGAACCGGTCTGTCGATGACGCCCGTGCACGTCGGAGCAGGCCCGTCGCAGCTCGCGATCGCAGACGACTACGTCTGGTCGGCGAACAGCGGCGACAACACCGTGTCCAAGATCGATCCCACGAGCGACACCGAGACGAGAATCATCCCTGTCGGTCAGGACCCCGAGACTCTCGCGGCGACGGCCGGCGCCATCTGGGTCGGAAACCAGTACTCCGAGGACGTGTCGCGCGTGAACGCCTTGACCGACGCGGTGACGCGCACGCTGTCCGTGGGCGGCGGACCGACCTCGCTCGCCGCTGTCGGAGACACGCTCTGGGTGGGGACCCGGCCGCTCGTTCGCCACCGCGGCGGGACGCTGATCCTCCTGCACACGCGGACGCTTCACATCGATCCGGCGCTGAACCTCGACGTTGCGCCGTTCCAGGCCGACGGCCTAACGCGCGACCCCCTCGTCACCTACAACCACGTGGGCGGCGAGGCAGGCTCCCTGCTCGTGCCGGACCTCGCCGTCAGGCTGCCCCCACAGACGCCGAACCAGACCACCTACAGCTTTCAGATCCGCAACGGGATTCACTACTCGGACGGCCGTCTCGTGCATGCGAGCGACGTCCGGCGCGAGATCGAGCGCCTGTTCCGCGTCCGGAGCGACGGCAGGGAGCTGTTCTCGGACATCGTCGGCGCGCACGCCTGCAACCGGGCGCACTGCGACCTCTCACGCGGCATCGTCACCGATGACGGCGCGCGCACGTTGACCTTCCGCCTCGTCGAGCCGGACCCGAACTTCCTGGTCGATCTCACCGTCGGCGGCCTCGCAACCCCGGTGCCTCCGGGCACCCCGTGGCACGACGTCGGGGACAGGCCGATTCCGGCGACCGGGCCGTACGAGATCGCGCACGCGAGCAAGCGCGAGATCCACTACGTCCGGAACCCCTACTTCAGGGAGTGGTCTCACGCCGCGCAGCCCGACGGGAATCCCGACCGGATCATCATGCGGTTCGGATACTCGAAGACGACGGAGGCCGAGATGGTCGCCCGCGGCGACGCCGACTGGACGGACGACGGAGTTCCCGCCCGGCTCCTACCCCGGTTCGCCACACACCACCGATCGCAGTTGCACGTATTCCCGACCACGGGGACCGATTTCTTCCAGTTCAACACTCACCTCCCCCCGTTCAACGACGTCCGGGTGCGGAAGGCGCTCAACCTCGCAGTCGACCGTTCCGCGCTCGCGCGCCTCTACGGAGGGCGCGACTTCGCCAGGCCCACCTGCCAGCTCCTCCCGCCGGGAGTCCTCGGCTATCGCCCCTACTGTCCCTACGAGATGAACCTTGCGCGCGCGCGCCGTCTGATCGCCGCCTCACACACACACGGCGAGCGCGTGATCGTCCACGGGCCCGATGACGGCTCCGGGCTCACCCTGGCCGTCTCCTACGTCGTCGGTGTCCTCGACAAGCTGGGCTACCGCGCGACAGCGAGCTTCTGGAGCACTCCGCCGGCGCGCGAGAGCGCCTACCGGACGTGGCAGATCTCGGCCACGGGCTTCATCGACCCGACACCCGACGGCTTCTTCGAGAGCTGGGCGGCGTGCGACTCGTCGGGCGCCCACCACTGGGTCTGCGACCCGGCGATCGACCGCGCAATCGAGGCCGACAGCGCGCTGGAGGCGGCGGACCCGCGAGCAGCCGGGGCGCGCTGGGCTGCGCTCGACCGCGGGCTCGTCCGCCGCGCGGACTGGCTGCCGCTCGTGAACGAGAAGGTGGTCGACTTCGTGTCCGCCCGGGTCGCGGGCTACCAGTACAACCCGGACCTCTTCGTCGTTGCCGACCAGCTCTGGCTGCGCTAACTCCTCCTCAGCGCGTCCGCCACGGCGTCGAGCAGCGCGCCCTCGGTGACCGGCGCCTCGAGCACGGTGGCACCTCCGAGCTCGTAGCCGCCGCGGTCGAGCGCCGGCTTCGTCGACTCGACCACAAGCGCAGGTGTCTCGCGCCCACTGATCGCGGCGAGCAGACGGCGGCTGTCGCCGAGGTCGGTCGTCGACACGACGACGTCGGCGTGCTCGACGAGAGCGCAGTGCCCCTCGGCGAGAAGAGGACACGCCACGGGTGCCGAGGTGGGATCGGACTGCCTGGTCGGCCCGGTGCAGACGGCGACGTCGTAGCCGGCGTCCCGCATCGCCTCCGCTTCGGCCCAAACCGTTCCGGGATCCGGATGCTCGATCAGCACCCGCGCGCGGCCGGCACGGCCCGGCCACTCGCCCGGCTCGATGCGGTCGACCTTGTCACCGTGCCGCCAAAGCGAACCCTTCATGGCTCCTCCCGTCTCGAGATACACGCATCGTGAACCGGCGTCTTCGTCGAGCATCCGGGCGGCCGCGGGTTCGGTTCGCGGCTTTCCACTGAGGCGGCTAACGTTCGCGCAGTGGGCCAGGTCGCCGCGATGCCCCGCCGCAAGCGCATCGCCCTGATCGCGCACGACAACCGCAAGCCCGACCTGGTCGAGTGGGCGCGCTTCAACCGCGGCACGCTCAGTCGCCACGAGCTCTACGCAACCGGCACGACCGGCAGCCTCGTCTCGGCCGAGCTCGACCTCCCCGTCCATCTCTTCCTCAGCGGCCCGCTCGGCGGCGACCAGCAGGTCGGCGCCGCGATCGCCGAGGGACGCATCGACTTCGTCGTCTTCTTCTGGGACCCGCTCGAGCCACAGCCGCACGACGTCGACGTCAAGGCGCTGCTGCGAATCACGGTCGTCTGCAACGTCCCGATCGCCTGCAACCGGTCGACGGCGGACTTCCTGCTCTCGAGCCCGCTGATGAACGAGGAGTACCGCCCGGCCGCGGCGGGTGCCTGAGGGTGCAGGACGGACGCGTCGCCATCGTCACGGGCGCCGCACGCGGCATCGGGCAGGCAATCGCGGAAGGGCTCGCGGCGACCGGCGCGCAGGTGGCCGCCGTCGACGTCGCCGACGCGGGGCCGACGGTCGCGGCGATCCGCGCGCAGGGAGGCGCCGGCGAGGCGTTCGTCGCCGACGTCGCGAGTGAGCCCGGGACGCGCGACGTGGTCGACCGCGTGCGCGAAGCCCTCGGGCCGGTCGCGATCCTCGTCAACAACGCGGCGCAGCTCGGGACCGAGTCGATCTTCGACCTCGACTACGAGACCTGGGGTGCGAGATTGACGGCGAACCTCGACTCGCAGTTCCTGATGGTCAAGGCTGTCCTCCCCGACATGGTGTCGGCCGGTTGGGGGCGAGTCGTCAACGTCGCCTCCTCGTCGCTGCTCACGACCACGCCCGGGATCACCGCCTACATGGCGAGCAAGGGCGGCGTGCTCGGGTTCACGAGCGGCCTCGCAAACGACGTCGGGAGGTTCGGCATCACCGTCAACGCCGTCTCGCCGGGGCTGACGCGGACGCCCGGCGTCGACGCCGACATCGCCGCCGGGCTGGTGCCCGCCGGCGCGCTCGAGGCCGTCGTGTCACAGCAGGCGATTCCGAGAGCCGGGACGCCCCAGGATGTCGTCGGCGCCGTCTGCTTCCTCGCAAGCAACGCCGCATCGTTCGTCACCGCCCAGTTCATCGTCGCCGACGGCGGCATGACCCGCCACTGACGGCGTCGCCGCTCAGGCGCCGAGCATCGTGTAGCCGCCGTCGCAAGTCATGTAGACGCCGGTCATGTGATGCGCGTCGTCGCTCGCCAGGAACAGCGCCGCCGCCGCAACTTCTTCGGGAGCCGGGATCCGGCCCGCAGGCGTCGCCGCGACGAGCTCACGCTCGCGGCCCGCCTTCCAGTCGGCGCGGTTCACCACGGCGTCGGTGCGCATGAAGCCCGGCGCAAACGTGTTGACCCGGACGTGGGGAGCGAACGCGCGCGCGTACGACTTCGTGATCCCGAGGACGCCGTACTTGGCGGCGGCGTACTGCGGCGCACGAGGGCTGCCGCGCACGATCACCGTCGAGCCGATGTTCACGATCGCGCCACGCTGCCGCTCGAGCATGCGCTGGCCGAACTCGTGCACCATCACCATCGTCCCCTTGATGTCGACCGCGAGGACGTGGTCGATCGACTCCTCGGTGAGCTCGCGCCACGAGGTCTGCGACGCGGCCATGTCACCGACGTTGTTGACGAGCGCGTCGAGCGTGCCCGCCTCGGCGAAGACCGCATCGGCCATGCGCTTCACGTCGGCCCACGACGTGATGTCACATTGGACGACCACAGCTTCGGCGCCGGCATCACGGATGCGGCGCGCGGTCTCCTCCGCACCGGCCGCCGAGCTCCGGTAGTGCACGACGACGCGTGCGCCTTCCGCAGCGGCGCGCACGGCGATCTCCGCGCCGAAGCCGGTGCCGGCGCCGGTCACCATCACCGTCTTCCCCTCGAACCGGCGCTCGGCCATCGCCGTGCATACTAGAACGACCGTTCTGAATCGTCGGCGGTGAACTACAGTCGGCGCTGATGAGCTCGGGCGTGCCGGTCACCGGTGGGGCCGCACTCGCACGCGCGCTCGCGGCGGGCGGCCTACGCGACGTGTTCGGCGTACCGGCCGGCAAGCTTGGGCCGTTCCTCGAGGCGCTCGTGCCCACCGGTCTGCGGTGGACCGGCACCCGGCACGAGGCGGCCGCCGCCTGGATGGCCACTGCCTCGTTCCACGCCGGCGACGGCATCGCCGTGTGTTGCGCCGAAAGCGGGCCCGGCTCGCTCAACCTCGTGAGCGGCCTCGGCAGCGCGTTCGCCAACAACCTGGCCGTGCTCGCGATCACACCCGGTGCCCCGTCGCATCTCTCCTACCCGTTCGAGGGCATGGCGATGGACTCGGACAACCACGCGCTGTTCGCGCCGGTGACGAAGTGGAACGCCGTCGCGCGCGAGCCGGACCGCATCCCGGCGCTCGTCCATCGAGCGCTGCGCGAGGCACTCACCGGTCGGCCCGGGCCGGTGCACCTCGAGGTGCCGGCCGACGTGCTCGCGGCGGCGGTCGCGCTGACCGACGCCGAGCTCGACCGCTCTCCGACGCGGTACCTGCCGGCAGGCCGGACGGGCGCCGACCCGGCCGAGGTCGACCGCGCGGCGGCGCTGCTCGCCGACGCCGAGCGCCCGCTCGTCCTGGCGGGCGGCGGCGTTGCCGTGGCCCGGGCCGAACAGGAGCTGCGAGCCGTGATCGAGCGCCTCGGCGCGGCCGCGACCGCGACCCAGATGGGGCTCGGGACCGTCTCCGCGGCCGACCCGTCCTTCATCGGCCACGGCGGCGTGATCGGCGGCGAGGCGGTCGTGCGGGGCCTCACCGAGGCGGACGTCGTGCTCGCCGTCGGCTGCCGGTTCTCGTCGTGGCTCTGGTGCGGACCGGGCGAGGGCGTGGGCAGCCGTGAGGGCCAGCGGCTCGTGCAGATCGACGTCGATCCGACGACGATCGGCGCCTATCGCGACGTCGACGTCGGGCTCGCCGGCGATGCGCGAGCAGTCCTGGCTCAACTGCTCGAGGCGCTGGGCGACCAGCGACGCAGCCGCTCGGGTTGGGTCGGAGGGCTCGCGGCCGAGCACGGTGCATACCTCGACACGCTGCGCGGGCTCGGGGCCGCCGAGGTGCCGCTGCACCCTGCCGCGCTGACAGTCGCGCTGGCCGCGGCGCTACCGGCCGAAGCGCTGGTCGTCTACGACGGCGGGCACACGACGTTCTGGAACAACGACCTGATCCCGGCGACCGAGCCGCGCACGCGCTTCCACGAGCCGGGTATGGCGCATCTCGGTTTCGGCACGCCGTACGCGAACGCGCTCTCGCTGCTCCACCCCGATCGACCGGTCGTCCAGATCACGGGCGACGGCGCGTTCGGCTTCACAATCGCGGAGCTGGACACAGCACGGCGCCTCGGCCTGCGACCCGTTCACGTGCTCCACGACAACGCAGCCTGGGGCGTGATCCGGCTCGGGCAGAGCCGCGCCGGCTTCGAGCTCGGCACCGGGCTCGCGGGCACCGACTACGCCGCAGTCGCGCGTGCGTTCGGCTGCCACGGCGAGCGAGTCACCCGCACCGAGGAGGTCGCCCCCGCGCTCGAGCGCGCGTTCGCCTCGGGCCTGCCCGCGGTGATCGACGCGGTCGTCGCCCTGGCACCGCACCCGGGCCTGCCGCGCTTCGCGGCTGCAGGGAGGCGCGGATGACGCTCGTGCTCTCCGACGAGGACGTCCGTGAGGCGTGCGAGATGCGGGCCCTCGTGGACGCGGTCGAGCGAGCGCTCGACATCGAGGCGCGTGGAGGTGTGCAGCTCGTTCCGCGCATCAACTTCGGCGTCACCGACGGTTTCTTCCGGCTGATGCCGGCGGTGATCGAGGAGCTCGACGTGATGGGCTTCAAGGCGTTCGACGCGAAGTTCCCGGTGGCCCGCTACCTGATTGCGCTCTTCCGGCCGTCCACCGGCGAGCTCGACTGCCTGCTCGACGCCGCGTACCTGACCGCTGCTCGAACCGGCGCTACGACGGGGGTCGCGACGAGAGCGATCACCGAGGACGACGGCTGTCTCGAGCTCGGCGTGATCGGCTCCGGACTCGAGGCACAGACCAACGTGGAGGGGGTCCTGGCCGTGCGTCCCGTCGAGCGGGTGAAGGTCTTCAGCCCGAACCGCGAGCGGCGAGCCCGCTTCGCGGAGAACGTCGCCGAGCGGTTCGCCGTCGACGCACGCGCCGTCGACAGTCCCAGCGAGGCCGCCGATGCGCCGTGCGTGATCGCCGCCACCAACACCGGGCGCAACGGGCCTGTCGCGGTCGAAGCGGGGTGGCTTCGCGCCGACGGGCATCTCAACACGATCGGCGCCACCGCGCCGTGGCTGCGCGAGGTGGACATCGACACGTTCGCACGCGCGGAGTCGGTCGTCCTCGACACGATCCACGCGGGCGCCGAGTGCGGTGACATCCTGGCGGCGCAAGAGGCGGGCGCCTGGGACGACGACCGCGTCGCCAGCCTGCCGGCGATCGTCGCCGCCGGCAAGAGACTCGACCGCCGCGGCGGCCTCACCGTCTTCAAGTCCGTCGGGACGGCGGTGCAGGACCTCGCGGCCGGCCTTGCGGTCGCGGCCGCGGCCCGAGAGCGCGGCCTCGGTCGCGAGCTTCAGATCCTCAGTCCGAAGACGTTCTAGGAGGTTGGGTGTGGCGGAGTACCGGAAGGAGGACGCACGGGCCTGGGCACGAGAGCACCTCGCCGGGTGCTCCAGCGTGACCATCCCGACGTTCACCCGCGACCTGAAGAACCTGAACGAAGCTGCCGTCGCGCACGACGTCGCTCTCGGGATCGAGCACGGATTCGGCTTCACGCTGCTGACGACCGAGGTGAACATCAGCCCCGAGGAGAACGCGCGTTTCACCGCGGTCGCCCGCGAGACGGCCGGCGGCGAGATGAGGCTCATCTTCCACGCGGCGTTCGGGACGCTGCAGGACAACATCGACGCCGCTCGGCTTGCCGAGCGGGCGGGCGCCGACCTCGCGCTGCTCGCCTACCCACCGCAGTTCTGGCCGACCACCGAGCAGGAGGTCTACGAGTACACGAAGTCGTTCTGCGAAGCGACGAGCCTCGGCGTGATCCTCTTCCCGATCCCGCTCTGGGGCTTCGAGCGGATCCACCCGGCCGGGATGCCGGTCGAGCTGGTGCGCCGCATGCTCGAGACGATCCCCAACATCGTCGCCCTCAAGGCGGAGCAGGGGTTCCCACTCGTCGCCGGGCTCTGCGAGATGTACCACCACTTCCGGGACGAGGTCGTGATCAGCTGCCCGATCGAAGGCGACGCGGTACCGCTGATGAGCCTGATGGACATCCAGTTCTCCGGCACCAGCAACACCGAGTGGATGAGCGACTACTACCCGAAGGCGTTCGAGCTCGCCCGGAGCGGCCGGTGGGAAGAGGCGATGGCGCGGTACTGGCAGGTGCAGCCCGCCCGCCTCGCGAACTCCGCCGCGGCCCAGAGCTACGCCGGAGGAACCGGCGTGCTGAACCGGACGATGTGGAAGTACCAGGGTTGGCTCGCGGGCTACAACGGCGGACCGTTGCGAGCACCGGCGATGCGAGTGCCCGACCGGTTCATGCGCTCGCTGCGGGCCGGCCTGAAGGAATCCGGGCTCCCGGTCACGAGCAGCCCGGACAGCGAGTTCATGAACGGGCGAAACCCCGCATGAAAGGACAGCCGAGCCGTCACGGCGCGAGCAGGTACGAGTGGAAGACGCCGTGCGGGTCGTGCCGCGCACGGAGCTCCTCGAGCCGGGCCGCGTTCTCGTCCGACAGGTAGCGCGCGCTTCGGTTGACGAGGTTCTCGTCGGCGAGCTGAATGCCGACCGACAGCGGCTCGAGTCGCCGCATGTGCCCGGTGCACCACGCCACCATCTGCTCGTCCTCTGCGGGGTCGTCCCAGCCGGCGAAGGCGGCGAGGTAGAGCTTGCCCGTAACCGACAGCGCCGCATCCGGGATCGGCTGCGGGCGCCACGGGTACCAGAAGATGTGCGAGAGGCCGTTGGGCACGGTGGTGAAGAGCTCGCGCACCGCGGGGACGAGCTCGCCGGCGCCGGCGTCGGTCCACATGTTGTCGACGGCCCAGCGGTGGCCTGCGGGCTCGACCGAGTCGGCGCCCGCGTACAGATCGGCGAACCCGACGCGTGCCGGCGGCAGATGCTCGACCGCACGCTCGCGAACCGGGCACGTCTCGAGCACGCGCAGTGCGGCGATCGCCTCATCGTCGTCCCACATCAGGGCGGCTCCGCTGACGAGGAGCGACGTCTCGCCGGGACCGATCGAGCCGTCGGGGAGCCGCGGCACGGTGCCGAGGATCACGAACTCGAGGGCAGGCGGCAGCGAGCCCTGCAGCTCGAGCGCCCAACCGAGGACCTCGTCGAGCACGACGAGCGGGTAGACCGACGCACCGGCGAAGATCGACGTCGGTCTCGGATGCAGGTCGAGGTGGAAGCGTGTGACGACTCCGAAGTAGCCCGGCCCGGCGCCGCGCGCGGCCCAGAGGAAGTCGGTGTTCTGCCCGCCGTCGGCATGCACGAGCTCGCCCGCGGCGGTGACGACGTCGACTGCGCGGACGCTGAGGCAGGCGGGTCCGAGCAGACGCGAGTTCCACCCCCATCCGCCCTGGAGCAGGAAGCCGCCGAGGCCGACGGTCGGGCAGTGACCCCCGGGGAAGAAGAGCCCGTGCAGGGCGAGCTGCTCGTTCAGGTCGCGACCCTTCACTCCAGGCTGCACGCTCGCAGAGCGTGCCTCGGGATCGATCGTGATGTCGGTGAGGCCGGAGAGATCGATCAGCAGCCCACCGTCGCGAAGGCTCGAGGCGGTCCAGCTGTGCCCGCCCGCACGGGCCTTGACCTTCCACCCGCGCCCACGGGCGAGGCGGACGCCCTGGACGACGTCGTCCTCCGACTCGGCGACCAGGATCGCGTCGGGGAAGCGGTCCGGCTTGCGCTCCTGCCAGACGGCGCCGCGCCGAGCGTCCTCGTAGTCGGCGTGCCCGCGCTCGAGGAGCCTCACAGCGCCCACCGCTGCCCCGAGGCCGTCACCTCGAGCTCGTAGGTGACCGCGCGCGGCCCCTGCGCGGCGAGGAACGCGACCGCGGCGGCGATGCCGGCCTGGTCGACGGCCGCGTCGTCGGGGATCCCCTCGGCGGCGCGCCGCGCGGCGTTCTTCGGCGAGTCGATCGGAGCGGCCACGACCAGCAGGCATGCGTGGATCCCGTCCTCGCTGAGCTCCTGCGACGCCGCATGGGTGAGCGCCCTGATCGCGTGGTGGCCGGCCGCCCAGAGGCCGGTCCCCGCCGCGGAGCGGCGCGAGGCGAGATTCGTCACCTGGACGAGCGTCCCGCCGCCGCTTCGGCGCAGCGCCCGCGCGCCCTCGGAGAGGAAGACGAAGCCGAGCCGGGCGACGTGCGCGGTCCACCGCCCGAACGCAGCGAGCTCCGCGTCCGCGAGCGGGCCGCCGCCCCACGGCTCACCGGGCGCCGGCGAGGCGACGCTGACGGCATTCACGATCAGGTCGAGCCCGCCGAGCTCCTCGCCGGCCCGTGCGAGAGCCCCCGCGAGCTGGTCGGGCTCGGTGACGTCGGCGCGCAGGGCAAGCGCCCGGCGGGCCTCGATCGCCGCCAGCGTGTCGTCGCTCTGCGCGACGCCGGCAGCCGAGAAGCCGTCGGCGATCAGCCGGTCGAGGATCGCACCGCCGAGGTTGCGCGCACCGAGGACGACGGCAGCCGGCATTTGCTGCTCCTTCCGCTAAACAGAACAAGAACGCTAATTCGAGTTTTGTGCGACGATAGCGGCAGGTGGACGCGAACTCAACCGGCCCGGTCGCCGCACACCACGTCGCCGTCCGCGTCGCCGACCTCGACCGCTCGATCGCCTGGTACGGGGCCGCGTTCGGCTTCGCCGTCTTCCATCGCGGCCGCGTGCCCGAGGGCACAGCGATCGCGATGCTGCGGACGGGCGGCGGAGCGGGCGTCGAGCTGTTCGAGCTCGAGGCGCGCGCCGACCCGAACTGGGCCGGTCCGATCCCGGCGCTCGAGCAGGGCGTCGTGCACTTCGGCCTCGACGTGCCCGACGTCGAGACGGCGTTCACGCGCGCCGTCGCCGCCGGCGGCCGGCCCGTGTGGCCCCCGCGCGACGCGCCCGTGTCCGGCGTGCGGATCGCGTTCGTCGCCG
>Ga0335082_10006236_pt1 | contig 13018 bp, 10 predicted proteins | sample Lox_Sample_41_FD_206718 | JGI IMG/M metagenome (GOLD analysis project Ga0335082, IMG submission 206718) | Soil microbial communities from Loxahatchee National Wildlife Refuge, Florida, United States - Lox_Sample_4.1 | ecosystem: Environmental > Terrestrial > Soil > Wetlands | place: USA... | reverse complement strand
GAGCGGGTCGACCCGCATATCGGGCTGCTGCACCGCGGCACCGAGAAGCTGATCGAATACAAGACCTACATGCAGGCTGTGCCCTATTTCGACCGGCTCGATTACGTCGCGCCGATGAATCAGGAGCACGCCTTCTGTCTTGCGGCCGAGCGTCTGCTCGGCGTGCAGTTGCCCAAACGCGGTCAGCTCATCCGCGTGCTGTTCTGCGAGATCGGCCGGCTGTTGTCGCACATCCTCAACATCACCACCCAGGCGCTCGACATCGGCGCACTCACCCCGCCGCTGTGGGGTTTCGAAGAGCGCGAGAAGCTGATGGCGTTCTACGAGCGCGCTTCAGGGGCGCGCCTGCACGCGGCCTATTTCCGCGTCGGCGGCGTGCACCAGGACATTCCGAACAAGCTCGTCGACGACATCGAGGCGTTCTGCGATCCGTATCTGAAGTTCTGCGACGACCTCGAAGGCCTGCTCACCGAGAACCGCATCTTCAAGCAGCGCACCGTCGACATCGGTGTGGTGACGCTCGAGGAGGCCTGGAACCGTGCCTTCACCGGCGTGATGGTGCGCGGCTCGGGCGCGGCCTGGGATCTGCGCAAGGCGCAGCCCTACGAGTGCTACGCCGAGATGGATTTCGACATTCCGGTCGGCAAGCACGGCGACAGCTACGACCGGTACTGCGTGCGCGTCGAGGAAATGCGTCAGTCGATCAAGATCATGCGTCAGTGCTGCGAGAAACTGCGCAGCCCCGAAGGCCAGGGCCGCGTCTCGGTTGACGACGGCAAGATCGTGCCGCCCAAGCGCGGCGAGATGAAACGCTCGATGGAAGCGCTGATCCAGCACTTCAAGCTCTACACCGAAGGCTTCCATGTGCCGGCCGGCGAGGTCTATGCCGCGGTCGAAGCGCCCAAGGGCGAATTCGGCGTCTATCTCGTCTCCGACGGCACCAACAAACCGTACAAGTGTAAAATCCGTGCGCCCGGTTTCGGGCATTTGAGCGCGATGGACTTCATGTGCCGCGGTCACATGCTGGCCGACGTGTCCTGCATCATGGGCACGCTCGATATCGTGTTCGGGGAGATCGACCGATGAGCGTACGCCGTCTCGCCCCGCCCGAGCAGCAGCCGAAGGATTTCGCCTTCAACGCGGAGAACCTTGCCTGGGCCAAGCAGCAGATCGCCAAATATCCGGAAGGGCGCCAGCGTTCGGCGATCATTCCGCTGTTATGGCGCGCCCAGGCGCAGGCCGGCGGCTGGCTGCCGGAAGCCGCGATCCGCTACGTCACCGACATGCTCGGCATGGCGCATATCCGCGGCCTGGAAGTCGCCACCTTCTATACGATGTTCAATCTCGCCCCCGTCGGCAAAGTCCACGTGCAATTGTGCGGCACGACGCCGTGCCGGCTGCGCGGCGCCGACGATCTGGAACACGTCTGCCGCAAGCGCATCGGCGACCAGATGGAAGTCACCAAGGACGGCAAGTTCTCATGGGTCGAGGTCGAGTGCCTCGGCGCCTGCGTCAATGCGCCGATGGTGCAGATCGGCGACGACTACTACGAGGACCTGACGGCGGAAAGCTTTGGCAGGATTCTCGACGATTTCGCCGCCGGCAAGACGCCGAAACCTGGTCCGCAAATCGACCGCCAGCTGTCTGAACCGGTCGGCGGCGCCACCACGCTCAAAGACCCCTCGATCTACGCGGCGCGTTCACGGGAATCATGACGCATGCTCGCTGACAAGGACCGCATCTTTAAGAACCTCTATGGCCGCCACGACTGGGGCCTCAAGGGCGCGCGGACGCGCGGCGCCTGGGACGGCACCAAGGCGATTCTGGAGAAGGGCCGCGAGGCGATCGTCAACGACGTCAAGGCATCAGGCCTGCGCGGCCGCGGCGGCGCCGGCTTCCCGACGGGTCTCAAGTGGTCCTTCATGCCCAAGCAGATCGGCGAGCGGCCGCATTACCTCGTCGTCAACGCCGACGAATCCGAGCCCGGCACCTGCAAGGACCGCGAGATCATGCGCAACGATCCGCATCTCCTGGTCGAAGGCTGCCTGATCGCCGGCTGCGCCATGGGCGCCCACGCCGGCTACATCTATGTGCGCGGCGAATTCATCCGCGAGCGCGAGCGTCTGCAGGCGGCGATCGACCAGGCTTACGAAGCCAAGCTGATCGGCAAGAACAACGTGCACGGCTGGGATTTCGACCTCTACGTCCATCACGGCGCCGGCGCCTACATCTGCGGCGAGGAAACCGCGCTGCTCGAAAGCCTGGAAGGCAAGAAGGGCCAACCGCGGCTGAAGCCGCCGTTCCCGGCGAATGTCGGCCTCTACGGCTGCCCGACCACGGTGCAGAACGTCGAGTCGATAGCGGTCGTACCCGACATCATGCGGCGTGGCGCGTCGTGGTTTGCCGGCATCGGCCGCCCGAACAACACCGGCACCAAGCTGTTCTGCATCTCCGGCCACGTCAACAAGCCCTGCAACGTCGAAGAGGCGATGGGCATTCCGCTGCGCGAACTGATCGACAAGCATGCCGGCGGCGTGCGCGGAGGCTGGGACAAGCTGCAGGCGGTGATCCCGGGCGGCTCGTCGATGCCGCTGATCCCTGCAGGCGCGGCCGGCTGCGACGACCTGCTGATGGATTTCGACGGCTGCGCCAAGCACAAATCGGCGCTCGGCACTGCTGCGGTGATCGTGATGGACAAATCCACCGACATCATCAAGGCGATGGCGCGCATCTCCTATTTCTACAAGCACGAGTCTTGCGGCCAGTGCACGCCGTGCCGCGAGGGCATGGGCTGGATGTGGCGCGTGCTCACGCGCATGGCGGAAGGCCGCGCCCAGAAAAAAGAAATCGACATGCTGTTCGAGGTGACCAAGCAGATCGAGGGTCACACCATCTGCGCCTTCGGCGACGGCGCCGCCTGGCCGGTGCAGGGCCTGCTGCGGCATTTCCGTCCCGAGATCGAGCGGCGCATCGACCAATACACGCGCAACGCCGACGCCCACGGCGCGGTGCGCGAGGCGGCGGAGTAACGCGGCATGACCAAGCTTCTCGTCGACGGCAAAGAGATCGACGTCCCGCCGGAGTACACGCTGCTCCAGGCTTGCGAAGCCGCGGGTGCGGAAATCCCGCGCTTCTGCTTCCACGAGCGGCTGTCGATCGCCGGCAATTGCCGCATGTGCCTGATCGAAGTGCAGGGCGTTCCGAAGCCGCAGGCGTCCTGCGCGATGGCGGTGAAGGACCTCGCGCCGAACAAGGACGGCTCGGCCAAGCAGCTTTTCACCAAGACGCCGATGGTCAAGAAGGCGCGCGAAGGGGTGATGGAATTCCTGCTGATCAACCATCCGCTCGACTGCCCGATCTGCGATCAGGGCGGCGAATGCGACCTGCAGGACCAGGCCATGGCCTATGGCGTGGATTCGAGCCGCTACGCCGAAAACAAGCGCGCGGTCGAGAACAAATATATCGGGGCGCTGGTCAAGACGATCATGACGCGCTGCATCCACTGCACGCGCTGCATCCGCTTCGTCACCGAGGTCGCCGGCGTGTCCGAGCTCGGCGCCATCGGCCGCGGCGAGGACATGGAGATCACGACTTATCTCGAGCAGGCGATGACCTCGGAGCTGCAAAGCAACGTCGTCGATCTTTGCCCGGTCGGCGCGCTCACCTCCAAGCCCTATGCCTTCACCGCGCGGTCGTGGGAGCTCAACAAGACGGAGTCGGTCGACGTGATGGACGCGCTCGGATCGGCGATCCGCATCGATACGCGCGGTCGCGAGGTCATGCGCATCCTGCCCCGCACCAACGATGCGGTGAACGAGGAGTGGATCTCCGACAAGACCCGTCACATCGTCGACGGCATGCGCACGCAGCGGCTCGATCAGCCTTACCTGCGCGAGAACGGCCGTCTGCGCCCGGCGACATGGAAGGAGGCATTTGCCGCCGTCGCCGCCAAGGTGAACACGGCGGGAAGCAGGCGTATCGGCGCCATTGTCGGCGATCTTGCCGGCGCCGAGGAAATGTTCGCGCTCAAGGATCTGATCGGCCGCCTCGGCAGCGTCAATATCGACGCGCGCCAGGACGGCGCGGCGATCGATCCGAAGTGGGGCAGGGCGAGCTACCTGTTCAACGCCACCATCGCCGGCATCGACGGTGCCGACGCGCTTTTGATCGTCGGCTCCAACCCGCGCCGCGAGGCGGCGGTGCTCAATGCGCGCATCCGCAAGCGCTGGCGCGCCGGCAATTTCCCCATCGGGCTGATCGGCGACAAGGCCGATCTGACCTATCAATACGACTACCTCGGCGCCGGTGCTGAAAGTCTCGCTAATCTCGGCCAGAGCAAGTTTGCGGAAGCTCTGAAGGCGGCACAGCGCCCGCTTGTGCTGGTCGGCGCCGGCGCGCTGGCGCGGCCCGACGGCGCGGCCATCGCTTCGCTTGTCGCCAAGGCGGCGCTCGACTTTGGCGCGGTCAAGGACGGCTGGAACGGATTTTCCGTTCTGCATAGCGCCGCTTCGCGCGTCGCGGCGCTCGACCTCGGTCTGGTTCCAGGCGCAGGCGGCGTCAATGCGGCGACCATGGCGGGTGGCGGCGTCGATGTGCTGTTCCTGCTCGGCGCCGACGAGATCGAAGTCTCGCCTGGACCCTGCGTCGTCTACATCGGCACCCACGGCGACCGCGGCGCGCATCGCGCCGACGTCATCCTGCCCGGCGCCGCCTATCCGGAAAAATCCGCTCTCTACGTCAACACCGAGGGCCGCGTGCAGCTCGCCAACCGCGCCGCATTTCCTCCCGGCGACGCGCGCGAGGACTGGGCCATTCTGCGCGCGTTGTCCGGCGCGCTCGGCCACACGCTGCCTTACGATTCGCTTACGCAATTGCGCCAGGCGCTCTATGCCGCGCATCCGCACTTCATGCGCATCGACCAGATCGCGGTGGGCGACGCCGCCGATATCGGCAAGCTCGCCAAACTCGGCGGCAACGCCGACAAGGCGGCGCTGCATTCCTCGGTCGACGACTTCTATCTCACCAATCCGATCGCGCGCGCGTCCGCGACCATGGCCGAATGTTCGGCTCTGGCCAACGCCGCGGCCAAGAACATGACGGCGGCGGAGTAGGGCCATGGACCTCGTCGAATTCTTTTGGACCTATCTCTGGCCCGTGATCATCATCCTGGCGGAATGCGTGCTGTTGCTGGTGTTCCTGCTGGTCGCCATCGCCTATGTGATTTACGCCGACCGCAAGATCTGGGCGGCGGTGCAGCTGCGCCGCGGCCCCAACGTGGTCGGACCCTGGGGTCTGTTCCAGTCTTTTGCCGACATGCTGAAGTTCGCGCTCAAGGAGCCGACGATCCCCGCCGGCGCCAACAAAGGCGTGTTCCTGTTGGCGCCGCTGGTGTCGACGACGCTGGCGCTGGCCGCCTGGGCGGTGATCCCGGTCAACGTCGGCTGGGCGATCGCCGACATCAATGTCGGCGTCTTGTACATTTTCGCCATCTCCTCGCTGATGGTCTACGGCATCATCATGGCGGGCTGGGCGTCGAATTCGAAGTACCCGTTCCTGGCGGCGCTGCGTTCGGCGGCGCAGATGGTCTCCTACGAAGTCTCCATCGGCTTCGTCATCATCACCGTGCTGTTGTGCGCGGGTTCACTCAATCTGACGGCCATCGTCGAAGCGCAGAAGTTTGGGCTTGCCAGTCTCATTGGGCTGCCGTGGCTCGGCTTCCTGAACTGGTATTGGGTGCCGCTGTTCCCGATGTTCATCATTTTCTTCGTTTCGGCGTTGGCGGAAACCAACCGGCCGCCGTTCGACCTGGTGGAAGCGGAATCGGAACTCGTCGCCGGTTTCATGGTGGAATACGGCTCGACGCCTTATGTCCTGTTCATGCTCGGCGAATACGTGGCGATCTGCACCATGTGCGCCATGGCCACCATCTTCTTCATGGGCGGCTGGCTGCCGCCGATCGCGGTGCCGCCGTTCACCTGGGTACCGGGCGTCGTCTGGTTCGTGCTCAAGGCGCTGATGGTGTTCTTCATGTTCGCCATGGTGAAGTCGATCGTGCCGCGCTACCGCTACGACCAATTGATGCGGCTGGGCTGGAAGGTGTTCCTGCCGCTGTCGCTGGCCATGGTGGTGGTGGTGGCCGGCGTCCTGCAATTCGTCCTGCCGGCGATAAAGTGAGGATGCGATGAAACTCGATCGCACAGCCAAGGGATTGTTCTTGTGGGAGTTCGTGACCGCGACGATCCTCGGCCTGCGTTATTTCTTCGGGCCGAAGGCGACGCTGAACTACCCGCACGAGAAAGGACCGATCTCCCCGCGCTTCCGCGGCGAGCACGCGCAACGGCGCTATCCGAACGGCGAGGAACGCTGCATCGCCTGCAAGCTGTGCGAGGCGATCTGCCCGGCGCAGGCGATCACCATCGAAGCCGGGCCGCGCCGCAACGACGGCACGCGGCGCACGACGCGCTACGACATCGACATGGTCAAATGCATCTATTGCGGGCTGTGCCAGGAGGCCTGCCCGGTCGACGCCATCGTCGAGGGCCCAAATTTCGAATTCGCGACGGAAACGCGCGAAGAGCTTTACTACGACAAGGAGCGGCTGCTGGCGAACGGCGACCGCTGGGAGCGCGAGATCGCCAAGAACCTGGCGCTCGACGCGCCCTATAGGTGAGACGATGATTATCGCCGCGTTGTTCTTCTACCTCTTTGCCGGCCTCTGCGTGGCGAGCGCCATCATGGTGATCGCGTCGAGGAACCCGGTGCACTCGGTGCTCTATCTCATCCTCGCCTTCGTCAACGCGGCAGGCCTGTTCGTGCTGCTCGGCGCCGAGTTCCTGGCGATGATCCTGATCGTGGTCTACGTCGGCGCGGTCGCCGTGCTGTTCCTGTTCGTGGTCATGATGCTCGACGTCGATTTCGCCGAGCTCAAGCAGGGCGTGCTGCAATATCTGCCGATCGGCATGGTGATCGGCGGCATTTTTCTCGCCGAGCTTCTGCTCGTGGTCGGCACCTGGGCCATCGGGCCCGGCGTGCCGCAGGCGATCGGCGCGCCGATCGCGGCCAAGACGTCGAACATCGAGGTGATCGGCCTCGTGCTCTACACCCGCTACGCCTACTTCTTCGAAGCCGCCGGCATCATCCTGTTGGTCGCCATGATCGGCGCCATCGTGCTGACGCTGCAGCATCGCGTGCGCGTGCGCCGCCAGGACATCCTGGCGCAGAACGCGCGCACGCCGGCGACGGCGATGGAAGTGCTCAAGGTGCGCACGGGGCAGGGCCTGGGGAGCAACACATGACCATCGGCCTCGGACATTATCTCTCGGTTGCCGCCATCCTATTCACGCTGGGGATTTTCGGCATCTTCCTCAACCGCAAGAACGTGATCATCATCCTGATGTCGATCGAGCTGATCCTGCTCGCGGTCAACATCAACCTGGTCGCCTTCTCCAGCCATCTCGGCGACATCGTCGGCCAGATCTACGCGCTCTTGGTTCTCACGGTCGCGGCGGCGGAGGCCGCGATCGGTCTTGCAATTCTCGTCGTGTTCTACCGCAACCGCGGCTCGATCGCGGTCGAAGACATCAATCTGATGAAGGGCTGAGCGCAGGATCGCGGAAAGCGGACCCGGCTTTCGGATCGTGCGCAAACGGAAGAAGACCTAGATGTACCAGGCCATCGCCTTCCTACCGCTGCTCGGCGCCATCCTCGCCGGCCTCATCGCGATCGTCGGCGCGCGCGGGCGCTGCCCGGGCGAGGGCCCGCCGCCGGGCGCGGAAGAGGGCGCCGCCGCGGCCGATCACGGCGCGCATGCCGGCCACGCCGCGCATGCGCACGACGACGCGCATGGCGGCAGTCATGACGCCCACGGCGGCGGTCCGGCCGCCGCCGGCTCGCGCACCGCGGAGTTGATCACCACCACGCTGTTGATGATCTCCATGATCCTGTCGTGGATCGCTTTCGTACAGGTCGGCTTCGGCCACCACGACGAGCACGTGCCGGTCTTCACCTGGATCCTGTCGGCCGGTCTCAAGATCGACTGGGCGCTGCGCATCGACACGCTGACTGCGGTGATGCTGGTGGTGGTGACGACGATCTCTGCCTTCGTCCACCTCTATTCCATGGGCTACATGGCCGAGGACCCGTACCGGCCGCGCTTCTTCGCCTACCTGTCGCTGTTCACCTTCTTCATGCTGATGCTGGTGACCGCCGACAACCTGGTGCAGATGTTCTTCGGCTGGGAAGGCGTCGGCCTGTCGAGCTACCTCCTGATCGGCTTCTGGTATCACAAGCCGGAAGCCAACGCGGCGGCGATCAAGGCCTTCGTCGTCAACCGCGTCGGCGATTTCGGCTTCGCGCTCGGCATCTTCGCGCTGTTCGCGCTGCTCGGCGCCATCGACTTCGATACCGTCTTCGCCCAGGCGCCGACGCTCGTCGGCAAGACCATTCCCTTCTTCGGCTGGCACCCCGACGCGCTGACCATGATCTGCCTGCTGCTGTTCATGGGCGCCATGGGCAAGTCGGCGCAATTCGGCCTGCACACCTGGCTGCCCGACGCCATGGAAGGCCCGACGCCGGTCTCCGCGCTGATCCACGCCGCCACCATGGTGACCGCCGGCGTATTCATGGTGGCGCGGCTGTCGCCGCTGTTCGAGCTTGCGCCGACCGCGCAGAGTTTCGTCATCTTCATCGGCGCCACCACCGCGATCTTCGCCGCCACCGTCGGCCTGGTGCAGAACGATATCAAGCGCGTCGTCGCCTATTCGACCTGTTCGCAGCTCGGCTACATGTTCGTCGCCATGGGCTCGGGCGCCTATTCGATCGGCATGTTCCATCTGTTCACCCATGCCTTCTTCAAGGCGCTGCTGTTCCTCGGCTCCGGCTCGGTGATCCTCGCCATGCATCACGAGCAGGACATGCGCCACATGGGCGGTCTGAAAGACCGCATCCCGTATACCTACACCGTGATGATCGTCGGCACGCTGGCGCTGACCGGTTTCCCGCTCACCGCCGGCTATTTCTCCAAGGACGCGATCATCGAGGCGGTGTTCGTCGCCAAGAGCCCGATGGCGCTCTACGGCTTCATCTGCACGGTCGCCGCCGCGCTGCTGACCTCGTTCTACTCATGGCGGCTGATCTTCAAGACCTTCCACGGCGAGCCGCACGACCGCCAGCATTGGCGCGACGCGCATGAGAGCCCGATGGTGATGCTGATCCCGCTTGGCGTGCTCGCGCTCGGCTCGATCGTGGCCGGTCTGCCGTTCAAGGACATCTTCGCCGGCCACGGTGTCGAGGGGTTCTTTCGCGAGTCGCTCGCCTTCGCCAAGAGCAACACCGTGCTCGAAGATATGCACCACATCCCGCTGCAGATCGGCATCTTGCCGACCATCATGATGGCGGTCGGTTTCGGCATTGCCTGGTACTTCTACATCCGCCGTCCCGATATCCCGGTCGAACTGGCGCGCACGCAGGAGCCGCTCTACAAGTTCCTGCTCAACAAGTGGTACTTCGACGAGCTCTACGAGGTGATCTTCGTGCGGCCGGTGAAGTGGCTCGGCTACACCCTGTGGAAGGGCGGCGACGGCTGGCTGATCGACGGCTTCGGCCCCGACGGCGTCTCCGCCCGCGTGCTCGACGTCACCCGCAACGTGATGCGGCTGCAGACCGGCTACCTCTATCACTACGCCTTCGCCATGCTGATCGGCGCGGCGCTCTTCATCACATGGTTCATGTTCGCGGTGCATTAGCGCATAGGCTCATGCGCGAGGAATTCTCATGAATTGGCCGATCCTCTCCGTCACCACCTTTCTGCCGATCCTCGGCGCGTTGCTTGTCATGCTGCTGGCGCGCGGCAACGGCCCGCTCGGCAAGGGCACCGCGCGCTGGATTGCGCTGTGGACGACGCTGGTCACGTTTGCGGTTTCGCTGGTGATGGTGTGGCGCTTCGACGCGGCTTCGCCGGAATTCCAATTCGTCGAGAAGCACGGCTGGCTCGGCGTCGCTTCCTACCACATGGGCGTCGACGGCATTTCGCTGCCCTTCGTGATTCTGACCACCGCGCTGATGCCGATCTGCATTCTCGCCAGCTGGACCGTGATCCAGAAGCGCGTGAAGGAATACATGATCGCGTTCCTGGTGTTGGAAACGCTGATGGTCGGCACCTTCTCGGCGCTCGACCTGGTGCTGTTCTACCTGTTCTTCGAAGGCGGCCTGATCCCGATGTTCCTGATCATCGGCGTCTGGGGCGGGCCGCGCCGCGTCTATGCCAGCTTCAAGTTCTTCCTCTATACGCTGCTCGGCTCGGTGCTGATGCTGCTCGCCATCATGGCGATGTATTGGCAGGCGGGTACCACCGATATCGTCACGCTGCTGCACCACGGCTTCCCGGTCGGCTTGCAGAAATGGGCGTGGTTTGCCTTCTTCGCTTCGTTTGCGGTGAAGATGCCGATGTGGCCGGTGCACACCTGGCTGCCAGATGCCCACGTCGAGGCGCCGACGGCGGGCTCGGTCATCCTCGCCGCCATCCTGTTGAAGATGGGCGGCTACGGCTTCCTGAGGTTCTCATTGCCGATGTTCCCCGCGGCGAGCCATGACTACGCGCCGCTGATCTTTACGCTGTCGGTGGTTGCCATCATCTACACCTCGCTGGTGGCGCTGATGCAGGAGGACGTGAAGAAGCTGATCGCCTATTCCTCGGTCGCGCACATGGGCTTCGTCACCATGGGCATCTTCGCGCTGACGCCGCAGGGCGTCGCCGGCGGCATCTTCCAGATGATCTCGCATGGCATCGTCTCCGGCGCGCTGTTCCTTTGCGTCGGCGTCGTCTACGACCGCATGCACACGCGCGAGATCGCCTTCTACGGCGGGCTGGTCAACCGCATGCCGGTGTTCGCCTTCGTCTTCATGGTGTTCACGCTCGCCAATGTCGGGCTGCCCGGCACCTCCGGCTTCATCGGCGAGTTTCTGTCGCTGATCGGCACCTTCAAGGCCAATAACGCGGTCGCAACCTTCGCCACCCTCGGCGTCATCCTGTCGGCGGCCTACGCATTGTGGCTCTATCGCAAGATGATCTTCGGCAACCTCAAGCCGGCGCTGGTCGGCATCAAGGACATGGGCTGGCGCGAAATCATGATTTTCACGCCGCTGGTCGCGCTCACCATTTTGTTCGGCGTGGCGCCGAAGCCGGTGCTCGATATGTCGGCTGCCTCCGTCGCCCAATTGCTCGACAACTACAAGCATTCCATGGCGGCGCTGAACGTACCGGCCAAGGACACAACGGGCCCGGTCTCCATCAAGCTGGAGCGGGCCGAACTGTTACCGGTGAGCGCAGCGCGATGAACCAGTTGACGCAGATGCAAGGGTTGATGCCGATCCTGCCGGAAGCCGTGCTGGCGATCGGCGCCGTCGTGATGCTGATGGTCGGCGTCGGCGTGTTTCAGAGCGAGCGCAGCGCGCGCATCGTCAACGGCTTCTGCATCGCCATATTGGCGCTGGCCGCGGCCGCGGTCGTCGCAATTCCGCCAGGGCGCCACGAATTGTTCGGCGGCAGCCTGGTCGTCGACGACTACGCCCGCTTTCTCAAGCTGCTAGCGCTGACCGGCTCCGGCGGTGCGTTGATCCTGTCGATCAACTGGCTCTCCGTCGAGCATCAGCAGAAATTCGAATACGGCGTGCTGTTCCTGCTGTCGACCCTCGGCATGATGCTGTTGATCTCTGCCTCGGATCTGATCGCGCTCTATCTTGGGCTTGAGATGATGAGTCTGCCGCTTTACGTCGTGGCGGCCTCCAACCGCGACAACGTGAAATCGACAGAAGCCGGCCTGAAGTATTTCGTACTCGGCGCCTTGTCGTCCGGCATGCTGCTGTACGGCGCCTCGCTGATCTACGGTTTCACCGGTACGATCGGCTTTGCCGGCATCGCCAAGGCGACGCACGGCGGCGCCAGCATCGGCCTCATCTTCGGCCTGGTGTTCATGTTCGTCGGCTTCTGCTTCAAGATTTCGGCGGTGCCGTTCCACATGTGGACGCCCGACGTCTACGAGGGTGCGCCGACGCCGGTCACGGCCTTCTTCGCCGCGGCGCCGAAGGTCGCCGGCATCGCCATTTTCGTGCGCGCGACTACGGTGGCATTTCCCGGCATCACCCACGAGTGGCAGCAGATCGTGGTGTTCGTGTCGATCGCTTCGATGGCGCTCGGCGCTTTTGCGGCCATCGGCCAGCGTAACATCAAGCGGCTGATGGCCTATTCCTCGATCGGCCACATGGGTTTCGCGCTGGTCGGCTTGGCCGCCGGCACCGCGGAAGGCGTTCAGGGCGTGCTGGTCTACATGTCGATCTATGTCGCCATGACGCTCGGTACATTCGCCTGCATTCTGGCGATGCGGCGCGACGGCGTGTTCGTGGAAAATATCGGCGATCTCGCAGGTCTGGCGCGGACGTCGCCGACCATGGCGTTCTTCCTGGCGATGCTTCTGTTCTCGCTCGCCGGCATTCCGCCGCTCGCCGGCTTCTTCGCCAAGTTCTACGTGTTCCTCGCCGCCATCAAGGCGGGGCTCTACACGCTCGCGGTCATCGGCGTGCTGACCAGCGTGGTGGGCGCCTTTTACTATCTGACCATCGTCAAGATCATGTACTTCGACGAGCCGGTCAAAGGCTTTGCGCGGATGCCCGGCCTGCTGGCCCTGGTGCTCTGCGTCTCCGGGCTGATCAACATGCTGTTCTTCGCCTATCCGGCGCCGTTGCTCGGTGCTGCAAGTGTCGCGGCGAAGTCGCTGTTCTAGATTGACTGTGCGCGGTCCCCGAAAGCGGGATCCGGTTTTTGATAAAGATCGCGCGCCACCGAGATGAACCGCGAAGCCACGGACCTGGCGGGGGTCCGGCACCGAACTTACGACACGCTCGGCTCGACCAATGCCGAGGCGCTGGTGCTTGCACGCGCCGGCGAGCGCGGTCCGTTGTGGGTCAGCGCCGGACGCCAGACCGCCGGCCGCGGCCGGCGCCAGAGCAGTTGGACCTCGCCACC
>Ga0335082_10006234_pt1 | contig 13025 bp, 5 predicted proteins | sample Lox_Sample_41_FD_206718 | JGI IMG/M metagenome (GOLD analysis project Ga0335082, IMG submission 206718) | Soil microbial communities from Loxahatchee National Wildlife Refuge, Florida, United States - Lox_Sample_4.1 | ecosystem: Environmental > Terrestrial > Soil > Wetlands | place: USA: Florida... | reverse complement strand
CGCCTCGCCGGCTGACGCGATCGATCCCCACCGCCCGCTCGTCCTGGTCTCTCCCGGCAAGGGTGGGCCGCGTCTCGTAGCGCTCAATCGCATGGCGGAAAAGAGCGGCCTCTCCATCGGCGAGTTGCTGACCAACGCGCGCTCGAAGGTCCACGATCTGCAATCGCGCGACGCCGATCCCGCCGCCGACGCCGACGCCCTGCGGAGACTGGCCCTCTGGAGCCTGCGCTACACCCCGCTAGCGGCACCCTGGGGCGAAGAGAACGGCGCCGATGGCCTGTTCCTGGACATCACGGGCTGCGCGCATCTGTTCGGCGGCGAGGCGGGCCTGTTGGCAGATCTCGCCGACCGTCTGCGTCGCTTCGGCCTCCCCGCACGGCTGGCAATTGCCGACACCCCCGGCGCCGCCTGGGCAGTCGCCCGCTATGGCAGCACGAACGGCACGATCGTGCCGCCCGACATGACGGACAGCATTCTCCGAGAGCTCCCACTTGCGGCGCTGCGCCTGCCCGATGATACGCTTCTGCTCCTGCATCGCCTGGGCTTCCGACGGATCGCAGACATCAGCCATCAGCCGCGCGCGCCCCTGGCCACGCGCTTCGGCGCGCATTTCCTCGATCGCCTCGACCAGGCGCTAGGACGCGCGCCCGAACCGCTATCACCGCTCGCCTCGCCGCCAGTCTATCGCGCGCAGGCGATGTTCGCGGAAGCCATCACGACACAGGAGCACGTCGTGAAGGCCACGACGCGCCTGCTGCACGATCTTGCTGGGGATCTGGCGCGCGATGGCGTCGGCGCGCGCAAATTGCGCCTGCTGCTTTTCCGCATGGACGGCGAGGTTCTGTCTCTGACGATCGGGTTGTCGGCTCCGAGCCGGGATGCCCGGCATATCGCGGGCCTGATCTCGCTTCGCCTCGATCGTCTGCCAAGAGGGTTCGAAGCGGATTTCGGCTTCGAGGCGGCCGGCCTCCACGTGCTCGCCGCCCAGCCCATGCCGGAGCGACAGACCCTGCTGACGGTCGCCGACGACCTCGGCGATCCCGCGGGTCTCGCCCGCCTCATCGATCGGCTGGAACAGCGCCTGGGAGCGGGGGCCGTGCGGCGGCTGCACCCGCATCAAAGCTATGTCCCCGAGCGCGCCGTTCTCGTGCGGCGCGCCAGCGACGGCCCATCAGCAGAGTGGGCGAGCAACACACCCTCCGATGCCCGGCCGCTGCTCCTGCTCTCGCATCCGGAAGCGGCCGAGGTCATGGCGCTGATCCCCGAAGGACCGCCGCGCCAATTCCGCTGGCGCGGAGTCCTTCATCAGGTGACGCAAGCCGAGGGCCCCGAGCGCATCGCCGGAGAATGGTGGCGACAGAACGATAACCAGCTCGAGCGCGATTATTACGTCGTCGAGGACGCCAACAGCCGCCGATTCTGGCTCTACCGGGCCGGGCTCTATGGCCGCGGCGCCGCGAGGCCGCAATGGTTCGTGCATGGAGTCTTCCCATGAGCGATTTCGCCGAACTCGTCGCCGCAACGAACTTCTCGTTCCTGCGCGGCGCCTCGCACGCCGAGGAGATCGTGCAGCAGGCGGCGGCCCTCGGCCTCAAAGCCATCGGCATCGCCGACCGCAATACGCTCGCCGGCGTCGTGCGCGCCCATGTGGCAGCGAAAGAGGTCGGTATCGGTCTCGTGGTCGGTTCGCGCCTGATCGCGACCGACGGGTTCGAGACGGTCTGCCATCCGACCGATCGCGGCGCCTACGGCCGGTTGTGCCGCCTGCTGACGGACGGCAACCGGCGGGCCCCGAAGGGCCAATGCCATCTGTCGTTCGCGGAGATCCGCGCGGCCCAGGATGGACAGATCTTCATCGTCATGCCGCCGCGCGTTCTCGCACCCTCCTTCGCCGAACGTCTGGGAGCGCTGGCCTCAGCCGCTCCCAGCCGTGTTCATCTCGGCGCCACCTTCTCATACAAGGGCGACGAGCGACGGCGTCTTGGACAACTCGCCGAGCTCGCGGTCCAGACGCGCGCACCGCTGGTCGCGACGAACGACGTGCTCTATCACGACCCGGCGCGGCGACCTCTGGCCGACGTGCTCACCTGCATTCGCGAGAAATGCACGATTGCGGATGCCGGCTTCCGCCTCGAGACCAACGCCGAGCGTCATCTCAAAAGCGCCGCCGAGATGAAAAGACTGTTCGCGTCCTATCCGGAGGCCGTCGCGCGCACGCTCACCATCAAAGAACGCACCAGCTTTTCGCTGGAGGCGTTGCGCTATGAATATCCCGAAGAGCCGGTGCCGCCGGGCAAGACACCGCAGCGGCATCTCGAAGATCTCGCCTGGAGTCATGCCGCCGGGCGCTATCCCGAGGGAGTGCCCGAGAAGGTGCGGGTGCTGCTCGAGAAGGAACTGGCGCTCATCGCCAGGCTGGACTATGCGCGCTATTTCCTGACCGTCTACGACGTCGTCAGCTTTGCCCGTAGCCAGGGCATTCTCTGCCAGGGCCGCGGCTCCGCCGCCAACAGCGCCGTCTGCTACTGCCTGGGCGTCACCGCTGTCGATCCCACCAAGATCGATCTGCTGTTCGAACGCTTCCTTTCTGCCGAGCGGAAGGAACCGCCGGACATCGATGTCGATTTCGAGCATGAGCGGCGCGAGGAAGTGATCCAGTATCTCTACAGGCGCTATACCCGCGAGCGGGCCGCCATCTGCTCGACGGTGGTTCACTACCGCCCGCGCATGGCGATCCGCGAAGTCGGCAAGGCACTCGGCCTCAAGGAGGATGTGACCGCAGCGCTCGCCGGCATGGTCTGGGGCTCCGGCGGAGAGGACATCCCCGACAAACATATCCGCGAGGTCGGACTCGATCCCGCCAATCCTCAGCTCCGGCTGGCCCTGTCCCTCACCCACGCGCTGATCGGGTTTCCCCGCCACCTGTCCCAGCATGTCGGCGGCTTCGTGTTCACCCGCGAGCGCCTGGACCAGACCGTGCCGATCATGAATGCATCGATGGACGACCGCACCAACATTGAGTGGGACAAGGACGATCTCGACGCCCTCGGCATGCTGAAGGTCGATGTGCTGGCTCTGGGCATGCTCACCTGCATCCGCAAGAGCTTCCAGTTCATCGCGCGCGATTACGGCAAGAAACTCTCTCTAGCCACCGTGCCGGCTGAAGATTCAGCGGTTTATCGCATGTTGTCGGAGGCCGACTCGCTCGGCGTGTTCCAAGTGGAGAGCCGCGCGCAGATGTCGATGCTGCCTCGCCTCAGACCCGAGAATTTTTACGATCTCGTCATCGAGGTGGCGATCGTGCGGCCGGGGCCGATCCAGGGCGATATGGTCCATCCCTATCTGCGGCGGCGCGACCGGATTGAACCGGTCGATTACCCGTCGGAGGAGCTCAAGGCCGTTCTAAAACGGACGCTCGGCGTTCCCCTCTTCCAGGAACAGGCGATGCAGATCGCCATCGTGGGGGCCGGCTTCTCGGCCGACGAGTCGGACAGGCTGCGACGAGCGATGGCGACGTTCCGCCATGTCGGCACGATTCACACCTTCCGCGAGAAGTTCATCGCGGGCATGGTCACGAACAGCTATAGCCGCGAGTTCGCCGAACGCTGCTTCAATCAGATCGAAGGCTTCGGCGACTACGGCTTTCCCGAGAGCCACGCGGCCAGTTTCGCGCTCCTCGTCTATGTCTCCGCCTGGATCAAACGACATCACCCCGAGGTGTTCTGCGCAGCGATCCTCAACAGCCAGCCCATGGGCTTCTACCAGCCGGCCCAGCTCGTGCGGGATGCGCGCGAGCACGGCGTGGAAGTCCGCCCGCCCGACGTCAATCTCAGCGATTGGGACTGCACGCTCGAGCCGGCGGCCGACGGTAGCGCGCATCGCCGTGCCGTCCGGCTCGGTCTGCGGCTGATCGGCGGTCTGGCCGAAGCGCAGGCGAAGACAGTGGTAGCCAAGCGCGGCCAGGGTTACCCCGACGCCCGCTCGCTCTGGATCCGCAGCGGCGTCCCGGTCGCCACGCTCGAGCGCTTGGCCGCCGCCGACGCGTTCCGCTCGCTTGGACTCGATCGGCGCGCGGCGCTGTGGGCAGTCAGGGGGTTGGACGGCGCTTCGCCCCGCCCCATCCTGACATGGTCTGACAGCAGCGACCTTTTCGCCGAGCCGCCCGTTGCCCTCCCCCTCATGGCGCCCGGTGAGCATGTGGCCGAAGACTACGCCACGATGGGGCTCTCGCTGAAGGCGCACCCCTGCGCCTTCTTTCGTACTCGCCTGGCGCGACGCGGCGTCATCACGAGCCGCGAGCATCGCGACGAGCGTCTCAAGAACCGGCGAGTATCCGTCGCCGGGCTGGTGCTCGTGCGGCAGCGGCCGGGGACCGCAAAGGGTGTCATCTTTCTCACCCTCGAGGACGAGACGGGGATCGTGAATGTCGTCGTCTGGTCGAAGGTCTTCGAGGCCAATCGCCGCATCGTCATGACGTCGCAGTTCCTGCTGGTGCGCGGCCGAATTCAACGCGAGGGCATCGTCATTCACGTCGTGGCCGAGGAGTTCGTCGACCTCACCGGCGCGCTTCGCCACCTGCGCTCCGATGATCCTCTCCCGCTCCTCCCTCAGGAGCCGGCCGCCCCCTTGCCTGACCGTTTCCTGAAGAGCCGTGACTTCCACTGACACTTGACGCGTGTCGCCCACGCAAGCTCCGCAAGCGCACCGGCGCCTCCGTCGCAGGGCCTGTGTGCTGGACCAACCCGGCTGCCACCGTCACCCGCGCGGAGGCCGTCATGTCTCTCGCCTCACCCTCACGATGCTTGACGTCGTTGTGGACCACCAAGGAAGCCTCCTGACTGGCCCGACAATGAGCGTAGCCCTTGAGATTGCCGCAATCTTGAAATTCGAATCGCTGCCCGCAACAGGCGTCTCGAAGTGACATTGAGTGGACCAAAGCGCGCCGTCTCGCGCCGGCAGTTGCTGCGGGCGCCACTCCCGCCCCGTCAGCACGAAGACCTGCACGGGCTCGCTCGCAGGCCATATCGATCCGCACACCTCGCGGACGGCCGGTACGGCGCTGTTCTCCAGCGGCGTCAGGATCCGGATGGCGCTCCGCGCCGGCAGGAAGAGTCGCCCGAGCCACAAACATCCCACGAGCGCCAGCAACGCAAGCGGTACGAGGCTCGACCAGCCTGTGATTGTCACTATCACTCCTTGGTCATCCGGAAATCTTCTTTGAATCTCGATCGCAGCTTCAAAGGCTGCGACCGTCGCGATGCAAACGGACATCGCTATGTCGAGCGCCGAAACCAATCTCGCCATTGGGCTCCCTCGGACAGGTCGTCATGACCTGAATGACTTTAACCCATGGCGGAAACTTGGCCACTCCAGCAGTAGTTCTGTACCCAAGCCGTGCATGCTGGCACCCATGGGAGCCGTGACGCGCCGGGATCGGATGCGCGCCTGGCCGGAGTGCCTGCAAAGAAGAACCGCCGCCGGCTGGCGTGTCGGCGGCGGTCCGCTAGGGTATGTGCGCTTTCCGCCTGACGCGGTCAGCGAGCAGGCGGCTGCCTATGTCACGTGAAGATTCCCATCGTCGACCATCTGTGCGGCGGTGACGCCCGCTACGCCCGTCAGGACGGCAATGCTGGTGAACTGGTGCCCGCCAACGGCGCCGTTCGGGTCGACCTGGACGGTCGTGTTCCCGCCGCTCTCAGTCAGATGAACGAAGTCGCTCAAGTTCGACGACGAATTGTAGCCGGAGAGCACGTCGTGGATGTCGAGCGTGTCCCCGCCGCGGCCCGTCTGGAAGTCCTTGATCGTGTCCCGCCCTTCGGACAGAGAGTGGCGAACGAAGGTGTCGCTGCCGGATCCACCGGTCAGCAGGTCGTTGCCGGCGCCGCCGTCGATCGTGTCATTGCCGCCGTTGCCGACCAGCCTGTTGTAGTACTTGTCGCCGATCAGCGTGTTGCTGAGATCGTTGCCGGTGCCGTTGGTCGCGAAACCCGTAAGCGTGAGATTCTCGACGTTGCCGAACACCGTCTTGCCGTTGCTGTGGAGATCGAAGGAGATCGAGCTGATCACGCTGTCGGTGCCGCTGCCGCCGTTCTCGTTCACGATGTCCTTGGAGTTGTCGACCATATATACGTCATTGCCGGCGGCGCCGATGAGATTGTCCGCGCCGGCGCCGCCGTTCAGCGTATCGGCGCCGCCCTGACCGTTGAGCGTGTTGTTTCCGCTGTCGCCGGTGAGCAGATTCGCGAGGGAGTCCCCGACTGTGCCTGCGTCGGACGGTGGCGGCGGTGGCGGGGGCGGCGGGTCGCCGCCGGCAACCTGTCCCGGCCCGCTGTAGCCGGCCTCGGGCGCGACGGCGACGGCGTTGGGGTCTTGCGAATAGACATGGACATAGTCCACAAGCATGTCGCTCGGCACGTGCGTCGGGCCGCCGATCGAATCGGAGACACCGTTGTTGAGGATGAGATACATCGGAGACGAAGTGATGCCGGTGGTAATCTTCCCGACCTCGACGCCGTCGTAATAGTACGTCACCGAGCCCGGTTCCCAGAGCGCGCCGTAGGTATGCCAGCCCGTGAAGTCGCCGGACACCGTCGCGCCGGGTCCGCCCGACGGCGAGTGGAAATGGTACCCGGCCTGGCCGGACAACCCTTCCATGATGTCGAGTTCGCCATCGACGGGCCAGTTCTGGCCATCGAGCCAGAAAGCCGGCCAGTTGTTGATCTCTCCGTTCGTACCCGGCAGATAGATCCGCGCCTCATAGTAGCCGTAGGTCTGCTGGAAGTGATCGTTGCTTTGGACCATGCCGCCGACCATGTTGTAGGTCTGTCCCCCGACGGTCACCGTCTTGTAGTCGGTCCCCAGATGCAGGTATCCGCCGCTCACGCTCACTTCGGCCGGGTCGTAGGCTCCCTGCTCCGCAGAGTTGATCGGCTTCGTTATGGCGCCGGCGGCCCCGAGCCAATTGGTGCCCCAATGGTTCGTGTTCAGGCTGTTGAACTCGTCGTCGAACGTCAGAGTCCAGGTTGAATCGATCGGCAAACTACTCGTTGGCATTTACGCATACTCCTTAGAGCTCCAGATGGATCCGTCTTCTTCTTGGCCCGCGATTGACCCCGCGATTGCCGTCTGCGAGATCGCGCGCACTTGGCCTTAAGGGCGATGTCCACCCTTGCCGCCGGCTGCTGCCGGAGGCGCCACGCGTCGCTCGCTATGTTGGGACGCCGAACCTGCGCGACTTGCGTCGCCGTCCGCGCGTTTACCTCAGCCGCGGTCTCGGCGGTTCCCCGTCGAGACCGCGGATTGTCGCTCCACCGCACGATTCCCGGGGCGACGGGTTGGTTCGCGGTCGCCGCTGGAAGCGGCACGAGCTCGAGGCGTCAGCTCGCTTGCAGCGCTTGAACACACTTTGTTGGCACACGTTGGCGATCACGAATACTTGGTCTCCCCCGCCCCTCTTCAAGTCGGTAAGGTTATTATTTCTTTTTGATTAAGGAACCGTAAATCCTTAACCAAATTTAAATAGAGATAAATTCTTCCTAAATTCGCGCGGGGGGATTGCGTTCGGAGGCGCGAAGGTATGGCGCCCCGCCCAGCGGCGCTGGGCGGCAAGGGTGGGATCGCAGATGCTATCGCGCGTTGAGATCCTCGATCGGCGTCTTTGCGCAACAGCGCAAAGGACCCGATCGTTCGGGGTCCCTCGTGAAAGAGAGAGCCCTTTCGTCTCCTCGCAACCCCGCACACAACTCAAAACTCAGTTCCCCGCACTCGTCGTGCACGGGTAGTCCGAACGAGGAGGGCGGACCAGTGATAAAGAAATGGCAGGTGCTTGCAAGTTCCGGGCCGTTCCCGAATCGGCCGCGACCGTCTCAGGCGCGTCCGTAGGAATCCTCGAAACGGACGATATCGTCTTCGCCGAGATAGCTGCCGACTTGCACTTCTATAAGTTCGAGCGGCGTGTTGCCGACATTCGCGACGCGGTGTTTGGCTCCGACGGGAACGAACACGGCTTCATTCTCGCGACGCAGCTCCGCCTTGCTGTTCACCCGCACGAGCGCCGTGCCGCGAACAATGACCCAGTGTTCCGACCGATGGTGATGCAGCTGCAGCGAGAGTTGAGCGCCCGGGTCGACCACGATTCGCTTGACCCTGAATCCGTTGCCCATCGAAACCGTCTCATAGCTGCCCCACGGCCGTTGGCATCTGGCGCTCTCCTGAACCTCGAGCCGGCCGCGACCGCGCAGGCCTTCAACAACGGCCTTGATCTCCTGGCTGCGCCGCTTGTCCGCCACCAGAACCGCATCCGGCGTCGAAACCACCACCGCATCCTTCATGCCCAGCGATACCAGCAACCTGCCGTCGGTACGCAGATAGCTCCCTTGCGTGTCCAGACATTCGACATCGCCAACGATCACGTTGCCTTCACGATCGCTGCTTTCAATCTCCCAAAGCGCCGACCAGGAACCGATGTCCGTCCAATTGCTTTCCAGGCGAACAACGGCCAGCCGGTCCGACTTCTCCATGATGGCGTGATCGATAGAGATGGATTCGACGCCGGCAAACGACTCGCGGTCCAGCCGCAAGGTCGTGCCGTTGGACTGCGATTGCGCCAGGGCAGACCGGCACCCATCCAGAATGGCCGGCTGCAGCCGCGCGAACTCCTCGAGTATTGTTCTTGCGGTGAATATGAAGATGCCGGCGTTCCACAGCCACATTCCGGATCGCACGAAACGCTCGGCGCGCTCCGCATCCGGCTTCTCGACGAACTGCTTGACCAGCGTCGCCGACATGCCGCCGTCAAGCCGCTCGCCGCATTCGATGTAGCCGTAGCCCGTCTCCGCGCGTGGCGGCTGAACGCCCAGGAGCACGATTCGATCGCGGCACGTGGCGACCTGATGCGCCTGCTCGACGGCGACGTGAAAAGCTTCCGGATCGGCCACGATGTGATCCGCGGGCTGAACCACCAGGACGGCATCAGGAGAGATCAGAGCGGCGCGCAGAGCGGCGACGGCCACGGCCGGCGCCGTGTTCCTGCCCATCGGCTCCAGAACGAGGCTGCCGACTTGGATGCCTTGTTTGGCGAGAGCGCTGATGACAAGGCATTCCTGATCGGCGCCGCACACGATGATCGGCGGTTCGCTGTTGGCACCGGTCCTCCGTTTGACGGTGGACACGATCATCGGCTCGGCTCCGTAGAGTTGGAGCAGCTGCTTCGGCATGTCGGCACGCGACAGCGGCCATAGCCTGGATCCAGCCCCGCCGCTGAGGATGACTGGAACAATGGGCGCAGGCTTCGCGTCCACTGCACTGCTGCCGTTCGTTTGCCGTGAGCTGACCTGCGAGTCCACCAGGCACCCTTTGAATTCAGCCGTTGTTCACACGACGGCGGCCGTCGAGCGACCGGCAGCGAGGCTCACGCCCAGCCTTGCCACGCGCTGCTCCCACGCCAGTGCCGTGCCGACGATGTCGTCGATGCCGCCGTTCCGTGGCCGCCATGCGAGCAGGCGCGCGAGGCGATCCGTGTCGGCGACCAACATCGGGGGATCGCCGGGCCGCCGGGGCGCTTCACGGACGTTCAGCCGCCGCCCATGGATGCGCTCGACGGCCGACAACACTTCGCGCACCGAATAGCCGCGCCCATATCCGCAATTCGCGACGAAGCTGCCGCCGCCGGCTTGCAGGCGCCGGAGCGCCAGAACGTGGATATCCGCGAGATCGCTGACGTGGATGTAGTCGCGAATGCAGGTGCCGTCCGGCGTGGGATAGTCGGTGCCGTAGATTGCGATCTCCGATCGCAACCCAAGCGCCGCCTCGCATGCCGTCTTGATGAGGTGCGTCGATGTGCGCGACATCTGGCCGGCTTGTCCCGATGGATCGGCCCCGGCCACATTGAAATAGCGCAGGGCGGCATAACGGAGATCGTGGGCGGCGGCGGTGTCGCGCAGCGCCCATTCGATCATCAGCTTGGTCGTCCCGTAGGGGTTCACCGGCACTGCCGGCGTATCCTCGCGTACCGGCACTATGGATGGCTGGCCGTAGACCGCGGCCGAGGACGAGAAGACGAAGTGGCGAACGCCGTGGGCTACGCACGCTTCGATCAGGCGCAGGCTGTTGGCGACATTGTTGTTGTAGTAGTCGAGTGGACGCTCGACCGAGTCGGGGACCACGATGCTGGCGGCGAAGTGGATGACGGAGTCGACGTCGTGCGTCCCGAGCGTCTCTGCGACCAGGTCCCGTTGACGAATGTTGCCTTCTATCAGCGGCACGCCAGGCGGCAAGAGGGAGGCGCAACCGGTCGAGAGATCGTCGAGGACAACGGCGGGGATGCCGGCGGCGCACAGGGCGCGCACGGTGTGGCTTCCGATGTAGCCCGCACCGCCTGTCACAAGAACCGTCATGAGCGGCCTCCCGTCTCCGGCCGATCCTTGGCGATGATCCGGTCGCAGTCGGCGGTCACGATCGGCCGCTCCGACCAACGGCGCAGGCTGTGGCAGACCTTGCGCGCCAACCGCCACCCGATCGACGCCAGTCGATCTGGGGACGGCGCGATCGGCAAGTTCTTTCCCGTCAGCAATGCCCCCAGATCGCCGACGCGGATGTCGTTGGTCATGATGATCCGCGACAATGCGAAGGCGTCCTCGTCGGTCGAACTCAGGGCGTGGCGAACACGGCAAGCCGACGTGAAGCCGGCTTGGCGAACCAAGTCGCGCGTCGTCGGACTCGCATAGCCGTGCGGGTAGGCGAAGGCGTGCACGGCGCGGCCGAGGTGGTCTTCGAGACAGTGCTTGCTGCGTCGGACTTCGGCAAAGGCTTCGGCGGGTGGCAGGAGATCGAGCTGCGGGTGACTGTGGGTGTGGGCGCCGCATTCGACCCCGAATCCGGGTAGTGCGCGTAGCTCGGTCCAATTCAGCATGGGTCGGCCCTGCTCGCCGAGACGTTGCGACCAGAGGTTCGTCTTTCCGACGTAGCCAGTCACGACGTAGAGCGTCGCCGGAAAGCCGCATCGTTCCAAGACGGGCACCGCCTCGGTCAGGAAGTCGCGCAGGCCGTCATCGAAGGTGATGGCCAGGGTGCGCGGGGGCAACGGCGATCCGGCCGCGCAGGCGGACCTCAGTGTCGAGATCGTGACCGGTCGGTAGCCATGATCGGCAAGCCAGCGCATATGTTCGGCGAACAGCGTGGGCGACACGGCCCACCGGCGCGATCGCGGATCTCTCGCCCAGTCGACGCTGTGGTACATCAGGATCGGAACGGGATGAGCCATCGGATCTACTGCCGTGGTGGGGATACCGTCGACAACGAGGCGGACGGCTCCACCTTCGAGCCGTTGCTGCTGCGCCGCCGGGATGCCCGGCTGCGCAAGTACAGCGGCATCCCCGCCAGGATGCCGAGCCGCTCGCGCCACACGAGCGCCGCCGGATAGTCGTCCGCGAGGCGTTTGTTCTTCGGAGAAGACGCGCCAAAGAGGTGTGTGAATGCGGCCGGGAGCGCGATCGCGAGCTGGAGCATCGACGCCGGCCGGTCAAGGACGAGTTTCGTCAGGTAGGCGCCCAGGCCGACGCCATAGCCGAAGGCCTGCCGCCGCATCCCCGCCTCTTCTCTGCGGTGGTGGTGCCAGACGATCGCCTCCGGCTCGTACACGAGCTGGTAGCCCGCCTGGATGACGCCGAAGAAGGCTGCCAGATCGTCGCCGCCGCGCGCCGGCGTGCCAGCGCCGAGCGCCGGGTCGAAGCCGCCGATGCGCCGGAGAGCATCGGTGCGAAACGCCATGTTGGCGCCCGATCCGAACTGGCCGGCGGCATAGGGGTACAGCCGGCCGGGCGGGCGATGGTCCGTCAGGTCGTAGAGCTTTCGTTCGAAGCCCTTTCCGAAGCCACCGTGCCGCTCGGCCCAATATTGGGCGCGCGTCTCCAGCTGCGCAGGAAGAATGAGGCCGGTGACACAGGCAATGTTGCTGTCCGCGGCAAAGTTGGCGGCAAGGACGCTCAGCCACTGCGAGTCGAGGATGACGTCGTCGTCCGTAAAGGCCACGATCGGCGCACTAACGGCCGCCAGACCGCGATTGTGGGCCTGCCCCAGTCCGGGCCGGTCCTCGCGCAGGTAGCGCACGCGGCCGGTCGGGGCATAGCGTCTCGCAATCAGATCAGCCGTCTCAGGCGACGACGGCGCATTGTCGACGACCACCACCTCGAAGCTCGAATAGTCCTGGCGGAGGAGGGAATCGAGGCAGACCGCGAGGCTCGCCGGACGGTCGCGCGTGGCGACGACGACGCTGATGAACGGCGACTCCCGGCGGCCGAGCGGAACGAGCGGCGGATGCGAACTGCGAGGCGTCAGGGCGAGACATGACCTCAGATCGGTGGGCGAGAAATCCTCGCGATCCAATGACACCTCCTGCACGCCGATCGGCCGTCCGGCGAGGCGCAGGAGACAGAAGGCCCTGGCATATCGCTGCCCGTTACCCTCGGCGCAAAACCGCGACGGCAGACTCGCTAGATCGAGATCCAAGACTTGAATCGGCGCATAGGCTGGCTGCTCCGCCCGCCGCGACGAGCGCAGACCGTACCGCGTCGACAGGTAGCTGGCGGCCGTTTGGGTGAAGCCCGCGACAATGGCGCCCGCCCGCGCCAGACCCCAGAGATCGAGGGTCAGGGCGGCATCGCGCACGCCGCGCGCGACCGCGGCCGGCAGGACCCGCCACACATACCGGCGCTCGCTCGAAAGTCCGTCCTGCGCGCCGACGTGACCGACGACCGCCGCCTTCGATCGTCCCTCGGCCCGGCAACGCGCGCGAAAATAGCGCCAAGTCGCCCGCTCCGGCGACAGCCGGTGGTGCACGACCATCTCCGGGTCGTAGATCAGCACCGAGTCCGGAAAGACCTGGCGGGCGCGAATGCAGAACTCCGTCTCCTCGCAGCCCGCGGCGTCCGCACCCTCGCGGCCGATGCCTTCGCGGAAACCGCCGAGGCGTCGGAATAGCGCCCGCCGGAACGACATGTTGCAGCCGATCGGATTGCGCACGGTGGCGA
>Ga0335082_10006232_pt1 | contig 13026 bp, 14 predicted proteins | sample Lox_Sample_41_FD_206718 | JGI IMG/M metagenome (GOLD analysis project Ga0335082, IMG submission 206718) | Soil microbial communities from Loxahatchee National Wildlife Refuge, Florida, United States - Lox_Sample_4.1 | ecosystem: Environmental > Terrestrial > Soil > Wetlands | place: USA... | reverse complement strand
GGCCGTCATCGGCCGCTACATCTTGACGCCGGAGATCTTCAAGGCGCTGGAAAAAACACCGCCGGGAAAAAACGGGGAGATTCAGTTGACCGATGCGCTTCGGATCCTCGTCCAGCAAAAAGCGATGTACGGTAAGAAACTTCAGGGCACGCGCTACGATGCCGGGGATAAATTGGGTTTTCTAAAAGCGACGGTGGAATTCGGCTTGAAGCGTCAGGATTTGGGAAAGCCGTTTCTGCAGTACCTTAAGAGTTTAAAGTTTTAATCGGGTTCGGGGGATCCTCCCAATGCCGAGCGATCCGTTCTTTCATATGAAGATCATTCAAAACCCATTGGGACCGTTTCAGGAAGTGTACCGCACGGAAGAAAATGAGGGCAAGGACATGGTCGGTGAGACGGCCACGCCGCTGGTGGACATCTATGAGCAGTCGGATGCCTTGGTGATCGAGGCGGATCTTCCGGGGATCGAACCGGGAGAGGTGGCGGTCCGTTTGGCCGACGATCAGGTGACGATTGAAGGGCAGAGGGGGCGACGGGGAGAGGGACAGGAGGCGGGACATTATTTGCGGATGGAGCGGTGCTTTGAAGATTTCCGGCGCATCATTCATCTTCCTTTCGCCGTGGATCCGAAGAAGGCCGAGGCCAGCTATCGGCAAGGGGTTCTGATCCTTCGTTTCCCGAAAATCGAGGACCGGCGCAAGCGAGCCATCAAGATCGAGATCAAATAAATCCTCAAGGGGGTCATACACGTGGCAGAACAGGACAAAGAAGGAATGCAACAACCGATCGAGATTCCGGAGGCCCTCCCGCTATTACCGGTTCGGGATATCGTGGTCTTTCCGTACATGGTTCTTCCCTTGTTCGTCGGGCGCGAAATGTCGATCCGCGCCATCAACGAGGCCCTGGCCGGCAACCGCATGATTCTGATGGCCTCCCAAAAGATCCTGGACGTCGAAAACCCCGAGCCGAAGGACATCCATACCGTGGGGACCGTCGGGATGATCATGCGAATGTTGAAACTTCCGGACGGCCGGATCAAGATCCTGGTGCAGGGCCTTTCCCGAGCCCGCGTCATGAATTTCACACAGACGGAGCCCTATTATCAGGTCCGGATCCAAAAAATCGTCGAGCCCAAGGTCGATGAGCGTCCGCTGGAGCTGGAGGCTCTGATCCGCACCGTCAAGGAGCAGCTCGAAAAAATCAGCAGTTTCGGAAAACTCGTGTTGCCCGAGGTTTTGGTTGTGATCGAGAATCTGGACGACCCCGGCCGCTTGAGCGACATGATCATTTCGAATCTCGGCCTGAAGGTGGAAGAATCCCAGGAGGTCCTGGAAATCCTCGATCCCACCGAGCGTCTCAAGAAGGTGAGCGAAATCTTGGCCAAGGAGCTGGGCGTCTTGAACATGCAACAGAAAATCCAGGCCGAGGCCAAGGGCGAGATGGACAAGACCCAGCGGGAATATTTCCTCCGGGAGCAGCTTAAGGCGATCCAGAAAGAACTGGGCGATGTCGATGAGCGCGCCGAGGAGATCACCGAATTCCGGAAGCGGATCAAAGACGCCAAGATGCCCGACAAGGTCTTGAAAGAGGCCGACAAACAGCTCAAGCGATTGGAGCACATGCATCCCGACTCGGCCGAGGCCTCCACGGTCCGGAGTTATCTGGAATGGCTGGTGGAGCTGCCGTGGAGCAAGAAAACCAAGGACAACCTGGACATCAAGGCGGCTTCCAAGGTACTGGACGCGGATCATTACGACCTGGAAAAAGTCAAGGAGCGGATTCTGGAATACCTGGCCGTCCGGAAGATGAAGGACAAGATGAAAGGCCCGATTCTCTGTTTTGTCGGTCCGCCGGGGGTGGGGAAGACCTCGCTCGGAAAATCGATCGCGCGGTCCCTGGGACGGGAATTCGTGAGAATCTCCTTGGGCGGCATCCGCGACGAGGCCGAGATCCGTGGGCATCGCCGGACGTACGTCGGGGCCCTGCCCGGTCGGATCATTCAGGGGATCAAACAGGCCGGCACAAACAACCCGGTCTTCATGATGGATGAGATCGACAAGGTCGGCGCCGATTTCCGCGGCGATCCTTCCGCCGCCCTGCTGGAAGTGTTGGATCCGGAACAGAACAACGCCTTCAGCGACCATTATCTGGGCGTGCCGTTCGATTTGACCAACGTAGTGTTTATTACAACGGCCAATATCACGGATACGATCCTTCCACCGCTGCGGGACCGGATGGAGGTGATCGAGCTCTCCGGATACACCGAAGAGGAGAAGCTCGGCATCGCGCGCAATTTTCTCATGCCGCGGCAGCTGACCGAGCACGGCATTACGGAGAAAAATGTGACCCTCACGGACGCCGCCATCCGGATGATCATTCAGCAATACACCCGCGAGGCCGGCGTCCGGAATCTGGAGCGGGAACTGGCGAACGTCCTTCGAAAAATCGCTCGGCAGATCGCGGAGGGAAGAGAAAAGCATTTCACCGTCACACCGGCCAACGTCCACAAGCTTCTCGGGATCCCGAAGCATCTTCCCGAGGCGGAACAGGAAAAGGACGAAATCGGCGTGGCGACCGGCCTGGCTTGGACCGAAACCGGCGGTGACATCATCTACATCGAGGCCACCTTTATGAAGGGCAAGGGAGGCGTGATGTTGACCGGGCACTTGGGAGATGTCATGAAAGAGTCGGCCCAGGCGGCTTTGAGTTACATCCGGTCCCGGGAGAAGACCTTGGGGATCAAGCCGGATCTGTTTGCTAAAAACGATATCCATATTCATGTGCCGGCCGGCGCGATCCCGAAAGACGGACCTTCGGCCGGCATTACGATGGCGACGGCCCTCGCCTCCGTTTTTACCAACGCGCCGGTCCGTCGGGATGTGGCCATGACCGGAGAGGTGACCCTCCGGGGACGCGTGCTTCCCATCGGCGGATTGAAAGAAAAAATACTGGCCGCGCGGAGGGCCGGCATCAAAACCGTGATTCTTCCGAAACGCAACGAGAAGGACCTGGAGGAAGTGCCGAAACACGTGCGTCGCGGAATGGAGTTTGTCTTTGCCGAAACCATGGACGACGTTCTCCCCGCGGCCCTACGGCAGGCAGCCGGTTCCAAGGTTCATCGTCCGGTGGCGTCAAAGGTTCGCCGCGAAAAGGTTCTGGCCCCGGCGATCTCGGCTCGCAGGCGTGTGTGAGCCGGGATGGTACCTGCGTGGGAGCTGATGGTATCGGGGGGCCGCGCTTGCACCGGCACAGCCGGATGCTCGCTTGCATCGCATGAAGCTAAATCGACTGGGGGAGTTCGGTCTTCTACAACGCCTCTTTCGTCGGATTCCGTTCCCTTCCCGGAACGTCTTAATCGGTCCGGGAGATGATGCGGCGGTTCTTCGGACTTCAACCGATCGGGATTGGGTTGTTACGACGGACATGTTGGTGGAGGCGGTCGATTTCGATCGGGCCTACAGCTCTTTCCGGCAGATCGGTTACAAGGCGTTAGCCGTCAATCTCAGCGACATTGCCGCGATGGGCGGTCGGCCGGTCGCTTTCCTGGTGGGGCTTGCTGCACCGGGCCGGACCCCGGTTCGGGCGGTGGATGAAATTTACCGCGGGATGTTGACCCTGGCCCGCCGGTACGAAGTCGCCTTGATCGGCGGAGATGTTTCGGCCGCCCCGCGAGGGATCACGATTAACGTGATGGTTCTTGGAACGGTCGAGCACGGAAACGCCGTGACCCGTTCCGGTGCAAAGTCCGGGGACCGAATCTACGTCACCGGCACCTTGGGAGATTCCCGGGCGGGACTGGAAATTTTGAAGAAGAAAAGGCGCTCGATACCTTCCGCGATGAAGCCCTACCTGGTCCGTCGCCATTTTTTCCCCACTCCCCGCGTCGAATTCGGTCGGCTGCTGAGCCGGCGGAGATGGGCCACCGCAATGATCGACCTCTCGGACGGCCTGGCGTCCGATCTGCGGCATCTTTGCGAGGCCAGCCGGGTTGGAGCCCGGCTGGAATGGAACCGATTTCCGGTTTCGCCTGCGTTGGCCGCCTATGCCCGCCGTTTGAACCGGTCCGCCACCGACTATGCCTTGCGGGGCGGTGAGGATTTCGAACTGCTTTTTACGGTGAACCGGGCGCAGGTCGCGGCCGTTGAGGCCGCGGCCAAGCGGATGGCCTTGCCGGTCACCCCGATCGGCACGGTCGTTTCCAAGGGCCTCGGCATCACGTTGATCGGGAAGGAGAGGCGGGAGATTCCGTTAACCGTAAGGGGCTACGAGCACTTTACACATTCATGATCACGATTTCCTATTGGCGCGACAAGGTCAGAGCGATTCTGCATCTGAATGACAACCCGCACCGGATTGCCGCGGCATTCTCTTTAGGCGTGTTTATCTCCTGCTCGCCGTTTATCGGTCTCCATTTCATCAGCGCTTTCTTTCTCGCCTGGGTGCTTCGGCTGAATCCCGTGGCGGTTATTCTCGGAACGCTGTTCAACAACCCTTGGACCATGGCCCCGATCTTCGGGGCCGGGTTCTGGATCGGCATCAAGATTTACGGACGGCGCGAGCTTCTTCAACCGATTCACTGGCAGGATCTCACGATCGTGAACGCCATTCCTCAGCTGGTGCCCTACCTCAAGCCGTTCCTCCTCGGAACGACCCTGTTGGGGATCATTACGAGTGTCATCGCGTACCCCTGCGCCTATTACTTCATTCGGGAGTACCGCATCCTCCGCCACCGGGCGCACGAGACGTCCCATGTATAAGGGCTCCCTGTACGAAGGCCACGCCCTGATCGCCGATCCCATTCATGAGTACATCACGTTTACGGTTCCGTATCCGGAGGGGTCACCGGAGATCACGGAGAAGCATCTGATCGACTCTCCGTGGATGCAACGGCTTCGGTACATCTACCAGCTCCAGAGCGCCCGCTGGGTCTATCCTTCCGCCGAGCACAGCCGATTCCAGCACTCGATCGGCGCGATGCATGTCGCCGGACGGTTTGCGCGTCATCTCTATGCCTCGTTGACCGAGATCGTATCGGACTGCCCGTCGGAGAATTTCATCGAGGAGCTGCTGCGGGTCACGGCCCTGGTCCATGACATCGGCCACGGGCCCTTCGGCCATTTCTTCGACGATAATTTTCTGGCCCAGTTCGGGATCACGCACGAAGTTTTGGGCCAGCATATCATCCGGGACGAACTGGGGAGCCTGATCCGCAAGATCCGCCGCAGTCCGTCGGGCCCTTTCGGGCGCGGGGAGGAGATCAACCCGGACCATGTCGCATTTTTGATCCTCAAGGATCCGCAAAAGGACAGCGCGAAATATCCCCGCTGGCTGGTTTTCCTGCAGCCGGTCCTGGGCGGTATCTACACGGCGGACAACATGGACTATGTCCTCCGGGATTCTTACATGTGCGGCGTAGCGGTGGGTCCGGTCGACACCCGGCGGCTGATCCATTACACGTTTTTCACGGGCAAAGGCCTCACGCTCCACAAGACCGGGCTTTCGGCCCTGCAGATGTTTTTGAACACCCGTCTGTACCTCTATTCGAACGTGTATTATCACCGGACGACGCGGGCGATCGATCTGCACCTGCGCGACATCTTCCACGACACGATCCAGAGAATCTTTCCTTATCATCCGGTCAAAAAACGGTCGGAATATCTTCAGCTGACCGAATGGTCGCTATTGGAGGAGATCCGTCGCTGGAGGCGGTCTTCGGATGCCAAAAAGCGAAAACTGTACGAGGAGTGGCAGCTGATCTTCCATCGGGATGTAAAATGGAAGATGGCCTACGACATCACGCTTCCCACCCGTGGAGGTGAGCGCGGCCGAACATTCCTCGATCAAGAGACGGTGGAACGGAAGATTCGCGAACAACTTCCGACCGCCTTAAAGAAACTCCCCTTTAAAGTCGACATGGCCAACCAGGATCCAAGGCCCCTTAATCCCCTGAGCATGGGGGAGTTCCAGATCTATGTTTACGATCCGTCCACGAAGACCGTCTCAAAGGAGATCTTGCGGGAGTACTTCGATTTCATTCCGGCCAAGATCGTCCAGTGCCGGATCTTTACGCTGAACCACGAGCACGACGCCGAGCTCGCTCGTGCCGCCGAACGCGTCCTGGGCTCCGAGGCCCCGAGCAGCACGACCAATTTGTAACTGGGGGCATCGAGGCACCCCACAGGGGTGCCCTATCTTTTGGAGGCGATTTGAAACGGACCCCGATCATTCTGATTGCCGTTGCCATTCTGACGCTCGTCATGTCGGGAGGATCGGCGATCGGCGGGAAGGATTCCAAGAACGGCGCCGACCGGCCGATCTACCGATACGTGGATCGAAACGGCGTCGAGGTTTTCACCGATGATCTTTCACGCATTCCGGCTAAATACCGACCGTCCGCGAAGGTTGTCGAACTTCCGCCGGCCATCAGAACGCCAGAATCATCTCCGACATCGAAACCCGCGCCGCCGACTTTCACGACCCGTCTCCGAAGATGGGTTGAAAGCCAGCCGGCGGCCTACCGGCTGTTGATCCTTGCGGTTCTGCCCACCGCTCTCTTAAGCTTGTGGCTCTTAAATTTCTTACTGAAACTCACGGATGTTGTGTTCGTGAAAATTTCTCTTCGGATGGGGATGCTGGCGATCGTGATTTCCACGGCCTACCTGTGCTATTTTATTTATCTCCGGGTTCAGACCGAACGATTGACCGGCGCCTTTACGGTGGGAAGCGAACCGGTTTCTTCAATTCGGCAGAAGGCCGAGGAGTTGAAAAAGGACGAAGCCGACCGCCTCAAGACGATCGAGGATGTGGCAAATCCAAAATAGGCGATGCCGAAGGAAACGAAACCATGATCGTGCTGATTCATAAAACCTGCAACGGTCCGGCCGTGGAGACCGATACCCTGACGGCCGAGACCTGTGCCCTTCCAGTCGATGCTTTTCCGTTCACGTGCTTTACCTGCCTTGAAGAAATCACGGACGAATCCGAGCTGCGGCTTTCGGAAGAAATCCGGATGTGAGCCTCCGGAAACAAGAGAAGCTTGCAGTAGGACCCTTAGACCCTGTATAGTAGAAGTGCGCACTGAAGTGGTTCAGGTGATCGCGCCTCGCACGAGCACGCGGGGTGAGGAAAGTCCGAGCTCCAGAGGGCAGGATGCTGGGTAACGCCCAGGCCTCGCGAGGGGACGGAAAGTGCCACAGAGAACAGACCGCCGACGGTGCGGAAGAGATGGCAGGGGAGCTCCAGTCATCTCGGACGCATTCGGGCAAGGGTGAAACGGCGAGGTAAGAGCTCACCGCCCCGCCAGCGATGGCGGGGGCACGGCAAACCCCATCCGGAGCAAGACCAAATAGGTTCCGTCTGGTCCGTGAGGACCATAGAACGGCCCGTTCGAAATTATAAGCGAGCGTCCGGTTTCGCCGGCGCGAGCGCGGGGGGCGGGGGCATCGGAGGACCTTCGGTTCATCTTTGCCGCACGGGCCCCCGAACATAATAGACGGAACGGGTTGGTTGCTTGAGGTCCCGAGTAATCGGGGTCCCAGAGAAATGATCGCCACCCCGGCGGAGCGATCCCAAGGGGCACAGAACTCGGCTTACGAACCGCTTCAGTGCGCATTTTTGTCTCACCGGTATCATTGATGCATTCCCATGAAGACGCAGACACCTCTTGAAAAAGCCCTCAAAGAGTTTGACCGGATCAATCGGCAGGATCCCCGGCGGCAGCGTGTCGGCGGGAAGTCGCACCCTCGTGAACTTATTTTTGCGAAGACGGTATATGCCTGGGTCGAACGGCTCGATGCCTCCGCGTCCGAAGCGGTAAGGCTGGCCGCGCGTTCGCATACCTTGGGGCGTTGGGAGGTACCCCGAGATCGGTATCGTATGGACGTCAGCGGTTATCATCAATGGCGCGCCGCGACTGCGACGCACGCGGCCGATGCCGCGGCCGGCATTCTAAAGCGCGTGGGATATCCGGAGCAGACAATCCTGGAAGTCAAGCGCATCATCACTGGACATCGCCATCCCGGAGACCCGGACACACAACTTTTGGAGGATGCCGATGCCCTGTCCTTCCTCGAGATCAAGCTGGGGGATTATATCGCTCAATGGGATGAGGCGAAGATCCGGCGAATCCTGGAAGGTACGTGGTCTAAAATGAGTCCTCCCGCCCGCCAGAGGGCGGCGGAGCTGCCGCTGGATCCGCGAGTTCAAAGGCTGATGACAGATTTGAAAAAAAATTGAATAAAGGAACGCCTTCCCATGGACGTCCTCCATCCGGACCTTGAAAACTATTTGATCCACCTTCTTTCCCCGCGGGATGAAATCCTGTCGGAAATGGAGCGGTTGGCCGAGAAGATGCGGTTCCCTATCGTCGGGCCGCTGGTCGGACGGCTGTTGAACCAGATGGCCCGCATGATCGACGCCCGTCGGGTGTTTGAATTCGGCTCGGGGTTCGGATATTCGGCCTACTGGTTTTTAAAAGGGATGGATTCTCGGGGTCAAGTCGTCTACGCGGATGACGAAGAGGAAAACGCCCGCGTCGCCCGCGGCTTTTTTCAAAAAGCAGGGTTGCTCTCCCGTCTTCAAATCGAGGTAGGGGATGCCCTGGAGATCATCGACCATCAGCAGGGTTTATTCGATATCATTCTGATTGATTGCGAAAAGGCCCGTTACCCCACGGCCTTTGAAAAGGCCCTTCCACGAATCCGAAAAGGCGGGTTGCTGATCGCGGACAACGTGCTCTGGTCCGGCTCCGTCGTTAAACCATCGGAAGAGCCGTCAACGATGGGGATCCAAACATTCAATCGGCGCATCTTCGCGGAGCCGCAGCTCTTTACCACCATTCTGCCGCTGCGCGACGGCGTTTCGATCAGCTTGAAGCTTTAAGCCGTCCGTTGCAGCCCGGCACATTTAATCCTCTTCGCTCTCGATAAATTTCAGCAGCGCGCTATAGGCGATGGATCTCACCTCCACTTTGGTAGGGCGGCTCTCACCGATATTGGCCGCAAGCCAGGTCGTTTCCTTCACATGAGTTAGCGACCGTTTACAAACTTCCCACATCCGGTGCCGGAACTCCTCCGACAGTCCAACCTGGACGCCTTCGGACTCTAACCGGTCATCCAGGATCGCAAGTAGATCCATCAGGGCTTGATCGGAAGTGTAGGGTGGTTCTTGATAACCTGTCACCCGATAAGTGATCGATTCCTGTCGAGCCTGTTCGACGAGGTCCTGCATGTATCCCTTTAACAGTCCGATCTCATGGCCGGTCATTTCAGTCGTCTCTGGTAAATTGTTTAACCTGAACCATGACTCGGATCAAGTATCGCATTCTGGGCGTCACTAAATCAATTTATATCTGTAAATTCAATAGATTGGAATATAGACAAGTCCGTACCCGACTGCTATATTTTTTGATAATTTGTTCGGAGGCCTGGAAATGCCTGAAAAAGTCTGGGTTCTTCAAGACCCGAAAATAAAACCTGGAAAAAGAGATGGGACAGCCGCGGAAGTGATCGAACCAACGGGGTCGGGAAAAAACCCCGCCGTCGCGGCTACGCTATCGCTCCTGATCTGGGGAGTAGGACAGTTTTACAACCGAGCATTGAAATGGGGTTTTCTCTTTACTCTCCTGATGGTGAATTTCTACTTGATACCTGCCTTGGTCATCGTCTACTGGGATTTTCTCACCCCCTATTTGGAAGCATTCCATGTCACCCGCTCCGATGCCTTAATGGGGATTGAAGCCTTTTGGCTGATGGGGCTGATTTTTTGGATCTTCAACGTTCTCCATGCCTATTACAGCGCCGAAAAAACCAGGACGAAGCCCTTTGAAGGAATCAATCATCCGGTGCTGGTTGCTTTCTGTTCCGTCCTGGTTCCCGGTTGGGGGCAGCTTCTCAACGGTCAGCCAAAGAAGGCCTTTTTCTTCCTCCTCTTTGCCGCTGCCGGCGTCGCTGCCGTGACGGTGCCGGTTTCAATCTTCTTCGTCTGGCCTATGTTGGCAACGATCGACGACCGGATCGCCATTGAATGGATGGTCGTCGTGGCCGTGGTCATTTTCCCCCTCGTTGTATTGATGTGGTTGGTCAGCTTATACGATGCGGTCAAGGTTGGACTGGATCCGGTGAAAAAGGAGTCCTTGCGAAACCGGTTTGAGTATGCCATCAATCGGATCCGGATCAAAGGACTGGCCCGAGGGGTTCTTCCTCAGATGAAAGTTTTTCTGATGCTGGCGTTACTCCTAACCTTTACTATAGTCCTTGGCGATTTTTATTTCCCGTTGAAGAATTACGGGCCGCTGTTGCGAAGCCTTGAGAAAACGACGGCGGAGCGGGGCATGGTTCTGACCCCCTATCTCATCGAGCATCTCCGTGAAGCGGTCGCTCCGGAAGAATCCTTTCATTCAGATGACCGGTCGCCAAGATCCCCCCGTACTTCGCCGCCTCCAGACCGATAAAAGAATACGACTCATTTGGCTCGAAGGAAAACGCATTTCAAATATTTTGTTTCTGGAATGACCAGATCGATCGGATGATCCCGACCCTGGGTGCGCCAGGCCGTGATGTAAAAGGATCGTTTGGAATCAGCGGCGGCTGAGACCAGGACCTCCCGAAAGGTTTCGTCACTGACGAGATGCGAGCAGGAACAGGTGATCAGGATCCCGCCCGGCGGCAGAAGCATCATCGCCAGACGGTTGATCTCTTTGTATCCCCGCGTCGCCTCATTGACCTTTTGCCGGCTTTTGGCAAAAGCCGGCGGATCCAGAATGATGCAATCGAATCGCTCCTTCGCTTCGAGAAGTCGACGGAGACCTTCAAAAACGTCCTCTTGAAGAAACGTACAAACGGTGGCCAGGCCGTTTCGTTGGGCGTTGCGTTGAGCCTCATGAACGGCCTTTTTCGAACTGTCCAGACCGACGATCTCTCTTGCGCCGTACCGGGCGGCATGGATTCCCCACGCCCCGGTGTAACAGAAAGCGTCCAGTATGCGTTTTCCTTGTACCATTCCGTCAAGACATCGGTAATTCTCGGATTGATCCAGGAAGAAACCGGTTTTTTGACCTTCCCAGACATCCACTTCAAATGACAGGCCGTTTTTCTGGATGACGAGAGGGGCGGGGAGCGCTCCGTAGAGAAGTCGTTTTTCTTGGGATAGGCCTTCGAGCGCTCGGCCGGCCGTGTCATTGCGCGCGACCACGGCGGCGGGCCGAAACTGCTTGAGGATGACCCGGAGCACCGGCTCGGTCAGACGATCCATGCCGGCCGTCAGGAACTGGGCTACGCAGACGGTGCCGTATCGATCGAGAATCAACCCCGGAAGGCCGTCGGCCTCTCCGAAGACGATCCGGTAGGCTTCCTCGTCACCGACCCAACGTTCGCGGAGCGCCTGCGCGCCGGAAATTTTCTGCGTTAGAAAATCCTCGTTGATCTCGATCCGCTCTCGATCCAGCAGACGAACCGCAATAAGCGATCGCGGGTTAAAGTACCCGCGGCCGATCCATTCGCCCCGATGATTTTGAATATCCACCGGTTGACCGGGTTCCAGTTCCTTCGGCAGCCGGGTCAATTCGTTTGAAAAGATCCAGGGATGTCCGGTCTTCAATCGCTTGGCGGCATGGGCTTTGATCACGAGGACGGGAAGCGGTGACATCGTATTTATAAGAACTCAATTTCCAGAATGGCTTTGATCACTTGATCGTCGCTTGCTTTGGTCAGTCCGAAGCCGTATCCGACATCCAACGTTACGCCGTGGAAAAAATGGATTCCCAAACGTGGAAAGACGTAATGCTGTTGCTGAGATTTCGGATTGAGACTGCTTAATTCTCCCATATCGCCGTAGAATTCCATGCCGGGGGTCAACTGGGGAGTCGCCCGGTAGTACACGCCCGCTGCGTACTCGAACTCCATCCCCTCGTCGACCTCGGGTCCGCTGACGTCTTTTTCAAATATCGGGTTGAGCATAATGGAAACTTGACCAATGTCTTTTTCAAGAATCACACGCGTTTCGATCTTTTCGTTGTCGCTGTAATGTTCGCGAGGAAGATAATATTCGACCTCGATGGCCCCGTCGAGGAATCGCTCCCCTTGTTCAAAGAAGCGGTATCGTGCAGCGACCGCTCGCGCCTGGACGTATCGGAAGTCGCCGTCATGCGGTTGTTCAAAATCGGCGTAACCCGCGATGGTCCAGTGGTCGGTCATCCCGTATTCGACTTCCAGCGAATGTTGCTGCAGGCCCTGTTTGTCCAAGACCTTTCCGAAGTAATCGTAGGAATGATCCGATTTGGCGGTATAAATCCACCAATACGCCAGCTCCGTCTCTCCTTCACTCGGTGTTTGATACGGATAGACTTCGAACTCGATCGCATAGGCCGGAGACGCCAATCCAAGCAGCGCGACCAGAATCTGCCAAACCTTCACTCTGAACATCCGGGTTCTCCTTTAATTAATGCGGAATCGATTGATCGTCCTCGATCAGAATCATCCCGTCCATTCCATGGTGACTGGGAATGCGGCACTGGAAGTCAAACTGTCCGGCGGGCGGGGAGAGGAGTTTGATCCGGGCCGTCTTGCCGGCTGCGATGTCCACAACCTCGATGTTCCGGCCACGAACGACGTTTTCGTCAATCTCCACTTCGATCATCCGATCCTTGAACAGTGCGGATCGGAACTGATGGGGTTCGTGTCCTTCATTCTCGATCACCAACTCGAGCGGACGATTCGCCTTCACCTGAATCCGACGGGGCGCGAAAGTATACTCTTCCGCCTTAATCTCGACGGTTTGCCAATCCCTCTGGGCATGGATGGAGCCGGGTACGAACGAAAAGCCTATGGACAAGACGGTAACGGCCATCAGGATGCCTGCGACGAAGAAGCGCATCGGATTCATTGTGCAAAATCATGGCGCTGCCGCCGGAGCCAGATCAGGGTGATGGGAAAGTAAAGAAGGTAGAAGAGGGCCTGGACGAGTGAGGGGCTGGAACGGTACCCGAAAATACCCGCGACCAGTGAGCCCAAAAAGGACCGCTCACTCAGA
>Ga0335082_10006230_pt1 | contig 13030 bp, 8 predicted proteins | sample Lox_Sample_41_FD_206718 | JGI IMG/M metagenome (GOLD analysis project Ga0335082, IMG submission 206718) | Soil microbial communities from Loxahatchee National Wildlife Refuge, Florida, United States - Lox_Sample_4.1 | ecosystem: Environmental > Terrestrial > Soil > Wetlands | place: USA: Florida... | reverse complement strand
AGACGATGTGGACGGGGAGGTAGAGCATCGGGTAGCCCGCCAGCGGAATGAGCGCCGCGGTGATGACCAGCGGGATGTGCACCATCAGCAAGTACGCGAAGCTCAGCTGCAGGTTGCGAAACAGTTGCCGGCCCTCGCCGATGGCGCGCACGATGGTGCGGAAGTTGTCGTCGAGCAGGACGATGGCAGCGACTTCGCGGGCGCTGCGCGTGCCGCGCTCGCCCATGGCGATGCCGACATCCGCCGCCTGCAGCGCCGGCACGTCGTTCACGCCGTCGCCAGTGACCGCAACGATCTCGCCGCCCTGCTGCAGCGCCTGCACCAAGGCCAGCTTCTGCGATGGCACGGCGCGCGCGATGACGTCGACGCCGCGCAGTGAATCCCCGACGCCTTGCTCCAATCGTGCGACCATTTCATCGGCGGAGAGGATGGCGGGTTCCGGCGTCCCCAACCCGGTCTCCCGCGCCACAGCACGCGCCGTCACCGGGTGGTCGCCGGTGACCATGACGACATGGATGCCGGCGTCGCGGCAGGTCGCGATTGCCGCAGCGACGCCGTCACGCACCGGATCCTCGAACGCCAGCACGCCGGCAAAGTGGTAGCTGTGTGTGGGCTCGCCGCCGGCCCAGGCGCTGTGCTCGAGCACCCGCCACGCAGACGCAACCACCTTGTGGCCATCGTTTGCCAGGTCGATGATGCGCTGGTTCCATGCCGTGCGTTCCGTCTCCGTCAGCGTCGACATGGGAAGAATCACTTCTGGCGAGCCTTTGGTTGCCGCGAGCACGGCCCCGTTGTGGTCGCGGATGACCGCAGTTTCACGGCGACTATCCTCGGTGAATGGAAAGGTCTCCAGCACCTCCGCGGCCGCCGACGGCCGGCCGGTCGCCGCGCGCAGGATGGCTCCGTCGAGCGGGTCGTTGCTGTCGTGTCGCGAGGCCACGGCCGCCAAGTCGAGCAGCCCGCTCTCCGAGATCTCCTCGACGGGAACCAGATGCGTGAGATGCAGGCGCCCTTCAGTGATCGTACCGGTCTTGTCGGCGCAAATGCACGACACGCGCCCGATGTTCTCAACGGACACCGCGCGTCGTACGAGCGCTTGCCGCTTGGCGAGGCGGTAGACACCGACACCCAGGAAAAATGTGAAGACGACCGGGAACTCCTCGGGCAGGGCAGCCACCGCGAGCGTCGCCGCGCTCACCAGCGCGTCGACCCAACCGAATCCCTGCTGCAAGCGGACGAACGCCAGCACCAGGCACATCACGGCCGCAGCAACGACCAAGGCAGACACCAGATTGGCAATGGCTGCCTGCAACGGCGTGCGCGCGTGCACGCCGCTCGCCGCGGAGCGCACGATCTCGCCGTACACCGTCCCGCCGCCGGTGAAGACGACACGCAGCCGTGCGCGTCCGGTGAGCAGACGCGTGCCGGCGAATCCCCAGTGCAGTGCATCGACCGCAGGCTCGGCGCCGTCGACCGGGATGCCCGGCAAGGGTCGCTTGGGCACGGGATACGCCTCGCCGGTCAACGCCGACTCATCCACTTGCATTTCACGTCCCGCCACGATGATCCCATCGGCAGCAAATGCTTCACCGGCAGACACGATCACCAGGTCGCCACACACGACCTCGCTCGCCGGCACCTGGGTCACCGACACGTCGCGCAGCACCGTCGCCCGGGCCGCGAGGCGGCTGCTCAACCCCTCGGTCGACGCGCGTGTCCGCCGGTGCAGATAGGCGTCCATTCCCACCAGCGGCAGAATCGCCAAAGCGAGAGTGAGCGCCTCGATGCCCTCCCCCAGCCAGCCGTACAGCGCAGCGGTGCTCACCAGGAACCAAATCATCGGATCGCGGGCGGTCTCACGGACGAGTTCCACCCACGGGCGAACGGCCACCTCGATGATGTCATTGGCTCCGTAGCGTTGCCGGCGCGCGGCGACCTCGGAGATGGTGAGCCCACGCTCGTCCGCGATGAGATCGCCAATCCGTGAGAGGGGAAGTGCGCGGCGCATCGCTGTAAGTTGATCAATTCAAGTGCCACGTGCGCACCCGGCCACGGGCTGCAAGTGCGGGTCGAAGCTTCTCAGCGCTGCGAAACGTCACGCCCGCAGCACCGTTTCTAGGAAGAGGCGGCGCGGGGCTGGGGCGAGGGCTCGGGGCGGGGCCGTGCTAATTGGACGCGCGGCTTGCGCGGCGAACGAATCAGTGGCAGGAAGTTTGCCCTCAAGAGCGACCATGGTGATCAAGCGAATTCTCGTCCCAGTTGATTTCTCCCCACCGTCCTTGCAGGCGCTGGATTACGCCGTCGATTTCGCGCGTCCCCTCGATGCGGAGATCGTCGCGCTGTATGTCGTCGAGCCCATCTACTCCGTCACTGCGGGCGATCTGTACGCACCGTCCTCCGAGCTGACGGCCTTGATGCAGGAGCAGCGGCGTCAGGGCAGAGAGCAGCTGGTGGAGTTGGAGGCCCGCCTCACGAGGCGGTATGCGAAGATCCGCACGGCACTCGAGGATGGACTCGCGTACCAGGAGATTGTCGCAGCCGCCAGCAAGTTGAAAGCGGACCTCGTCGTCATGGCGACGCATGGCCGTACTGGCCTGTCGCATCTGTTCATGGGCAGCGTGGCGGAAAAGGTTGTGCGCACCGCCAGCTGTCCCGTGCTCACCGTGCGCGCTTCGCAAGTGCGTCAGAGGCGTCGCAGCAAGCGCGCCGCCCGTTAGGGTGCTGCGGAGTTGAAGGGCGGCGCAACCAGGAGCATCGTCACCGATGGCCTCAGACCTCGGATCTCAGACCTCGGGCTTCAGAAAGCTTCTCATTTGCCCCGAAGCCCGAGGCCTGAAGTCCGGAGCTGCTCGTAATCGGAAGCCCTGCAACCGAACGATTACGAGCACCGCTTCGCTGAGCACGAGCACGGAGAAACGTCATCGTATTTCCGACGAGCAGTACTACAGGAGTCGCCCCAGCAACGCCGGCACCGCGTGCTCGACGCGGAGGCTGCGCACACCGAGCGACACCGCTGTGAAGCCCTGCGTTTGCAGCAGCTCGATCTCATACGGGATGAAGCCGCCCTCTGGACCCACCGCCAGCGTCACTCGACCGCCCACGTCATGCGGACACGGTTGCGCGGCCGGTGGGTGCGCCACAAACGCGCAGGTGCCGCGGATGAGGTCGGGGACTTCGTCCTCGACGAACGGCTTGAAGCGCCGCCTCATCTGGATCTCGGGCAGCACCGTGTCACGCCCCTGTTCGAGACCCAGCACCAGTTGCTCACGCAGGCTCTCCGCACGCAGCACGGGGCTCTCCCAAAAGCTCTTCTCGACCCGCCAGCTCGCCAGGAGCACGATGCGCTTCACGCCCATCGCTGTCGTGGCCTGCAGCACTTTCTTCAGGCTCTTGGGCCGCGGTAGCGCCAGCAGCAACGTAACCGGCAAGGCTGGCGGCGGGTCCTGATCGAGTGCGACCTCCATCTCCATCACCTCACTCGTGAGTGTGGTGATGACGCCGGAGCCGGTCTGGGCGTTCACACGGCCGACGCGCAGTGCGTCGCCGACGCGGGCGCGGTGCACCGCCAGCACGTGCTGCAGCCGCCGCCCGTGCAGCCGCACGCGCTGCGGGCCAACGAAGTCTTCCTCGAAGAGCAGAATGAGGTTCATGCGCCGCACCAGAAGCGCAGTGGCGCTCCGGCCGCGGGCTACTCTCCAAACAGTGCGGCGATAACCACGGCAATGTCGCTTGCAGTGACGCCGCCGTCACCGTCGGCATCGGCGCCATTGCACTCTCCGGGCACGCCGGCCGGCAGCAACACCACAACCGCCGTCATATCCGCTGCCGTCACGCGGGTGTCGCAGTTTGCGTCGCCGATCGGTCCGGAGGATACGGTGACACTGAGGGTCGTCAGGTTGGAGTCGTCGCCGCCGTCGGTGCCATTGCCATTCGCACTGAGGCCGGCTCCGTACAGCGTGTACACGCCCTGCTGGCTCGGAGCTTGCCACGTGAACTCCCAGCTCGCTTCCGCGTTCACGGTCGCTTTGGGCGCGTCGTGAGCGAGCTCATCGAACTCCACATGCTCGCCCTGGCCGGTCACGGCGCCAAGCACGCCGTCACTGGCCGCAACGTTGAACCCGGCAACCTTCTGTTTGGCGGCTGGCGACGTGACGACAAATCGGAAGGTCGCCACGGCATCCGCCAGGACGCGCTGCGGCCCTTCGAAGCGCACCTGCGGTGTAAGGCCACCCACGTGGCAGTCGTCATTGCAGGTGGCGCCCTGTTTGCCGGAAAAACCGGTAATGCCGTCCTGCTTGGCCGGCGTCGCTGGCACGTTCAGAAGCAAGACCCCCGCGCCGGCGGCCGCCACCAAGGCCGTCCACCACCTCCGTCGAGGCAGCATCGCCATTGCACTCTGTGGCGCGGTCACGGCGTGGCGCTCATCTGGCATTGGCCCGCCGCGCAGCGACCGTTGAGCGAGTTGAGCTCGGGGCACGGCAGATCGTCGGGCGCGGGCTCACTCTGACAGCCGCTGGGACCGTAGAAGTCATAGGTGCACACATCCCCGTCGTCACATAGCTGGGCGGGACAGTCAGGGGCGTCGGGCAAACAATAGGCGCTGACGATGCTGGGCGCCAACGACGACTTGTACGCATCTCGGTTCGGATTGCCGCCACGCTCGCCGATGCCCGCACCAAAGAAGATCTCACCGTCAAGGACCGTGGCGGGCGACGCCAAGGGTTGGTTGGGTGGAAAGGCGCGCAGCTGTTCGCCCGTGTCGGCGTCGCGCGCGAACAGTCCGTTGAACAGGTTGCCCATGAAGACCACAGTCGACGTCGCGGTGGTGGGCCCATAGCTCGCCACCGCCTGCCGGTTCGACCACAGGACGGCACCGTCGCTCTGCTGCAGCCCCCACGCCGCCGGCTTCTGCGGGTTGCTCAACGTCAGCCCGACGGCGGTGCTGAAGAGCACCTTGCCGTCCCCCACCGCCGCGCTGGCAATGATCCCGCCGATGGAGCCGCCGGGTACGACCTTTTTCTGCCAGTACGGCTCGATGCGGCCGGTGATCTCGTTGGTCCCATCGCGGTCGAGCACGTAGTACGTGCCATCCTTGTTGCCGATGCCCAACACCTCGCGCCGCGCCCCGCCAATCTCCACCTCGAAAAGGTTGGGAAGGGCTCCCCAAGAGAGATCAGCGTTGTCGACCTCGCGCGGCCGCCACACCCACACCGGTGTGCCGTCAAAGCTCAGGGCAAACACCGCCTCGTCGTACGGCGGCATTGGGGGCGGCGGCTCGACGGTGTCGGGATCGTTGTCCGTGTCACAGTTGCTGGAGGCCGTGTAGATCATCCGGCGCGCGGCATCGACCGAGAAGGAGGACCACACGTTGCCGCACGCCGTCCAGCTGCGGTCGAAGTTGCACCCCGGGCGGGTGGTGAAGAAGTCCGGCGGCAAGCCGAGCTCGGCGGCCGTGTGGTAGCCGTCGAAGCGCCGGACGTCGTCCGACGGGAGGGGACGGCACGTGGCGCTCGTCTCCATGTCGAAGTACCAGCGCAGCCGGCCATCCACGGCATCAACGCCGAACACCCCTCCCTTTCCGGGCGACGTGTCATTGACATCCATGCCGAAGTACACCAAGCCACCGGCAACGGTTGGCGACGATTCCACTTCGTTGCGTTCCGTCTTGTTGTCACACGTCGTGCAACCGGTGCCGGCATCAAACTCCCAGCGCAGCGCGCCGGTGGCCGCCTGCAGGCAGTACACGGTCATACCTCCGGCGACATAGACGCGTTGCTCGCCGGCGACCGTCGTGACCTCTGCCGACGACGACTGAGGATATGAGGCGCCCGGATGTGGCTTCATGGCGAAGCTCCAGAGCCGCGATCCGTTGGATTCCCGCAGGGCGTAGAGGTGGCCATCCCACGACGAGATGAAGACGACCTTGATGCGGCCCTCGTCAGGGACATCGACGTAGGCCACCGTCGGCCCGGCGGTGATCACCGCCCCGGTCTGATAGCGCCACTTCAAGCGCATGCTGGCCACGGTGTCGCGCGTGATGCGCGTTTCAAACGGGTTGAAAAAGTTCCGTGCTTGCGTCCGGCCGTAGGCGGCCCATTCTACCGGCGCGTTCTGTGGAGCGCTGTTGTTGGGAAGATCTACCGTGCCGCCACAACCGGTCAGCAGCAACACTCCGGTGGCGAGCACTCTTAGCGGTGCGAAGATCGATCGGCTGACGCTCGGCACGGCAAGGGTACGGCTATCGCAGCGGTCGCCGAACGTCAACGACGATCGCGGTCAAGCTGCTAGCAGCCTGTCGGACTTGGAAGCCTGCAGCGACCCATCGGGGAGCGGGCCATAGAAAATGACGCCGACCGCAGGTCCTAGGAACGGCGATTGCGGCTGACGAGGCCGGCCTGTGAGGCGTACAACACGAGTTGGACGCGGTCGCGCACGCCCAGTTTGCGAAAGATGGCATTGAGGTGAACCTTTACCGTCTGTTCGCTGATCGAGAGTTTCTTTGCGACCTCAGCGTTGCGCAGGCCCAGTGCCACGCAGCGAACGACTTCCTCTTCCCGTGGAGACAGTGGGTTCATGTTGGGATCGCGCAGCAGCGCGGCCAAGTGATTCTGCAGGCCCGGTGACAACCACACGTTGCCCTCGGCAACCGTCCAAATCGCATCCATCAACGTTTCGACCGCAAAGCGTTTGAAGACGACGGCGCGAGCCCCCATCCGGATCGCGGCGAGTGCGTCGGCCGCAAGCTCGCTCGCGGTCAGCACGACGACCGGCACGCGTGTGGCCAGCGCTTTGATGTCTCCCAACGAGTTGCGCTCCATCTGCAGATCGAGCAGGAGGAGATCGCACGGCGTTCGATCGAGCAGCGGGAGGATCTCGTCGGCGCGCTCTGTTTCACCGACGATCACGACGGACGGCTCCGACTTCAGTAGCGACCGCAGGCCCTGGCGGAAGATCAGGTGGTCGTCGGCAACAACCAGACGAATCGGCGTCTGCATCGTGGCTCAGCTCTGTGGGAGGGTGATCGACAGACAGGCACCACCCTCCTGGTTTCCCAAGATCTGCAGGCGACCGCCGATTTCTTTGACACGCGATGCAATCGACCACGGCGGCGCCTGGTCGCGGAAGCCCACGCCGTCGTCTGCAATGCGGATGTGCACCAGCGAGTGTTCCATCTCGATCTTGATCGTGGCCGTGCGCGCACGGGCGTGCTTGCGTACGTTGTTGATGCCTTCCCGGGCAATCTGCAGGACATGATCGACCAGCTCGACCGACCCGGACAAGTGGGCGCTGACCAACAGCCGTGTCGGTGTCGGTTCTTCTCCAGACACCGCGGTGGCTTCCAAACCTGCGAGTGAGCGCATGTAGCTCCGCAGATTGTCATACTCACGCTGCACACTTTCCTGGAGCTCGGCGAGGTCGGCTGACGTCGCAGCAGCGGACTGGTCCGCCAGCAGTCGCCGACAGCCTTCGAGGCGTAGATTGATTCCGGCGAGCGCCTGCGCGAACCCGTCGTGCAGGTCACGGGCGATGCGGTGTCGCTGCTCCGCCTGCTCCAGCCGACCAATCTCGTCTTGAAGCTCGTTGCGCTGTTGGCCGAGATAGCCGACGAGGTAGCCGGTGATGGCCAGGTAGACTGGGCGCATGATGTACACCTCGGCCCCCTTGCGGGTGGAGAGCACCAGAAAGCCCATATACAATCCGACGCTCGCGGCCGTGATCAGCATCGCCTGGCGCAGACCGCCGCGCAGCCCCGCGCTGACTACCGCAAAGGCAAAGAACGGGTACGCGGGGCTGGTCACGCCTTCGGTCAGTGTCGCCATCGCCGCGCCGAACAGCACATCGACCCACACCGTGCGCGCCGCGGCATGCGGCGACCACAGCCGCGTACCCACGGACCCAACGTAAAGGATCAAGCTGTATGTGAAGTGCGCGACCATGACCGCGAGGAGGCGTGGATCCATCACGAACGGCCCGCTTTCGAGCCGAATCCAGCGTGACAGGAGCGGCACGGTCGGGTCGGCGTATACGGCCACAAACGCCGCGGCCGAAAGGACAAGCCGGCAACGAGCAATGTTCTGTTCCAGTTGTGGAAGACCGTTCGGTATCATTGGCAGTACCCTCAACGCGGTGGCACGGCGCCGCGGCGTACCGACACGCTAGCGGACCCCAAGGCAAGATTCCAACTTGGCGCGCCAGCGCCGGAATTGGCCCGCTACGCCACCTGAAGCCGGGCGCGCTAGCCACCCAGTCATTCTAGTAGGACTAGAACTTTTCGGTTACACGAATGAGAGTATAGTTCATATCCTAAAATAGGCACTGCCTCAACAATAGACAGTTGCTGCTCAACAGTTCGACAGTGCGGGCCAGGGTCGCTGGCTCGATCCCGTCGCAAGAAGAGATCGAGGTGCGGCATCGGCATTGCTCCGTACCGCGTCAAAACGCCAGCGTGGCGACGCTGTAATGAACAGCGAAGGCTTGACAGGCTCGGCAGCCAAGCGGCGGTACACGGTGCAATCGTCAGCAGTTTGGGAGAAAGGAGCAAAGAGTTGAATCGAGATATCGTCAAGAGACTCGCTGGCGGCTGCCAGCGCCGCGTGAGGGGGCGGTTGCTACCTCTCTTGGTCGTCACAGGGCTCATCGTTCCGCTAGTGGGGGGCTTGCGACCCGCGCGCGCGGACGAGCCAGCGACACCGCAACTGCCGGCGTACTTTTCGGCCACGAACGCTGACGCCCAAAAACCAACGTGGCCCGATCCTACGGGCGGGGCCGCGGGCGTATGGGCCGCACCAGCGGGGGACGCCAAGGGCGACGTGCCGTCTTCGCTGAGCACTGCCGACCTGTACGACCGCATCGCGCACAACCTGTTCTCGATCAACATGGTGTGGACGATGGTCACCGGCTTCCTCGTCATGTTCATGCAAGCCGGCTTCATGTTCGTTGAGACCGGGCTGTGTCGTGCGAAGAACGCCGCACACACATCGGCGATGAACTTCCTGATCTATCCCCTCGGCTGTCTGGCGTTCTGGGCGTACGGCTTCGCCATCGGCTGGGGCAACTGGTGGAATGGACCAGTGCCACCCGGATGGTACGCCTCGCTGGGCCCCGGCTTGTCGGTGTTGAACGGCGGTATCGGAATTGGTGCGGCGGTTGACGCCGCGGGGAACGCGACCGGCGCCTATACCTATGGGTTGCTGGGCACAAAGGGCTTCTTTCTGAGCAGCTCGGTCGGTGACGTCAGCGTGTTGGGCATCTTCTTCTTCATGATGGTGTTCATGGACACGACAGCGACGATTCCGACTGGAGCCATGGCGGAGCGCTGGGCTTGGCGGAACTTCGTCATCTACGGCCTGTGGGTGGCGCTGCCCTATTGCATGTATGCAAATTGGGTCTGGGGCGGCGGCTGGCTCGCCCAGGCGGGTATCAACTGGGGGTTCGGGCACGGTGCCGTCGACTTCGCCGGCTCGGGTGTCGTCCACGGCATGGGTGGTCTCATTGGCCTCGCTGGCGCAATCGTGCTGGGGCCGCGGATCGGCAAGTACGTCAATGGCAAGCCGCAAGCGATCCCCGGACACAACATTCCCATGGTCGTGCTCGGTACCTTCATCCTGGCGTTCGGATGGTTCGGGTTCAACCCGGGCTCGTCACTCGCGGGGACGGATCTCCGCATCAGCTACATCGTCGTGAACACGATGCTGGCCAGTATCACCGGCGCGCTGGGTGCGATGGTCACCCTTGAGGTGAAGGGCTTGAAGCATGATCCGTCAATGCTGTGCAACGGAATGCTCGCCGGCCTGGTCGCCATCACGGCGCCGTGTGCGTTCGTCGACCCGTGGGGCGGGGCATTGATTGGCTTCATCGCGGGCATATTGGTCGTGTTCAGCGTCCTCTTCTTCGACAATCGCGGTGTCGATGACCCCGTGGGTGCAATCTCGGTGCATGGCGTCAACGGTCTGTGGGGCGTGATCTCCGTCGGCATCTTCGCCACCGGGCAGTACGGTGCGGGCTGGAACGGTGTGGTGCGCGACAGCTTCGTGAAGGCGTACGGCTCCGATGGCGTGCGTGGCCTGTTGTATGGCGATGCATCGCAGTTGGTTGCGCAGATCTTCGACGCGGCCGTCCTGGCAATCTTTGGGTTTGTGATGGCCTACGTGTGGTTCAAGCTGAGCGATCTGATCACACCGATCCGCGTGCCCAAGGACGTAGAGCTCGAAGGCCTCGACATACCCGAAGTGGGCGCACCCGCGTACCCGGACTTTGCATTGCACTCGGGTGGACGGAGTATTTCGGGCTAGAATCTGGATGCCAATGGGTGGCGTAGGACACTCGCGGAAAGCCGGCGCGGCCGCCAATCGAGCCGCGCCGGCGCGCAGCCCGCGGAAGGTCCGCGACCACGCTGGAGAAACCCGCACGGTTGGAGGCTATTCATGAAACGAATCGAAGCGATCATCAAACCGTTCAAGCTCGATGAGGTGAAGGAGGCGCTCTCGAAGGCCGGCGTCGAAGGCATGACTGTTTCGGAGGTGAAGGGGTTCGGGCGGCAGAGGGGGCATACCGAACTCTACCGCGGCGCCGAATATGTCGTGGACTTCTTGCCGAAGGTAAAGATCGAAATACTCGTCAATGACACCAAGGCGGCGGAAGTCGTGCAGGTCATCGAGAGTACGGCACGGACCGGGAAGATTGGAGATGGCAAGATCTTTGTGTTGCCGGTGGACGACGTCGTGCGCATCCGCACGGGCGAGCGCGGACCGGATGCGCTGTAGGTCCGTCGCTGTCGAGTGTCGGTGATCTCCGCCCGTACTCATGATGAAGGTTCGCCAACATCTCTTTACGACCAACGGTCGGCAAGTTTGGCTCTCGGAGATTCAGCAGAGTCTATTGGTCAAGATGTGCCCGAAGGGCGTGGCGGCTCGTGATGAGCCTGGAGGACTCACCATCGAGTGCGCCGACGGGTCATCAAGGCCGTGCCGCTTCGATCCAGAGTCGGTCAGAAATCGGATCATCGGCCTTGAAGAATGCGGGTTGCTGGTCCGCACGGCACCCCAAGGCTGGTCACTCACCGATGCAGGTCGGAAGATCCGGGCACAGTTGACGAGCCCGGAGTGTAGCGATAGACCCACGCAGTTGTGATGCCGAGAGCGAGCCGATGATGGTGGAGAGCAGGACTTCATGCATCCAGCTTGAGCAAGAATGAGGGTTCAGGCAGTGCGGCTCGCTTGAATGCCGGCCGGCAACTGATGTAGCCAACGGCGGTGCATCTCAACTTGACCGCAGAAGATCAGGCGTTCCGCGACGAGCTGCGCCGGTGGCTCGACGACAACCTCGCTTGCGCGGGCGACCCACACGAGTGGCATCGCCACCTGGTTGCCGCCCGCTGGGCCGTGCCTTCATGGCCCGTGCGCTGGGGCGGCCGCGCTTGCTCGCTGCAGCAGGAGATCATCTTCAATCAGGAGATGGGCGCGCGCGACGCGCCGGGCCCGCGCAACGCCATCGCGCTGTACAATATCGGTCCAATGCTGTTGCAGGCGGGCACAGCCGAGCAGCAAGAGCGCTACCTGCTCAAGATGGTGACGGCGGAGGAAATCTGGTGCCAGGGCTTCTCCGAGCCCAACGCCGGCTCGGACCTCGCCGCCCTGGAAACACGCGCCGAGGACCGCGGCGACCACTGGTTGATCAACGGCCAGAAGACCTGGAACACGTTTGGGAACGAAGCCGACTTTTGCCTCGCCTTGGTGCGCACCGATCCGCAGGCGCCGAAACACAAAGGCATCAGCGCCTTCATCATTGATCTGCACCAACCGGGCGTCGAAGTCCGGTCGTTGCGCGAGATCACCGGCGACGACGGCTTCAGCGAGATCTTCTTCACCGACGCCGTCGTTCCCAAACGCAACCTCGTCGGCCCACTGCACGGCGGCTGGAAGGTGGCGATGTCGACGCTGCTCTACGAACGCCTCGGCACTATGAAGCTCGGCATCCAATTGGCACGGCGGCTCGACAGCGTCGTCGCGCTCGCGAAGGAATTGGGCCGTAGTGCGGACGCGCACATCCGCCAGGCCGCCGCAGCGCTCGGCATCCAGGTCGAACTGATGCAACTCCTCACCGAAGACGCGCTCGACGCCATGCAGCGCGGCCACGACCCGGGCGCGACCCTGCCACTCGGCAAGCTACAGTGGTCGTATCTGATGCAAGACCTGGCGGAGCTGGCGCTGCGCATCGAAGGCCCGCGGGCGCAGTTGTATCGCGGCTCGAAGTACGAGGTGCCGGGGAACTGGCAGTACCACTGCGTCTACTCGCGCATGACGACGATCGGCGCCGGCACCACGCAAGTGCAAAAGAACATCATGGCGTACCGCATCCTCGGGCTGCCGCGTGAAGCGGATACGCCGCCCGCGCCGGCGCTGTCACGCGACCGCCCGCTGGACGACACCCGCAGCAGCTTGCGCGATACCGTGCGCCGCTTCGTGCAGGAGCGCTGTCCCATGCGTCATGTCCGCAGCATGCTCGACGATCCGCGCGGCACTACGGATGCGGAGTGGTCGGGCCTGGTGGAACTCGGACTCACCAAGATTCTGATCCCCGAGCCGCACGGTGGCCTCGGTCTCGGTTATCAGGACATGGGCATCGTGCTCGAGGAACTCGGCCGCGGCCTGTATCCGGGACCGCTGCTGTCGTCGGCGCTCGGCGCCGTTGCCGCGATTCGCGCCATCGCTTCCATCCACGACCAAACCGCCCTGCTCCCGCGCCTCGCGGATGGCAGCAGCATCGCCACACTGGCATTCCTCGAACCGGATACGGGCTACGACTGTTGGCAGATCTCCACACAGGCCGCACTCAGCGGCGGCGACTGCCGGCTGACCGGGGCGAAGATCGTTGCCGATGGTGCAGCAGCCGACCTCTTGCTGGTGACGGCACGGATCGGAAAGGAAATCGGCCTGTTTGTCGCCGACGCGGCGCACGCCACGGTGACGCCGTTGGTCACCGTTGATGGCACGCGCAAGCTGGCGGAGGTCTCGCTACGCGGCACGCCGGC
>Ga0335082_10006228_pt1 | contig 13032 bp, 37 predicted proteins | sample Lox_Sample_41_FD_206718 | JGI IMG/M metagenome (GOLD analysis project Ga0335082, IMG submission 206718) | Soil microbial communities from Loxahatchee National Wildlife Refuge, Florida, United States - Lox_Sample_4.1 | ecosystem: Environmental > Terrestrial > Soil > Wetlands | place: USA... | reverse complement strand
CCTCGTGAGTAACCTGCCGCATCCGGCTCGCCTGTGATGTGTGGCGGCTCAGGCTCACTGTTCGATACGCTGATTTCTTTGATGGGACAGGTCAGTGCGAGGCCGCGCCAGCTCGCGCGTTGGTTGGGGTACGAGTCGTCGGATCCGCTTGCCTCCCAGATTTTCGGGCGCGTTCCGATCGCGCGCACCGTCGGCGCGGCCAGCGCCAAGATTGCATCGATGAGGGCGATCTGCGCCTTCAGCTTCTCGGCGTGCGCTTCTTCGGACTTCTCGTACCCGGCGACGATAGGTGCGATCGCCACGGCCATCGAGTCGATCATCTGGTGAAGCGCGGCGAGGTCTGCTTTCTTGACGTCAGCCATCGAATTGTTCCTTTCAGCAAGGTTTCGCGGCGGCTCAGCGCCTCCGCAAGACAGCAACCTAGCAGATCCCGGCACGAAGTGTCTTGCATTGTGTACCGTCGTGCATGACAATGTAACCCTCGTGGCAGAACCTCGCGATCACCAGCTGACGATCCGCATCCCGCAGCGGATCCGCGACGCGATCGACGCGCAGGCGGAGGCCGAGCGCCGCACCACCGCCGACATCATCAACAACATCCTGGAAGAGCGCTACCCGGCGACGACTGAGCGGAGCCGCCGCCGGTGAAGCCGCCCGCGCCGCACCCGCTCGACGTCGACCTCGACCTCGAGCCCGACGAGTTCGCCCAGGTCGTCGAGATGATCTCGCGCCCACCGCGCGTGATCCCCAAGCTCGCCGCCGCGTTCCGTCGGCACCGCCGCCTGCTCCGGGGAGACCGCCCGTGACGCGTTACTCGTTCGACGAGGTCCGCGCCGCGCTCGACAAGGAGTGGGGCTACTCGATCGCGCGCGGGGATGCCAAGGGCGACGGCAAGCACGACGGGCGCTGGGACACCTGCTACAGCAAGACCGGCTACATCGTCCACGGCAACTTCCCCGGCCACGGTTACCGGCACAAGCGCTTCCGGTCGCTCGCGGCGGTCGTGCGCGGGTGCGAGCTGGCTGGCTCGCTCGCGGAGGCGCGGCGCCGATGAGCAAGACGATCGCGCCGCTTTACCCCGCGGAGAAGTACACCTACCGCGTGGTCTGGTCCGAAGACGACGGACAGTACGTCGGCGTGTGCAGCGAGTTCCCGTCGCTCTCCCACCTGGCGGACTCGCACGACGAGGCGCTCGTCGGCGTGGTCGACCTCGTCCGGGCTTCCCTCATGGACATGCACGCGAAGAAGGAAGATCCGCCCGTGCCAATCGCGATCCTGCGGTTCAAGAAGGGCGCGCAATGATTCGGCGCTTCGTCGATCTCGCGCGCGAGCTGGCGGGCGTTCGCTGGCATCCGAGGCCCCAGCAGGAGAGCGCGGGCGGGATCGTGCTCGCCTTCCTCGGCGTGCCGTGCGAGTTCGGGAGCGACTGCGCGTACCCGGGCCTGGGGTGGCGTTGCGGGCACCGGAGGGCGTGGTGACCGTCCGCCAGCAGCTCCAGGGGATCGCGCGCCGCGGCGGCGTGCCGATCGCGCGCGTCGTCGAGGAGCACGCCGAGCGGGCCGCAATCCGCGAGTACCTCGGCGGCATGCCGCGCGACGAGGCGGAGGCTGCGGCGGTTAACGACACGGCCGACGCGCTCGGGGTACCCCGATGATCGACGTCGCCAAACTCCACGACCTGCTGCGCCGCGAGCGTGAGAGCGAGTGGTGCGTCGACGGTCGGTTCATCTACGGCAACGGAACGAAGTACAGCTTCGGCGACTTCGAGTCAGACGCCCAGGCTGCGCTTGCCTGTGCCGCGGTCAATGCACTGCCGGAGCTGCTGGAGGTGTACGAGGCGTCACGGAAGACGGAGCCGCGGTGACCGATCCGCGTGCACAAGCGCACCGTCGCTCACGATCGGGAACGCGTAAGCGTCCCCGCAGTGAGCTGGCCGGCCCGACTCGCGACGTCGTCTACATCTTCGAGCGCGAGGGCGTCCGCGGCGGCGGGATCTGGTGGCTCGTGCTCGACTGCGGCCACGCGGTCGCGCGCAAGCGCTACGTGGCCAAGGGTTTCCCTGCGCAGGTCCATCTGATGTTCCGGCCGCTGGAGGAGAAGCTCGCGCCTAAGCGGTGCCAGTGCTACTGGTGCGGCTGGGGCAGCTCGAAGGTCGACCCGTGGGTCACGATCAAGGCGTTCGGAGGGCCGACGTCGTGAGGATCGTGAAGCAGGGTCCTGTGCGCGTCCACGGCGGACTGCGACACCACCTCTACAGTAACGGCGCCACGACGTGGCTCGTCGTGACCGATCCGTGCGCCGGCAGGCTCCACGTCTACACCGTCTACCGGATTTCGCTGACGGGCGACAAGGAGACGCGCGTGATCGGCCGCGAGCTGCCGCTGCCGGACGCGCGGCGCGTCGTGCGGCAGGACATGGAGGTCGTCCGATGACCGCCGCGATCTACGTCACCGTCGATCACCTCGGCGGAGCGCCGTCGCGCCCGCCTTGCCAGGGCTGCTCGCCGCCGTCCGGAGATGGCCAGTCCGAGTCCGCCGTGCCGCCGCGGAGCGCCGAGTACAAGATCGTCGGCGCGTCGGCCACGATCGCGCTCTGCCGAGACTGCGCGATCCACTCGATCAAGTCCCTGGCCGCGCGCTTCGTGATGTTCGATCCGCGCGCGACGCGGGATCTCATGGACTTCTTCGCGGCCGACGCGGCCAAGAAGAGGCCAAGGCGGCGTCCCGCAGCGAAGAAGCGCGGCAAGCGCGCGGGCGTGATCGACGTGGTCGGCGCGGTCGCGCCTCTCTTGCTCGGGGGAGGGAAGAAAGCGCCGTGAACGATCCGTCTCCGATCGACCTCTCCGAGCTGCGCCAGCGCCTGCGCGCGGCGCTGCCCCAGCTCTCGATCGAGCTGGGGGAGCTGGAGCACTCCGAGACGCGATCGCGACATGCCGCGCTTCTGATCGACGACCCCGATCCTCGCAAGAAGGACCACGTCTACCGGATGACGATCGCAACCATCGACGGCAAGGTCCACTTCTTCGTGCACATCCACGGCGTCAGCAAGGATCTCTCCACGCAAGGCGCGCATCACTACAGCAAGGAGTGCGCGAGCCTCGACGAGGTGTTCGCGATCGCGCGCAGCTGCTGGTCGGGAGGCGCCCCGTCGTGAAGCGCCGTCTCTACGTCGATCCCGAGTCCGGCAGCCTTGAGGACTGCTCGGGGCGCCCGCACAGCTGGGACAGTCCGTTCTGCGTCGTCCTGCGCGGCAACGAAGACCTGTGGCAGCGCTACCTCGACGCCGATCGGGCCCGTGACGAAGCGCGCCGGGCGGTGCTCGACGCCGCGGCCGAGGAGTCCATGACCGCCGAGGAGCAGGCGCTCCACGCACGCGTCGAGGAGCTCCACTCGATGCTCGATCTCGACTCGGGCGAGTGGATGCGCCGGCACGACGAGATCGAGGACGCGGCGAGGAGGCTGGCCGAGAGCGAAGGCAGCAGCGCCGGGGGAGCTGCGCCGTGAACCGCCCGCGCAGGCCCGACTGGCGCGTCTCGACGCCGAGTCAGATCGATCCCGAGAGGTGGATCGACATCGGCGCGGCCTGGGACGGCGAGACCGACGACGGCAAGAAGTACGTCAGCGTCCAGCTCGACGTCATGCCGACGGTCGGCAAGCTCACCTTGTTCCCGATCAACGTCAAGGAGAGGCCGTGAAGCAAGCGCTGACCTGGAGGACGGGAGGCCGCTACGCGCAGGCGCAGGCTGGTCACCTGCACTGCTACGTCGAGCACGTCGAAGCATACAAGGAACCCGGCCACCCCGACCACGCGCCAGAGTCGTTCGCGTGGTTCGTGGCGCCGGACGACGAGGACAAGAACTACCGCCGCGCGATCCGCGAGGGGCGCGCCGGCACGCGGGACGGCGCCCTCGCCGCGGTCGAGGAGGCGCTGTTTGAGATCGCCTGCGGGGTCCTGCGCGCCACGGGCGCTCGGCTTGAGGATGTCGCGCGGGGGCTCTCGTCGTGATGGATGTTCCGTCGAAGACCTACGAGCGGCGCTACCACGCGAGCTGGGCGGCCAAGTACGGTCTCTCGCCGCTGGCGGCGCTCCGATCGTGGGTAGTCCAGCACCGCGCCGCGTTCCAGGCGGCGCCGCGGGACCTCCTCGTGGCCGCCGCGGCCGATATTGCGAGGCGGTTGCCCCTGGTCGCGGCCCGCGAGCCCACACGCAGGCACAGGAAGCATTTCGCGTGGCTCCTCGGCTGGCACCTGCGGCTCGCCGGGGCGATTGCAGCCCGGAGCGTCCAATGATCGTCAAGTCCAAGGAGGAGGCCGTGGTTGCTGCCCGCCAGGTGCTCGATCGCGCCCGGCAGATGGAGGCGCTGGCCAAGAAGCTCAACGACGACGACATGCTGGGGCTTGAGTGCGCCGAGACGGTCCAGCTCGAGAAGCTTTCGGGGCAGAACGCGGCGGCGGCCCGCGCGCTCGCCGACTGGATCGTGAAGGAGCACGGCTAGTGCCAGACGTGCGCGACGAGAGAGACGTCGTCGACCTGAGCGCGTCCGAGCGGGAGAAGGCGATCCGGATCGTTTCCGACCTCGGCCTGACGTCGTGCGACTTCGTCGGGGACTCGGGCTGCGTCGATCCCGACTGCTGGCAGTGCCACTCGCCGCTTTCGCCCGAGAACCTGCGCACGCTGGCCAAGAATCTCGCTGCGGCGGCGCTCCTGTGCTGGGCCTGGCAGCTTCGCGATGCGTGTCCGTCGTGGCAGCCGGGCTGCGGAGAGCTGCCCGCGGGGTTTCCCCCGACCATGGAGGCCGCGATCCGCTTTCCGCACGTCGGGTCGTTCCTCAGGAGGTCCCGGTGACGCCCATACCGAACGTGCGGACTCACGCCTGGCTAGATCGCGTCGTCGACGTCTTCTGGATCTGCGTCGACGTGGTCGGCGCCGTGGCGAGCGCGATCGCGGGGGATGGATGAGCGGCGAGCCTTCGAGCCGGGTCGTAGTCTCCGAGGCACGGCTGCACGTTCTCGGCGAGGTCGACGACGACGGCCACCGCGATCCGTACTTCCGGCGCTACCGCTACGTGTGTCGCTGTGGCAGGACCGGCGTGTGGCGCGAGAGCGCTCAGATGGCGAGCGGCGATCATGCCGTGCACCGCAGCGACACGAAGGGAGCAGCATGAGCGAGCTGAAGTCGGTCGTGGGAGATCAGGTCGCCGCGATGGCCAGGGGAGCGGCCGCCGACTATCTGCGCATCGCCAAGAAGAACGTGACGAACCGCAAGGCCGTCGTCGTCGTCTTCGCCTACGCACTCCGAGCTGCGCTCGACGAGCTGTCTCCCGACGAGCGTGCGGCATGGATGAAGCTCGCGCTGTCCGAGGTCCAGGGGACCTGATGCGTCAGATACCGGGCGTTGATCACGAGCAGCTCGAGCGCTTGTACCTGCTCGCGTCGGCGAAGGCGCAGGTCGTCGCGGCGGAGCAGCTCCTGCGCGAGGCCGTATCGAACATGCAGATCGCGGAGGCTGGCGCTGACGACGTCGGCGTGAAGGTGCTCCGTGCGGTCGTGGCTCTCCGCGAGCAGATCTTCCAGATCATGGAGGAAGCGCCGTGACCGCGAGGTGGCTGCCCTACTACAAGCTCGACGAAGTCGGCGACCCGGTGCCGTGCAAAAGCGTGCTTGAGTGGGCCGCCTGGTTTGCTCAGAGCGACGCCGCGCGTGTCGTCGCTAGGACCGAGCTGCCGTCCGGCTGCGTCGTGTCGACGGTCTTCCTCGGCGTCGACCACAATTTCCGCGGCGGCGATCCAGTGCTCTGGGAGACGATGATGTTCGGCGGTGACTACGACCTCGCGTGCGACCGCTACCGGTCCAAGCAGGAGGCCCTCGTTGGGCACGAGAAGTGGGTCCTCGTGGCCGAAGGCAAGATGACGCCGATCGACGCGCGGCGCCTGCGCGAAGGCTTCCCCAAGACGCTGGCCGTCGAAGGACAGGAGCAGGCGAAGAAGAAGGAGCAGACGTGATGCAGCGGCGATGTTTCGATTGTGGCGCAACCCTCGCGAGGAGCCTGGCCGATCATGCGTACCGCTACGACCACGGCGCTCCGATCCAGCTGCGCGCGATCGTCCGGTGGTCGTGCGCCTGCGGTTACTACGAGGTCGAGATTCCGAGGATGGGACCGCTCCATAGGACCATCGAGCAGGCGCTGCAAGCACCGGACGTCAAGCGCGAGGACCTCGCGCTCCTCTTCGAGGAGGGCAGCCGCGGTATCGAAGACGGCACGTGGAGCGTGATCGAGGCGAGGCAACCGTCGGAGGCGCCGTGAAGCTCCTGCCCATGACGACTGATCCCAGCGGATCGTGGCCGCTCCGCGGAAGCGTCCGCCCGGCCCCACCCTCGGCCCCCGGCGAGTCGGTGCGCGTCGAGGCGACGTTGCAGAGCGCGCCGATGGCCTTCACGGGTCTCCGCGTCGGGCCCGACCACCGTCTGCGAGTGCTCGGGCCCGGCGGCGTCGAGCCCGCCGGCTCCGCGGTCGGCGTCTGGCGCGTCGACGAGGTCACGATCGACGACGTCGCCGCCGCTGACGTGATCGCCGCCCTGGAGGCCGAGGCTCTCTCGCGCGACGACCAGACGACCCTCGTGGTGCACGGCAGCTTCGGCGTCGGCGGGCGCGTTTCGATGCGCGCCACCAACGTCGGCGAAATCGCCGCGTACTTCCACGCCACGTGGGAACTGGAGGATGTGCAATGACGCCGAGCTGCATGCACTGCAACCAGCCGCTTGAGGCGCACACGCCGCAGCCGAGCGGCGACAGCCTCTGCCCGGACGGCAAGAATACGTTCAACTTCGAGTTCTCGATCAGCCCGGAGGTCGCGGAGTTCGTCAAGGCGAACATCGACAAGCCCTCCGACGAGCTGGCGCGGCTCTGGATCGAGCGCGTGATCGCGAAGGACCGCGCGAAGCGCGGCGACGTGCTCGTCCGCGTCTTCACGCCGGACCGCGACCACCCCTACGAGGGGCTGATCATCTGCCGCGATCACCTGCGCCAGCTCCTCTCCGGGGACGAGCCTCCCTTCATCCTGGAGGAGATCGACGCCGCGAAGGCGTTGTTTTGGAATCACCGGTGCCTCATGTGCGGCGTCGATCCGGTGCACGACCGCGTGTGCCAGAACGAGCGCTGCCGTCGCCCGCTGCATCCGCAGTGGCCGGCGGTCTACTGCAAGAACCTCTGCGCGACGGAGGATGCGTGACGGAAAGAGACGTCATGGATGCCGTCGCACGGGCCAAGCGTGAGGGGCTCGATCTGAGGATCACGCGCGAGGCGGTTCCCATCGACGCCATCGACACGCCATGGCACGGCCCGGTCCGCGTCTACCCGGAGTTCGTGACGATCCTGCGCAAGGAGCCGCCGTGGCCGGCCGACCTGCCGCTGATCGTCGCGGCGTGCGAGGGCCTGGACTGCGCGGTGATCGACGGGAACCACCGGTACGAGACGGCGAAGGCCGCGGGCTACAAGGCGCTGCCGATCCTCGCGGTTCCTCGCAAGACTGTCGACGCTCTCGTCGCGTACTTCCGCGAGGACGAGGATGACCTCTGGGAGAACGGCTTTCCTTTCGACGAGGTCCTGGCGGTACTCGCGAAGGCGAGTCCGCTCGCCCGTGAGAACGCGCAGAAGGAAGCTGCCTGGGAGCGCGGGCACCGATGATCCAATGCACACGCACCGCGTGCCGCGCTTCGCTGGCGTACTGCATTCCGGCGGTCCACCGTGACACGAGGGAGCCGTACTGCTACGCGTGCGCCCGCCGCATCAACGAGGCGTGCGGCGAGGAAATCGTCGAGCTGCCGCGAACCGAGGTGCGCGGGGACTCCGAGATCGAGGTCGACGAGCCGCTCGTCGCTCACGGCGCCGGCCCAGCCAGGCCCCGCCGCGTGCGCCGAGGCATCTGGAACAAGGGGGCGCGGTCATGAACGAGAAGCTGCTGGATCAGATCCTTGCCGCGTTCGCGGCCAAGCAGGTCAACCTCAGGGACCTCCCCGCCGACGATCCGCTCGCGCAGGTCGGCGACGTGTGCGAGTCCTTGTTCACCGCGGGCGTCGACATGCTCCGATCGATCGTCCCCAACGATCGCGTGCGCGAGCTCGCCGCGGTCGTCTGGGACCTGGTCGGCCACAAGGAGGTCCTCGTCGCGCTCGGCCCCGACGTCCCGAGCCTGTCGTTCACCGCGATCCGGTTCGACAAGGCCGACGATCAGATTAAGGGCGTCGTACTCGTCCCGAAGACGTGGCCGCAGATGGTCGACGCCGAGCCGTTCATGCAGCTCGGCGCGATCCTGTTCGTGGGCGTCCAGGTCGTCGACTTCTACAACAAGCGACTCATCGGCGACGCGAACGCACCGGGCCGCTGCTGCGCGTACGAGGCAGAGCTGCTTCGCACGCTCGCGCAGACGACGCCGACCTGGAAGCCTAACGACTACCAGCGTCAGATCTTGGACAAGTACCCCGCCGGGCTCGACTCGCCGGGCGTCGTGCGCTACCCCTACCGGCCCTACGAGCCCAAGAAGGGAGACGCCTGATGAAGCCCCGCAAGCTCAAACTTCCGTCCGGTACATGGCACTACCTCCTCGACGAGGCCGGCGTCGCGACGCTGTGGTCGCCGTCGGGCAAGCGCTACCGGGTCGGCCCGACCCACACGTTCACGACCTGCATGTGCTCGTGTCCGCCGGGCTGGCAGTGCTTCGGCAAGGGCTTCAGCCCCGGATCATTGCGGGACTTCATCGAGCGGCACATCCTCGGCGACGGGCCGCCGCAGTCGTACGACCCCGAGGAGCGGGTGTATCTGTGAGCAGCAAGTCGAAGGTGAAAGAGCGGTACGTGCTGTTCACGAACCTCACGTACGTCACCATCGGCGACGTCCGCACGATGAGCAACGCGCTCTTGCTCTGCGAGGACGAGAAGCCGCTCGCCGGGCCCAAGTGTCGCGCGCGCGGGTTCGGCACCGAGGCGTCCTGGGCGGTGTTCGACATGACGATCTCGTCGATCGTCCACGAGCTGGTTCCCGCCCGATCGTCCGCCATGATCTTCGGCGACGCGGGCGCGATGCCGTTCGCGTCCGGCGCGATCCTCCGCCTCACCGACGGTCCCGAGTTCCACCTCATCGACTCCGACAACAAGCATTCCATCGACGTGTCCCGCTACGAGGGCGACGAGCACACGATCATGAAGGTGTGGCGGGCGCTCGAAGAGAAGGTCGCGCGCTACTGGAACCGTCCGTACATGCCGCGGCTCACGCACATGCCGCCCGGGATGCACGAGCCGAGCACGGCGGCGCGTTGGGGGAGCGGCGGGTGACGAACCGCGAGCTGCTCCAAGCGCAGGTGGAGGGGAGCGGTCTCCTCGACCACGATCCCGAGGTCTGCGGCATGTGCACGCACCGGCAGCTCTTCGGGATTGTGGCCGCGGAGATGCTGCGCGAGATCGAGGTCGGCGAGCCGGATATCACGGAGTGGGCCGAGCGCGTCGACGCCCGCTGGCGAAGCACCAAGTTCGTGAAGCTCTGGGCGGAGGAGTCGGCCGCCGGCCGCGATCCGCGGGCGGCCTTCGAGCAGCGCGGATGGGAGACCTGAGGATGAGCACGCACCTCGACAAACACGGTCTCGTGCTCGAGCGGCACTGCGTGCACTGCGGCGGCGTCGATCGCTTCGTCCCCGCCGACGAGACGTTCCAGTGCGGCGCGTGCGGCGCCGAGGCGAACCCTGTCTCGACGTGGGTGTGCGATCGCACGCACGGGGCGCCGCGCTGCTCCATGCCCGTTTGCCACCTGGGCGGCGCCCAGAAGGCGATCACCGACCGCCCCGAGCGCGTCATGCTGCCGCCGTCCGAGGAGAAGTGGGGACACATCCTCGAGATGTTCGAGCTGGGCGACGGTCCCATCGGCACGGGGCAGCGGCACTGCGTGTGGTTCCACGCGCTCAAGGCTGGCGGCTACCGCTGGCGCTGCTCGTGCGGTGTCGAGTCACGCCACGAGAGGATCAGCGTGGCGCTGTTCGTCGAAGCGCGCGCCCACTTCGAGCAGCCGTGGCAGCCCGCGGCGGTTCCGATCGGGACGGCGTTCGCGATCTGGAACGATCGCGTGAAGGGTGAACCACCTCCCTCGATCGACGATCTGGAGCTGCTCGTCCAGGAGTTCGCGGAAGAGGAGGCCGACGTGACGCCGATCCGGCCGTATGGACCCCCGATCGAAGTCGTCCATCGCTGCGGCCTCTGCGGTCAGACGTTCAAGATCGCCGAGGACGATCCGCACTGGTCGACCGGCCGTGGACCCATCTGCCCGAGGCCGGAGGCACCGTGAACGACGACGAGTGGGACAAGCGCCGCGATCGAGCCATCTTGGCCGCGTTCCAGACCGGCCGGCCGGTGTTCGCGGACACCAACGGCAAGATGCGCTACGCGGACGGCGCGGGGGAGCCGCTTGCCGACGAAGTCGGCGTCCCGCAGACTCCGCTGCCCGGGGCGACGGTGAAGGTCAGCCGCTGGACGAGGCTCTGGCGATGGATCAGGAGGGCGCCATGACGAGCGACGATGCAGCAGCGTTGAGCGAGAGGGAGACGGAGATTGGCTTCTGCTCGAAGTGCCACATCATCCGGCAGGACGATAAGTTTGGCCCGGTGACGCCGTGCGCGTGCTTCGTCGATCATCACGCGGCCGAGTGTCGCTTGCGGATTTCCATCCGGTCACCGATCGCGATCGCATGCGACGCGCACGGCAAAGACAGCTGCCCGAGCTGTTTCTCGTGCACGTGCGGCATGGCGGCCGACCGGATGTTCGTATGCGGTGCCATCGTTTTTGCGTGGGAACTGGAGGCGGGTCTCATCCCGGTCCGACGCGAGGAGCGCGCGCCGTGACCAAGCGACCTCAAGCGGACGGCCTGCTCACGCGGGACGAGTACCGCGAAGGCGTGTTCGCGCGCGACGGGCACCGCTGCGTGGTCTGCGGCGCGCCCGCCGTCGACGCGCACCACATCGTCGAGCGCAAGCTCTGGCCCGACGGCGGCTACTACCTCGGCAACGGGGCCTCGGTCTGCGAGGTGTGCCACCTGCGCGCGGAGTCGACCGAGATCTCGTGCGACGAGCTGCGCGCGCGCTGCGGGATCACGCACATGATCCTGCCGCCGCACCTCTACGCCGACGCCGAGCAGCCGTACGACAAGTGGGGCAACCCGATCCTGCCCAACGGGCAGCGTCTGCGCGGCGAGCTGTTCGACGACGAGAGCGTCCAGAAGGTCCTCGCACCGGTCCTCCACCTGTTCACCTCGCGGGTGAAGTACCCACGCACGTACCACCTGCCGTGGTCGCCGGGCGTCACCGACGACGATCGCGTCATGGACGACCCAGACGCGGCGTTCGGCGGTGCCGAGGTCGTCGTGACCGAGAAGTGCGACGGCGAGAACACGACCTTCTATAAGGACTATCTCCACGCGCGCAGCACCGACTACGCAGCGCATCCCTCGCGTGATCGCGTGCGCGCGCTGCACGCGACGCTCGCGCACGACATCCCCGACGGCTGGCGGATCTGCGGCGAGAACCTCTACGCGCTGCACTCGATCGCGTACAGCGCGCTGCCGAGCTACTTCCTCGTGTTCTCGATCTGGAACGAGCGGAACGAGTGCCTATCCTGGGACGACACGATCTTGTGGGCGCAGCTCCTGGGCCTCCAGGTCGTTCCCGTGCTCCACCGGGGCCCGTGGGACGAGGCCGCCGTGCGGGCGCTCGACGGTGTCACGACGAGCCAGATCGGCGGCGTGCGCGAGGGCTACGTCGTCCGCCTGGCGACCGGCTTCCACTACCGCGCGTTTCGTCGATCCGTCGCCAAGTACGTCCGTGCGAACCACGTCGTGCACCGAGACGGCCACTGGTCGAATCGCCCGGTCGTGCCCAACCGCCTGCGCGAGGAGGTGCGGTGATGCGCTTCGAGCACGCGATCTGTCGCTACGACGAAGAAGAGCTGATCTGCCGCGCCTTCGCGATCTTGGGGATCCCACCGCCGCCGGCCGACAAGGCGCGCATGTGCGCGGAGGCGATCGTGAAGGCCGGAGATCTCATCGCGGAAGTGGTGTCCGCCCTCTCGCCGAATGGAGATGCCGTGCGTGAGCAGCAGGCGCGCGTCGCCGAGATCCTGGTAATGATCAGCGCCCCCAAGGTCGAGCCCACGCTGGCGCAGGTGAAGGATGACAAGCAGCTCGGCCGATCGCTCTGCCTCGCGAGCGTCCAGCAGCGCGCGAGCGTCGAGATCCACGCCGGGATCGGAGCGATCTACCACGTTGTGGTGGGCGACACGCTGGTCTCGAGGCTCGCGCCGATCAACGGCCCGGGCATGGACCGACGCCGCGACTACCTGGTCAGCGTGGTCGAGACATCGCGCGACGCGATGGAGAGGACGTTCTCGTGATCGATCCTCGGACCACGAACATCGTCGGCCAGCGCGTCTTAATCGTGGACCGCGCCGCTCCGCCGCGCACGACCTACGGACGGGGCGTCGTGCGCGTTGTCGATTACCAGCACGGCGTTTTCGCGTTTCTGATCGAGGCCCTCGGGCCGATTAGCTGTTTTGGCGTGGGTGACGGCGGCCTCTTCCAGATCACGACAGCCGACGAAACCGCCGAGGTCATCGTCGATCGCGAGGCGGCGGGAACGCCGTGAACTTCGACGTGCACATCACCTGCAAGGCGTGCAAAGAGCGCCTGGAGCTGGCGAGCCCGCCCGAGCACCACCAGGGACACCTGCACTTCCGCTGCCGGTGCATGCCTCCCGACGGCCTCCTGTGCGTCCTGATGAGACCTTCCCTCGCTCCAAGCGCCAAAGGCTGATCTAGCCGTAGACGTAGCGGCTGTATGGCGTTCGTATATACTGCGCATGCATGGCTGCCAAGGTCATCAAGATGAGTGTGAACCTTCCGGCCGATGCCGTGAAGGTGCTGAAGGAGCTGGCCAAAAAGCGGCGGCTCACGATGACAGACGTGCTGCGACAAGCGATAGGCACCGAGAAGTTCATCAACGACGT
>Ga0335082_10006227_pt1 | contig 13034 bp, 10 predicted proteins | sample Lox_Sample_41_FD_206718 | JGI IMG/M metagenome (GOLD analysis project Ga0335082, IMG submission 206718) | Soil microbial communities from Loxahatchee National Wildlife Refuge, Florida, United States - Lox_Sample_4.1 | ecosystem: Environmental > Terrestrial > Soil > Wetlands | place: USA... | reverse complement strand
GGTTGGCGGCGAGATCGGCGCACTGACCGACAGCGGCTATCAGAAATTTTTCCTGACGCGCGGCGGCCACCGCAAGCCGGCGCTGGCCGGCGAACTCAAAGCGCTCCACGATTTCCAGGAAGATCTGCGGGAAGCCCTTGGGCAGACGAGTTTGTATAACGAGTCGCTGGGAACGGTTTCGACTTTCTACCTATATGACCGGGTGAAGGACCGGGACCACGGCGTGCCGAAGAGAGCGTGGGAGTAGAGCGGGCAGGGCGTTGAAATGGAGTACCGGGTCGGCGTCATTCTAGGTCTGGCTGTGGCTGGCTTTGCCACCATGGTTGGATTGGATCGGGAGCGGTCCTTTTACCCAACGGTGCTCATCGTGGTCGCGTCGTATTACTCGCTGTTTGCTGTGATGGGAGCTTCTGGAAGAACTCTGGCAATTGAAATTGCGGTTGGAGTGGGATTCTTGTTGTTCGCCGTGCTCGGCTTCAAGAGAAACATGTGGTTGGTCGCGGCAGCCTTGCCCGGACACGGAGTTTTCGATCTCGTGCATCACTGGTTTATCGAAAACCCTGGCATGCCGGTTTGGTGGCCCGGCTTCTGCGGTTCAGCCGATCTAATTCTCGGCGCCCGGTTGGCGGCCCGTATCTTGAAGGGCACGGCCCACTCACACTGAAACAGGTGTCCCGAGGGGAATCCCCGGCAAACGGCCTATCATATTCTGAGGAAGCCCATGAAGCGCGCCGCGTTCCTGCTGGCCGCCGTGATGTTAGCCGGGGTGGCAACCGCCCAGGATTTGCCGCCGTGGGTGCTGCTTCTTTCGCGGATCAAGAACCACGTCAAAGAGGAACTGCTGCGGCTGCCGAGCGTCAGTTGCGTGGAGACTGTGGAGCGCGAGTACAAAGAGGCCAAGGGCAAGATGCGGCCGTTGGACACGGTTCGCCTGGAGGTTCTCACCAATGGCGAGAAGGAATTTTTCGCATCTCCGGGCGATCGGAAATTTTCCGAGCAGCATCCGATGAGCTATGCGGGCAGCGGCATGCTCGGCAACGGCCTTTTCGGGATGTACCTGAGTGACATTCTGGTGACCGGCAACGTCTCCAACGAGTACAAAGGGGAAGAGGAGATTGGCGGGCGGCGGCTTTCGCGATTCGACTACCGGCTGCCGCTGATGTGGAGCGGGCAGACGATTCAAACCGTGGAGGGATCGGGGCACGTGGGATTCCACGGCTCCTACTGGGCGGACCCGCAGACTTACGACGTGGTCCGGCTGGAATTGAATGCCGACGATTTTCCGCCGACGCTGCCTCTTACAGAAGCGGTGACGACGATCAATTACGCACGCACCAGGCTCGGCGACAATCTGGTGGTGCTGCTCCCGGAGTCGGCGGATCTTCGCATGGTGAAATACTCGGGCGAGATCCGGCACAACCGGATCGGGTTCACGCACTGCCGTGTTTTCGGGGCGGAAAGCACGATCGACTTTCAGGCGACGGATGGCGTGGGAGAGACGCCACGCTTCGGCGTTGCCGCCGTTGACGACACGCTGCGGCCTCTGCCCGGCGGTTTGCAAATCGCGGTGAAGTTGCACGGCAGGATCTCGAGCGATATGGCCGTAGGCGCACTAATCAATGGCGCGGTGGCATCGAACGTGGGAGCGAAGGGTACGGTTGTGATCGCGGCGGGTGCGCCGGTGCGCGGGCGCGTGCGGCGCATGGAGCGCTACCGGGAGCCGTTTCCACATTTTGTTGTGGCGCTCGAGTTCACGGAATTGGAATCGCAGGGAATCCGGTATCGTTTCTATGCCGACCTGGTGGAGATGGATCCGGCATCCGGGGTGAAACAGACGCTCACAGCCAGAGAGACGTCGGAGTCGAGCGATCTATTGCAACTTGGCAGGCTAACCCGGCGAGGCAAAGAAAGCATCTTTTTCTACAACCTTCCGGGCGTGGCCACGTTCTTTTTCGAGGGCGCCAAGCTGGAATTGCCAGAGGATTTCCGCACCGTGTGGAAGACGCGCGCGTGGAAGCCGTGAGGCGGCGCGGAATCCTGGCCGCGTGTCCTACAATCAAACCCGGAACCTTATGCGTGGAGTTTCTGTTTTCGTCGCCGTAGCCTTCGCCGCGGTTCTGCCGGCGGCGGAGAAGCCGGTATTGCAAGCATCGGAGCGGCTCGATACCCTGGTTCGCGACACGGCGGGCGCGGCGGTGGAGCGCTTCGGCAAAGGGGGCCTCGCCGCGGACAAGATTGCCATCACGGTGATCGATCTAGCAGACCGGAACAGCCCGGCGCGCGGATCGTATCGCGGCGGTGCCGCGACTTATCCGGCGAGCGTCGTCAAGCTGTTCTATCTGGCTGCCGCGCATCACCAGATGGAGGCCGGAGCGCTCACGCGGACCCCGGAGCTGGAGCGCGCGATGCACGACATGATCGTGGATTCCTCGAACGACGCCACGGCGCATGTTGTGGACCTGCTCACGGGAACCACGAGCGGGCCGGAATTGGATGAGGCCGCGCTGCACGCGTGGCTGGAAAAGCGGAACCTCACGAACCGCTACTTCGCGTCGCTGGGTTACGAAAACATCAACGTCAACCAGAAGACGTGGTGCGAAGGGCCGTACGGGCGCGAGCGGCAGGGGCTGGGCGCGGACTTCGAGAACCGGAACAGGCTGACGACCGATGCCGTGGCGCGCCTCTGGTGGGAGATCGTCACAGGGCGCGCGGCTTCGCCAACAAGAACGCGCGAGATGCTGAACCTGCTGCATCGGGATCCGTGGGCGAAATCCGAAGATCCCGACGACCAGGCGACGGCTTATTCGGGAAAATCCCTGCCACCGGGTTCGCAGTACTACTCGAAGGCGGGCTGGACGTCGGATACCCGGCACGATACGGCATACATCCGTCTGCCGAATGGCGCGGAGTACATTCTGGCGGTGTTCACGGTGGGCAACAGCAAGCAGGCGGAGATCATTCCGTTCGTGTCGCAGTTGGTGGCACAGGATTTTTCGAAAACCGCGCCCAAAGCGGATCTGGCGCTGACCAACGGACGCATCTGGACGGGGAATGCGGCGCAACCGTGGGCCGAAGCGGTGGCTGCGCGCGGCGAGCGGCTGATCGCGGTGGGCACGAATGCCGAAATTCGGAAGCTGGTGACGAGCGGCACGCAGATCATCGATCTTCAGGGCAAACTAGCGCTGCCGGGGTTCATCGATGACCACACGCACTTTATTGACGGTGGCTTTCAACTGCTCTCTGTCGAGCTGCGCGACGCGCGCACCCAGCAGGAATTCACGCGGAGGATTGGCGAGCACGCGCGGAAGCTTGAGCCGAACCGCTGGATTACCGGCGGCAACTGGGATCACGAACTTTGGCCGGGCGAGCCGCTGCCGACGCGGGAGCTGATCGACGGCGTGACGCCGCAGAATCCAGTGTTTGTTTCGCGGCTCGACGGACACATGGGCCTCGCGAATTCCTTGGCGTTGCGATTGGCGGGTATCACGCGCGAGACACGCGATCCGCCGGGCGGCACGATCGTTCACGATGCGAAAACCGGCGAGCCGACCGGCATTCTGAAAGATGCCGCGCAGGGTCTGGTTGAAGGAGTGATGGCTAAGCCGACGGATGCCGAGTATGACGAGGCCATGCGGGCAGCTCTGGCGGAGGCCGCACGCGTGGGAGTCACATCGATTCAGGACATCACGCCGTGGGATCACTACGAAGTCTATAAGCGCTTTCGCGATGCGGGGCGGCTGACGGTGCACATTTACTCGCGAACACCCATGCGGCAATGGAAACGGCAGGCCGATCTGGTGGGGCGGCAAGGGCCGGGCGACTCCTGGCTTCGCCTCGGCGGTCTCAAGGCTTTCATGGACGGCTCGCTCGGCTCGACCACAGCGCTGTTCTTCGATGTGTTCAATGACGCGCCCAACACATCTGGGTTGATGTCCAGCGACAATCTGCCGGAAGGCAAACTACTGCGAGACATTCGCGACGCCGACAAGGCGGGACTGCAATGCTCGGTTCACGCGATTGGGGACAAGGCGAACCATCTGTTGCTGGGATATTTCGAACAGGTGGAAAAGGACAACGGGCCGCGCGACCGGCGCTTCCGCATCGAGCATGCGCAGCACTTGCTGGCGGCGGACATTGCGCGCTTCGGCCAGCTCGGCGTGATTCCCTCAATGCAGCCCGCTCACGCCATCGATGACGGACGCTGGGCGGAAAAACGCATTGGCGCACAGCGCATCAAGACCACTTATGCGTTCCGCTCGCTGCTGGGCTCTGGTGCGCGCCTCGCGTTCGGCACTGATTGGCCCGTGGCGCCGCTCGATCCGCTAGTCGGCATCTACGCCGCCGTGACGCGCGAAACAGCCGACGGCAAGAACCCGCAAGGATGGGTGCCGGAGCAGAAGATCAGCATCGAGGAAGCCGTGCGCGCATACACGGCAGGCTCCGCCTACGCCGAATTTGGCGAGCGCGACAAAGGAACGCTAGAACCGGGGAAGCTGGCGGACGTGGTGGTGCTGTCGCAAGATATTTTGCGGATCGATCCGGAGGAGATTCCGAAGACAAGGGTGGCGCACACGATTGTGGGTGGGAAGGTGATTCACTAAGTTCTTGCCTTTTCCTTTTTCTTCGCCCACAATATCTCCATGGCACTTACCAAGCGGCAGAAGCAGGCGATGGACTTCATCGCCCGGTTTGTCGAGGAAAACGGGTACAGCCCGAGTTACGAAGAGATTGCGCAGGGGCTGAACCTGGCGTCGCTGGCTACCGTCCACAAACACATCTTGGCGCTTGAAACCAAGAATTATGTGAAGCGCGGGTTCAATCGCAGCCGCTCGCTGGATCTGGGGCCGAAGTATGTCCAGGAACACCGGCGGCAACGGGAGATGGAAGTTCCGTTACTGGGGAGAATCGCGGCGGGCAGGCCTGTGGAGGCGGTGGAACAACGGGCTACGCTGAGCTTCGCGGACTTCGCCGGGCACCGCGACACCTACGCGCTCGAAGTGCGCGGCGATTCCATGATTGAAGATCACATCTGCGACGGGGACATGATCCTGGTGGAACGCACGACGGATGTCCGCGATGGGGAAATCGTCGTTGCGCTGGTTTCGGGAACGGACACAACGCTCAAGCGCATCTATCGCGAACCTGCCGGACGCATTCGCCTGCAACCGGCAAACGCATCCTTGCAGCCGATCTATGTGCAAGCCACGGACGTGCAGATACAGGGACGGCTTCTCGCTGTGCTTCGGAAGTACAAATAACCTATGGTCCACCGGGCCTACGGGCCGGGCGTTGGTTAAGCGGTAGCGCTTGCAGCCAGGGTCTCGCGAACTTCGCGCTCGGCGCGCAGCCAGTCTTCCTCGGGCGATCCGCCTACGAATCCTCGCGCTTCCCAATAGGAATATGCGAGGCGCGCGATGGCATCGCGATCTGCGACGAGCTCTTCCTTGGCCACGGTCACCGATGATGCTGTAGGCAGCTTTTCAATTACCGTAGGCTCTGTACGCTTCGCGCGCGGAGTACGGCGATTTACGGGGCTTGCAGCGGCGGCAGCACCAGTGGGATCGGAGTAAATTGCGTGATGCTTCTTGGGCATTAAGCGTTCTCCCAATTGATTTGCATGCTCTATTTTATCAAAGCCCGCTTGCGGCGTCTCTAAAAAACGTTTTTATCCGTACGATAACTTCCGGGAACGTTGGCGGGGTGGTATAGGTCTGGAATAGGTACTATGCAGCGGGAGCGAAAGGCTCTTCGGCGCCCTTCAACTCCCAGGCGAGATGGTTGAGATAGAACAGCAGCAGTGACTCCGGAAACGAGCCGCGGAATTTCTCGAACGTACGCGCTGCCCATCCATCCGTGAGATATTGGCTGGCAACCAGGTCTTTCTCGAAGAATCCATTCTGGTTAGGAATGCCCAGAAAATCGAGCACAGCCGCAACCAGATCGAGATGCGAAACCAAAACTGCCTGCGCGAAGTCCTTGGCAAATTCTTCATCGCCCTCATTGATCCTTGCCCAGAGCCGGGGTGCGGCCTTGCGGAGATGCTCGGTGTTGAGTTTTGCCATATGTGCACGGGTCTTCATCGCGTCGAAAAGCTGATAGGTTTTCAGCTTCCCCATGGAAATCCCGCGCACCAATTGCGCAAATCCTTCCTCTCCGAGCTTCCGATAGACGTCGCAAAGCTGCATCATCGAAGCGTAACACAGCACGCCCCGAGCGCCAGCGCGCTACAATGATCGAGTTTGGCCATGAGCAATATCATTATTCTCGGCGCGCAGTGGGGAGACGAAGGCAAAGGAAAGATCGTGGATCTGTTCTGCGATCGTTTCGACATTGTGGCGCGCTATCAGGGCGGCCATAACGCCGGCCACACGGTGCAAATCGGCTCGAAGAAGTTTGTGTTGAAGCTGATTCCTTCGGGAATCTTGCACCCGGGGAAACGCGCGGTAATAGGAAACGGCCTGGTGATCGATCCGGCGGCGCTGCTGAGCGAGATGCAATCGCTCGAGGCGCTGGGCATCAACGTCGGCGCGCAGCTTTCCATCAGCAACCGCGCGCACATTCTGTTTCCGTATCACCGCACCATGGAGCGAATGCTGGAAGCGATCGGCACGACGTCGCGCGGCATCGGCCCGTGCTACGAGGACAAAGCCGGCCGGCGCGGAATTCGCGTGGCGGACCTGCTGGATACCGAGCATTTCGGTGCTCGATTCGAAGCTGTGGCGGCGGAGAAAAACGCCATCACTCGCGCGTTCGGCATCGCCGAAGATCTGGATCTTCCGCGCATTCGAGCCGAGTACGAGGGCTTCGCGGAGCGTATCCGTCCGATGGTTTGCGATACCGGGCGGTTGTTGAACGAGGCTATCAACTCAGGCAAGAGCGTCATGTTTGAGGGCGCGCAAGCGACTATGCTCGATCTGGATCACGGCACATATCCGTTTGTGACTTCATCGAGTGCTTCAGCGGGTGGCGCTTGCACTGGGACAGGAGTTGCGCCGACACGCATTCATGCGATTGTTGGTGTAGCAAAAGCCTACACAACACGCGTGGGCGGTGGTCCGTTCCCTACAGAGGCATTGGATGCCATGGGCGACCAGATCCGCCAGCGGGGTAACGAATTTGGCTCGGTCACCGGCCGGCCGCGCCGCTGCGGCTGGTTCGACATCCCGCAAGTTCGCTACGCGGCCATGCTGAATGGGCTCGATTCTCTGGTTGTCACCAAGCTTGACGTGCTGGATGAACTCGAGAAGATCCCGGTGTGCGTCACCTACCGGTCTGGACGCCACGAAGTGACGGATATTCCGGCGACCACGGGCGCACTCGAAGCCATTGAACCGGTTTTCGAATGCCTGCCGGGATGGCGCACATCGACAGTGGGCATATCCAACTACGACGAACTGCCGCAAGCGGCGCGAGACTATCTGGCGTATCTGGAGAATCGTACGGGCGTGGAGATCGGGTGCATCTCGACTGGGCCCGAGCGCAACCAGACGATTGTGCGGAAGGAGTCGCGATTCGCGAAGTTGTTTGGGTAGGCGGTCGTGACTGCCGTTCACTGACACTGGGGCGCGCTACTCCCGCAGAAAATACCGGTTCGGAAGCAGCCAATACACGAGTGCCGCGGAAATCGGGTGCAGTAGGCCGGCCATGAAGAACACAGGGGCGTAGGAGAAGTGCTGCACGACATATCCGGTTCCGAGATTGGCGAGGATGCCGCCGATCGCGCCACCCATTCCTGAAAATCCCGACGCCGTGCCCATTTCATGACCTGGAAAAAGATCGGCGGGCAGGGTCTGGATGTTGGAGACGAAGAACGCGTGGCCCACCGTGATAAAGCAGGTTGCGGCGATGGCGAGGCCAGCGGTTGGGACCAGCGGCGCCAGGATGGCCACGGGCATCAGCAGCGCACTGATCAACAGGCCGAATTTGCGCGCCTTCGGAAGCTTCCAACCCGCCTCCATCAGCCTGCCCGACAGCCAGCCGCTGAAGAGATACCCGATGCCCGCCACGGTGAAGGGCACCCAGGCGTAATCGCCAACCGCCTTGAGATCGAAGCCGCGCTCTTTGCGTAGATACTCGGGCAGCCAGAAGATCATGAAGTACATCACGGGGTCGGTGAAGAAACGCGCCAGGATGAGGGTGTAGCACTGGCGCGTGCGAATGACTTTTCGCCAGTCGACGTGCGGGGCTGCGGAGGCTTCCGCGGGCGAGTGCACTTCGTCCTTGATGGCCGCATACTCGTCCGCGCGCAGCAGGCGGCTCAAATGCGGCGGCTGATAGAACAGCAGCCACGCCCCGAGCCACAGCAGCCCGATGGACCCGACGGCGAGGAAAGCGAAGCGCCAGCCGAAGTGCAAGGTGAGATAGGCGACCATGGGTGGGGCGATCGCCGATCCCAGCGACGATCCCGCGTTGAAGATGCCGACTCCGAGCGCGCGATGCTTGGGCGGAAACCACTCGGCGACAGCCTTCGCGGCGGCGGGCCAGTTCCCAGGTTCACTCAAGCCGAGAAGGAAGCGCGCTCCAGCCAGCGACCAGATTCCGGTGGTGAGGGCGTGCAGCATGGCGGCGATCGACCAGGTGGAAATAAAGACCGCGAAGCCGCGCCGGGTTCCCAAGCGGTCCACCAGATAACCGGAGCCCGCGTACATGATGGCGTAAGCCACGAAGAACGCGGTGATGACGTACGAGTAGTCCTGCTCGGTCATGTGAAATTCGCCGCGGATATCGCGCGACACGATGGAGAGGGCCAGTCGATCGGCGTAGTTGATCATCGTGGAGAGAAACAGCAGGGCCGCGATGATCCAGCGGAGCTTGGGAATTTTCACCGGCCCTCCAGAGTACCGTTAGGGGGCAGGCAAGTGTCAAGCATCATAGAATTAGAGAATGATGCTCAACTGGCACGAAATTTCCGGCTCTGTCACGATGCTTGTTTTTGCCGCGGGGTTTCTGCTCACTGCGCAGATTGCGACGACGCCACCGGTCGCGAAGCGCATCGATCATCGGGAGGTGCGCCATGGCGCGACTGTGGTCGATGACTACTTTTGGCTGCGCGAGAAATCCAATCCGGAAGTGACCAAGTACCTGGAAGCTGAGAATGCTTACACCGAGGCGATGACGAAGGACCTGAAGCCGTTTCAGGAAGCGCTCTACAAGGAGATGCTGGGCCACATCAAGCAGACGGACTTGAGCGTACCGGAGCGGCGCGGCGATTTTTTTTACTACAGCCGCACTGAAGAAGGGAAGCAATACCCGACCTATTGCCGTAAGAAAGGTACCGACGGCAAAGAACAAGTGCTGCTTGATCTGAACGATCTGGCTCAAGGAAAACAGTTCGTCGGCCTGGGCGCATTTGAGTTGAGTGACGATCAGAATCTGCTCGCCTACACGACCGACTATGTGGGATTCCGGCAGTTCAGCCTTCACGTCAAGGATCTGCGGACGGGCGAGATTCTGCCGGACACGACCGAGCGCGTGGACAGCGTGCAGTGGGCCGCCGACAACCGGACACTATTTCTGACAACCGAAGATGCGGTGACCAAGCGCTCCGATCACTTGTGGCGCCACGCGCTCGGCGCGAAGTCCTTCGACGCGGTGTACGAGGAAAAAGACGAACTGTATCGCATTCGCCTGAGTAAGACGCGCGACAAACAGTATCTGATGCTGGACATCACGAGCACCGACACCACGGAAGTCCGCTACCTGCGCGCCAGTGAGCCCCAGGCTGACTTCGCCGTGTTTCTGCCCCGTGAAAAGAAGCATCGCTACGACGTGGACCACCGCGAAAATCTCTTCTATATCCGGACGAACAAAGACGCCAAGAATTTTCAGATCGTAACCGCGCCGGAAAAAGATCCGAGCCCGAAGAATTGGAAAGTTTTCATACCGCACAGCGACGACGTGCTGGTGGAAGGTATCGATCTTTTCCGTGAATTCGCGGTGGCGCTGGAGAAGACGCAGGCTCTCAATCGGATGCGGATATATGACTTCAAATCGGCGACCTGGAGCACAATCTCTTTTCCCGAACCCGTGTATGCGGCTTTTCCCGGCGGCACGCCCGACTACGAGTCGACGAGCTATCGTTACAACTACCAGAGCATGATCACTCCGCCCAGCGTCTTCGATTACGATACGCATGCGGGCAAGTCTACTTTGCTGAAGCAGCAGGAGGTATTGGGCGGTTATGATCCTTCTCAATACGTATCGGAACGCCAATGGGCCACGGCGCGCGACGGCGTCAAGGTACCGCTCTCGATTGTTTATAAGAAGGGGTTCCAGCGCGATGGAAAAGGGCCGCTCTTTCTCTATGGGTACGGATCGTATGGATTGGGGATGCCGGCAACTTTCTCGAGCTCACGGCTTGCCCTGCTCGATCGTGGAATGGCCTACGTGATCGCGCACATTCGCGGCGGCGATGAGATGGGCGAGCGGTGGCACGACGACGGCATGCTCATGAAGAAGAAGAATACGTTCTTCGACTTCATCGACAGCGCCGAGTACCTGATCCAGGAGAAGTGGACGTCGAAAGAGCACCTGGTGATTGAAGGCGGCAGCGCGGGCGGTCTGCTGATGGGCGCGGTCGTGAACTTGCGGCCAGACCTTTTCCGCGCCGTTCACTCGGCCGTTCCGTTTGTGGACGTCATGAACACCATGATGGATGCGTCGTTGCCGCTGACTGTGGGCGAGTACCTGGAATGGGGCAACCCCAACGAGAAACCGGCTTACGATTACATGAAGACGTACAGTCCTTACGACAATCTGGAGAAGCGAGCGTACCCAGCGATGCTTGTGACCACCAGCCTGAACGACAGCCAGGTGATGTATTGGGAGCCTGCGAAGTACGTGGCGCGCTTGCGCACGCTGAAGACCGATTCGCACCCTCTGCTGCTGAAAACCAAAATGGACCCGGCGGGTCACGGCGGAGCCTCGGGCCGTTACGACAGGTTAAAGGACCAGGCGTTCGAGTACGCGTGGCTGCTGAGCCAAGTCGGAATTGCGAATTAACCTCTCATTCCGGCAGGAAGCCGAATGACTTCACCGTGATTCCAAATACGCGAGTATCAGGCGGATAGTTGTACGGCGGCGCGGTGTGAAAATCGATTTTGACTGGTCCTGCATGCCCGCGCGGCACAGGCCAGCGGACAGTTTGACATCCAGGCATCGTGAAGACATATTCGGCGAAAGGCTGGCCGTCGAACAGCACCTGCAAATCGACCCTCTTATGCTTAGCAATTTGCGGCTCCGTGGGACAGGTCACGAGCTCGAAACTTTCGGCGCGGGCGGGGTGGGATAGCAGTGCCGACGCGTCGGGCCGTGTCCACCGGATGTCGCCTTCCAAACGGAACCAGCCGGAGACCAACTGGCCCGCCGGCAAAATGGAATTCATCACGAGGTACGGCGCCGGTTGCGGGAGTCGATCATAGCGGATTGCGTCCAGCCGGTTGAAGACGCGATTCCAGCGAAGCCACACCGCGTCTCCTCTTTGAATGAGTTCGTCGGCGCCGGGGTCGTCGATGTAACGCACCGTGATATCACGCGTACGGTAAATACATTCGAGTGTTCCGGTGACGCCCGCGGCGCTGAATCCATCGGGAAGATAATCCCAGACGAACAGGCGCTGGCCCGGATTCCGGTGCGCGCAATTCTCAATCTCCGCGGCGTAGTCTCGATACCGCAGCTCTTGGCGCTCGTTGAGCCGCCGGGATTCGCGGAAATGAACGAAGTCCCACGGAAGCCACAGCACCAGGAATGCGGCGGTTACGATCGCGCCACGGCGGGTTTCGGCCACACTCGCCACCAGGATCGCCGCGCCGATTAGTGGAGCGTACCAATACACCGCGACCAGGCGGCCGGGGAACAGGAGAAGCGGCGCAATGAGCGCACACATCGTCACGAGGCCAAACCAGGCTTGGCGGCTGCGAATCACGAAAGGAAGCGCGAGTAACAGCAGTCCTGCGAACGGCACAAAGAAAAGCTGCGATGCGTAAAAGTTTATCGAGGCCGCTTGCGCGTTCCAGCCCAATTGAAGTTCATACGAGCCGCGGCCGGGCCGCAAGATCACGGCCTGCAATCCAAACAACAGGGCAATAGCAAAGAACGGGGCCAGCCGTTTCCATCGCTTTCCGCCGAACCACCACTCGTAGCAGGCCAGCGCTAGCGGCAGCAGGATGGCGACTTCCTTCGATTTATATGCCAGCCAGAAGGAGACAAGACTCAGGATCCAGCGGTGATGCAGATAGAGCAGCAGGGCACACAGCGAAAACGTGCCGCTGAGGACATCGAAAACGAACATCGGTTTCCACCAGGCATCGATCAGCGCAGCGTGGAAACCGAAGAAGAAGGCGCCTGCTGTGGCGGCGAGCGGTCCGCACCCGAGTTTGCGGACCAGCAGCCACAGCAGCCAGATGTTCAGCAGATGGAGCGCGTGCAGCGGAACCAGATACTCCGGAAAATCCAGGCCGGCGCCTGCAATCATCAAGTGATAGTAGAGCGCGCCCACGGGGCGGAAATTCGCCGGCGACAATTGCGGTGTCGCTAGCCACTTCGCAAAATCCGTCCAATGGAGGACACGGGCCCATCCCATGGTGTCGAAGTCATCACTTTGGAAGTAGCCTCTGTAAGCCGGACGGTTCAACACCAGGAACAGCGCCACCGCTGCCAGCCATAACGACCATCCCGCCCGCCTGCCCATTCCGAACCATTGTATGTGGGCCTTTTGCCTGTCATACGCACGTGGAACGCTATAATGAGCAGACCGCCTGAGGTATGTCTCCCCGAACAGCGCTGCTCGAACCCGGAGTCAACGCCGAGCTTGCCCCCGCGGCGCGCGCGACGATCATTTCTCTCGTTTTGTTCTGCGTGACGCACTTCATCATCGACGTCTACTCAGGGGCGCTGGGTGCGCTACAGCCGCTGCTGATCGCTCCGTTTCACATGAACTTTACCCAGGCGGGCATACTGGCGGGGGTACTATCGTTCTCGTCTTCGGTGCTACAGCCGGGTTGGGGCTACCTTGCCGACCGCTTCCACTCACGTCT
>Ga0335082_10006226_pt1 | contig 13036 bp, 13 predicted proteins | sample Lox_Sample_41_FD_206718 | JGI IMG/M metagenome (GOLD analysis project Ga0335082, IMG submission 206718) | Soil microbial communities from Loxahatchee National Wildlife Refuge, Florida, United States - Lox_Sample_4.1 | ecosystem: Environmental > Terrestrial > Soil > Wetlands | place: USA... | reverse complement strand
CTTGCCGACACCGAGGTTACGTTCGAGGCGCTGAACTTGCTTGCGGCGGTGGTGCCGGGGCCACCGCTCAACGCTGTGCTTCGCTGGGCGGCTGCGGGGTGCGCGCTGCGGAGCCTGGCGTCGGAGATACAGGGCGCGTCGATGCGTATCTCCAGCCTTGTTGCGGCGGTGAAGGGATTCACACATATGGACCAGGCGATGGTGGCCGAGCCGGTGGAACTCGGGCCGGGTGTGAGCAATACCGTGACGGTACTGACCTCGAAGGCGAAGGAGAGATCGGCTGCGGTGACGGTTGATCTGGAAGCGAGTCTGCCGACGGTCCTCGGCTTTGCCGGAGAGCTAAACCAGATCTGGGGAAACCTGATCGACAATGCGCTGGATGCAGTGCCGGAGGGTGGCCGCGTAGAGGTTAGCGCGAGGAGCGAGGGGCAACGTGTTGTGGTCCGCGTCATCGACAATGGGCCGGGAGTTCCGGCAGAGATACTCTCGCGCATCTTCGACCCATTTTTTACGACGAAGCCGATGGGGCAGGGGACGGGCCTCGGCCTGGATATCGTGCGGCGACTGGTGCGGCATAACGGCGGAGCTATCGATGTTGAATCGAAGCCGGGGAGAACGGAGTTTCGCGTCTCGCTGCCGATTGCGGACACGAGCGTTGGCAGCAAACCATAGCGCCTTCTCCGTGGTCGCAGCGTGCCGCGTTGCGACGCGTTGTCAGCGGCCGTGGGATGGGTCGTCTGAGGTGGCTACGTTCATGTCGAGATAGATTTTGGGGACGCCGGGGGCGTAACAGTTTCCGTCGGCGGCGTAGGTTTTGGCGCAGGCTTTTGTGTTCTCGGGGCGGCGTGGCGACTGCGCGTACTGCCAGACATCGAGGTCGGTTGTGCCGGCGGAGGTGATGGGCGGCGGTGTTGCGGTGCAGCCGTTCGAGGGCGGGCAGGAGTCCTGATAGACGAAGAAGGTGACGTGGTGCAGATGCTTTTCGATGACCTGCTGGCGGACATCCTCGGCGGTGGTGATGGTCTTGCCGGGCGAGTCTTCGACGGGCTGGCCGCTGAGGTAGACGCCGGGTTGATAGTGAAGCGGCGAAGAGGCGATGGCTTCAGTCCATGCGAGCAGGTAGGCGGATTGCTCCAGGAGAAGGCGGCCACCTTCTTCTTGATCGAGAAAGATGATGCTGCCGGCGGGGAATTTTTCGCGCCGGGCTGCGGCTATCGCTGCGGCGGCGTCCTGTTGGCCGAGGGCATTCGGCGCGGTGCCGCGGTGCTTGAGGCGGAGGATCTGTGCATCCTCACGTCCGTTGAAGAGGAGGAGGAAGCCGAAGTTGTTTCGGAGGAGGATGTCGCGTTTGCCGCGCCAGGTGTTGGTGATCTCGCCCGGAGGGGTGTTGAGCCAGTAGCCGGTGAAGGCAAAGTGCTTACGCAGCGCGGGCAGAGCGGCATCGCCGGGGTAGAGGTTGCGGTCGAAGCCCAGGTGCCGCGAGGGGACGCTTTGCGCGGTCAGCGAGTGCGCGGCGAGTGCGAGTGCGGAGGTGAGGAGAAGGTTGCGCATCATCTCGTTGTTTATGAGGTTACACAAGGCGCTGTGCTAAGTTGCTGCTTAGAGACAAGAGAGATGAGAGGAGTACCAGGATGGCCCTGACATCGGTGGACCCGCGGTATCCGGTTGGAAGGTTTGAGAAGCCCGAGACGATTACCGCTGAAGACCTGCGGAATGCGATCGCGTCGCTGGCGGAGTTGCCTGAGCAGTTGCGCAATGCGGTGGAAGGGCTGGACTCAAACCGGCTGAATACACCGTATCGCGAGGGTGGGTGGACGGTGCGGCAGCTGGTGCACCACATCGCCGACTCGCATATGAATGCATTTATCCGCATGCGATTGGCGCTGACGGAGGATTGGCCGACGATCAAGCCGTATGACGAGAAGGCGTGGGCTACGCTGCATGATTCGACCGCGCCGGTGGAGTGGTCGCTGGAGTTGATCGAGAGCCTGCATGCGCGTTGGGTGATGATGCTGCAGTCGCTTACGGAAGAGCAGTGGATACGAGGCTACAGGCATCCGGAGAACGGAGATACGACGCTGGATGTGGCGACGTTGATGTATGCGTGGCACTCACGGCACCATGTGGCTCACATCACGCATCTGCGCGCGGCGGGTGGATGGTAAGAGAGCACTCGATTGGTCTTGCGCACGGCCGCGAAGAGATCGGCCGCTGCTATTCGGTGATGCGGCAGCTTCGTCCCGCTCTCGGCGCGGAGGAGTTTGTGGAGCTTGTCGAGCTGCAGCAGAGCGAGGGCTACAGGCTGGCGTTTCTCGAGCATGACGGCGCGGTGGTAACGCTGGCCGGCTTTCGCGTGATGAACGTGTTGTGGAGCGGGAAGACGATGTACGTCGACGATCTTGTGACCGACGAGGCGAATCGCTCGCGCGGCTTTGGTGAGGCGATGATTGCGTGGCTGGTTGCGCAGGCGCGGAGCGACGGCTGCGCGACGTTCTCGCTGGATTCAGGTACGCATCGTCAGGCGGCGCATGCGTTTTACTTTCGCGTCGGGCTGCGGATCTCTGATTTTCATTTCCAGATGCCTCTGTAGTGGCATGGAGAAGCATTCCGGTTTGTGTCAATTGCGGTTTTATCTTCTAGATGTAACGTTTCGCCAGCAGAGTAATGAGGCCCACACAAAAGCACCCTGAGGAACAGGCACCTGAGACGATCGCCGCGGCGATTGAGGAGTTCCTTGCACTGCATCCGCAGTCCGTTGTGCTTGAAGACGGCAGGGTCGTCTTCGATATGCGCGCGGCGAAGTACAGCCTCTCGAGCGAGCATGGCCGCTGCACACTGCAACTGTGGAGCGAGGACGCGAACCTTGTCAGGCGCGTGATTGCGGCGCGTCTGCGCGAGGGGATTCTGCGGTTGTCGGTTCTGCGCTTCGGGCAGACGAAGCCGCAGAGTCTTGAGATAGTGGCGAACCGCGACCGGCGGACGCCTTCGGAGCGCGAGTCAGTTCGAGTGAAGTATCTGCGCGTGCTTGAGCGTGTGTTGCTGCGCGAGTTTCCTGAGTGGAAGCTGGATGGATTGAGTTCGGCGATGGATCTTGAGCGTAGCTTTGGGCCAGCTTATGCGCGGGGCAGGCTGGTGCTTGGTCAGAAAGCATGGGCCGTGATATCGGTCAATCCGCAGGAGACACAGGCGACGATTGACGGCGCTTTGACGGTGGGGATTCTTTGGCTGGAGCGTTGCCGGTCGATGGGGGACGGCCGCAGGGCGTGGCAGGGGCTGAAGGTGATTGTGCCGCGCGGGACGGCTGCGCTTGCCGCATCTCGGATGGCGTGGCTGAACGAACGCGCGGCGCAGTGGGAGCTATGGGAGCTTGATAGCGAGACCGAGGAGATGATGCGGCGTGATCTTGCCGACCATGGCAACATCGCCACGCACATCGTCCATGCGCCGAATCATGCGTCGGTGCGAGAACGATTCAGCGATGCTGCGCGGCAGGTGATGGCGCTGGTGCCGGAAGAGTCGCGCGCTGAGGTGGAGCAGGTGGTTCGCGGCGGCACGGAGATGGCGTTTCTGCTGCATGGGCTGGAGTTTGCGCGTGTGCGCTCAGGCTACGCTGGCGCGTCGTTCAACATGCAGGAGCAGGTCACGGTTGGCACGGGTGCGAACGAGACGCCGCTGACGCAAGAGAATGAGGTGATGCTGCGCGAGTTTGTTTTGCGTTTGTTTGAGCGGAGGCATGCAGGCGGCGATAAGCGTGATCCGCTGTTTCGCATGCAGCCGGAGCGATGGCTCGAGAGTGTGCTTCGGCGAAATGTTGAGGCACTCGATGTGCATCTGAGTCCGGCGCACGTTTATACGCAGGTGCCCGCGTTCGCGGCGGGAGATCGCGGCATGTTGGACCTGCTGGGTGTCTTGCAGGGCGGCAGACTTGCTGTGATCGAGTTGAAGGCCGATGAGGATATGCATCTTGCGCTGCAGGGGCTGGACTACTGGATTCGCGTTCGATGGCACCACATGCAGGCTGCCGATGATGCGACACGGCCCAGCTTCGGTCTCGGCGAGTTCCAGCGGTTCGGCTATTTCGGCGGCGTTTTGTTGTCTGCGTCGGCTCCGAAGCTTTATCTCGTCGCGCCCGCGTTGCGCGTCCATCCGGCGACGGAGATCGTCCTGCGATATCTCTCGCCGAAGGTGGAGTGGGAGTTGGTTGGGCTGGATGAGAGATGGCGGAAGACGACCAAGGTGGTGTGGCGCAAGCGCAGCAACGATCCGCGCTAGTGTTGTGTCTCCAAAGTTCGCGGCATCAATGCGACGATCTGGCATTGTGCTAACCAACGCAAAACGCAGATGCTTCGACTCCGCTGCGCTTCGCTCAGGATGACACATGGATGGCAATAATTTCAGAGACAGGAAACCAGCTGTATTTGCTTGCAGGCTGCGCATGCTTATCCGATACTGTGGTCACTCTGCAATCAGCCGCGAGAAAAGAGCCGTTCGATATGAGCCTTACCCGTCGTATTTTTATTCAGCGCATGGCCCAGCTTGGCGGATACTCCGCCGCGTACTCCACGATGCATGCCCTTGGATTGATTCCGGTGACCGGGGCTTCGCCGCTGCCTGATCTGCCGGCAGACTTCGGCAAGGGCAAGAAGGTTGTGATCCTTGGCGCGGGAATCGCCGGTCTGGTTTCGGCTTATGAGCTTCGCAAGGCGGGCTTCACGGTGACGATCCTCGAGGCGCGGAATCGTCCGGGCGGACGCTCGTGGTCGGTGCGTAAGGGAACGACGGTTGAGTTTACCGATGGCACGAAGCAGGAGTGTACGTGGGAGGATGGGCACTATCTGAACGCGGGGCCTGCACGTATTCCTTCGCATCACACGCACATTCTGGACTACTGCCACGAGCTGAACGTGCCGCTAGAGGTGGAGATTAATTTTTCGCGCTCGGCGCTGATGCAGGCCGATGTTCTGAATGGCGGCAAGGCGGTCGAAGAGCGGCAGGTTGTTCATGACTCGCGTGGATACATCGCGGAGCTGCTGTCGAAGGCGGTGAGCCAGCATGCGCTGGATCAGGAGCTGTCGAAGGAAGATGCGACGCGGCTGCTGGATTTTCTGAGCGGCTTCGGCGATCTGAGTGAGAGCGGCAAGTACAAAGGCTCGCTGCGCGCCGGGTTTGTGAAGCCGCGTGGCGCCGGGCCCGATGACGTGAAGCTGCATGAGCCGCTGAAGTTCTCAGAGCTGCTGGCGGCGGATATGTCGAAGGGCGAGTTCTACGAGGAGCAGATCGACTGGCAGGCGACGATGTTCCAGCCGATCGGCGGCATGGACCGCATCGGCTATGGCTTCGCGAAGGTGGTGGGCGATCTGATCACGTATGAGGCGCCGGTGTCGGAGATCACCACCGGGACCAATTCGGTGACGGTGCATTACACGAAGGGCGGCAAGGCGCAGACGGTGACGGCGGACTGGTGCATCTGCACGATGCCGATCTCGGTGCTGGCGAAGACGAAGAATAACTTCACGACCGAGACGCAGAAGGCGTTTACGGGAATGTCGATGGCGGCGCTGTACAAGATTGCGTGGGAGTCGCCGCGGTTCTGGGAGAAGGAGAATCGCATCTACGGCGGCATCAGCTTTGCGCAGCAGACGGTCGATCTCGTCTGGTATCCGTCGAACAAACTGTTTTCGCCCAAGGGCATTCTTGTCGCGGGTTTCAATGCGGAACGTAATGAGACGGGCAAGTTCACGCCGTTTGGCGCGCTGACGACGGAAGGCAAACTGGATGCTTCGCGGGCGACGGTGGACAAGCTGCATCCGGGCAAGTCGTCGTTGCTGACGAAGCCGATCTATGTGAGCTGGGAGAAGATTCCTTACTCGCTGGGCTGCTTTGCGAACAATCATCTTCCGAGCAGCGAACCGGCTTACACGCAGTTGGACAAGCTTGAGGGGCGCACGGTGTTTGCGGGAGATTATCTTTCGCACCTGGTGGGATGGCAGGAGGGTGCAGCGCTTTCGGCGCACCGGGCGATCGATCGGATTGCGACTGCGATGCGTGGGTGAAGCGTGCATCTGTGGCTCGCCCGGCAAAATGCGGGGGTTGCTCGGTTCGCTTCGCTCTCTCGGAATGACAACGTTTTGTATACGCGAGGCTTAGTCGCAGTAGGCGGCTTCGGTGAGGAGTGTGGCGTCTTCGGTGACGGCGTCGAGAGAGGCCTCGTCGATGGCCTCGTGTGACTCGAAGAACTTCTCTACCGCGGCGATGACGGCGTTGCCGTTTTTGGAGTCGAAGATCTGTTTGCGCAGGGCTCCTCCGCCGGGGACGCCGTGGGTGAACCAGGCGGCGAACTGTTTCATCTTGCCGACGGCGTCGCGGTGGCGCTTGTCGCGTGCGATCTGGCCCTGCGCGATGATGGCCTCGGCGCGCGCGGCTTCCGCGGCCTCTTCGAGAGCGATCTCGTCGACCAGCATCTGGAAGTAGGTGCGGATCATGCGGTAGCGGTCTTCGTTGGTGGGGTGGTCGTAGGTGCCGACGCCGGTGGCTTCCTTTGTGGCGGTGTACTGCGCGATCTGGCGGAAGATCCACGGGTTGGCGGGGGCGGTGCGGCCGATCATGACGGCGTCGCAGCTGGTCTTCTCGACCATGGCGGCGGCGTCCTCGGGGGTGCGGATGTCGCCGTTGCCGATGATGGGGATTCGCACGGCGTCTTTGACCTGGGCGATGTACTCCCAGCGGGCCTGGCCTGTGTAGCCGTCCTCGCGGGTGCGGGCGTGGAGGGCGCACGCGTTGAGGCCGCAGTCCTCGGCCATCTTCGCGAGTTCGACGCAGACGATGTGGTTGTCGTTCCAGCCCATGCGGAACTTGACGGTGAAGGGAATGGTGACGGCGGCACGGATAGCCTTGAAGATGCGCTCGATCTGCGGGAGGTCCTTGAGCAGGCCGGAGCCTCCGTTGCAGGCGACGACCCGCTTGGCGGGGCAGCCGAGGTTGAGGTCGACGATATCGAAGCCTGCGTCCTGGACGATGCGCGCGGAGTCGGCGAGGGTCTCGGGGTTGGAGCCGAAGAGCTGCGCGGCGATGGGGTGCTCGTCGTCGTAGTAGGTGAGGTAGCGCTTGCGCTTGGTCTCCCTCATGCGGGAGAGGCCGTCGGCGGAGGTGAACTCGGTCATGATGAGGCCGCAGCCGGATTGCTGGTTGGTGGTTTCGGCTTCGATGTTTGTGGCGTCGAGAGCGAACCGCAGATCCTTCGACTCCGCCCCTTCGGGGCTGCGCTCAGGATGACACGTCTGTATGGGGTTCGCGCTTCGGTCATCGTGCTGCGGTGTGGTGAACTGGCTGGCGTTCTTGATGAAGCGGCGGAAGACGGTGTCGGTGACTCCGGCCATGGGGGCGAGGACCGTGGCGGGGGCGATGGTGACGTTGCCGATGGTGAAGCTGGCGGGCACGCGGGCCTGCGCGGGCATCGCGTGTTCGAGGGGCGAGTCCCACTTCTTCTGCTCGAGCGTGTAGCGCTTCTTCATAAAGACAGGGTATAGGGAGTAGGGAATAGGGAGTAGGAATTGCGAAGGGCCTCCGCTTGCGGAGGCCCTTCGGGTGGTGGTGCGGCTCTCCGCTTACTTGGCTGCGGCCTTGCCGGCGTCGGACTGGGCGAACTTGCGGCGGAAGCGCTCGACGCGTCCGGCGGTGTCGACCAGCTTCTGCTTGCCGGTGAAGAACGGGTGGCAGGCGGAGCAGATTTCGAGGACGATGTCGCCCTTGTGGGTGGAACGGGTCTCAAAGTGTGTCCCGCAGGCGCACTTTACGGTGATGGTCTCGTACCTTGGGTGAATTCCTTCTTTTGGCATGAAGCGATCCTTTCGCCGGACGTTCTTTACGCCGGCGCTTGAGTTTGGCTTTTCGGGTCGCGGATCGCTTGCAACGGTTGTGGTCACGTCACATCGATGAGCCTGTCGCGATGCCGGGCCACTCCAGGAAGCAGAGAGGCAAGCACTTGCATTATTTTAGCATTTTGTAGCGGATTTTGCTCCGGAATACACAGGGATGCACAGCCGCGCCGCGGCAGAGTTTACTGCGATACTGGAGGACGGGAGCGTTGGAATGGCCGAGGTCTGCAGCATATGTGAGGGGGCGGGGCTGCGAGTGGTGGAGCGCGAGGGCCGGCGATTTGCCGAGGCCTGTGTCTGTCAGATTCGAGAGCGTGCAAACAAGAGGCTGAGGCGCGCCGCTATCCCGAGGCGCTACGAGCACTGTGCTTTCGAGAGCTTTGAGACGGCGTTGCCCTACTCCCACCGATCGCAGGGTGCTGCGTTATTGCGGGCGCGGAAGTTTGTAGAGGGCTATCCCATTGAAAACGATGGGACGGGGCTGATCCTCACAGGATCGATTGGGGTTGGAAAGACTCATCTGGCGGTTGCGATTATGAAGGCGCTCATTGTCGAGCGAGGGGCGACGGGACTCTTCTACGACTACCGCGACCTGTTGAAGCAGGTGCAGAACAGCTACAACCGCCAGGTTCAGGAGACCGAGTTGGAGGTGCTGCGTCCGGTGTTCGAGGCGGAGGTCCTGGTGCTCGACGAGCTTGGTGCTTCGAAGCCGACGGACTGGGTCTGGGATACGGTCGCGCACATTCTGAATACGCGCTACAATGACCGCCGCACCACGATCATCACGACCAACTACGCGAATCTTCCTCCTCTGGGAAGCGTTGGATCAGACAACGTGAGGATGCGTGAGGAGACCCTGGGTGACCGCATCGGAGAACGGATGAGGTCACGATTGCAGGAGATGTGCGTTGTGGTCGAGATGCAGGGCGAAGACTTCCGGCAGAAGGTAAAGCGCGCGAGCTTTGCCTGAGGCTACTTAGACGAATGTGGCGAGAAGGGCCAGCCCGGCTGTCAAAGCAGCGATTCTGTAGGCGTAGTCAGCGGCAGCAGATGATGAGCCGACCGCTGCGGTTCCTGTGGCCTCTGCAATTAGAGCGGCGGGCCTGATCTCAGCAAGAGACCCCTTGGGGTCGTTCGCCGTCTCGGTTCGGAAGCCAACCAGGGGAGTCATGGCTATTTCTCCTGCAATAGCAGTAGATGATTGTTAACGCGATTCTGGATCAGGAAGTTCTGGGAAAAGATGAAATTCCTGCTAAGTTTGCCCGACGAAACGTTGGTGGTTCCCGATTTGAGATGAAGTTGCGCTGCTGTGGGGGGTGGCCGGAGTATAAAATTTTCGCCTATGAGCGATCCTGAGAAGAGACCCGATGAGGTGGGCCGGCCAGCCGAGCCGGTTGAGATTCAACGTGCAGAGGCAGCCCCTGCGATGAGCAAACAGACTCCTGACTTTGCTGCTGCTGCTGAGGCAAAGTCTTCCGGCATGCCGCTGTCGGCATGGCTGGTTGCCGGAGCCGTTGTGCTGGCGGTGCTGTTCGCACTTCTTCTGGCTGGTAAACGCAAATCTCCCGAGGTGAAAGGTATTTTAGAGCCGGCTCCATACGCTGCCAGCCTGCCGCTTTCGAATCTGGAGATGAGCGAATCGACCAGTCTCTCGGGGGGGAAGTCGACCTTCATCGACGGAAGGGTAAAAAATATCGGATCCTCGATCGTCACGGGGATTACCGTCCAGGTGCTCTTTCTGAATGAGGAGAAGATGCCTCCGCAGGTGGAGACCCTGCCGCTGACACTGATCAGGACACGTGAACCATATGTTGATACCGAGCCAGTCAGTGCGGCACCCCTGCGGTCGGGCGATGAGCGTGAGTTCCGGCTGATCTTCGAGTCAATTCCGGCGAACTGGAATATGCAGATGCCGGAGATTCGAGTTGTCCGTGTCGATACAAAGTAGGACCGGTTGGATTCCGATGCTGCCGGAAGTGGCTAAGGTCAAGGTTTTCTTCCAGGTTGTGACGGATTTTCCGGCGGGCTGTGAGACTAGTAATACTTACCGGAACTCTGGAAGATTTTGCGTGAGAGGTGTCTAACGCACGGTATTGATCGCTTTTGATTGATCTTTGCAAGTAGCCTGTTTTCAATAAGAAACCCCTGCTTTGGAGTTTGGCACACAAGATGCTCTAGTTCACGGTGTACAGACGTCTGATACGGCAGGCGCCTGGTGAATCGAGGAGCAAAGACAATGACAAAACCCGGATATAAATTTGGTCTTTCAGTTGTAGTACTCGGTACCACCATGGGAATGAGCGCCCTGGCTCAGTCCGCGACGCAGGCAACTCCGTCAGATCAGTCGGCCCCTGCTTCAACTTCATCCAGTCAGATGGGCGTGGACGACAAGTCCACTTATGCAACTGGAAAGCCGCTTGAGACGCAGTCCAAGGAAGGCTTCTGGGGCCACATGAACCCGCTGGCACGCAAGAAGTGGGTACACAGGCAGGTAGATCCGGTCAAGGACCGCGTCAACGAGCTTGATCAGCTGCAGGCCAAGAATGCAAACGATATTCGCGACGTCGATTCGCGCGCCACGGCCGGAATCAATAAGGCACAGAGCGCAGCGGAACTCGCCGACCAGCACGCGATGGATGCGGCAAACCGCGCCACCGCTGCCCAGACAACAGCAACGACGGCAAGCAATCGCGCCACCTCGCTGAATACGACGGTCGGAAACCTGGACCAGTATCAGGAGGTTGCATCAACCTCAGTGCCGTTCGCTTCAGGCCGTACCTCGCTGGGTCCAAAGGCCAAGGCCGAACTGGATGACGTAGCCACCAAGCTTGCCAACGAGAAGGGTTACATCATCGAGGTCCAAGGCTACAGCCGTTCGGGCGTAAGCACCTCGCAGGCGATGGCGGACGCGGTAGCTCGTTATCTCGTAACCGAGCACCAGGTTCCGGTTTACCGCATTTACAAGAGTGGCCTCGGAAAGAACACGGCAAAGCCGGCGGATGGAGAGGTTGCTGTAACGAACGGCGTTCGGGTGACACTGCTGCATAACAGCCTGGCCACGATGGGTTCAACTTCGGCGTCGAATGCAGCCCCGGCGTCACCACAGACCTCCCGCCCGGCGGGAGTGAGCGCACCACCAGAGTCGAACCAGTAGCTGTAGCCCTCCCCCAGGGCGGCATGGCTCAAGAAGTGATGCCGCCCGACAGTTTCGTAAGTTTGCGGTGCAACGGCATAGAACGTTCCCGCAAAAAACTCTCCTAACCAGAGAGAACCAAGGCAGATTGGCCCCTCTAGCGAGGGGCCGTTTTTTTGCTTTTGAGAGGCTGTCGGCTCAGCTATGGAGCTATTCCTTTGACGGTCTCGTGGATCGCCAGAAGAGTTTCGAGGACCGACTTGAGGCGGTTCAGGTGGAGCGCGTTGGCTCCATCGGATTTGGCGTGCTGCGGGTCATCGTGAACCTCGAGAAAGACTCCATCGACGCCTGCGGCAACCGCAGCGCGGGCGAGGACTGGAATGAACTCGGGTTGCCCCCCGGAGACGCCATTCGCAGCGGAGGGTGTCTGTACCGAGTGGGTGCCATCGAAGACCACTGGCGCAAAGCCGCGCATGATAGGCAGCGAGCGCATGTCGACGACGAGATTGTTGTAACCGAAGCTGGCTCCGCGCTCTGTGAGAGAGACGCGTGGGCAACCGGTCTCGCGGACCTTCTCGACGGCATGGCGCATGTCGGCAGGCGCGACGAACTGGCCTTTCTTGATGTTGATCGCACACCCATACTGCGTGGCGGCCTCGGCGGCTGCGATCAACAGGTCGGTCTGGCGGCAGAGGAAGGCCGGGATCTGCAGCACGTCGACTGATTCGGCGACGCGGGCGCAGTCTTCGGCGGTGTGCACATCGGTGAGGACGGGGAGGCCCGTGGTCTCGGCGATGCCACGCAGGATGCGTGTGCCTTCGACGAGGCCGGGGCCGCGGAAGGAGTGGATCGAGGTTCGATTGGCCTTGTCATAGCTGGCCTTGAAGATGTAAGGCACGCCAAGATCCGAAGTAATGCGTTGAATGGAGTCGGCCATGCCGCGAGCGTGTTGCTCGGATTCAATGACGCAGGGGCCGGCGATCAGGAAGAGCTTGCCGTGTCCGACGGGGACAGAGCCGATTTCAAAGGGATGGGTCACAGGATTATTTGAGCACAACCACGCATAGTCATGGGCTGCGGGTGATTGCGTCAGAGCGCAGATCGAAGCTGGCGAAGGCTTGATCTGCGCCAATCGAGCTAATCGTCAGGATGTTGCGAGATGGAGAGGATATTTCCATCGGGATCTTTGAACCAGGCGATTCTGGCGCCGCCGGGCGCTGTCCAGATGCCGGAGGGATCTTCAACGAAGGGGTACTTTTCGAAGACAACGCCTGCTGCGGTGAGTTCACTGGCCGCGGCTTCTATGTCGGGGACCTTCCACCCGCAGATGGTGTATGGCGCAGGCGTAAAGGATTCCATGTGCGTGCAGCGGATATCGTTTCCGTTGGCGCGAACGACGAGTGCGAATCGGTCGTTGGACACGAACTGAAGTTTGAGCGTGTCGACGTAAAAAGCGCGCGCGCGGTCGGCGTTGGTAGTGGGAACAAATCCCATGAGGTCACATTCCGAAAGCATGAAAGGCTCCTCTCCTCTGCAGGGGGAAGGATATACGTTTTCGCTCAAAGGCTGACCGTGTGCTTCGCGATAGGTGTTGAGCAGGCCGATCAGCAGACTTCAGGTACGATTGGGAGCGCCGAATCGCGCGCGGACGAGACGCAGGGCTTCGGCCTGGGTGAATACGGTGCCCTCGAGCTGCGCATCCTCTGCGGCTTCGAGCATCTTTTTGAAGCTGGGGCCGGGGCGGTAGCCTGCGGCGATCAGCTCGCGGCCAGTGAGCAGCAGTTGCGGCCGGATCTCCTCTGCGGGCACCGACTCGTATCGCTCCTTTGCGAACTCGTACAGGCTGAGGTCGGCGTGGGAGGAGAGACAGTCGATGCGATGCAGGGCGAGGTGTTCGTCGAATTGCTCCAGCCGCAGGAAGCGTTTGAGCGTGGCCTCGCGCATGTGGCGAACGTCGCCGAAGCGCATGTGGTTTTTGATGAGTGCGACGATCTGCTGCGTCTCTTCATTGGAGAATCGAAGACGTGCG
>Ga0335082_10006223_pt1 | contig 13040 bp, 10 predicted proteins | sample Lox_Sample_41_FD_206718 | JGI IMG/M metagenome (GOLD analysis project Ga0335082, IMG submission 206718) | Soil microbial communities from Loxahatchee National Wildlife Refuge, Florida, United States - Lox_Sample_4.1 | ecosystem: Environmental > Terrestrial > Soil > Wetlands | place: USA... | reverse complement strand
TGACAGCCTGGCTCCATCGATTGGCCGACTACTCCAACGAGAAGAACGTTCTTTGGGCTGGTGCCGAACATCTCTGCGGTCAGCAGGCATTCGGAAAGGGCTGGTGAATGAGGGTCGAGCCTCGGTGCGGGTGCTATGCGGAGGATATCTTCTTTGCGGTAAAGGACGACGGTGCCCGAAGGCTCGTCGGTCGAGGCAACGCAGTCTACGAGGATCACTGCGTGCCGTCCGGCGATGCGGTGGAGAAGGTCCAGAGCTGGTGTGCCGAGATCCGCGATTTCTACATCGTCGCCGAAGTCGTAGCGCGACTCGAGGAGGCGGACTATGTACGGTCCAACTCCGTCGTCTCCTAAGAGGACGTTACCGATTCCGCCGATGAGTACCGATTTCATAATTTCCCTAGGGCTAAAGCCCACATTCATGGTTGCCCTGAACGGTACGGCTGAAGCCGTGCCCTTTCAAAACTTTCTCTTGAACCATGCTCTACAAGATTCTTGCCACCGCGATCTTTCGGCCTGAAGGATCGAATGCATGGCACGCGCACGCCATGCAGGGATCGAACGAGTGCACGGTGCGCAGGACTTCCAGCGGCTCCTCCGGCTTAGCCAGCGGCGTGTGCAGCAGGGAAGCTTCGTATGGTCCATGCGCGCCCGAGTGATCGCGCGGGCTCGCATTCCAGGTCGACGGAACCACTGCCTGGTAATTCTTGATCTTCTCGTCTTTGATCACGACCCAATGCGACAGCGTGCCGCGTGGGGCTTCATGCGTGCCCACGCCTTGCACTTCGTGTGAGGGCAGCACCGGCTGGTTGTGCACCGAGTAGTCACCCTTCGCGATGTTATCGACAAGCAGTTGCCAGTGCTTCTGCGCCAGTTCTGCCAGCATGCACGCGCGGATCGCGCGAGCGGCGTGGCGTCCGAGCGTGGAATGCAGCATCGCGGGAGTGGGCCGAACGCCACCGATCGCTGCAATTTTCTCGATGGCGAGATCGGTGTACTTCTTCGTGAGCGGGTGTCCTTGCGCGTAGCCGATCAGGACCTGCGCCAGTGGACCAACCTGCATCGGTTCGTTGTTGAATCTGGGAGCCTTGACCCAAGAGTATTTCTGATCGCCATCCCACCCGGTGAATGCGGGCTCAGTCTCGCCATCCCACGGATGGAGAGGCTTCGTGCCCTGATAGTAGGCATGCATCACGTCTTCAGTGACAGATTGGCGGAAGATTGGGTCGGAGGCCGTCTGGAATGCTTTCACGCCGCCAAGTTCGCCATTGCGAATGAATCCGCCCGGCAGATCGTAGGAGGAGCCGCGGCTGTCCAGTGGCAGATCGGGAACCGCAAGATAGTTGCGCACGCCGCTGCCGATCTTGAACCAGTCCTGATACATCGCGGCGACAGCGCACACATCGACGAAATACACCTGCTGGACGAATTGCGTAACGTCGGCCAGCAATCCTCGGATCATTTCCAGCTTGTCCATGCCGAGGGCGGCCGGGCTATCGAGATCGATCGCATTGCCCACCCCGCCGACTGTCAGGTTTTGGATGTGCGGAGTCTTCGATCCCAGAATGCCGACGACTTGCAGCGCCTTCCGTTGATACTCGAGGGCCTGCACGTAATGGGAGAACGCCAGAAGATTCACGTCGGGAGACAGCCGCATCGCGGGATGTCCCCAGTAGCCGTTGGCGAAGATGCCAAGTTGTCCGCTGGCAGCGACGGCATTCACACGATCCTGCGCGGCTTTCAATTCGTTGCGCGAGTTGCGTGTCCAGGGAGAGATACTCTCCGCCAATTTCGATGTGGCCGCTGGATCCGCCTTCGGAATTTGCAAGACGTCAACCCAGTCCAGCGCCGACAGTTGGTAGAAATGCACGATGTGGTCGTGCAGCGCGTGCGCAATCAGGATCAGGTTGCGGATGTATTGCGCGTTCAGCGGAATCTCGAGCTTCAACGCATCTTCCACCGAGCGCACGCTGGCCATCGCGTGAACCGTGGTGCAAACACCGCAGAATCGTTGCGTAAACAGCCACGCATCACGGGGGTCGCGCCCGCGCAATATCTTCTCGATGCCGCGCCACATGGTGCACGATGCCCAAGCGTTCGAAACTGCGTTGTTGTCGACCTCCACGTCGATGCGGAGGTGGCCTTCGATTCGGGTGATGGGATCGATGGTGATTCTTTTTGCCATGATTGCCTGCCGTCAGTCGCCGCTTGCCGGCTCCTGCTCGTCTTCGCCGAAGTATCCGTATTTGAAATAGCCGGTCCAACGGATGTAAGGCCGACGGAACCGGAAGTAATTCGCCATGTTGTGCCACTCCGCCAGGGGAGCCGGAAGAATGGCGAGCCGCTTGACCGCGATCAGAAATCCGACGATACCAAGGGAAATGAATCCGAGAGAGACAAGGATCTCGATCGTCGCGGGGAAATAGAGAGCCTCGGGGTTGGGCCGGAATGCCAGGGTCGTCGGGCTGAAGCGGTAGATCATGCCGCCGGCGGAACTCAGGATGTAGCCCATGAACATCGGTTGCGGATGGTGGAACTTCAGAGAGCGCTGAAGTAACACGCCACCGGCCGTGACCAGCGCCATCTCAAGCCAGAACACGCCGGCAAACCGGTTGAAATGGAAGGCCGAGCCCAGTGCGCCGCGGAACAGAATGTCGACGAATCGCAGACCGAGCCATCCGAAGATCAGCCATGACGTGATGCGGGCTGCCTCATCGAGAATGTCCATATCCATGGCGCGCTTCCATACGAGGCAGCACAACATGGTTGTGCCGGCTACGCAGCCGAATGACATGAAGGTAGCGGCACCGAGATAAAGCACTGGAAGCCATGGAGTCTGCCAGAGCGGGTGAACGCGCTCTCCGGCGAGCAGCATCAGAGCACCGAGCGAAGACTGGTGCATTCCCGGCAACAGATACGCTGCGGCAATGAGCCAGGGAAAGAAATAATGCAGGATCCTTTCGACCTTCTCTACGCCCGGGCGCAGGCGCGAATCGAAGTACCAGAGCCGCTCCAGGATGGGCGGAACGTTCTCGACTGCGAGCGGAATCATGGCGTAGATCGACATGCAGATGGCGACTTCCGCCAGTGGTGAATGCATGTTCCACTTCCACGGGAAAACCATCCAGTAGAAGTTCCAGGGCCGTCCGGCGTCGATGCCGAGCAGCATCAGTCCACAGGCGTAAGCGAGAAAGCTGGTGAGCAAGGCCATTCGCATGAGGGCATGCATTTTCTTGCGGCGGAACACCCAGGCGGAAATTCCCACCGCGAACGCGCCAGACCCGAGAGCAGTCAACACCATCACATTGAACGTCTTCCAGATCCCCCATCCATAGGCATCGTTCATGCCGCTGACCGGACCAAGCCCGGCCAACTCGCGATACGCGGTCAACACCAGAGCCATTAGCACCAGAGCGGATAGTCCAAGGAAGAAGCCATTCACAACCGGAAAGCCGTAGACAGGGACGCCACGTTCCCAGCGGTTGCTGTTGAGCTCGGAAACAGAAGGCTGCTGATCGTTGCCGCTGATGGCGTTCATAGTTGTGCCCTCAATCCGGTTGCTTTCTCGCGTTCGTGTGCTTCCTGTTCATGACCCGTCAAACTCTTGCGGATCACTTGCACAAGACCCGCGTAAAGCACCGCGGGCAGGGCGAAGTACTGGTAGAAGCGTCTCTGCCAGCGCAGCGTCTTTGCCGGGACCGATTCGCTGCCCAACTCGGGTAGGCCGAGCTTTTCGAAGGAAACGCGGGAGAGATACAGCGCCTGCGTGCCGCCGTTATCGGTCTCGCCGTAGACGCGATTCTCGTAGTATCGGCCCGGATTGTTCTCAATCCGCCGATGCGCTTCGAGCAGCAGCACGGATCGCGGCCCATACGTCACGGCTCCGGTGGGACAAACGCTGGTGCATCCGGGCTTCAGGCCTTTCTCCAGGCGATGGCTGCACAGTTCGCACTTGGTGACACGCGGATTGAATCCGAGCCATTGGAAGCGGGGAATGTGATACGGGCAGGTAATCGTGCAATACCGGCAGCCGATGCATTTCTCGGCGGTCCAGCTGACCACTCCGGTTTCCGAATCCTTGTGCAATGCCTGGAATGGACATCCCGCCGCGCAGGCTGGGTCGAGACAATGCATGCATTGCCGTTTCACAAAGGAGAAGGGCGAGCCGTCCTCGGGCTTATACAGCTTGATCACGTTGCGGGTGAGGTCGTTTAAGTCCGAGGGAGCCTGGTGCAGCGAATCGCCACGTGTGTCGGGAGGAGTATCGTTGGCTTCGGCGCACGCAGCGACGCAGGCTTTGCACCCGATGCAGACGGTTGCGTCGTAGAGCAGTCCGACAGCGGCGCTGGGAATCGGGATTGGTTCATTTGCGCTAAGAACGCCAGTGCCGACAGTAACTGCGACCGCCGCAGGCACGCTCGCTCTTGCCGCGCCCGTGAAGAGTTGTCGCCGAGTGATGGCCACGTTATTCCTCTTTCTTGCCGGGAGCTTTCGCTTTCAGTTTTTCGGCATGCGCAATATCGGCTGCGACTCGCGCCACACCGGCCTCGGTACTGCTTTGGAATTTTTGCGACGCCACCCACGACGCGGCGCCCACGGCTCCGGCCACTGCACCCACTAGAGCTGCGGCTCCGACCTTCAGGCCGCCCGCGGTGCTGTAGATCGGGGGGTAAGTGTCAGGAGGAGTCGCGAGATGGATCGGGACGGTTTGGAATGTCCCCATGCTCCACACGACGTTCTTCTCGGTGCAGCCCATGCAGGGAATACCCGTCCCGATGGGCCAGACGCCGGGGATTTCATTAAAATGGCGGCTTGCGCACGCGGCGTGGGTGATGGGCCCCTTACAGCCGAGTTTGTACAGGCACCAGCCTTTGCGATGACCTTCGTCGCCGAACGCTGTGGCGAAGCGTCCCGCATCGAAATGAGCGCGACGGGGACAATTCTCGTGAATCACGCGGTCATACGCGAACTTCGGCCGGCCGAATTCGTCGAGGGCCGGAAGCTTGCCCATCGTGACGTATTCGAGAACGACCGCGAGCAGGTTGTAAGGATTTGGCGGGCAACCCGGCAGGTTGATGATTGGCTTTCCGGAGACCACTGAGTCGACGCCAACTGCGCCGGTGGGATTGGGATCGGCCGAGGGAATGCCTCCCCATGAGGCGCAGGAGCCGATGGCGATGACCGCGGCCGCTTGCGACGCAACATCTTTCGCAACCTGAATCGCGGGCTTGCTCGCCAGTTCCATGAAGACACCGTCGTCCTTGGCTGGAATGGCGCCCTCGATCACGAGGACATACTTTCCGTTGTTCTCTTCGATTGCAGAACGCAGGGCCGCTTCCGCCTGCGCGCCGGAGGCTGCCATCAGAGTCTCGTGGTAATCGAGCGAGATGACGTCGAGGATCAGGTGGGCGACATCAGGGGCGGATGTGCGGAGCAGCGTTTCAGTGCAACCGGTGCAATCCTGGAAGTGGAGCCAGATCACCGATGGGCGACGTGATGCGCCAACCATTTTTGCCACTTGAGCCGCCGTTGCGTTGCGGGTGAGGGCCAGGCCGACCGGCGCAACCGCGATGACTTTGGAACAGAGCTGTAAGAAGTCGCGACGCGAGACGCCGCTATTCCTGAGATGGGCCGCGATGGTCAGCTTCTCGGCTGTGCTCATAAACGATCTCCCCGGCGACATGGCCGTTTGCCGAGATAATTCCTCCGCGCAAGGGCAGGGATATCCTTTAGCCGCCAAAGCGGTGAAGCTTGCGGGGCGGGCGATGCTGCCTTACGCTGTCTCGGTCTTTATTGCTGAGCTGTGGAAGAGTATCGGTGGGACTTGGGGTTTGATATTTGAGAATGGAATGACTGGTTCGACCCTGCGCAACTCACCCGTTCAGTCTGCCCGATGGCCTCCTCATCCGGCCGCTGGATCGAACCATCCCGGCCGAATGCAACGTTTATGCTTGATGTGTGACCAGGGGCACAGTGATTTTGATCACTCATGCGCGTGATAGGAATCGCTCGTTCAAAAAAATCAGGCGCACGCCTTAGGAGCGTGCGCCTGTTTGGTGTTGTTGATGGCTACTTCGTTGGGGTTGAAGTGGTCGGCTTCTTGGCCGCGGTGTTTGCTGGAGGCGCGGGCTTTGGCGGCGCAGCCGTCGCAGGCTTGACCGCAGGGGCGGGCGGCTTGACCTGAGTCGTAGCCGGAATCGGCTTTACTGGTGGCGCGGCTACGGAAGGCTTGGCCTGGGTCGTGCTGACCGAAGTCCTCATGGCCGCGTTGTTGACGACTGGCGCAGGAGTGGTCGCGACGTTGTTCGCAGCTGGTGGTGGGGCCGTTTGCGTTGGCGCAGTCACCGGTCGCCCATTCACCATCCGCGTCTGGGGGGCGGCAGCTGTGCCAATCGCTTGACCCTTTCCTCCAGCGGCCATACCTGTAGCAGCCGGGGCGGCCGTCGTGCCTGCGGGAACAGTCGCTCCGGTATAGGTCGTACGAGCGCCGGTTCCTACCACACCGGGCGCAGGAGCCGCGCCCGGAGTGAATGAGGCATTGTTGGTTCCCGGTGCCAAGCTCGGGAAATTCAGGTTGTAGCTCCGAACCGGGATTGCGAGTGCGCCGTTCTGAAGCTGCAACTCGTCAATGGTCAGGTTGTACGAGTAGTTGCTACCGATCGGGCTTGTCGCTGGACGATATCGGGCGACGGAAAAGAGCGCATACCCGGTCTGCCCCGGCGCGAGCTGAAACTGAGAATCGGTCTGATTGCCCCGATCGATTCCCATTCCCTGCAACTGGCCCGGATTGCCGCCCGCCGGGACATAGCTGGCGCCGTTATTGTCGACCATCACCATGGATCCGTCGTGATACGCAATCACCAGCGGCTGATTTGTCGAATTGTGAAATTGAATGTTCATGCGAATGATGTGCCAGCCGCGCTCGTCGCTTGTAGTCATTTGAGAGACGTTGGCCTGGAATACTCCGGCATCGAAGCAGGTTGGTCCGCAGGAACCCGAGCCGCCGCCGCCCATGCCTTGAAATCCTGTGCCTCCCGGCTGCGCGCCGGTTACGCCCTGCACAGCCTGTTGAGCTCCATTCATTCCTTGTTGCACACCATTCACGCCCTGTTGTGGGGCATTCTGAATCTGCTGCACGCCGTTTTGCACTTGCTGCCCGGTCTGTTGCACTGTGCTCTGTCCTTGCTGAACAGTGTTCGTACCTTGCTGCATGATGCTCTGGCCGGCTTGCTGGGCTTCTTTCAGCTTCTGCCACATGCTTTTCTTGGGCTGCGGTTGCGCCGGGGCAGCTTGTTGCGCAGGCTGCGCTTGCTGCGTCTGTTGGGCCGGTGGATTCTGCGTCTGGTTGGTGTTCTGGGCTTGCTGCGCGTCCGCGGCGACCAGCAAGGCGGCCAGCGTGGCGATCAGGATGATTACCTTTGTGGATTTCGTTCCGCTCATGTTTCTCTCCTCGTGAAATTCGCTTTCCGTTCACATGCCCCAGGTGAATCAAGCCGCCATGCGGGAGCGCACGCGTCCGGTCTTGCGACCGCGGCTTGCTACAACGAATTGCCTTACGCTTGAAATCGCGAAACAGATCGCGAGAGATGTCGAGAGGTACGTGCCGAACCCGATCGAAACGGCGTGGAGAATGCCAATGTCCGTCGTCTGCGCCGAATCCGATGCGGCAGCCACCTGCGGCCCGAGGGTGGCATGAATGCTGCCGCCCGCCCAGTACGCAATCAGCGCGATGAACCCGAGCGGCAGCATTCCACCCAGCGAGGCCCACCGCTGTTTGCTCACGAGGGGAAGGCATGGGCCTGCCAGAACCAGGACGGCGAGAAAACCGATCGCCCCCGCGTCGGGGCTTTCCGCGACGTCCGAAATCGCCGTCAGAATGCCGGTGTTCAGAGCACCGAGGATCTGCCAGAAAGTGAGATCCAACTTTCCGAAAAAAGGCAGATGAATCGAGACTGCATTCAAGAACAGCCAACACAACAGGATCGCCGCGACCCCGGTCAAGCGGACGAAAGCTGCACTACCCAGAGCGGAGTGTTCCAAAAACGGCCGGACGCTGGACCTGGCCCCTGCAGCCACTTTCGAGTCGACCTGGCACTCAGGCACCGCGGTGATCGCGTTCAGATTTCCATGAGCATCGAAATCAACGTTCACCACGAGGCCGGGTCGGGCAGGCACCTCCGATCTCCACAGCCCCTCCATGAGGAACGGGTACTGTCTGCCTTCGACCATCAATAAGCCGGGGCCCAGGCGTGGGTCACGTAGAACTCTGCCCCTCTTCGCCATGGCTCCCTCCTTGTTGACCGGCCTGGAATTCTTGCAACGCCGGGCGCTCTAGTTTTGCCTTCACCCCGCATTGCGCAGAGGGAGTCCCAAAAACGTCATGCGGTAGGAAAATAATTTCGGCAGGTGACAATCTGTCTTGTAAGTGAGTGTTTTGGGTGGTAGCATTCCCCCCTGTTCCCAGTGGGGTACGGCGGCTTCGCGCCGGCTGGGACTGTCATCCCCCGCCCGTTCGTGCCAATGCAAGAAAAAAACATTCCGTGGGAAGACTCCGAGTCGCTTAGGAGCTCTGGGGGCAATCGGGAAGCGGTAGTGTGCACAGCGGCAGAGCGTCAAGCGCTGAACGAGCTTTTCAGCCTTACGTATGAAGAACTTCGACGTTTGGCATCGAGTGTGAAGCGGGGCGATCCCAGTGCCACGCTGAACCCCACCGCGCTGGTCAATGAGGCATGGCTGAAGCTGGCGAATTCGCCGGAGTTAGCCTCGGCCTCACGCCTGCACTTCAAGCGGATTGCTGCGCGAGCTATGCGGCAGCTCCTGGTTGAGGCAGCCCGGCGACGTAACGCCGACAAACGCGGCGGGGATTCTGTCCAGATGGTGACGTTTGACGAATCCCTGGCCCAGAGCGCGAATTGCGCCAAAGAGCTCATCGCGCTTGATATGGCCCTACAGGAATTGGCACGGCTTGAGCCACGGCAGGCGTTGATGGTGGAGAGCCGGTTCTTTGGCGGCTGCGACATTCCTGAGACCGCCGCTCTTCTGGGAGTCTCCGAGGCTACTATCCTGCGCGATTGGCGCGCAGCCAAAGCCTGGCTCGCGCAAGCACTTCGGCAAGTTCACTGACTGGTTGTACGGGCCCCCTTGGCGCTTGGATCATGGACAACAGTCGCTGGGAACGTATTCAATCCGTATTCCACGAAGCGGCCGACCTACCAGAGGCGCAGCAGGACGCATTCCTGAGGACGACCTGCGGCACCGACATCGAACTCCTCGAAAGCGTGCGGGGCATGCTCGATGAGGATTCGCGACCGGCCTCCGTCCTCGACCGTAATGTCGCCGAGATTGCACATGATGTCCTAAGTGGCGCCGACCCCGCGCAGTTACCCATGCGCGAATTCGGACCATACCGCCTGATCCGATTGCTGGGCGAGGGCGGCATGGGAATGGTCTATCTCGCCGAGCGCAAGGATCTCGGGACTCTGGTTGCGATCAAGTTCCTGCGGGATGCGTGGCTTTCGCCGGCGCGCCGCGAGCGTTTTGCCTCGGAACAGAGAACGCTGGCGCAACTGAATCATCCTTCCATTGCGCGTCTCTATGACGCCGACGCTCTGGCTGACGGCACTCCGTGGTTTGCCATGGAATATGTCGAGGGCGTGCCGATTACCGAATACTGCAACGTGAACCATTGTTCCCTGGAGACCAGGCTGCAACTCTTTCGCGCTGTTTGCGAAGCCGTGCAGTACGCCCATAGTGAGGCGGTGATTCATCGGGACCTGAAGCCTTCAAACATTCTTGTGAAGCAGGACGGGGCGATCCGCCTGCTCGATTTCGGAATTGCCAAGCAACTTGAGAGCCTGGATGCTCCCGTCAATCAGACGATGACCGGTTTGCGGTTGATGACTCCGGCGTACGCGGCGCCTGAGCAGATTCGTGGAGACCGCGTCGGCATTCACACTGATGTTTATTCGCTGGGCGTGATTCTGTTTGAGTTGCTAACAGGACAACTTCCGTATGACCTGTCGAACCTGACGCCTGCCGAGGCGGCCAGCATCATTGCCGAACATGAACCCGGCAAGCCATCGTCAGTAAGCAAGTCGGACGCATCTCTGCGCGGTGCATCGCCGATGAGCAAGGCGGAGTGGGCCGATCTGGATGTCTTGTGCCTTACCGCGATTCACAAGGACCCCACGCGCCGCTACCGATCGGCGGAAGCTCTGATTCGCGATATCGACCATTACTTGGGGGCGGAGCCTCTGGAGGCACGCCCCGACAATCTTTCTTACCGTCTGGGGAAATTCGTGCAGCGCAACCAGCGCAGCGTAGTGATTGGCGCCGCAACGGCCGTGCTAATTATTGCAATGCTTGCGTTCTTCACAATTCGGCTGGCGAAGGCGCGCAACGCGGCACTGGCGGAGGCCGCACGCACCGAGCGCATTCAGAAGTTCATGCTCAACCTTTTCGAAGGAGGGGACGAAGCCGCCGGGCCGGCAGACTCGCTGCGAGTGGTCACGCTGGTGGATCGCGGTGTGCTCGAAGCCAAGGCGCTGAATACTGATCCAAAAGCGCAGGGCGAGCTCTACCAGAACCTTGGCGATATTTACGAAAAGCTGGGCAAGTTCGAGCAATCCGATGCATTGCTGCAATCGGCGCTAGGTGTGCGCAAGTCGCTTTTTGGTGCCGAGAGTCCGGAAACCGCTGAAAGCCTGATAGAACTGGGCCTGCTGCGCGATGCGGAGGGGAAATACGATGAGGCCGAGCGTCTGGTGCGGCAGGGATTGGCCATTGACAAGCAGAAGCTGTCGCCCACTCATCCCAGCGTCGCGGAGGCGACCGGAGCGCTGGGGAAAATTCTCGAAGATCGAGGCTCCTACGATCAGGCGATCGAAGTTTTGCAGGAAGCGGTGAAACTGCAAAGCGCTCAGGGTGGCTCTACGACAGATCTCGCGGAGACGCTCACGGAACTGGCGAACTCGCATTTTTATACCGGTCACTACGATGCTTCGGAATCCTTGAATCAGCGGGTCCTGGCAATGGATCGCCAGCTTTATGGTGATCGTCATCCGCATGTGGCGGACGATCTGATCAATCTTGGCGCGATCAAGTACGATCTTGGACACTATCCTGAGGCAGAACAATTCGATCGGCAGGCACTGGATATCACACGGTCATTTTATGGACAAAATCATCCTGCCACGGCGTCCGCACTGACGATTCTTGGACGAACGCTGGTGTCGGAAGGGAAGAGCGATGAAGCGGCGAATCTGCTGCAACAGGCGCTGGTAGTTGAGGAAAAGGTCTACGGCAAAGTCCATCCGCGGGTCGCGGGAACTCTGAACGAACTGGGGAAGATTTATCAGCAGCAAGGGAAACTGGATGAGGCGGAAGCCAACTTCCAGCGGATGGGTGATATTTATCGTTCTGTCTACTCGGGCAAGCACTACTACATCGGCATTGCGCTTTGTAATCTCGCCGGCGTCTATGTCGAACGCAAAGACTATGCCGGGGCAGAGAAATTGTTTCGAGAGGCTTTGCAGATGTACGCGCAGACTCTTCCCCCCGATCACCTTAATGTGGGCATCGCGCGCATCCGCCTGGGCCGTGCCCTTCTACTCGACAAGCGTTATCAGGATGCCGAGAACGAAAGTCGGACTGGGTTCGAAATCCTGAGTAAACATCCAAGCGCGCCGGAACGCTGGATGCAGAACGCACGGACTGATTTGGCGAAGGAATATGAATCGCTGCATCAGCCGGAGAAGGCGGCGAAGTTTCGCACGGAACTTGAGGCGAACAATACGCGCGCAGCCAAGTAGAAAGCGCCCCGTGGGGCGCTTCTCGTTCTGTGTTGAATTTCCTTATCCGCCGAGTTTCTCGAAAAACCTGCAGATGGTCTCAATCCCCCGATAGAAATTCGGGATGTGGAACTTCTCATTCGGCGCGTGCAGGTTGTCATCGGGAAGGCCGAAGCCCATCATCACCGATGGAATCTTCAGTACATCCTGGAAATCGGTGACGATCGGAATTGAGCCGCCGCTGCGGATGAAGACCGTATCTTTCTTGAACGTGTCGTGCAATGCCTCGGTGGCAGCTTCGATGTATTCGTTGTCAGTGGAAACGACGCACGCCGGGCCTTTACTCCAGACTTTGACTTTCGTTTCGATGCCCTTGGGCGTGTTCTTCTTCACGAAGGCCAGGTACTTCTTCAAGATGTCGTCGGGATCCTGATTGGGAACGAGACGCATCGAGACTTTGGCCTTCGCTTTTGCCGGAATCACAGTCTTCGCTCCGTCGGCCACGAACCCTCCGGGCATCCCGTGAACTTCCAGCGTTGGACGTGCCCAAGTGCGGTACAAAACGGAATAGCCGGGCTCGCCCGTCAGGACTTTCGATTTCACTTCAGTTTTCCGATAGTGCTCTTCATTAAAGGGCAGCCGTTTCCAGGCTTTGAGTTCAGCGGCTGTCGGGGCCTTCACGCCTTTGTAGAAACCGGGGATGAGGACCTTGCCTTTCGAGTCTTTCATCTTGCTGATGAGCTCAATTAAGCCGAAGAAGGAGTTGGGTGCAGCGCCTCCGTACATTCCCGAGTGAAGGTCGGTCTGTGAGCTGACAGCTTCAATTTCGGTGTAAACCAAGCCGCGCAGGCCGACGCAAAGTGTGGGTAAATCGGGGGCGAAGAGTTCCGTGTCGCAGACTAGCGCGAAGTCCGCTTTTAGCTTAGCTTTCTGCTTGCGGATGTATTCGGCGATCGATTCGCCGCCAACTTCTTCTTCGCCTTCAAAAATGACCTTCACATTGATCGGCAGCTTGCCTCCGCCCGTTTGCATCAGAGCTTCGAGAGCCTTCACTTCCATCCAGAGCTGGCCTTTGTCGTCAACAGCGCCGCGCGCGTAGACATTGTTATTTCGCTCGGTCGGTTCAAACGGCGGAGTGTGCCACTCGTCGAGAGGTTCGGCGGGCTGAACGTCATAGTGCGCGTAGCACAGTACCGTCGGCTTGCCGGCAGCATGCAGCCAGTCGCAGTAAATAAGAGGGTGTCCCTTCGTT